>Ga0194112_10002426_pt1 | contig 26680 bp, 28 predicted proteins | sample TA2MahC400mmetaG_FD_146191 | JGI IMG/M metagenome (GOLD analysis project Ga0194112, IMG submission 146191) | Freshwater microbial communities from Lake Tanganyika, Tanzania - TA2015016 Mahale Deep Cast 400m | ecosystem: Environmental > Aquatic > Freshwater > Lake | place: Tanzania: Lake... | reverse complement strand
TCCTTGACCGCTTTGCACGCAGCGAGGGCGCGGATGATCTGCGGTCCCGTCATGCACGAGACGCCGAAACAGATCGGCTTCTCGCGCAACGCTTCCTCGAACTTCCGCTCCCAGTCGGGGTCGGCGAACTGGTCAACGATCTTCACTTGGAATCCCGCGTGCACCAGTGGCGTGGCCGGGTGGAGCAGGTTCAGGGGCAGCTCGACGCGTCGGTGGGCTTGGAATCCCTGGCGCGGTGATGGATTGAACAGGACGACTTTCATCGTTTCCACCTACTTCCTCCTCGCAAACAGGCCCAACGACTTGACCAACCTCGTCTCGATGGGGAACCGCGCATCCAGATGCCGGATGCGGTGCCGTGCGAGCGGCCGGTAGGCCCTGACCAGGAGGGCTGCAATGGGATTCATCTTCTTGTAGGGCGCCATCGCCTTAGCCCACGTGTTGCACATCAGCGGGAAATCCAGAGCGTCAATCAGCCGCTTCGTTTCAGGCGGGACCCACCCGGCATCCGGAGGAACCTCCCGATAATTGAGCCGCGTCCAGTCCTCAAGCCGCTCAGGTGGCTTGAAGCCATACTTGGTCAACAACAGGTCGTACAGCTTTGTTCCGGGATATGGCGTGTAAACGTTGAAACCCCATTTCGCTTCCGGGTGCTCTTCGACAATTCTGAGGGCCAGATGGATGGTCTGGGCAAGTTCGTCCGGCGTCTCATCGGGCAGCCCCATCAAGAACGTGTAGGACGGAGCGATGCCGTGGCGGCGAAGCCGCCGGTTCGCCTCGATGACTTGGTCAACGGTGATCCTCTTGTTGACGAGTTCGAGCAACCGCGGGCTGCCGGACTCGACGCCCATGCTGAGCGTCTTGACTCCGGCCCGAACGATGAGGTCCAGAAACTCACCATCCATCTCACATACGGTGTCTGCCCGGGCGTGGAGCTTGGAGATGGAGATGTTCAGCCCGGCCCGGACTATCCCCTCAAAGATGTCGCGTGCCCGCCTCAGGTCAATGAAGAAGTTGTCGTCGTTGAACCCGAACCCGCGGAGGCCGTAGTCCCGCATCAGGCGTTGGATGCGATCCAAAACGGTCTCGGCGCGCAGGGGACGGAACCGCCGCCCGTGCAGCACCGGGTCCCAGCAGAAACTGCAGGCGAACGTGCAGCCGCGGCTCGATTGGAAGGTGACATGGTCAACGCCAAACATCCGACGGCGATACCGGTTCACGTCCACGAGATGATAAGCAAGCGGCGGCAGCGCATCCAAGTCAACAAACTCGCGCACGCCCGTCAACCTGACCCGGCCATTTTCGCGGAACGCAATACCCTTGACCTGCGCCAGCGGCGCGCCGGACTCCAACGCCTTGACGAGTTCGATCAGCGTCACCTCGCCCTCGCCCACGACGACGATGTCAATGTTCGGGTTCTGAAGTGTCTGTTCGGGCAACATGCTGGCGTGGACGCCGCCCCAGACGATGGGCACGTCGGGCTGCCGTTCGCGGACGAGTTTGCAAGCGGCGAGCGCGCGCCGTATCTGCATCCCGGTCATGCTCGTCACGCCAAAGCAGATGGGCTTCGTTTTCAGTGCGTCTTCGAGTTCACGCCGCCAATTGCGATTGACGGACTGGTCAATGATGGTGACACGATACCCGGCGCGGTCGAGCGGCGTGGCTGGGAAAAGCAGGCTGAGCGGAAGTTCGAAGTATTGGTGCGGCTGCCAGCCGCTCAACGCTGCTGGGTTGAATAAGACAACATTCATCATTTCACCTCACGTAGCCACGGACGATCCAGTTCGAACATCTCGCCGAGCCGGCAATACTCGTTGCCGGCCAACCGCGCCACCGGACGCAACCGCGCCACATCAATCGTGCCGTCGCGGTAAAGATCATCGCGCACGTGCACCAGCAACAATTCACCGATCACCAGACTGTTTGATCCCACCTCAACGATCCGAGCCAGCCGGCACTCCAGATTCACCGGCGACTCCGCAATCCGCGGCGCCTGCACCTTCTCGCTGGCCGCCGCTGTCAACCCGGCCTTTGCGATCTCGCTGACCTCCGGCGGGAAATTCTCCGCCGTCGCATTCATCGCCTTCGCTAATTCTTCGGGCACAAGGTTCACGACAAAATCGCCGGTGAACTCGACATTGCGGAGCGTGTCCTTCTTCGAGCCATCGGGACGCGGCTCGACCGAGAAACAGACCATCGGCGGCACGAGCGCGACGAACGTGAAACAACTGTACGGCGCCGCGTTCGCCACCCCGCCGGCGCTCAGCGTCGAAATCCACGCGATGGGCCGGGGCGACACGCAGCCCTTGAGCAACTCGTGCGATGCCTGCCGGTCGAGCGTCGAGGCGTCAATGCGCATCCAAATCATCCTCCAACCCGATCCGTCGTTCCGGCACTGCCGGTTTCGACGGAGCCGGTCCCGCACCGCCGGTCAATGCGCACAACACCGTTGCGCCGGCGGGAATGCGGCCCCCGGCAATCGCCTTGAGCGCGCCTGCGCCCGCCAGCAACCCGGCGCGCTCCGCAATCTGGCCGTTCACGCGCGTCAACGTCACGCCGGCGGCCTCGACGCGGGCGAGGAACTCGGACGCGAACTGTTCGAACTCGGCCTGATGTACCGCCAGCGCATCGCCGCCCCATCTTTGCAGGAGCCGGTAAAGCTCCGGGTAGGTATGGTCGGGATGGACGTTGTACAGCGCCGGCTCGATCGGCTTCTCGTGCCACTCAGTGTCCGCCAACGGCGGCAGCGTCTCGCGGTGCTGTTCCCACGCGTTGACAATCGGGCAAAGACCGCCCTGCTGGACGGCGAGAAATTTCGGGGCGCTCGGCACCGCCAGTCGCTCGAACACGCGGTAAATGCCAATCGGCCCGTACCCGGCGCAGACGGACTGGACAAGCCAATCAAAATGTTCTCCCCGGAGAATTTGCTCCGCCAGAAACATTCCTCGGCAGCCGGCCGAGAGCATCCGCCATTCGAGCGTCGGAATCACCGGCACACCGAGTCGCTCCGCAGCCAGCTTGGCGGCCTGCTTGACCCGGCGGTCGGAACCTTCGACGGCGATCAGGTGCGCACCGGGCCGGTCGAAGACGGCGCCGTCAAGTTTGTTGAGGTTGCCTGCGGGACAAAAAAAGAACGATTCGAGTCCGGTGGCCGCGCCGTATAAACTCAACGCAGCGCCGGCGTTGGCGCCGGAGGAGAACACCACGCGCCGGATTCCTTCTTTCCGGCACAGCGCCGTCGAAAGACAGCCGTCGAGGCTCTTGTAGGTGCCGCTGGCCATCAACGACGATTCGTCGAGCAGCTTGAGATTGACGCCGCGCCACGCGCCGAGGTCGAGGATGCGGATGCCCTCCTGACGGGAGATGTCCGTGAATTCCAAGCCGTTCAGCAGCGCCGGCGCGTATCGCAGCGCGACGCTTCGGTCGGCGGAATATCGTTCGTCAACCGTGAATTTCATGAATCAATTTCAATATCTGCGACTCACTCCAATCGGGTTTGTTTCGCAGTTTGTCCAGCAAGTTCTGGATTTGTTCCGGAGAAAGCGTGACGCCGCTTTTTCGCAGAAACGGTTCGAGCGCGCCAGTGTAATCCACCGGCAGGCCAAATCCGTACGTGCGTTCCGCGCCGACAAGTCGCGGCTCGAACGGCTCGAACGCGTCCGGGTTGCCGCCCGCGATGCAGCGGACGTGCATGACCGGCGCGTGCGCGAAACAGTAACGCCCCGAGATCGCCTTCAGCGGCGAGTTCAGAATGCCGGTCATCCGCTCGACAAACGCCGACAATTCACGGAGTCGCTTGGTGTCCACGCCGGTCGAGACGCCACAGAGTTGCTCGGCGGCCATCACGACTTCCTCCAGCGCCGCGTTGCCGGCCCGGCCGCCGAGGCCGTTGACGGCGACGTCCGCCGCGATCGCGCCGGCATCGAGCGCGGCGAGCGTGTTCGCGGTCGCCATGCCGTGGTCGTTGTGACAGTGGACAAGAATCGGGATCTTTGTTGCTTGGCGGACTTCGTTGATCAGTGCGCTCATCCGCCACGGCAACATCGTGCCGACGGAGTCATAGATGACGAGCCGTTCGGCGGCGAGCTTGGCGACGATGCCAAGAAGCCGTTGGCGCGGCGCGCGACTGGCGTCCATCAGCGCGGCACCCGCAGGCACGCCGCGGCTTTTCGCATGGGCAATGACTTCCGTAAGGCGCGGCAGAATTTGGTCGGCAGTCATCCGGTAATGGTCGGCGTCGCGCAGCAGGCAGTCGGACGTGGGGACGAGAACATCCACGCGCAGCCCGCAATCGGCGGCGAGGTCAATTTGCTGTCGCCAGCGCGCGCCGTAGCAGGGCACGAGGCCGGTCGGTTTAATGCGGAGGCGGCGGTCGCGGATGAAACGGGAGAGGTCAGCGCAGGCGTTGACGCCGTCGGGCAGGCCTATCTCGATCTCCGGCACGCCGAGTTCATCGAGCAACGCGACGAAACCTTGTTTGTCGGTGTCGGCAACGCGGGACCCGGGAATCTGGACGCCTTCGCGGAGCGTGGTATCGCGGAGAATGACGGGGCGTTTCATTTCCGGAGCGAGACGACCCGGTTGTAGATCCAAGCGACGAGCCAGCCGGCGACGTAACCGATCACGAACCCCCAGACCAGCCCGATGAACGCGCCGCCCGTCGTCACGCGGTAACCGATCAGGAATTGGGAGAGCAGTTTGAGGTGAGGGCCGACATTCTCGCCGCCCTTGATCACGAGCCAGATCGTGGCGAGGAAGATGGCCAGGCCGCAGAGCGTGCCGCAGGCGAAACCCCAGACGTTGCCGTTGAGGCGAAGCACGGCGCGGGTGAGTTGCTCTTCGTTGTTTTTCTCAGGTTGTAACAGCATGGGGTGTCCTCCTGTCTTGAATCTCTTCGTGATACTCCTGCTCGTCGTTGACGCTCCAGAGATCGTGATGCGCGCCGCGGATGTTTTCCGCCGCGAGCATCGCCGTCAACATCGAGTGGTCCTGGTTGTTGTACCGGTGCATCCCGTTCCGTCCGACGAGCTGCAAGTTCGTGAGCGCGCCAAGAAACTCGCGCACCGCGCGCAAGTGTTCGCTGTAGCCGGCGTCGTACACCGGATATGCTTTCGGCATCCGCACGACGCAGCCGTCCACCACGTCGGCGGCGCGCGCCAAGCCGAGCGTCTCGATCTCGCGTTTGCCCAGCGCGATCAGTTCCGCGTCCCGCATCGTCCACAGCCCATCGCCGGCGAAACAGAAATACTCCAAGCCGAGACAGGTCGCGCCGGCGTCGGGCACCATGTCGGGCGACCAGTTCTTGTAGTTCTGGATCCGGCCCATTTTCACGTCGGGATCGTGGATGTAAATCCAGTTGTCGGGAAACACGTCGCCCCGGTTCAGGATGAGGGCGACCGTGAGAAAATCCCGATACTTCAGGCCGTCCGCCGCCGCGCGCACTGCTGCCGGCGCTGCCGGCGAAAGTCCCCCGATGAGTTCGCGCAACGGCATGCTGCTGATGAAGTGCGCGCCCTCGACGCGATGGCCGTCGTTGGTCTCGACGGCGTCAACGCGGCCGCCGTTCTAGACTATCTTTTTCACTTCCGCGCTGAGCCGGACTTCGGGGAGACGCGCCGCGACGGTCTCCCACATCATGCCGGGGCCGAGGCGCGGATAGTCGAACGCGTCAATGAGCGTCTTGATGACTTGGGACTTGCGCGGGGATTGCTGCTGAAGGAGCGCGTTCTTGACGGCGCTGAGCAGCGAGAGTCCCTTGATCCGTTGGGCGGCCCACTCGGCGGAAATCTCGTAGCACGGGATACCCCAGACTTTTTCGGTGTAGGTCTTGAAGAACGTCCGGTAAAGCCGCTCGCCAAAACGGTTCGAGACCCATCGCTCAAAAGTGTCTTCAGGGCGTTGCGGAAAGAGCTGCGCCTTGATGTAGCTGGCGAGGATCATCGCGCTGTTCCAGAGGCCGAGGCCGAGCAGCGCGTTGGCCGGGCGGAGCGGGTAGTGGAAGAAACGTTTGTTGTAGTAAATCCGCGAGAGCCGTTGACGGCGCAGGAAATCGGCCTCGGCCAGCACCTCGCGCCACATCGCCTCGACGGCAGGCGCTTTCGTGAAAAACCGATGGCCGCCGATGTCGAAGCGGTAGCCGTTGTGCGTCGCGGTGCGCGAGATGCCGCCGACGACGTTGTCCTTTTCGAGCACGACCGAAGGCATGCCGGCCTTGGAGAGTTGGTAGGCCGCCGTCAAGCCGGCCGGGCCGCCGCCGATGATGACTGCGCGATTCATCACATGTTGTCGAAAAACTCCCGGAACGACGCCGAGGCGGCTTTCATTTTCACCGTCAGCAGGTAACACCAGAGCGAGGCGTTGCGCACAAACGCCAGGAGCCAGCCGGCCACGAATCCCACAAGGAACCCGTAACCCAACCCGATGAACGCGCCCGGCCACGTCACGCGGTAGCCGGGAAAATACTGCGCCAGCAGCCGGAGGTTTTGCCCGACCGTTTCACCGCCTTTCACCAGCAGAATCGCGGTCACCACAAACAACCCGACGCCGCACAACGTCCCGACCGCGACGCCAAACGCAACGGCGTCGAGCCGCGCAAACGCGCGCTGCAACAGTTGTTCGGTGGATTCAGTTGTCTTCATCGCATCCAATGCCGGGCCAGCCCGACAGCGAAGCCGAGGCCGCTGTACAAGTTATACAACCACAGCCACGGCAACGCCGCCAGTGTGAACATCAGTCCGCGTTTCGCCAAGAAGAATTTCAACAAGCCCGCGTGCATCGCCAGCATCACGGCCACCAGCGGCGGCACAAGCAGCGACAGCCAACCGAGCACGACGGCGGCGCGCGCCTTCCACGTCAGGTTCAGGTCATTCAGCAGTTCCCGATGACGCTGGATGAGTTCCGTCCACGGCACCGCCCGCAACCAGAAATCCGCGTACAACAACGATCGCGCCGTCCAGCGTTTCAAATGTTTCACCTGAAGCGTCTTCAGCAACCGGATCCGATGCCCGGCCCGACGGATTCGATAGCCAAGCTCGATGTCTTCAATCGAGGGGCGGCGATAGGTCTCGTCGAATCCACCAAGCGCAAGGAAAACATCGCGCCGCACCGCGCCGCATCCCGCCCAGAACGTCGAGGCTTCCTCGCGGGCGTTTTGGTGGACGTAATGGTGAAACAGGTTCTTGTACTGCGAAAGAAAATTTGGTTCCGCCGGGGCGTCATCGTAAGAACCGAACACGGCGGCAACGTCCGGTTCGCGCTCCAGCACCTCGCGAATCTGCCGCAACGCGTCCGGCGCAACCGTCACATCGGCGTCGAGGAACACCAGCACGTCGCCCTGCGCCGCGCGCGCGCCGGCATTGCGGGCGCGGGCCGGGCCGCCCGCTTCGGGAAGACGGATGACTTTCGCGCCGAACGCCTCCGCCGCGCGCCACGAGCCGTCGCTGTCGCCGTCCGCCACGACGATCAGTTCCGAGGGTGACGCCGTCCTGATGCTTTCCAAGCACCGGCGAAATTTCTCGCCGCCGTTGTGGACGGGGACGATGACGGAAAATGTTGCCGTGTCCATGCAGCCGGGATATTAGCGAACCACCGTGACATTGGCCAGCCGATAAGCAGCGTCCCTCAAGGACGGGAGGCGAACGCCACGCTCTGGAATCCGGCGGATTGAAGGAAAGCGCGCAAAGCCGTCTCGGCATTGTGCTGCGCGTTGCTGAGGATGCCGCTCTGCGTCGCGGCAAGCTGGACGGATTCGAGGGCAGCTTGCCGGGCTTGTTGCTCCAAGGCCGGATTATTCGGCACCCACGGAGTCCACCACGTTTTCGACCGCTGATAGACCTTGGTCTCCTTGTCGTCAATGTAGATGTCCAGAATCTTCGCGGGCGGCAGGCGAAGGGTGATTTGTTTGTCGGCGGCCAGATGCACGTCCTGCGCCGTCACCGCCTGCAAGTCCACGCCGGCCTTGACGTGCGCCAGCACCACCATCATCACGTTCTCCGAGCCGAACGGGACTTTTCGTTCTTCGAGGCCGATGACTTTTTGGAGGGTGTGCTTGACGGTGGCCAACTCCTGAAGGGCCTGGATTTGTTTGAGCACCGCGGGAGCGTCCACCGTGCGCACGACCTGGGCGGGACCGGTCCAGAAATAACGCTGGTACAACACGACCATCGCCAGCGCGGCCATCACGCCGGCCACGGCAAGGTTGCGGATTTTTTTCATCATGTCTTCCTTTACCAATCGCGGCGGTGAAAGGTGACAAACTCGCCGTCGCTCAAATCAGGACGGTATGGATGCCGGCTTTTCACGAGGACAAAATATTGATGACCCGCGAGCAATGTCAAGACGCCTTCGAACGTGTCGCCCGGCACCGTATATGAGAACAGTTCGCGCTCCCGCGCGCCATGCGGCGGAATGCGGATCAGCGCCGTCTGGGCGCCGTTGGTCGAAGGCAGATAGTAATCGCGGTCGTGGTCCATCAACACGAACCAGTCCCGCTGCAACACCACCTCGAACGGGTTCGGGTTCTCCAGCCGGGCGGCGAGGATGACGAGGTGGTTGGTGTTGACGCGCCCAACCGTGGTGGACGCCAGACGGATGACGTAATTGGTGCCGGCAGAGGTGCGGACGCGGTACGGCTGCGAGAACTCGCGCGCCTCGTTGATGCGCAGCCGGGCCAGCACCGCAGCCAGCGCAACGACCACGAGCGAGACGATGACGAGCAGCCATTTCACAGTAACCGCACCTGCAGATTCAATGCCCCCGCGCTCAGCAATCCGACGGCCAGTGCCAAGGCAAAGGCCGGCGCCGCGCGAACCAGGGTGGCGACAGGTGACTCCATGTGGTTTACTTCTCTTCGGGTTTCTTGTCTTTCTTTTCGCCGGTGGGCGCTTCGCCGATTGTCTTGTCGGTCCAGCGCGGGCGATCCGCGTAGAGGATCTGTTCGCCGGCCGGCGGAAAGAGCGTGACGGTTTTGAGCGGGAATTTCTGCGGGACGCGGCCGCTGATGACGGCGAACCATGATTTGTGTTCGCCCTTGGTCAGGTCGCTCTGGAAACGCCCGTTCAGCAGGTGGGGCGTCAGCAGGATGAACGACACGCCCTTGGGCGCCACGTAATCATGGATCATGGCCAGTTGTTCGGCGGTTGTCGGCAACCAAACGGTGCGGAGGTCGCCGACCCACGCCATCGCCCACGGCAGGTCGCTGGCGCCGACTTCAGTCTTCTCAAACCAGTTGGCTGCCAGCGAGGTGTAGTACGCGCAGTACGGCGGATACGGATACGGCCCGCGCCGGGGCGGCGCCATCGAATAGAGAAGCGGGGCCGCATTGAGCAATCCGAAAACAGCGATGACCGCCCAGCGCAACAACCGCGCCGGGAACGCAATCCGGTCCAGCAACAAATAGAAGAACGCCGTGCCATAGACGGCGATCAACGGGAGAAACAACACCAGCAGGTTGCTGCCCTGCACGAAGCGGCGCGGCCCTTCGTTGCTTTCGGGCGCGAGCCACAGGCATGACAAGCCGAGGATCGCGCAGAGCAATCCGATCCAGGCCACCCGACGCAATCGCATTGCCGTTGCGCGACGAAAACCGTACAGCAAACTGACGAGGAAGAAGAACACCAGGAAATCCGAGCCGATCTGTTTCAACCCGTCAACCAGATAACCGCGCGACTGGGTCATCAATCGGTTGCCCATCGGCCCGATATCGAATGCGCGGTCGAAGTTGGGCCGGTACATGGACGGCGAGATGCCGCTGGCAAAATCGCAGTAGGCAATCCCCAGCGGCGACCCGCACAGAACGGTGTTGCGCACCAGCCAGGGCGTGATGATCAGCGCATAGATCAGCGCGTACACCAAAATCCCGACCACGACGCCGCGGCCGCGGCAGACAAACGCCGCGTACACCAGCACGGGCACGAACAGAAACGACGTCGTGTAGCGCGTCAGGAAACACAGCCCCATCAACACCGCGCTGGCCATCACCAACAGCCAGCCGGACACGGCGCGGCGGGGCGCTGTCTCGGGAAATTCCGGATGCCAGCGTTCATCCGCCTGCCAGAGGCAGTACAACGATCCGAGGAACAGCAGCATCAGGAAATTCGTGGGCAACCCGGAGATGCTGAACGACCAGAGCGTGTCGGAAAACAACAACAGCAACGCCGTGGTGACCGCCACGCGCTGGTCAAACAACCGGCGCGCCCACAGATAAACCAGCAACAGGCTGGCCAGCAGGCAAAGCTGATTGAACGGGAGAATGACCCAGCGTTCGGGCTTGAACACCATGTCGGTCTGTTTGTACTCGAAGAGCGACGCCGGCATCATCTTGAACAGCGCCGCCAGCGCGAGCGGATAGAGCGGCGGGTTGTAGAGGTCGGGATGATTCATCAAGCGCGGCTGATGATCGGAGGCGTGCGTCTCCAAGTGCCAGAGGCTCAACGGGCGAACCACATACGTCGTAAAACCTTGGCCGCGGGCGATGTTGCGCGCCAATTGCGCCATGTCCATCGCCTCGCCGCGGTCCAAGCCGCGGAATTGGTCCGACGTGTACAACAGGCTCAGCGCCACCGCCAGCAAGATCGCCCCGCCCCACAAGACAAACCACTTGCCGGCGCCAATATCAAGCGCCCAGACGGCTCTCTGGACCTTCAAGTCCTCCGATTCACCCACCGGAATAAAACCGGTCGTTTCGTTTTCGCTCATAATTCTTCCAACCCGTATCGTTTCAGTTTTCGGTGCAGCGTGCGCCGGCTCATGCCGATTTTCTCGGCGGCCTTCGTCCGGTTGCCCTTCAGTTCCTTGAGCGCCTGCACGATCAATTCCTTTTCGGCCTCCTCGACGGTCATGCCGGTGCGCACCACGGCGATCTTGGTGAGGTCCGCCCCGCCGCGAATAACGGCCGGCACGTCGCGCAACGTCAGTTTCTCGCTGCGCGCCAACACCACCATCTGCTCGACGGTGTTGCGCAGTTCGCGAACGTTGCCCGGCCAGTCGTACGCCATCAACACGTTGATCACGTCGGGCGTCAATTCCGTCACGCTCTTGCCGTTCTCCTCGCTGCACTGCCGCAGAAATGCCGCGACCAGCAGCGGAATGTCGTCACGCCGCTCGCGCAACGGGGGCAATGGGATGGTGACAACGCTGAGCCGGTAAAACAAGTCGTCGCGGAACTTGCCTTCGGCGACCTGTTTCCTCAAGTCCTTGTTTGTCGCCGCGATCAACCGCACGTCCACCTCGATGGTTTTCTGGCCGCCGAGCCGCTCGAAGGCGCGCTCTTCGAGGACGCGAAGCAGTTTGACCTGCATCTGCGGTTCCAACTCGCCGATTTCATCGAGGAACAATGTGCCGCCATCGGCCAACTCGAACCGTCCGATCCGCCGCTCGACGGAACCGGTGAACGCGCCTTTTTCGTGGCCGAACAATTCGCTTTCCAGCAGCGTGCTCGGCAGCGCCGCGGCGTGGACGGCGATAAAGGGGGCTTTCTTGCGCAGCGAGAGATTGTGGATCGCGTGCGCGATGAGTTCTTTGCCGGTGCCGGTTTCGCCGGTGATGAGCGCGGTGGCGCGGGTCGGGGCCACCTGCTGGACGATGTCAAAAACCTGCTGCATCGCGGACGATTTCCCGACGATGGTTTCCATGCCGAACTTGTGGTCGAGCTGTTCGCGGAGGCTGACGTTTTCGACTTCAATCTGCCGGGTGTTGAGGGCGCGCTGGATGACGAGTTCGAGTTCGTCGAGGTTGATGTTCGGTTTGGTCAGGTAATGGTATGCGCCCGCCTGCATGGCCTCGACGGCGCTCTCGATGGAACCGTAGGCCGTCATCACGATGCAGACAGGTGGTTTCTGAAGTGCCATCGCGCGTTTCAAGAGTCCCATGCCATCGAGGCCGGGCATCTTCAGGTCGGTGATCAACACGTCCACGTGACGGCCTTCCAAGAGTTGGAGCGCTTTTTGTCCGTCCTCGGCGACGAGCACCGCGTAGCGGTCCTGCAAGGCGCGTTCGAGCCCCTCGCGGGTGCCGCGTTCGTCGTCGGCCACCAATACGATTGGTTTGTTCATTTGTTTTTCTCTTGCAGCAATCTGGTTTTCTTCTCGTAGATCGGCAGTTTGATGCGAAACGTGGTGCCCCGGCCCATGTTGCTTTCGACCTCGATGGCGCCGCCATGTTCACGGACAATGCGTTGGACAATCATCAAGCCAAGACCGCTGCCGTCTTTTTTGGTCGTGAAGTACGGGTCAAATATCCGGCTGATCTGCTCGGAGGCGATGCCGTGACCGGTGTCAATGAAGGAGATGATGACATGCGAGTCGGTTGCCTCCGTGCAAACGCGGAGGATGCCGCCGTTGCGCATGGCTTGGAGGGCGTTTTTCAGAACGTTGAAGAACGCCTGCTTGAGCTGCGCGCGGTCCACGAGTGTTTTGGGCAGATCGGGGGCGAGTTCCGGCTCGACAAGGATGTCGCGGTTGGCCAGTTCGCGCTCCAGCAGCGTCAGCGTCTCGGAGACGACGTCGTTGACGGAAGCGCGCTGGAGGTCCGGTTTGGTGGGGCGGATGGCGCGGAGAAACTGGTTGATGATCCGGTCGAGCCGGCTGACTTCCTCGCGGGCGACCCGGATGTCTTCGCGGAGCCGGTTCGCCTTGGCGGCGGGCAGGCTCTTCAACTCGCGCTCCATCAACTGAAGATGGATGTTCAGCGAGTTCAGCGGATTGCCGATCTCGTGCGCGACCCCGGCGGCGAGAAGCGTGAGCGCGGAAAGTTTTTCCGACTCGATGGCCGTGGCCGTGTGGCGGCGCGTTTCCGTCACGTCGCGCAGAATCACGGCAAGCGCGGTCACGACCGATTTCCCCTCGCCAAGCAACGGCACGAGATAAAAACTGATGAAGCGCTGGCGCGGGTAGAACACTTCGAGTTCGTGGGCGAGGACTTTGCTCCATTCCTCCTTGTCGGCGGACCAGATTTTCTGCCAGTCGAGGTCGCGCAGGTAGCGGGTGAGCGGTTCGCCCTCGGCGGAATCGGCGGGGATGCCAAGCAGGTCGCAGGCGGCGGCGTTGACGTAGCGGATCCGCCCCTCGGCGTCGGCGACGATGATGCCTTCCTGGATGGTGTTGAAGAGGGTTTCGAGAAACCCTTTCTCGCGCGAGAGCTTCAGCACGACGCTCTGGAGGCTCTGCGGGTCAATCCGGTCAAGCCGGCCGATCAGCTTGTCGAGAAATGTCGCCTTCATCGGCTCAGAACCAACCCTTGCGTTTCAAAAACAAATATAACACGCCCGTGGTGACGGCGGTCAGACCGAAGACCCACGCGTACGCAGTCAGCGGGTCGCTCATCTCGCGCGGATAATGGCCGAAGTTCATCCCGTAGAAACTGGTGATGAGGAAAATCGGCATGGCCAGCGTCGCCATGACCGTGAGGACTTTGATGACCTTGTTGACCTCGCTTTGCTGGAGGTTGAGGTGGACTTGAAGCACGCTGGTCAGCGAGTCGCGGTACGTTTCAATCGCGTCGCTGATGCGCATCAGGTGATCGTACAGGTCGCGGTAGTACGGCACCAGATGGGCACGCACGAGGCTGAATTCGCCGCGCGCGAATCGGGCAATCACCTCGCGTTGCGGGGCGATGATCTGGCGAAGTTGCTGCACCTCGTTCTTCACCTTGAGCACCTCACTCGGAATGTTCTTGGGCTTTCTCGACAACACTTTTTGCTCCAAATCCTCGATCTCGGCGGACAACTCCGACATCACGGGGCGGTAGTTTTCAATCAGGAGATCCAAAATCGTGTGCGCCAGCCGGTCCGGCGCCTTGGCGACCGCCAGGGAGTTCTTCTGTACCCGGTCCATCGCCGCTGTGATGCTGCGCAACGGATCGTCGTGATAAGTGACGAGGAAGTCTTTGCCCATGAAAATGTTCAACTCGGTCGTGCGAAATTCCTCCGTGGCGCGCGTAAAATCCACCGCGTGGATCACCATGAACAAATAATTCTCATACTCGTCCACCTTCGGTCGGTCGCTCGGCTGAACGCAGTCCTCAATCGCCAGCGGATGGAAGTTGCAGACGCCCTCCAGAATCGGGCGCGCCTCATCAGCGGTAACATGTTCAAAATCAATCCAGACGTGCAGCCCCTTGTCAAACATCACCAGCTTCAGGCTGTCAATGTCCAAGTCCTGCCCGACAATCTTGCCGTTATTGAAGACGAATGATCGGATCATGGTGTTGTGCAACTTCGTCACGCCACCGCGTTTTCAGCTTTGACAACGCGCTCGGCTGTGTGCCACGATGACGCGGCCTTGGGATGTTTGCAAGGCTAAATTATCAAAGGAACCAATTAACCATGAACCTCGATAACGTGTACAAAAATCTAACCATCGCCAACAACACCAAGCTCGCCCTTGTCGTCTTCGACGGCGTTGGCGACATCGCCACCGCGTCCACCAACTGGCAAACGCCGTTGGAAGTTGCCAAGACGCCCAACCTCGACAAACTCGCCAGGCAATCCGCCATGGGCCGCATGATCCCGGTCGCCCATGCCATCACCCCCGGCAGCGGCCCCGGTCACCTCAGCCTCTTCGGGTATGACCCGCTCGAAGTCGAAGTCGGTCGCGGCGTCATCGAGGCGCTCGGCGTCGGCATTGACCTCCAAGCCGGTGACGTTGCTGCCCGCGCCAATTTCTGCACACTCGACGCGAACGGCATCGTGACCGATCGCCGCGCGGGCCGCATTGACACCAGCATTTGCGAAGCCCAGTGCGCCATCCTCGCCAAGGCCATCAAAAAAATCGGCGACGTGGATGTCCTCATCAAAGCCGGCAAGGGACATCGTTTTGTCGTTGTCTTCCGCGGCACAGGACTCGAAGGCCCGTTGACCAACACCGATCCCGGCCGCGAAGGCATGCCCATCGCCGCCGCCACCGGCCCGGCGAAGACGGCCAAAGTGGTCGCGGAATTCCAGAAACTCGCGCTGCCGCTGCTGAAAGATTGCAAACCGGCCAACGGTTTCCTGCTGCGCGGCATCGCCCACCAACCGAAGATCGAAACGTTCGAGGAACGCTACGGACTCAAAGCCGCCTGCATCGCCGTGTATCCGATGTACAAAGGACTTGCCCAGCTTGTCGGCATGACCAAAATCGAGGGCGCGCATTCGTTGCAGGAAGAAATGGAAATGGCCGTCGAGGCGCTCAAGACCTACGATTACGTTTTCGTCCACGTCAAACCGACCGACGCGGCCGGCGAGGACGGCAACTTCGCGGCGAAAGTTGCCGCCATTGAGGAAGGCGATGCCGCGCTCGGCACGCTGATGGCGGCCAAGCCCGACGTGCTCGTCATCACCGGCGACCACTCGACGCCGGTGCCGGTCAAGGGCCATAGTTGGCATCCGCAACCGGTGATGATCACCGGCGAGATTGCCGGCTGGGACGGCTTGGAGCGGTTCACGGAGCGCGCGGCCAATCTCGGTTCGCTGGGTGTCTTTGAAGCGAAATATCTGATCCGCTACATGCAGGCCAACGCGAAGCGGCTCGACAAGTTCGGCGCGTGAGCCACAAGTCTCAGCAGACAAGCCATTGCTGACGGGCCGATCATGTTGCTGTTTGTAATGCCCTACCACTCCGCTGAAGAGCGCGAGCGGTTTCAGTTGATTCTGGAGCGCTGGAATGAATTGGTGAAGATGGAAATGCCATTCTCATTCCTTTATGTCGGCCCGTCGGCAGGACCCATCAGCGCCAGGTTTCCGCACGCGTGTTTGTTCCATGATGATGTGAAGCCGTTGAAACGATTTCAGCACATTGCGCAGAAATGGGCCGATGTGGCCGAATATGTGCAGCACAACGTGGATTGCCGGTGTTGGTTCTGGTGGGAACCGGACGTGTTGCCGGTCAAGAAGGATTGCTTCGAGTTTCTTCTCCATTTCTGGGGCGGGCAAACCGAAATCATGGGGTATCACGTGAAGGACAACAAATGGGGGATGAAGAACTGCATCAATGGCGTGGCCTTTTATTCCAAACGATACTGGAGCTACATCCGTCCGCGCTTCAATTTGAACGGGACTTTTGACACTCGAAAACAATTCGACCCGGATACTGAGAACGACCGGTTTGTCGCGCTGAACAAATGGTACGCCCTCGTCCACCATGAGAAACGATTGCGACTCACCCCCAGTCTCCGGCTTGTTCATGGAATCAAGGATTCTTCGTTGCTCGATCAACTGCTTCATGGCACACGGCGTTTCCCTTGTGTGCCCGACTTGTACCGCGACACGAGAAACCGGCTGCGGCTGCTTTCCTTGGCTGTCCGTCCCTGGAGCTTGCCAAAAGCAGAAAGCTGAACGCCGGGCGACGATAACGCTTGAGTTCGGACTGTCGGCCTGTTACGGCAGTGCTGCCACCAGATGATGCCAACCAGCAAAGGATCGTTTCGCCTGTTTCGAATCGCGGGGATTACCGTGTACTTGCACTGGCTGTGGTTTGTTGTCGCGCTCTTCATCATCCGGGATCCAACCAGCCGCTATCCATCAACCATCTGGAATGCCGCAGAGTATTTCGGATTGTTCGGCATCGTATTGCTCCACGAGTTCGGGCACGCGCTCGCCTGCCGGTCGGTCGGCGGCCAAGCCGAACAAATCGTGCTCTGGCCGCTGGGCGGCGTGGCTTATGTCAACCCGCCGCAACGCCCCGGCGCGACGCTCTGGAGTATTGCCGCGGGGCCGTTGGTGAACGTCGCGCTGATGGCGCCTTTGACGCTGGCGATTCTCTGGGGGATGACACAGGGTTGGTGGATCAAGGACAACGAAGTCCGCACGCTGTTGTTGTCGTTGTGGGTCATCAACGTCGTGCTGCTCGTGTTCAACCTGTTGCCCATTTATCCGCTGGATGGCGGCAAGATCATCTGGTCGCTGCTCTGGTTTGTCCTTGGCCCCGCGAAAAGCCTGCTGGTGGCGGCGATCATCGGCATGATCGGCGTCGTCGGCGTCATGCTGGTCGCCGTCTGGACCCGCTCCATCTGGCTGGGAATCCTCTCGGCGTTCATCCTGACGAGCTGCTGGCGCGGCCTGCAAACGGCGCGCATGATGATCAAACTGGAAAAGATGCCGCCGGCGTGACCGGTCGAGCCTCTACTTGCCCGGCGGTTTCGACAGCGGCGTGAACTTGAATTTCTGGCCGCCGACGCTCGCTTCAAACATCAGCCCGCCCTTGGCGATGGTAAACACCAACACGCCTTGCTGATACTTGGCGTTGGTCGAGGCGCCCTCAGCGGCGGCCACGGCGCTGGCCTGCGCGCTCATCGCGAACTGATTACTGGTAAACTTCGTCAATGCCGCTTCGTTCTCGAAGAAAATCAGTTCAGCGTATTCCTGCCCGCCCAACTGAAAGCCGATTGTGACCTGTGTGAGCGTGGCGGAGCCGATGAGTCGTCCTTGTTGAAAGACTTCGCCGCTGCCGCGCGCCGCGCCGATGCCAAACGCGCCCTTGGCAACGCTCGGAAAAACGGCGCAACCAAAAGCGCTGGTAAACAGGCCGTCCATTTTTGGATCGGTCTTCTTGAACAACTCCATCGCCTCCAGCGTTTCCTTCTTCGGCTGCGGCGTTGCAGCGGTATTCTTTACCGGCGCAGCCTCCGCCAGGGCGATGGCACCGCAACACAACACGAGCATCCACACTCTCATGACAGGGCCTTTCCGTTTGATGACGACGCCAACGCGTCGCCGGTTACTTGGCAAATCCGCCGAGGGCTTTGCCGACGGCTCCGCCGACTTTGTCCGTGGCGGACTTCGCGGCGGCATCCGCCATCATCTGTTTGATCTGCGCGATAGCATTCTCGATCAAACTCTTTCCCTCGGCGTTGCCTTGAAATTCGGCTGACTTTTGCTGAAGCAGCAACAACGCTTCCTGATACTTGCCCTCTTTGGCCAACGACATGGCCTGCTCCACCACGCTTCGCGCGCCAGCGGCAAGATCCTTGATGGGCGCTGCCGTCACCGGGGCGGGAGCGGGGGCGGGTTTGGCCTCAGTGGGCAGAGGTGGCGGAATGGGTGGAACCTCGACGCCGGGCGGCACGGTGGGTGGCGGTTCTTCTTTCTTTCCGCAACCGGCAAACAACACCACTGCTGCCAGCGCGACCACGAGTCCTGCAACGATCTGTTTCATAAGCGGTCTCCTGTTGTTGTGTTCAACCAATACCACCAAACCCCGCCACGCGCAAACCATCGTTGGAGGGTGATTCCGCTATTCAGTGATTCCGCTATTCCCGCTTGCCACGGCACCGCCGAGCCGCTAAGAAGACAGCGTGCGATTTCTTTTCGCTATCACGGTGTTCCTGGCGGCGGCGCTGCTGTTTGTCGTCCAGCCAATGTTTGCGCGGATGGCGTTGCCGCTGCTCGGCGGCGCTCCAGCCGTCTGGAATACGGCGATGGTCTTCTATCAGGCTGCCCTGCTGGCCGGGTACGGTCTCGCGCATTTCGTCGTCAACCGTCTCAATCCGCGCCAACAGGCGCTCGCGCAAATCCTCCTCATCGCCGCGCCGCTGGCGTTGTTGCCGCTGGGCATCCGCGCCGGTTGGACGCCGCCATCGGGGCAGAACCCGATCCCGTGGCTGTTGCTGTTGATGAGCGCAACCGTTGGACTGCCGTTTCTGGCCATCTCGACGCTCTCGCCGCTGTTGCAACGCTGGTTCGCGTCGTGCAGCGCGCAAAACCCCTACTGGCTGTACGCCGCCAGCAACGCCGGCAGTTTGCTCGGGTTGCTCGCCTATCCGTTGCTGATGGAACCGCTGATGGGACTGCGCGCGCAATCGTGGGGATGGAGCGCCGGCTACGTCGCGTTGGCGGCGCTCGTTGCAGCCTGTGCCGTGGTGTTGTGGCGGCGCGGCGGCGAGGACGCTGTAGCCGCGAGCCTGCTCGCGGCCTCCGGGGAACAAACGCCCCCGACACCTGCCGCGAGCAGGCTCGCGGCTACAGGAACGCAACGATTGCGCTGGGTGCTGCTGGCCGCGGCGCCGTCGAGCTTGATGTTGAGCGTGACGACGCATCTCTCGACGGAGGTGGCGGCGATGCCGTTGTTGTGGGTGGTGCCGTTGGCGATTTACCTCGTGACATTCATCCTTGTATTCGCAGAGCGCCAGTGGATCAGGCTGCGCTGGATGACGGCGGCGCTGCCGTGGGTGGTGTTGCCGTTGACCGTGATGTACGGAATGCGGATCAGCGACCGCGTGGCGTTGGTCGGCGGCTGGAATCTGCTGCTGCTGTTTGTCGGCGCGATGGTGTGCCACGGACAACTCGCCGCGGAACGCCCGTCGCCGGCGCGCCTGACGGAATTTTACTTGTGGATATCGGTCGGCGGCGTGCTCGGCGGCATTGTTAATGCGCTGGCGGCGCCGCTCCTGTTCCACTGGGTGGTGGAATATCCGGCGTCCATCGCGCTGGTCTGCCTGTTGGCGGCGCGCATCCAGCGGCCACAGTGGGCTGACGTTCTTTTACCGGTCGCACTGGGCGCCGGCGGCTGGGCGCTGGGCGAATGGGTGCGCCAATGGCCGGCGGAAGCGGCGTCCTACGCCATGATCTTCAAGCTGGCGGTGCCGGCCGCAGTCGCGTTGTTGCTGCGGAACCGTCCATTGCGCTTTGCCCTGGCAGTGGCGGCATTGTTTGCAGCGGCCACGTGGCTGCCGGGCGAACGGGCGCGCGTGTTGACGGTGGAGCGGAGTTTCTTCGGGGTTCATCGCGTGCGACGGGACGTGGCGGACCGGTTTCGCCGGCTCGAACACGGCACGACGTTGCACGGCATCCAGAACATTCAGGCCGACCAGCGACACGAACCGCTCGGCTACTACTCGCGCATCGGCCCGGTGGGACAACTGATCGCCGCGCGCCGGCAAATGAACCTGCCGATGCGCCAGGTCGGCGCCGTCGGCCTCGGCACGGGCGCCGTGGCCGCGTATGCAGGAGCGGGCGAGACGTGGACGTTTTTCGAGATTGACCCGGTGGTCGAACGGATCGCGCGCAACCCGCGCCTCTTCACGCATCTCGCCGACTGCCGCGGCGAAGTCAAGGTCACGATCGGCGACGCCCGGCTCTCGCTGGAGCGGTCAACGGAGCAATTCGATGTGCTGCTGATGGACGCGTACAGTTCCGATGCGATTCCGATGCATTTACTGACGCGGGAGGCGGTGCAGTTGTACCGTCAACGACTGGAGCCGGATGGCTGGCTGATTTTCCACTTCAGCAACCGGTATTTTGACTTGGAGCCGATCCTGGCTGCGCTGGCGCAGGACGCCGGCCTGGCGTGCCGCGTGCAGGAAAAAGAGCGCGTCAGCGCCGAGAACAAAGCGCGCGGCGTGTTTGCATCGAGCTGGGCGGTCATGTGCCGCGAGGAAGCGCACCTCGGCGCGGTGCTGAAGGATTTGCGCTGGCGGCCGCCGAAACTCAAGCCAAACATGAGACTCTGGACGGACGATTACGCGAGCATCCTCAGCGTGTGGAAGTGACATCCGAGCTTGGTTGCGCGTCCTGAAGGAGTGAGGTAGGATGAGGGCATGAAATGGGCATTGATATTGGCATGCCTGTGGGCCGGCTGTGCGAGAGAGACGGCAAGTGTTCCGGTGTTACCGGTGACGGCGGCGCAACTGCTGGAGGCGGTGCGCGCACCGGGGGCGAAAGCGGTGTTGGTGAACGTTTATGCCACGTGGTGCGGGCCGTGCCGGGAGGAGTTTCCCGATTTGGTGAAGTTGGAGCGGGAGTATCGCGTCAAAGGTTTGCGAGTGTTGTTCGTGTCCGTGGACGACGAGGAAAACATGTCAGCCGTCAAACAATTTTTGGCAGCACAAGGCGTCACCTATGCGTCGTACCGGAAGGCGCAGCAGGACATGGAGTTCATCAACGGGCTGGATTCCCGCTGGAACGGCACGTTACCGGCCACGTGGATTTACGACGGCGCGGGCCGGTCGCGGGATTTCTGGATCGGGGCGGCCGATTACAAAATGTTCGAACAGAAACTCAAACCCCTACTGGAGGAGAAACCATGAAACAGAAAATACTGGTCGCATTGTTGGTTGCGTGCGCGGTGTCCGCGCAGGCGCAGTTGAAGATCGGCGACAAGATGCCGGCCACGGACGTGAAGTTGACCGGCGAAGGCGGCAAGCAGATGACGCTGGCGGAGCTGGCGAAGGGCAAGAGAGGAACGCTGGTCATCATCACGTGCAACAACTGTCCGTACGCCGTGGCATGGGAGAGGCGAATCGTGAACATTGGAAACGACTGGGTGCAGAAAGAAAAAAACCTCGCGGTCGTTGCCGTGAATCCCAATGATCCAAAAATCTCCCCGTCGGACTCGCTCGACAAGATCGTGGCGCGGGCGAAGAAGGAGTTCTACAAGTTCCCGTACGTGGCGGACACCACGCAGCAGTTGGCGAAGGCGTTCGGCGCGACAAAGACGCCGGAGTGTTTCCTCTTCGACAGCAAGGGCGTGCTCGTGTATCACGGCGCGGTGGACGACAACCACAAGGACGCAGGGAAAGCGAAGAACAAATACCTGGCTGACGCGCTCAACGCGATGCGCCACAGCAAACCCATCACTGCCGCCAAGACGCAGGCGATGGGTTGCAGCATCAAGTGGCGCTAACCCGTTATTGTTTGGCGGAATCCAATTCCTGGAGGAGAGCGATGGCCCGCTGGACGTCGGCGAGGACCAAGGCGGTGCCGGAAGCGACATACTCGCGCAGGTAAGCAACAATGGCGGCGCGCTGCGCGGCTGAGAAACCGCCAACAAGCTTGGCGTGGTGTTCCTGCCGTTGCGGGTTTTCATCGGAACGCGGCGGGAGAAATTGCTTGGTAATCAGGAACGGAATCAAACAGGTGTCCTGCCAGGCATCAAGCGTCCGGGTCATATAGGCTGGGAGAAAATACCGGAATGCTTCCGGAGTAAACAACGAGAGCGCCAGTTGCTGTTTACGCAAACTTTCCAGTGTATGGGACTTCCACTTGGTGCCGTGGAAATAATCGCAGACGTGGCGGCAGATCGGGCAGGAACAGTGGATGATGTTCAGGTCGCCCGGATAGTCCACCCGCTCGAACGCTCCCTCAATTGTCTCGCGAACACTCATGGCCTTGCGCGGAGATTATGCCCAATGAGTCCGTCTTGTCAACCGAAGCCCACAAGGAAGTCGCGCCACAGGTTTGGTATTGATGCTGCTGCAAGTCCCGTGTAGGCTGTCTTCGCAAGAATGGAAATCACATGGAAGTCCCCGGCATAGTGCCTCCGTCAACGATCTGTCCGTCCTGCAAGGGCGTCATCCCCTTGGAGGGACGCGAAGGCTTGACGCACGTGGACTGCCCGCATTGCGGGGCGCCCACGGTCGTGCCGGTCGAGTTTCGCGGCTTCCTCCTGTTGCACGCGCTCGGGTTCGGCGGCATGGGCACGGTGTACCGCGCGATGGACCTGTCCCTGAACCGGATGTTGGCCATCAAGATTCTCCGCCGCAAACTCGCCTCCAGCAACGAGTTTCTGGAAAATTTCCGCCGCGAAGCGCAAGCCGCCGCCGCCGTCAACCACAACAATGTCGCCCGCGTCTTCTCGTTCGGCCACCACGAAGGACAATGCTACCTCGTCATGGAACTGCTGGAACGCGGCAGCCTCGACGACCGGCTCACCAAGATCGGCAAGGTGCCCGAAAAGGAAGTGCTCGACATCGGCATCCAGATTGCCAACGGCTTGAAAGCCGCGCTCGACACCGGGCTGTTGCACCGCGACGTCAAACCCGGCAACATCCTCTTCAACGAACAAGGCGTCCCGAAAATTGTGGATTTTGGCCTTGCCCGCCCCAAGGACGCCGACCACCAAGCCGGCAGCAGCGCCGAGCCGGTCTGGGGCACGCCCTATTACATCGCCCCGGAAAAATTGACCACGCACACCGAGGATTTTCGCAGCGACATCTATTCGCTTGGCGCGACGTTGTTCCACGCAATGACGGGACGCCCTCCGTTTGATGCGGCGACTGCAGTGGATGTGGCTGTCAAACACACGACGACGCCGGCGTACTCGTTGAAAACCTATCTGCCCACGGTGCAAGACGCCACGGCACAGGTCATCGGACGAATGATCGCCAAGAATCCGTCCGACCGTTATGAGAGTTACGATGCGTTGATTGCCGACTTGGAGAAGACAAAAAAGGCACTCGAAGAAGCCGAAAAGAAACCGGCCATCCTCACCCAAACCGGCGAACGAATCAGCGTCTCCTCGATCATCCTCACGGTCGTCGGCCTGCTGGCCATCATGGTCGCCGGCGTGTTCCTGTGGCTGAATCGTGACAAGTTTTTGCCTGAACAACCGGCGCCGGCACCACAGCCGGTGGTGACGCAACAGGTGGTCAGGACCACCGTCAAGACCGAAGACGTCAATTTCAACAATATCCCGGGCTGGCGCGCCGCCGCACAACAACTTGCCGAGGGCAAGATGACCGAGGCGTTGCTGGGATACGGGGCGCTGCAAAAACAAAAGGAAATCCGCTCACAACCCAACCACCTGCGCTGGCTCCATTATGCCGAGGGCGTTGGCTTCCTGCTGAACAACCAATCCAAGGAAGCAAGCGAGTCCTTCGCGAAGGCCGAGGATTCCGTGCTCCAATCGCAACTGCCGTCCAAGATCACCGCCATCAATTTCGTCAGTCCGCTGGCCGGCGTCATGCTCAAGAAACTCCCGCAGGCCAGCATGGACAAAGCCGCCGACATGCCGCGTTGGGCCGTTCACCTCAGCGATTTCAATGCCGGGCTTTTCGAACTGCGCGTCCGCCACTACACGAATGCCGCGCCGCGATTCACCCGCTATGCCAAGGCCACACCCAACGCCGACCATCGGTGGATGTACGCTTTCCAACCCTTGGCCGCCGCGCTGGCCCGCGAGTGTTCCGCCGTCCCGCAAGCCATCAACCACGCCGGGCAACTCTACAAACAAGGCGACCTCCCCGAGGCGCTCAAGTCGCTCAAAGAACAGCAGGCCAAAACACAAATCCCGTTTTTCAAGGCGCAACTCGGCAGCGCCTCCAACGCACTGCGCCAGCGCGACGAAGAACTCCGCAAACGGCAGCAACAAGAGCGCCTTGCCGCCGAAACCCGCGAACGCGAACAACAACAGCAACGCCAACTGGAACAACAACGCAAAAAGCAAGAGGCCGACGAGAAACTGATCGCTGCCGTCGAAACCGAAGCGCCCAAGTTGCTGGCGGCCTACGATTTCAAGAAGCTGCTGGAGGACTACCAAGCGATTCAATCCAAACTCCAAACCGCCGGCGCCCGCGCCCGCCTGGCCCGGCATCTTGCCCGCCTCAAAACTCTGGCCGAACTCAAACGCGACCTTGCGGCCGCCTTCGCGCGCCAACCTTTCAACGGCGAGGACATCAAACAACCCGGCGGCGCCGCCTTCATCGGCAAACTCACCCGCGCCACCGACACGGAACTTGGCTTTGTCGTGGACTTCGGCGATTCGAAGCACGAATGGGGCGAGTTGCAGCCGGCCACCATCGTCATGCTCGCGGCCTTCTACGCACGCACGGAGAAAACGGAGCAGCAGGCGCTGTGGTATTTCCGAATTGCCGTCTTTTGCAAACAATACGCGCTGGACCGGTTCGTGGACGCATACGCGCAAGAGGCAATCAAGCTCCAGCCATCCCTCGAGGCAGAACTCAACAACGCCCTGGGCAAATAGCCAGCCCTACCGTCTCACCAGCAACTCGCTGCGAACCGCCTTGACGCCGGACACCGACTGCGCTGCCGCCTGTGCACGCCACGCAACGGACTGCGACGACGCAACGCCCTGCAACGTCACCACGCCGTCGCTGATGATGATCTTGATGTTCATGGCGTCGCCGGGACACTGCGTCTGGATACGATAACGCACTTCTTTTCCCATTGCCTCGTCGGGTCGCTCCGCCGCCGGAACCGGGCGGGGAACCTGCGCCGGCTTGTTTGCCGCGCATCCTGCCGCCAACATCACGCACATTGCCAAAAAAAACATTCTCACGAATAACCTCCATTCATCGCACGCATCAACCGCCAACGATCCGCCATGCGCAGACATTGCAAAGTCCGCGCGCCGCTGTCAATGACGTTCCCACAACGTTTCCGTTACTGAAATTGCTTTTCAGAGGCGCTTCGCATCGGCGCCAGCAGGGGGGTAACTCAATCCGAATTGGTCTGACCTTGCTCCGCAGACGACCGCCTCATCACTTCATCTGTCAACTGTCGAGAGTGACCCTCTCCCTTTAAATCTATTGAATTTAATCTAAGAAGGGAATATAGAAAGGTTTAAAAGAGGGTCATAAGAAGCATTTTTAGGTAAACAGCAGTAAATCAAAATGAAAATAGATTTCGATATAAAATATAGCCCGAAAAGTTTTAATGAAATGTGCGAAGTTGCGACAAGACTTGGGCTCGACGCATTAGTCATTAGAGCCCCCAAAGGAGTAGTAGTTCCGACATCGACCCATCTGAAAATTTTTTCAGGAATAGAGACAGAATGGGATGCAGTATATGAGATTGAGGCACTGCAGGATTTTCTTTCTGGAAAGGATGCTGGAAAGACAGAAAAAAAGACAGTACATGGAAAAGCCCTGTCTATATTTCCAACCAAGGTCCAGTTTCCAGAAAACCTTCCTACGAGTCTTTTTGATCTAATTGAAACGGTTTCAAAAATGGGAGGGGTAATAATTTCCATGCATGATGATAACAATGCAACAATTCCGCTTTTAAGAGATGATTCTAAACAAGTTTATCAATTTCATGCATCAAGAATAAGGCCTTACAAATTTAGAGATGTTGCTCTTATGTTGCCCTATGTAAATCTAGCCGTAGCAGGTAGTGGAGCAAGAAACCCCTTAGAACTACGAAATGGAGCATACACTTATTTTTCAGCCGAAGTAACAACAAACGAAGGGCTAATTGAAGCTATTCGAAATAAAGCCAATACGCGACTTTATGTAAGAAAAGGTGGTCAAGATATCAGAATAGAAGAAACTGTGCCACGCCTAACCCCGTCGATGAGATAGTTCCTCTTACTTCCGCCTGTACGGCGCAACCCTATCAACCCAGTCTCCATTAACTCTAGAAGGATTAGTTGTTGGAATCCTGCTTTGCTTTGGAGGTCTATCAATAATAACCGTTCCAAGTCTCATTTTTCCAGAGTCATCAATAATCCATCTACTTTCTAGGTTTACCTTCTTACCGTTTGGGCCAGTTACAGTCGACTTGAAATTAACGGCATCATATATTTTGCTTCCAACCTCAACTTGTGGAATTTTTACTAATTTTCCAGAATTAGTTTGATCTATCAATATTTTTGCAACCCCTTCATTATTTTCCACACCAAGTAATGAGAATGTGTCCCTTATTTCTTTGTTTCTCATCGCATCATGAAGATCCGATAGTTTCAATGCTTCATCTTTTGTAATAATTTTTCTACCAACATCAAATTGAGTTCCCTCTGGCTGAGACTTAATGTATTTTCGTACATCTCCCAAAGCCATATCCAGGTCCCCACTTTTACTTCCAAATTCTTTTGCCTGCCTGCCCAAGTCATCTAAATGATAGGACGCGCAACAAAGTTGCTACGTCCATCAGCACTATGAATAACACTCATCAACAGCCTTGTACCGCGGACGCTGGCGCCGCGCAAGCCGCCAGTCAACCGGCCACCCCCTACCAGCAGATCAAGCTGGC
>Ga0194112_10002424_pt1 | contig 26684 bp, 25 predicted proteins | sample TA2MahC400mmetaG_FD_146191 | JGI IMG/M metagenome (GOLD analysis project Ga0194112, IMG submission 146191) | Freshwater microbial communities from Lake Tanganyika, Tanzania - TA2015016 Mahale Deep Cast 400m | ecosystem: Environmental > Aquatic > Freshwater > Lake | place: Tanzania: Lake... | reverse complement strand
GTAAGCGCTCTATTGACGGCGTCTGGCACTGTGGTCGGCGGTTGTGGATGATGGTGTCCACGTACATCAACGTGGACACCTATGACAGAGAGCGCGACGGAGTTGGCCAGGCCCTTGGTTGTGGGCCGGAAGCGGGACGGGCGCAACTGCTACGATCCGCAAGCGAAGCGAGCGCTGGTGGAAGCCTGCCTGCAGCCTGGGGTATCCGTGGCTGGGCTGGCGCTGCGGCACGGTGTGAATGCCAATCTGCTGCGCACCTGGATTGGCCGATATCGCAAGAATCGCGAAACGCGCGCTGAGCCGAGTGCGGCCCTTGCCGCCTTTGTGCCGCTGGTAACGGCACGGCCGGCGCCGCAGGCGCGCACAGGGCTGTGTGCCACCCTGCCCAATGGCATCGTGCTCGATCTGAATGACCTCGACGCGGCCGAACTGGCGCGCATCCTCGCCTGCCTGGCCGGCCTGCCATGTTCCGCTTCGACCCGGCGCTGAAGGTGTATGTGCACCGCGAGCCGGTGGACGGGCGCAAGGCCATCAACGGCCTGGCGTTGCTGGTCGAGCAGGCACTCGGGCTGAACCCCTTCGCGCCGGCGCTGTTCGTCTTCAGCAACCGGCGGCGCGACCGGATCAAGATTCTCTTGTGGGAGCGCACCGGCTTCTGGCTGATGATCAAGCGGCTGGAAGCCGACCGGTTCAAGTGGCCGCGGGACGCCGAGCTCGTCACGCTGAGCGTGGAGCAGTTGCACTGGTTGTTGGCGGGCATCGACCTGGCGGCGATGCGGCCGCATCCGGAGTGCAAATATTTGCGGGCAGGGTGAACCGCTCGCCATGCCCCTGGTCTAATCCGGGACATGGCGACGATCACCCTGACCACCGAGGAGTACCAAGCGCTCGTTGCCGAACGCGACGGTCTGCGAGACGCGTGTGACGGACTGAACGGTGAAGTGCGCACACTGAAGGTCAAGGTCAGCCTGCTCGAAGAACGCCTCAAAGCCCATCTGCGCAAGCTGTTCGACGCCAAGTCGGAAGTACGCGGCACCGAGCAGAAGGACATGTTCTTCAACGAAGCCGAAGCCTTGGCGCCGACAGGTACGCCGGTTGCCGAGGAAGCGACGCCGGACATCGAGATTCCCGCGCATACGCGCAAGAAGCGCGGGCGCAAGCCGCTCGATCCGGCGCTGCCGCGCGAGATCGTCCGCCATGAACTGCCTGAGGCGGAGCGGGTCTGCGCCCACGACGGCGCGGTGCTCGTCGAGATCGGCGTCGAGATCGCCGAGCAGCTCGACATCATTCCGCAGCAGGTGCGGGTGATCCAGCACCAGCGCGTGAAATACGCCTGCCCATGCTGCGATGAGAGCATCAAGGTCACGCCGGCGCCGGCACGGATCATCCCCAAGGGGCTGCTCACCGAGCCCGCCCTGGCCTGGGTGGTGACTTCGAAGTACATGGATGCCTTGCCGCTCTACCGGCAGGCGGCACTCCTGTCCCGTTTCGGCGGCGAGCTGTCGCGCGCCACGCTGGCGGCGAGCATCGTCCGGCTGGGCGACGCGGTGCAGCCGATCATCAACCTGCTGCGCGATCACCTGCTCGATGCCGGGCTGATCCACGCTGACGAGACGATCATCCAGGTGCTGAAGGAGCCGGGGCGGGCAGCGCAGACGAAGAGTTACCTCTGGGCACAGGCCAGCGGCAGCGGCCCGCCCATACGGCTGTTCGGCTATGCGCCAGGACGAGGCGCGAGCCATGCCGAGGCCCTGTTTGCCGGCATCAGGCCCGGGGGCGCATTGATGAGCGACGGCTACGAGGTCTATGGCGGGGTCGCCGAGGCCAACGGGCTGACGCACCTGGGCTGCTGGGCGCATTGCCGCCGCTACTTCGTCGAGGCCGAAGCGGTGATTCCGAAGGCCGCCCGTGGCCCGGACCAGTTGGCGACACGGTTCATCGCGGCCATCGGCGAACTGTATGCCGTGGAGTCCCAGGCAAAGGACAAACCCGCCGCGCAACGGCAGCGGCTGCGGGAGGAGAAGTCGCGGCCAATCCTGACAAGGATCGAGCAGATGCTGCTCAAGCACCTGCACGCCGTGGTTCCCGGCAGCCTGCTGGGCAAGGCGCTGCACTATCTGTCCGCGCAATGGCCGAAGCTCGTCCGCTATGTCGAGAATGGCGCCTGGCCCATCGACAACAATCTCGCCGAGAACGCCATCCGCCCGTTCGTCGTCGGTCGCCGCAACTGGCTGTTCGCCGATACCGTGGCCGGCGCCCATGCCAGCGCCAACCTCTACTCGCTCGTCGAAACCTGCAAGGCCAACGGCATCGATTCCTATGCCTACCTCGTCAGCCTCTTCCGCAAGCTTCCCGCCGCCCAATCGGCCGACGACTTCGAGGCGCTGCTGCCCTGGCGCCTGACGACCGGCCGCTGATACCACAACCAGTCACTTCTTCGCCGCCGCAAACGTCAAGAGCGGTGTCAATAGAGCGCTTACCAACGAATGCCTGATCGAATACATCGCCGGCCGGCTCGATGTTGCAAGGGCAAGCGTCGCGCTGGCGAGCGGGGCCGCATCGCGCCGCAAGCGGTTGCGGATCAGCGGGGTGTCGATCGAAAAAGTGGAAAGCCTGCTCGCCTAGCGGCCGTTCTCGTAGGCCACGTGGCCGTCGAGCAGGGTGTAGCGCACGCGCCCGGGCAGGGTCATGCCGAGGAAGGGCGAGTTCTTGCCCTGGCTCTTGAGGACTTCGCGCGACACGGTGAAGCCGACCGCAGGATCGAACAGGCACAGGTCCGCCGCGGCGCCGACGGACAGGCGGCCGGCTGCGATGCCGAGCACCCGCGCCGGATCGCTGGTGACGCGGGCCAGCGCCGAGACCAGCGGCAGGCCTGCCTCCGCCGCCCATCTCAGGGTGAGCGGCAACAGCAGTTCCAGCCCCGTGGCGCCCGGCTCCGCCTCGCCGAAGGGCAGCTGCTTGGCGTCGTCGTCGACCGGCGTGTGGTCGGAGCAGAGGGCATTCACGGCGCCCTCCGCCAGGCCGCGGCGCAGGGTGTCCCGATCCTGCGCGCCGCGCAACGGCGGCACGAGATTGGCGTGGGGATTGAAGTAGCCGATGTCGCGATCGGACAGGTGCAGGTGGTTGATCGACATGTCGCAGGTCACGGCGATGCCGCTGGCCCGCGCGGCGACGATCATGTCGAGCGCGGCGGCGCTCGAGATGCGCGTGACGTGGATGCGGGCGCCCGTGTCGCGCGCCAGGTGCAGCAGGGTGGCCAGCGCGATCGTCTCGGCGCTGACGGGAATCCCGGTCAGGCCGAGCCGCGTCGCCACCTCGCCGTCGTGCGCGACGCCGCCCCTGCCGAGGAAGGGGTCCTGCGCCTGCAGCCAGACGGGAAAATCGAAGGTCGCCGCGTACTGCATGGCGCGCATCAGGACCTGGGTGTCGGTCACCGGCGCGTGGGCCTGGCCGAAGGCGACGCAGCCGGCTTCGTGGAGCTCGGCCATCTCGGTCAGCCGCTCGCCGGCCAGGCCGACGGTGAGCGCGCCGACCGGATAGACGTGGGCGAAATTCGGATGGCGCGCGCGATGCTTGAGCATTTCCACCAGGCCCGGCTCGTCGAGCGGCGGGTCGGTATCGGGCGGGCAGGCCAGACTGGTGACGCCGCCCGCCGCCGCCGCGGCCATCTCGGACTCCAGCGTCGCCTTGTACTCGAAACCCGGCTCGCGCAGCCGCGCAGCCAGATCGATGAGGCCGGGGCAGACGATCAGGTCCGTGGCGTCGATGACGCGGTTGGCGGCGAACCCCTCGGGCGCCGCGCCGATGCCGGCGATCCTGCCGGCGGCGATGAAGACGTCCTTCTGCGCGTCGGTGCCGCTGGCGGGGTCGATCAGGCGGCCGTTCCTGATATGAATCTTCATCGCGTCAGCTCCCCGCCAGCATGCTCATCACCGCCATGCGCACGGCGATGCCGAAGGTCACCTGGGGCAGGATCACGGCGTTCGGACCGTCGGCCACGGCCGAATCGATCTCGACGCCGCGGTTCATCGGGCCGGGGTGCATCACGATGGCATCGGGCCTGGCGCAGGCCAGCTTCTCCGCCGTCAGGCCGTAGTACTTGAAGAACTCCTGCGGGCTGGGCAGCAGCGCGCCCTGCATGCGCTCGTTCTGCAGCCGCAGCATCATCACCACATCGACGTCCCGGAGCCCGGCGCGCATGTCGTGGAAGACGCGCACGCCCATCCGGTCGATATCGGTCGGCATCAGCGTCTTCGGGCCGATGACGCGGATCTCCGGCACGCCCAGCGTGGCCAGCGCCTGGATCTGCGATCGCGCCACGCGCGAATGCAGCAGGTCGCCGACGATAGCCACCGCGAGGCGGGTGAAATCCTTCTTGTAGTGGCGGATGGTGTACATGTCGAGCAGGCCCTGCGTCGGATGGGCATGGCGTCCGTCGCCGGCGTTGATGACATGGATGTGGTCGAGGCCCATGGCCGCCAGGTGCCGGGCCATGAGGAAGGGCGCCCCGCTCGAAGCGTGCCGCACGACGAACATGTCGGCCTGCATCGCGCACAGGTTGTCGACCGTGTCGAGCAGGGTTTCGCCCTTGGCGGTCGAGGAGGTGCTGATGTTGAGGTTGATGACGTCGGCGGAGAGCCGCTTGGCGGCGATCTCGAAGGTGGTGCGCGTGCGCGTCGAGTTCTCGAAGAACAGGTTGAACACGCTCTTGCCGCGCAGCAGCGGCAGCTTCTTCACTTCGCGCTCGGCCACTTCTGTGAAGGGCGCGGCGGTGTCGAGGATGGCCGTCAGGATCTCGCGCGGCAGGCCCTCGATGGTGAGCAGGTGCTGCAGTTCGCCGTGGCTGTTGAGCTGCGGATTACGCATCGATCAGCCTCAGGGTCAGGATGCCCGCGCCGCTGCGCTCCAGCTGCAGGTTCTGTGCGGGCGGCAATGCCAGTTCGTGGGCGCTCCAGCGCGGACACACCGGCAGTTCGCGCCCGCCCCGGTCCACCAGCACGGCCAGGTCGATGCGCGCCGGGCGGCCGTAGTCGAAAATCTCGTTCATGGCGGCGCGGATGGTACGGCCCGTGTAGAGCACGTCGTCGACGATGACGATGGGCCGGTCCTCGACGTCGAAGGGGATGTCGGATTTTTTCAGCTGGGGATGCAGCCCGCTGCGGTTGAAATCGTCGCGGTAGAAGGCCACGTCGATCGAGCCGAGCGGGGTCTTCAGGCCGAGCGTGGCGTGCAGGCGCTCCGCCACCCAGACGCCGCCGGTATGGATGCCGACCAGCGCCGTATCCGGATGCAGCCCGGGGCGGATGCTTTCCGCCAGCGCGCGGCAGAGCTGCTCGGCGTCAGGCAAGGCCATCGAAATAATCCTGCAGGATGTGTTGTGCCGCCAGGGCATCGACGGCCTCCTTGCGCGTCCGCCAGTCGAGTCCGGCGTCGCGCAGTTCCTCTTCCGCGGCAGCGGAGGTCAGGCGCTCGTCGACCAGCGCCACGGGCAGGCCGAAGCGTCCGGCGAGCTGGTTGGCGAAGCGCCGGCAGCGCGCCGTCAGGGCATGCTCGGCGCCATCGAGCGTAAGCGGCAGGCCCACCACCAGCTGCGCCGGCTGCCATTCCTGGATCAGGCGCGCCACGGCGGCAAAGCGCGCTTCGTTCGTTTCGGCCCGAATGGCAGTCAGCGCCCTGGCCTTGCCGAGGAGAACTTCCCCGAGGGCGACGCCGATGCGCTTGAGACCGAAATCGAATGCGAGGACGGTGCCGCTGGCGGCACGCGAGATGGGGCGGGAAGGCTGGGGGGAAACCATTAAAAACGGCATTGTACGCGCAATGCCGCCCCGTTTGCCAGCTTCGGGCCTGTTCTCAACGAGAACGGGCCCTAGGCATGCCCCGCCACGTCGGACAGGTTGGCCAGGTCGAAACCGAGCAGTTGCATGGCGGCCGGCAGGCGTTCCTCGGGGGACAGGTCGAAAATGATGCGGGGATCGGCCGCCACGGTCAGCCAGGCGTTCTGCCCGAGTTCGTATTCGAGCTGGCCGGCGGCCCAGCCGGCATAGCCGAGGGTGACGAGGAACTCCTCCGGCTCGCCCGCGCTGCCGACGGACTGGAGAATGTCGCGCGAACTGGTCAGGCCCAGCTCGTCCCTGACCGGCAAGGTCGCCTGCCATTGCCCAAGCGGCCGATGCAGGACGAAGCCCCGATCGGTCTGCACCGGACCGCCGAACATCACCGGCAGGGCGGCGAATCGCGTCGTTTCGAGCGGGATGTCGATCCGTTCGAACAGCGTCTCCAGAGTCATGTCGAGCGGCCGATTGACGACGATGCCCAGCGCGCCCTGCTCGTTGTGCTCGCAGATGTAGGTCAGCGTGCGGGCGAAATTCGGGTCGACCATGGCGGGCATGGCGATGAGGAAATGATGCGTCAGATTGACGGCAGGCTGGACCACGGAATGATTGTAATCCGCACTGCGCCGGCCGTCCAAGGGACGGCGCTCAAGCCGTGGCGGCTGCGCTCCGGCGGGTATAACCGGCGATCAGGCCGAGCAGCTCTTCTTCCTGATAGGGTTTGCCGAGATAGTGGTTGACGCCGATTTCCCTGGCGTAATTGCGGTGCTTTTCCGCCGTACGCGAAGTGATCATGATGATCGGCACGTTCTTCAGCCGCGCATCGGCGCGCACGTTGCGGGTCAGGTCGAAGCCGTCCATGCGCGGCATCTCGATGTCGACCAGCATCACGTCCGGCACGATGTCGAGCAACTGCTCGAGAGCATCGACGCCGTCCTTGGCGGCCAGCACGTGATAGCCCTCGCGCGAAAGCAGCCGTCCGGCGATCTTGCGCACCGTCAGCGAGTCGTCGACGATCATCACCGTCGGCAAGCGCGGTCCGGCCGGGGCCTCGGCCACCGGAACGACAGCCGGCTGGACCAGGGTCCTGATCTCGCGGCTGGCGAGCGCGATCGGATTGAGGATCAGCACCACCTCGCCGTCGCCCAGCACCGTGGCGCCGGCAATGCCGATCACCCGCGCCAGCTGGGGCCCGATGTTCTTGATCACGACTTCCTGGTTGCCGCGCAGCTGATCCACCTGCACCGCCACGCGCTGAGCGCCGGCGCGCAGGAGCAGCACCGAATAGCGGCGCTGCTGCTCGGGCACGGCATTCGGGTCGCCGAGCAGGCGCGGCAGGTAATGGTAGGGGTAGCGGTTGCCCAGCCATTCCGCCGCCCCTTCGGCGCGGATGGCGTTGACCGCCCCTTCCTTGAGTTCCATCACCTGCTCGACCATCACCGACGGAATCGCATAGGTCCGCCCGCCGCCCCTGACCAGCAGCGCCTGGGCCACGGCCAGGGTGAGTGGCAGGTAGATGCGGAAGCGCGCGCCCTTGCCGGCCGTGGAGGTGACCTCGATGCGGCCGCCGAGCTGGGCGGTCTCCGACTTCACCACATCCATGCCGACGCCGCGACCGGCGATTTCGGTCAGTTCCCTGGCGGTCGAAAAACCCGGGTGGAAAATCAAATCCGTCAGCGCCGCGTCCTCGATCGCCTGGTCCGGGCCGATCAGGCCCTGCTCGATCGCCTTGTTGCGGATGCGCTCGAAATTCAGCCCTGCGCCATCGTCGACCATGTCGATCACGACCTCGTTGCCCTCCTGGGACAGCGACAGGCTGATCTGCCCGATCTCGGCCTTGCCGCCGGCGAGCCGCTGTCCGGTCTCCTCGATGCCGTGCGTAATGGCATTGCGCAGCAGATGCTCGAGCGGGCCGGTCATCTTCTCCAGCACCGAGCGGTCCAGTTCGACCTGGCCGCCGCGGATGTCGAGGTTGGCCTTCTTGCCCAGTTCCTTCGCCGTCAGCCGGACGATGCGGTAGAGGCGGTCGGCCATGGCATTGAAGGGCACCATGCGCACGCCCATCAGGGCCTGCGACAGATCGCGATTCTGCCGTGCCTGGCTGACGATGGCGGCGTCGGCGTGATCGAGGTTGCGCAGCAGGTTGTGCTGCACGGTGGTCACGTCGTTCACGCTCTCGGCCATCATCCGCGTGATTTCCTGGAAGCGCGTAAAGCGGTCGAATTCCAGGGGGTCGAACTCCAGGTGGGCTTCCTGCGCCATGGCCAGGCGCGACTGCATCTGCGATTCGGCCTGGATCTCGATCTCGCGCAGCTGGCCGCGCAGGCGGATGACGTTTTCCGTCAGGTCCAGCAGCGAGCCGCGCAGCGCACGCATCTCGCCCTCGATGCGGGAACGGGCGATGGACAGTTCGCCCGCCTCGTTCACCAAGCGGTCGATCAAATCGGCGCGCACGCGCAGCATGGCGCGCGCGGCGGCGGCCTCGGCCTCGATTGCCTCCGCTGGAGCGGCTTGCGCGGTCTCAGGCGCCGCCTCGGCGATTATCGCTTCCTCCTCGACGACGCCGGCTGCGCGCTTCTGCAAGCCATCCATCAGGAAGTTGGCGCGGTCGAAGGAGGTGTCCAGATCCTCGAGGAACTCGGGCGTGATCGCGGAAACGGCGAGGGCGTTCTCGATGCGCGATTCCATGTTGTGCACGAGTTCGCCCATGCCCATGGCGCCGGCCATGCGCGCGCTCCCCTTGAGCGTGTGGAGCAGGCGCGTCAGCGCACCGGCGGCCTGCGGGTCGTCCGGCGCGGCATGCCAGTTGCGCAACTCGATGCCGATTTCGCGGATCAGGTCGACCGCCTCTTCCAGGAAAATCGGCAGCAGCTGCTCGTCCAGGTCGTCCTGCAGCCGCAGCTTGCGCCGCTCGGCGCCCGCTTCGGCCGACTCCGCCGTGGGCGCAACAGGGGCCGCGACGGGCGCCGGCGATGCGGCCGAGAGCAGCGTTTCGGGCGCGGGCGTTTCCTCTGCCGCCTGCGTTTCGACAGGGGGCTCGATGGCCATGACCTCGACCGGTGCAGGCGCCTCGGGCAACCCGATGTCCTGCGTCACTTCCGGCTCGAAGGGCGACACGATGCTCAACTCGACGACAGCGGGCTGCGTTGCCAGGGCGACCGCATCGAGCTCGGCGCCCAGCCCGTCGGCCTCGTGCGGCAGACGCAACTCGGCCACCGCGGCAATCATGGCATCGAGCGTGGATATGGCCGTGCCGAGCAGGCCGATCTGCCCGGTGTTGCAGGTCTGGCCGCTGCGCGAGAGTCGCAACAGCGCATGCTCGAGCGACTGCGCCAGCCGGCTGGCCGGCTCGACGCCCACGGTGCCGGAAATTCCGGCCAGCGTGTGCGCGGCGCGCACCATGGGGTCCGGCGGCACCTGCGGCGTCAGCTTGAGTGCGTTCAGATCCAGCCGCAGCGCGGCCAGGTGGGTGCGCGCCTCGCCGACATACATGTCGTAGAGCGAACGGGAAACGACCGCGTCGCCCAGCATGACCGTGTCGTCGGCCGGCGGCATTTCGATCACTTCCTCGACCAGCGGCGCCCCGGACTTGATGCACTCGGCCAGCTTCACCAACGCCGCCGCATCCTTGTGCGTGCCGCCACCGGCTTCCAACTGCTCGACCCAGGCCGAAAACAAGGAATGCGCCTCTGCGATGAGCCGATACAGGTCGGGCGTGGCGTCCTGCTCGGATTGCAGCCACTTGTTCATGACCTGCTCGATCGCCCAGGCGGTTTCGCCCAGCTCGGACAGCCCTACCATGCGGCCGCTGCCTTTCAGCGTGTGAAAGCCGCGGCGGATGGCCGTCAGGCAATCGTGATTGTGCGGCTCGCCGCGCGACAGCCCCAGATGCTCGCTGATGGTGCCGAGCACCTCTTTCGCCTCTTCGAGGAAGATGGCGAGCAGTTCGGCATCGATCTCCTCGCTCGGCGCCTCGGCGAGGCGCAAGGTTTCGGCCGAGGGCGCGGCCACCTCCACAGGCGCCGCCGGAGCGACGCGCGCGACCGCTTCCTCGAAGCGCGCCCCGACCACGGTCGCCTTCTGCGTCGAAGCCAGCGCGGCCAGGGCGGCCTTGGCCTCCTCCTCGAGCTTGGCATCGGCCACCAGGCTGGCATCCTGTCGTATCGTCTCCAGGTGCTGCTTGAGGTCCTCGCGCACGCCCTCGTCCTCGGGCTTTTCGCGCAATGCATCGACCAACGCCTGCGCTTCGCGCTTCTGTTGCTCCAGTTCCGCCTCGACCGACGGCGCCGGCACTTCCTCGATTTCCTCCGCCGCCGCAGTCTGTCGGGGCTGCACCGGCCGGAGGATTTCATCCAGGTCGGCGGGGCCGTGCTGCAGGGCGTCGACGAAGAAGCCGAGGCCGGAGAGGCTGTGCGCGACTTCCTCGAATTCCTTCTGCTCGGGCAGGGCGTCGGGCACGGCGAAGGATTTGATGCGTTCCTCGCATTTGCGCAGCAGGGCGACCGCCTTGTCCTGGCCGAGAATGATCAGCGCGCCCTCGATCTGCTTGAGGGGGCCGGACAGCGCCGCAAGCTCTTCGCGGCGGCTGGTGTCGCGGAAGAAGGCGTCCAGCGCCTGCTCCACCTGGGCCAGATTGTTCAGGATTTCGCGCGCCACCTGGCTCATCATCAGGCGCTCCTGGGCGCGGCGCGACATCTCGTCCAGCAGCGGTGTAGACAACGTCTCCAGCGCCTCGCCGCGCATCAGCGCGGCGAGGCGGCCGATGACGGCTTCAACCTGCTGGGGGAAGTCGGCGCCCAGTTGTTCATAGTTCTCCAGCGCATTCTCGACCAGGAGCAGGGCCGTGGCGATTTCCATCGCGGTGGCGTCGTTCTGCTTGAGCGGGTCCTTGCGCAACCACTGCGCCACCTCGGCAATGCCGGCCACCAGGCGCGCCAGATGATTGCTGATGAGGCTGCCGCCCTTGCTCGCCAGGACAACCGCGTTTTCGTGGAACTGCGGCAACGCCACCGCGGCGCCGGCGCAGAACTTGTTCCAGGCTTCCTTGGCCGCCGTCAGTGCGTCGCGCATGGCGCGCAGCACCGGTCTGAGCGGCTCGATATCCCCCGTGCGTGCCGGCACCAGGGCTTCGAGCAGATAGGTCCGCTTGACCTCTTCCACCAGCCCGCCGCCGCCCTGCGCCGTCGCGACGAAATACAGCGCGTCGCGCATGAGCCGCTCCGCCACCGTCTTCGAACCCTCCAGCAGGCGGCGCATCTGCAGATCGATCCGGGCGCACAGCTTCTTGACGTGGAAATCCACGCTGACCTGCTTGGCCGCAAGCGCATCGAGCAGGGCAAGGGTGACCCACCAGAAGGCGCGCGCAGAAGGCAAGGCCTGGGTCGCCTCGATCGCCGCCACGGCATTGCGCATTTCGGTCACGCCGGCCAGGTCGTCGGCGTTGCGCAGCCAGCGCAGGAAGCCGCGTTCGAAGCGCGCGCGCTCCGCCTTCAGTCGCGCCGCCACCTCGCCGCCGGACAGCGGGGCCGGTTCCTCCGTCCGCCGGGGAGGACGCAGGGACAGATCGGGGAAAAACAGATCGCTGGCCGCGATGCGCTCGACGCCGCGCGCCGCCATCAGATCGCGATAGGCGGCGAGAAGCTTCAACGGCTGGTTCGGCATGCCGCTGGCGACCTCGTCCAGATGATGTCGGATGGCGGTCAGCGTGCGCTGCGCGAGTTCGCCGACCTGCGCGGTGGCCGCCACCTGCCCGCTCTCCACCTGGGACAGCAATTGCTCGACCGCCTCGGAGAACTGGGTGACGCCGTCAAGTCCGACGATGGACAGCGCGCCGTGGGCCTGGTGCAGGTGCGTGCGCGCGAATTTCAGTTGCGCCGCGTCTCCCGGATTCTCGGCGAACTTGCCGAGCGCATCATGGGCGCGCCCGAGGGCGAGGTCGATTTCGCCCTTGACCCACGAGAGTGGACCGAGATCGAGATCGCTGGTGGCCGCCATGGTATCGTCCGCGCCGGTTTGGCCTTAGACCTTGAAGCCCGACACCGAGCCCTTCAGTTCGACGGCCAGTTCGGCGAGCTGTCCGATCGACACCGCGGTCTGCTTGGTGCCGGCGGTGGTCTGCTCGGTCACGCGCAGGATCCCCTGCATGTTCTGTGCCACGCGCGTTGCGTTTTCGGCCTGCGTCTGGGTCGCCGAGGAAATCGATTCGATCAGCGAGGCCAAGTTGGTCGACACCGAGGAGATTTCCTGCAGCGCCTGGCCGGCGGCGTCGGACAGGCGCGCGCCCTCGACCACGCCCCGCGTCGAGTTCTCCATGGCGGACACGGCGTCCTGGGTGTCGGTCTGAATCGTCTTCACGATCGCGGCGATCTGCTTCGTCGCCTCGCCGGAGCGTTCGGCCAGCCGCTGCACTTCCTCGGGAACCACCGTGAATCCGCGCCCTGCTTCGCCCGCCGACGCCGCCTGGATGGCGGCGTTCAGGGCCAGCACGTTCGTCTGTTCGGTAATGTCGGAGATCAGTTCCACGATCTCGCCGATCTCCTGCGAGGATTCGCCCAGGCGCTTGATCCGCTTCGAGGTTTCCTGGATCTGCTCGCGGATCTCGTTCATGCCCTTGATCGAGTTTTCCACCGCAGCGGAGCCCTTCTGCGCGGCTTCCAGCGAATGGCGCGCCACCTGGGCGGATTCCATGGCCTCGCTCGAAACCTGGTTCATGGATTTCGCCATGTCGAGAACGTTGTCGCCGGCCTGCTGGATCTCGCGCGACTGGCGTTCGGTGGCCACCAGCAGTTCATTGGACGTCTTCTGCGCGGCCTCGGAAGCGGCGGCCACGCGACCGGCGGCGTCGTTGATGCGGCGCACCAGCACGCCGAGTTCCTCGATCGTGTAGTTCACCGAGTCGGCGATGGCGCCCGTGATGTCCTCCGTCACGGTGGCGCGCACCGTGAGGTCGCCGTCGGCCAGGTCGCCCATCTCGTTCATCAGCCGCAGAATGGCTTCCTGGCTGGCGTTTTTCGCGGATTCCGCCTCGTGCCGCTGGCGTTCGGCCTGTTCCCTTCGCATGGCCGAGTCGTCGTTGAAGACCTTGGCCATCAGTGCCAGCGTGGCGATGGCGAACAACGCGAAGATGGAAATGACCCAGGTGTTGGTGCTGCGGCCGGCGATTTCCGCCGCATAGGCATTGGCCAGGTCGGTGGTCGCCTTGAGCAGCTCGCCGCTGTCCTTGAAAATCCGGCTGCCGGCCTGCTTGGCCTGCACCAGGCGTTGCATGTTGCCGAGAATTCCCGCCACCGCCTCCTGATACTCCTTGAACGAGACATCCAGTTCGGCCAGCTTTTCCTTGGTCTCGGCGTCGCCCGCCGGATTGATGCGCATGGCCTCGGAGCCCTTGGTCAGGGCGGCAAGCACGTCGCGGAAGGTGTTGGTGTCCTTGCCCAGCAGGAAGGCCACCTCCGGATCGATGGCGTCGGCGACGAGCAGGGCGTTGGCGTTTTTCGCCAGGCGCTGCGTCAGCATCACCAGCTGGTTGGCGGCGGCGATCTCGCGCGCCGAGGCGCCCGTCTGCAGCTTCAGCGCGGCGACCTGCTCGGCCAGTTCGAGCAGTTGTGGGTTCTTGGTGTTGATGGTCGTCACCGACTTGCCGAGCTGGAGCAGGTTCTTTTCCTGCTCCAGCACGACGGCCGTGTTCTGCTCGTTCTTCTCCCACTCCTTCGCCAGGGCCTGCAGGGCCGGCTGCGTCGAGTCGGGGCTGGGCGGAACGGCAATTTCCTCGATCACCCCGCCCTGCGTGACGCGCTCGAGCAGGATGGCGAAGTTGCTGCGGTTCTCTCTCAGTTCCGCGAAGGCGGCGGTGTTGCCCTGCAGCGCCAACTGGGCCGCCTTGGCGATGGCCTGTGAGAGCATGCGCATCTGGCCGGCCGCCGACGTGTAGGCTGCGCCATGGGTCGCTGTCCGGTTGTCGATCCAAGCCGCCACGGTCACCACGAACATGAAGAACACGAAGGTGCCGCCCAGCACCTTCAGCTGGGTGCCGAGCGGCTTGTCGCCGATGCCCGGCAGTTTGAAGCGGCCGCCGCGCACGGCGACCTGCTGCAGGTTGTCCATGATCGTGCTTTGCGACGTGTCCTCCGTCGCAACCTTACCGCCCGGCAGCTTGAAGGGGAGCTTGAATGCCATGCCGATGTCTCCGTTAGTCCAGCGTGTTGTCCGCCATGTCCGTCACGACAGCCCGATGTCGAGATAATCCGGCTGGCTGAGCAGATTCTTCAGGTTCAGCCGTTTCCATGCATTGCCCTGCGCGTCGTCATATTGCTCGCCCACCCAGGGACGCGGGTCGGCTTCCGCCGCACGCGGTTCCATCTGTTCCAGGCTGCGCAGTCCCAGGGTGCGATTGACCAGCAGCGCGGCGTTGATGCCGAAGCGGCCGCCGACGATGAGCAGCCGGCTGTCGGCGTTCTGCGGCGTCGCTTCGCTGCCCTGGAAGGCGGACAGGTCGACCACGCTGTAAAGCGTGCCGCGGATGTTGGCCATGCCGCAAAACCAGGGCTTGGTCAGCGGCACGCCGGTCAGCGGCGGCAGGGGCACGATCTCGCCGGAATCGGCCAGATCGAGCAGCCAGTAGTCCCGCCCCGACTGCACGCCCAGCAAGGCACGGGTGGACTGCCCGGCCCGGGCGCTGGTCAGGCGCTGGACCAGGCTTTCCTGGAATTCCCGCAGGCTGAGCTTCTTCTTCGCCATCGGCTATATGCCCTTACCCCAGGGCGGTGATCTTCTCCAACAGGACTTTCGGATCGACCGGCTTGACCAGGTAATCGTTGGCGCCCTGGCGCATGCCCCAGATCTTGTCCGTTTCCTGTCCCTTGCTCGTGCACATGATGACCGGTATGTGCTTGGTCGCCTCTTCACGCGTGATGGTGCGTGTGGCCTGGTAGCCGTTCATGCCGGGCATGACGACATCCATCAGGATCAAGTCCGGCATTTCCGATTTGGACTTGGTGATGGCTTCCTCGCCGCTTTCCGCGGTGACGACGCCGTAGCCGTTCTTGGTCAGCAACTCGCTCAGCGCATGGCGCTCGGTCGGGGAGTCGTCGACGATGAGTATTTTCTTGATGGGCATAGGCTTACCTCGTTACGGATGCAAACTACGAAACTCGCTGCGCCACATGCGCAGCAACGGCCTTGAGCAGGCTATCCTTGGTAAACGGCTTGGTCAGGTATTCGTCCGAGCCGACCATGCGGCCGCGCGCCCGGTCGAACAGTCCGTCCTTGGAAGAGAGCATGATCACCGGCGTCACGCCGAAGCGCGGATTCTTCTTGATCAGGGCGCAGGTCTGGTAGCCATCCAGGCGCGGCATCATGATGTCGCAGAAAATGATATCCGGATGGTGGTCCGCGATCTTCGCCAGCGCATCGAAGCCGTCCTCGGCGAGGACGACCTGGCAGCCGGCCTGCACGAGAAATATCTCGGCGCTGCGGCGGATGGTGTTGCTGTCGTCGATCACCATCACCTTGACGCCGTTGAGATTGACTGTTTCCGCCACGCTTCCTTGCCTCCTCTAGCCAACCCCTGACTGGGTTGCGGATGTCCGTGTTGTCGGATCTTCTTCGTGGTCCGGCTGGGTAACTATATCGTAAAAAACAGGAGCTTCCATGCCAACTTTGACACACTGGTTCATATTTCGACCAGTTCGAAATCCTCCTTGCGCGCCCCACACTCGGGGCAGGCCCAATTGGGCGGCACGTCCTCCCAGCGGGTGCCGGAGGGGATGTCCTCCTCCGGCAGACCGGCCGCTTCGTCGTAGATGAAGCCGCAAATCAGGCACATCCAGCTACGGTAGGGCACGGCCTCTGGCATCGTCGATCTCGGTTAGAATTCAAGGCAGTCTACTCCATCCGCTTGCGGCCATGCCAGCCGCGGCCGCGCTCATGTCCGAAGATCTGCTGCCCCCCGTCGTCATGGTTTTCGCCGCCTCCGATCCCTCCGGCGGGGCCGGCCTCCAGGCCGACATCATGACCCTGTCCAGCCTGGGCTGCCATCCGCTGTCGGTCGTCACCGCCCTTACGGTGCAGGACTCGGCCGGGGTCGACGACGTCCTCGCCATCGACGCCGACTGGGTGTCCGATCAGGCGCGCGCCCTGCTCGAGGACATGCCGGTCGCCGCCTTCAAGATCGGCATGCTGGGCAGCGTCGAGAACATCGCCGTCATCGCCGAGATCGTTTCCGACTATCCGGACATACCGCTCGTGCTCGATCCCGTGCTGGCCTCCGGCCGCGGCGACGAGCTGGCCAGCGAGGACATGATCACGGCCCTGCGCGAACTGCTGCTGCCGCAGACCACCCTGCTCTCGCCCAACAGCATGGAGGCACGCCGCCTCGCCCTCGACGCAGGCGAAGAGGAGGACGATCCCGATCTGGCCGAGTGCGCCCGCCGCCTGGTCGGCGCCGGCGCCGAATTCGTTCTCGTGACCGGCACCCACGAGCACAGCGCGCAGGTGGTCAACTCCCTCTACGGCGAGAACGGACTGGTCCGCGCCGACGCCTGGGAACGCCTGCCGGGCAGCTATCACGGCTCGGGTTGCACGCTGGCCTCGGCCATCGCCGCCAACCTCGCCAACGGCCTGGACATGGCCGAAGCGGTGCGCGACGCCCAGGACTACACCTGGCAGGCCCTCGCCAACGGCTTCCGGCCCGGCATGGGCCAGTACTTTCCCGACCGCTTCTTCTGGGCGCGTGAGCCCGTTCCCGAGGATGAGGCTTAAAGGACTCTACGCCGTCACGCCAGACCTGGCAGACACGACGGTCCTGCTGCGCCGCGCCGAGTTCGCCCTCCTCGGCGGCGTCTGCCTGGTGCAATACCGCAACAAGCCTGCCGGCGCCGCGCTGCGGCGCGAACAGGCCGCCGCCCTGCTCGCCCTTTGCCGCAGGCATGGCGTCCCGCTCGTCATCAACGACGACCTGCCGCTGGCCCTCGCCCTCGGCGCCGACGGCGCCCACCTCGGCCGCGAGGACGGCGATCTCGCCGCCGCGCGCGCGGTGCTGGGGCCGGGGCGCATCCTCGGCGTGTCCTGCTACGACGAGCCGGAGCGCGCGCGGGAAGCCCGGCGCATCGGCGCCGACTATGTCGCCTTCGGCAGCTTTTTCGCCTCCCCGACCAAGCCGGCCGCCGTGCGTGCGCCGCTGACTTTGCTGCGCGATGCCAGGGCCGAACTCAAGCTGCCAGCCTGCGCCATCGGCGGCATCACGCTGGAAAACGCGTCCGCACTCATTGCCAACGGCGCCGACCTGCTGGCCATCATCAGCGATCTGTTCGAGGCGCCGGACATTCGCGCCCGCGCCGCCGCCTTCACCCGATTGTTTTCAGAGCGAGTCACGTCATGAGCAAGAACGAGGAACTTTTCACCCGCGCCCAGAAGACCATTCCCGGCGGCGTCAATTCGCCGGTGCGCGCCTTTCGCTCCGTCGGCGGCACGCCGCGCTTCTTCACCCGCGGCGAAGGGCCGTATGTGTGGGACGCCGATGGCCGCCGCTACATCGACTATGTCGGCTCCTGGGGCCCGCTGGTGCTCGGCCACGCCCATCCGGAAGTCATCCGGGCCGTGCAGGACGCCGTGTCACGAGGGTTGACTTTCGGCGCGCCGACCGAAGCCGAGGTCGAGATGGCCGAACTGCTGGCGCAACTGCTGCCCGGACTGGAGATGGTGCGCCTGGTCTCCTCCGGCACCGAGGCGACCATGAGCGCCATCCGCCTCGCGCGCGGCTTCACCGGCCGCGATGCCATCATCAAGTTCGAGGGCTGCTACCACGGCCACGCCGACAGCCTGCTGGTGAAGGCCGGCTCGGGCGCGCTCACCTTCGGCAACCCTTCCTCCGGCGGCGTGCCGGCGGATTTTGCCAAACACACCCTGGTGCTCGACTACAACGATGCGCAGCAGCTCGAGGACACCTTCGCCAAAGCAGGCAGCCGGATCGCCGCCGTCATCGTCGAGCCGGTGGTCGGCAACATGAACCTCATCGCGCCGAAGCCCGAGTTCCTCCAGGCCATGCGCCGTCTGTGCACGCAACATGGCGCCGTGCTGATCTTCGACGAGGTGATGACGGGCTTTCGCGTCGGACTCACCGGCGCTCAGGGCCATTACGGCATCCGGCCCGATCTCACCACCCTGGGCAAGGTCATCGGCGGCGGCATGCCGGTGGGCGCCTTCGGCGGCCGGTGCGACATCATGGAGAAGGTCGCCCCGCTCGGGCCGGTGTACCAGGCCGGCACGCTCTCTGGCAGCCCGGTGGCGGTGGCGGCGGGGCTGGCGACGCTGAAGCTGGTCTCGCAGCCAGGCTTCTACGAGCAGCTGTCCGCAAAGACGCAGCGCCTGATGGACGGCCTGCAGGCGGAAGCGAAGCAGCGCGGCGTGACGTTCAGCGCCCGGGCGGTGGGCGGCATGTTCGGCCTGTATTTCGGCGCCACGCCGCCAACGAGCTACGCCGAGGTGATGGAGTGCGACAAGGAGGCCTTCAACCGCTTCTTCCACGCCATGTTGGAGAAGGGCGTGTATTTCGCCCCCTCCGCCTTCGAAGCCGGCTTCGTCTCGGCGGCGCATACGGATGCGGATCTCGCCGCCACCTGTGCCGCGGCGGGGGAGGTGTTCTCAAGTTTTTAGGTTGAGTTGCCGAAACCGGACGGGATAGGCTTGATTCAGGCCAAAGCGCCTGCATTCCCCCGATATGAGAATGACGGCCATGAAAACCATCCCCGTCCTGCAGCTGACCGACAGCAACCGCGAAGCGCTGCGGCGCCATTTCCTGTCGCTCGACGAGGAAGACCTGCGCCTGCGTTTCGAGCATGTCATCAGCGAAGCGACGCTGATGAAGTACATCGACACGATCGATTTCGACCGCGACGCGGTATTCGGCGTCTTCGACGCGAACCTGGAACTCGCCGGCGTCGCCCATCTCGGCCTGCGCGGCGAGATCGCCGAATTCGGCGTCAGCGTCGCCCCCGGTCATCGCGGCGAAGGCGTCGGCACGGCGCTCTACCGGCGCGCCTACGAATACTGCCGCAACCACCGCATCGGCACGCTGTTCGTGCACTGCCTGCACGAGAACGCCGCCATGATGCACATCGCGCGCAAGGCCGGCATGGAGATCGTGACGGAAGCCAACGAGGTCGAGGCCCACCTGCGCGTGCCGGCCGGGGATCCGGTGAGCTTCACGGAGGAGTTCATCGACGACCGCGTCGGCCTGTTCGACCTGGCGCTGAAGTCGCAGTTTCTCGCCGCGCGCGCCATCGTCGAGGCGATGGCCGAGGCCGCCGGCACCCTTGCCCGCCCGCTACAGCAGGAAGAGGGTGGCGAGTCCCAGAAAGATAAAAAAGCCGCCTGAATCCGTCACGGCGGTGATCATCACGCTGGAGCCGACGGCCGGATCGTAGCCGAGGCGCTGGCGCAGCAGCGGCACGGCGACGCCGACGGAAGCGGCCACCATCAGGTTGAGCGTCATCGCCGCCGTCATCACCAGGCCGAGCGGCACGCTGCGGTAGAGCCACCAGGCGACGAAGCCGAGCAGGCTGCCCCAGATCAGTCCGTTCACCATCGCCACGCCGATCTCCTTGCGCAGGAGCACGCGGGCGCTCTCCTGCTGCACCTGGCCGAGCGCCATGGCGCGCACGATCATGGTGATGGTCTGGTTGCCCGAGTTGCCGCCGATGCCGGCGACGATGGGCATCAGCGCGGCGAGCGCCACCAGCTTCTCGATCGAGCCCTCGAAGGCGCCGATGACGCGCGAGGCGACGAAGGCGGTGATCAGGTTGATGGCCAGCCACGACCAGCGGTTCCTCACCGAGTCCCACACCGAGGCGAAGATGTCCTCGCCCTCGCGCAGGCCGGCGCGCGAAAGCTGCTCGGTCTCGGTCGCCTCGCGGATGTAGTCCACCACCGCGTTCACCGTCACCCGCCCGACCAGCCTGTTGTCCTTGTCCACCACCGGCGCCGAAACGAGGTCGTAGCGCTCGAAGGCCTGCGCGGCCGTCTGCGCCTTGTCGTCGGGCTCGAGGGTGAGCGGCTCGGCCACCATGATGTTCGAGACCATCTCGTCGGGGTCGGTGACGAGCAGCAGGTTGAGCGGCAGCACGCCGTTCAGGCGCTCCTCGCGGTCGACGACGAAGAGCTGGTCGGTGTGGTCGGGCAGCTCGTCGAAGCGGCGCAGGTAGCGCATCACCGCCTCCAGGGTGACGTCCTCGCGCACCGTCACCGCCTCGAAGTCCATCAGCGCGCCGACCGAGTCCTCGTCGTAGGACATCGCCGAACGCAACTGCTCGCGCTCCTCGACCGAGAGGGCGCGGAAGACGTCCTGCATGACCTCGCTCGGCAGGTCGGGGGCGAGGTCGGCGATCTCGTCGGTGTCGAGCTGCTCGGCGGCGGCGACCAGTTCCTGCGAGTCCATCGCCTCGATGAGGCTCTCGCGCACCGCGTCTGAGACTTCCAGCAGGATCTCGCCGTCGCGATCGGCCTTGACGAGATCCCAGACGAAGAGGCGCTCGTCGAGCGGCAGCGCCTCGAGGATGAAGGCGATGTCGGCCGGGTGCAGCTCGTCGAGCCTGGCGCGCAGTTCGGCGATGTGTTGCTTGTGCACCAGGTTCTCGACCATCTCGTGGCGCGGCATCTCCTGGCGGTGCACCAGGCCCTCGACGACGCGATGGCGCGCCAGCAGTTCCTGCACTTCACGCAGTTCCTGCTGCACGTCCTCGCTCTGGCGGAGATCCTCGATGTCGGCCATGTTCCCGCAACACGCTGGGCGCGCCGCTCACGCGGCGCCAGAAAGGCGGGATTGTAAAACCTAATCGCCGGCGGGCGACGAAAAATTACGGCACGACGGCCGCGTTCATGCGGCCGAGGATGATCTGCGTGCGTTCGGCGAGGTAGGGGGAATTGGGCAGGCGGCCGAACTTGCGCGGGTTGGGCAGCAGCACGGCCAGCCGCGCCGCCTGCTCGGCGGAGAGCTGGGCGGCGGACACGCCGTAGTAGTGGCGGGCGGCGGCCTCGGCGCCGAAGACGCCGCTGCCCCACTCGACCACGTTGAGATAGATCTCGAGGATGCGCCGCTTGTCCCACACGGCTTCCAGCATGAGCGTGATGACGGCTTCCTGCGCCTTGCGCCAGGGCGTCTTGTCGGCCGAGAGGAACAGGTTCTTCGCCAGTTGCTGGGTGATGGTCGAGCCGCCGGCCACCACCTTGCCCTTCCTCTGGTTCTTCTCCAGCGCCTTCTGGATGCCTTCCCAGTCGAAACCCTCGTGGTCGGAGAACTTGGCGTCCTCGGCGGCGACCACGGCGCGCTTGAGCTGAACCGAGATGCGCTCGTAGGGGACCCACTGCCGCTTCAGTTCGGCGCGCGGGTCCTTCTCGCGCAGTTCGTCGAGGCGCAGGGACATGAAGCTGGTGGTCGCGGGATTGACGAACTTCCACCACACCACCCAGCCGAGGTACCAGCCCTGCCAGGCCAGCAGCAGCAGGACAAGGACGGCCAGCCCGAGCCGGCTCCAGTGCCAGAAGGACTTTAGCGATTTCATGCGCCGCGCAATTGGGCCAGGACGGGTGCGGTAGGCGGGCGCACGCCGCGCCAGAGGAAGAAGGATTCGGCCGCCTGCTCGACCAGCATGCCGAGGCCGTCGGCCTGCCGTGCCGCGCCCTGCGCCCGCGCCGCCGCCATGAAGGGCGTCTCGCCGCCGTAAACCATGTCGTAGGCGAGGCTGCCCGGCGCATACAGGCCCGCCGGCAACGGCGGCGCTTCATCGGCCAGGCTGGCGGCGGTGGCGTTGATGACGAGATCGAACTGCCCGCCGGCCAGCTCGTCGAAGCCCCCGGCTTCCAACGGGCAGGCCCCGGCTCGTGCGACGAACTCGTCCCGCAGCGAGCGGGCCTTGTCCGCCGTGCGGTTGGCCAGGTGCAGCTGCGCCGGCTGCTGCTCGAGCAGGGGCAGCAGCACCCCGCGCGCAGCGCCGCCCGCGCCGAGCAGGAGGATGCGCTTGCCTGCGAGGTCAAGGCCCAGGTTGCGCGTCAGGTCGGCAACGAGGCCGACGCCGTCGGTGTTGTCGCCCTGGATGCCGTTGCCGGAGAAAATCAATGTATTCACCGCCTGCGCCGCCTCGGCGCGCGGCGAGCAGGTGCCGGCGAGGGCGTGGGCTTCGAGCTTGAAGGGCACGGTGACGTTCATGCCGCGCCCGCCCGCCGCGGCGAAATCGCGCACCGCCCGTTCGAAGCCGTCCAGCGGCGCCAGGATCGCCTCGTACGTCAGATCCTGAAAAGTCAGTCGCGCGAAGGCGGCGTGGATCTGCGGCGACTTCGAGTGCGCGATGGGGTTGCCGATGACGGCGTACCGGTCCGTCATTCCGAGGTCAGGCGGTCTGCGCGGGTGAACGCCCAGGTGCGGGCGAAGGCGACGATGTCGGTCTGGCGCTTCAGCTCGGCCGGAAACTTGCCGTAGGGGGCGGACATGCGCACGATGCGCAAGGCGGCCTCGTCGAGGATCTTGTGGCCGGAGGAGCGCTGCACCTCGACGCGTTCGAGCTGGCCGTCTGCCTTGATTTCCACGTAGAGCAGCAGGTTGCCGTAGAGCCGGCCCTTGGCCGCCTCGGGATAGTTCAGGTTGCCGACGCGCTCGACCTTCTGGCGCCAGTCCTCCAGGTACTGGGCGGCGGCGTATTCCTCGGTGCGCGCACCGATGAACTTCTTGCGCGGCCGCTTGTTGTATTCGTCGATCTGGCGCTCGATCTGCGCTTCCATGCGCGCGATGGCGAGCGCGCTCTGCGCCAGGTCGAGGCCGCGCACACTGGACTGATCCGGCTGCTCCTCGCTTCGCTTCGTCTCCGCCTGGATCGCCTGTTTGCCCTTCGCCTGGGTCAGCAGTTTCTGCTGCTGGACTTCCAACTCCTGCAAGCGGCGCTGCGCCTCGACGAGGCTGTCGCCGGGCTGCACCTGCTGCGAGGCCGGCAGCGGCGTCTTGGCGCGGCGGTTTTCGTCGGTGTTGCCGCCGCCGTCGAGTTTGGCCTGTGCTCGCGCCTGCGCCTTGTCGGGCTTCCTCGCGCTCTTGGCATTGACCAGCACCACCTCGAGCGTTTCCCTGGTCACGCGCTCGACCTTCTCCGGCAGCTTGAAGTGGATGGACAGCAGGACGGCGTGGAAGGCCAGCGAGGCGATCAGCGCCAGGGTGAAGCCGCGGTTGGCGGGTTCCATGCGGGAAAGCCAGCCGGGCCAGGGAATGTTCATGGCCGCAAATTGGGGAAGCGTAGCAACGCCGCGCTCAGGCATGGATCCCGATTCTACTCCGGAATGTCCGCATCATCGATAGCCTCCGCGTCCGCCGCCTCTGCGAGCGTCGTCAGGTAGCGACAGCCCGCTTCGGCGGCAAGCAGGTCGATGCCGCTGACGGTGACGCTGACCCGGGTGCGCGGCGCGCAGGCCGGCAGCGAGGGGCAGCGCAGGAAGAGCGGCAGGCGCTCCAGGCGCACCAGGCTTTCGCGCACGACGCCGGCGGCGGTTGCCTCCACCCGCTCCTGCTGCAGCCAGCGCAGGCACCAGTAGCGCTCCATGCCGCGCTGGAACTCGGCATAGGCGGCATAGGCGATCTCGAAGTCGCGCATGGCGGCAAGCAGCGTCTCGGAGCGTGCGGTAAAGGGCGGCGCGGCGCCGCTCAGCAGGGCCAGCAGCTGCCACTGGTTGACCAGATCGACGTAGCGCCGCAGGGGGGAGCTCGACCAGGCGTAGCAGTCCACACCGAGCCCCTCGTGCGAGAGGGCGGCGGTGGTCATGCGCACCTTGCCGGCGGCCTGCACGCGGTAGATGGCCGCGACTTGCGCCTCCGCCAGGAGCTTGCCCCAGCGGGCGTTGGCGACGATCATCAGCTCGGCCACCAGCTTGTCGAGCGGCGAGCCGCGCCGGCGCTCGACGATGTCGATGCGGCCCTCCGGCTCGGCCCAATCCACGTAATAGTTGTACTCCGTGACGCCCTGGTTGGCCGAGGGTTTGCCGCGCCCGGCCTCCAGCACCGTGGCGAATTCCCACAGCAGCGTCAGCTCGCGACGATAGGGGAAATCCGGCCCGCCCTCGGCCAGCGTCTCTTCGTTGAACACCGGCTCGATGTCGTGGTGGCGCAAGTTGGCGGCCACCGGCACGCGCTCGACGCAGGAGGACGAGCCTCGCACCGCGTAGTCCGGCCCGACGTCGAGATAGAGCGAGAGCGCCGGGCAGTCGCGCCCGGCCGAGAGCGTGAAGCGTTCGACCACGTCCTCGGGCAGCATGGTGATCTTGCGCCCGGGCATGTACACCGTGGACAGGCGCCGGCGCGCGATGGCGTCGAGCGGCGAGCCGGGCGCGATGCCCAGCCCCGGCGCTGCGATGTGGATGCCGATGCGCCAGCCGCCCCCGGCGAGCGACGTGACGGAAAACGCGTCGTCTATCTCGGTGGTGGCGGCGTCGTCGATGGAAAACGCTTGAACTTCCGCAAGCGGAAGTTCAAGCGTTTTCCCCGTCTGTGAGCCATCCCCCCGGCCCCCTTCCCGGGGAAGGGGGTGACCATTTTGGCGCTGCGCGCTAACTGAGAAGGTGATCTCGGGCACCTCATGCTCGCCGAAGCCGGTGCCCTGCGGAAAATGCTCGAAGAGGAAGCGCTCGAAATGGTAGTCGTGGCTGGAAGGAATCGCGCCACAGCGTGCGAGCAGATGGGCCGACGACAGACCGCTCTCGGCGCAGGCCAGCTCCAGGGCCTTCGTCTCGAGGCGGTTGCGGTCGGGCTTGTAGAGCAGCGCCTTCAGTTGAGAGGGGAATTCCGGCGGCAGCGTGCCGGCCTTGAGTTCGGCCGCCATGCGCTCGATGGCCAGCGCCTGCTGGCGCTTCTTCTCCAGCCCGGCCAGCGCGGCTTTCAGGATGTCCGGCGGCGCCTTGCGGAAGCGGCCCTTGCCCTTGCGGTGGAAGTAGATCGGCGCGGCATGCAGCCCGAGCAAAAGGGCGGCCGCCTCGACCGGCTGGGGAGGGCGGCCGTAGTACTCCCGCGCCAGATCCTCGAAGCCGAACTCGGCATCGGGGCAGGCCTCCCAGAGGAACTCGGGTTCCAGGCCGTCCGACTCGCTTTCGGCGCGCTCGAGCAGCTCGCCCGGCGCGGGCACGGCAAAGCGCAGCAGCACGTGGGCGGCCTTCACCTTGACGCGCCTGCCGCTCGTCGTCTCGACCTGGAGCGAGCTGGTGTTGTCGGCGAGCACGGTGCCGGCCTTGAAGGCGCCGTCCTCTTCGAACAGGACATGCATGGGGAAATGCGGGTGAACGAGGGTGGGTCGCGATTATACCCGACGCCCTGCGGCGATCAGGACATCGCTCCCCAGGGCATAGCCCGCGCCCCGGCGGTAGGGCGCCAGTTCCTGCGCCACTTCCTCGCCGAGCCGCGCCAGCATCGCCTCGGGCAGGCGGGAGAGGCCGGCCGCCGCGCCGCCGGCGAGGTCGCGAAAGGCCTGCCAGTAGGCCTGGGGCGACGCGAAGGCGCAGTCGAGCGCGTGCGCATGAATCACGACGTCGGCGAAACCCGCCGCCGCCAGGGTCTGTTCCAGCAGCGCCGCCTCGCCGAAGCGGAAGGGCGACAGACGCTCGGCCCTGGGCGGCGGCAGGATGCGGCGGATGCACTGCAGGGCGCAGTCCACCAGCGGCGCCCGCGGCGCCTCTCCCCACACCGAGAACACGGCGCGGCCGCCCGGTTTGAGGACGCGGCGCATTTCCGCCAGCGCCCGCGGCACGTCGGGAAAGAACATCAGGCCCAGCCCGCACAGCACGCGGTCGAAGGCGGCGTCGCGAAAAGTCAGTCGCTCCGCATCGGCGGCGGCAAACAGGATGGCGCCTTCGGCGGCGCGGCGGCGCCCCTCGGCCAGCGCCCCTTCGGCGATGTCGCTCGCCACGACAAGGCCGCCGGCCACGCGCCGCGCCGCTTCCCGCGCCAGCACGCCGGGCCCGCTCGCCAGGTCGAGCACGGACTGGCCGGGATGCAGTTCGGCTGTATCAAGCAACGCGGCGTTGAGGCTCGCGCGCAGGGCGGCGCCCTCCGCATAGCGCGCGGCGATCAGGTTGTAGCCGGCGCGCTCCTCGCGCTTGTGCCTGTCCGCATCGAAACTCACGATTTAAGCCCGGCGAATTCGAGCACCGTGTCGAGGTAATCGTCCCAGCGCGTGAAGCTGTGGTCGCCGCCATCGAGCACCACCTGCCGGGCGCCGGCGTACTTCGCCACCGCCTGCCGGTAGTCGAGCACCTCGTCGCCGCTCTCGACGAGCAGCAGGAAATCCCGCGGCCGCGAAATCCGCGGCACTTCGAGTGCGCGCAATTCGTCGATGTATTCCGGCCGGAAGTCGAATGTCTCGCCGGTGTACAGGTTGGTCTGCGGGCCGACGAATCCGGCGAGGGAGATATGGGCGACCACCGCCGGGTTGACCAGCACCGCCTTCAGGCGGTGCTTCTCGGCGAGATGGGTCGCGTAGTAGCCGCCGAGCGAACTGCCCACCACGGTGACGGGCGTCCTTGCCGCCGCAATCTGCCGCTCGGCCAAGCGAATGGCCGCGCCAGGCGAAGGCGGCAGCTGCTCGCACCGGAACAGGCGGCCGAGGCCGCGCGCCTCCATGTGCGACTTGAGCCGCCGCGCCTTGCTCGACTGCGGCGAGGAACAGAAGCCGTGCAGGTAAACGATCACGCCCGCCTCAGGGGTTCGTCCAGTCCACCAGGCCCGTGTACGCCGTGCCGAGGACGACGAAGCCGAAGGCGATGCGGTACCAGGCGAAGATCGTGAAATCATGCGTGCTGATGTAGCGCAGCAGCCAGCGCACGCAGAGGAAGGCCGAGACT
>Ga0194112_10002404_pt1 | contig 26865 bp, 21 predicted proteins | sample TA2MahC400mmetaG_FD_146191 | JGI IMG/M metagenome (GOLD analysis project Ga0194112, IMG submission 146191) | Freshwater microbial communities from Lake Tanganyika, Tanzania - TA2015016 Mahale Deep Cast 400m | ecosystem: Environmental > Aquatic > Freshwater > Lake | place: Tanzania: Lake... | reverse complement strand
CGCTGGTGCGGCGCATGGCGCGCACCTGTACGACATGGGCAAGGCGGAGTCGGCGGTGCGGCCCGGGTTCCAGCCGGTGCTGATCGACAGCGCATACTCCGAGGCGGCGGGCTTCGGGTGGCAGAGCACCGAGGGCCTGGAGGCGCAGGCGCAAGCGTACCGCGAGCCGGTCGAGAACAAGAGCCGGGGCGCGATGGAGCCGCCGCCGATCTACACGAATGAACTGACGGAGGACTCGATCCAGGGCGCCTACCAGACGACGTTCCTTGCGAAGGCGCCGGCCGGGAAGTGCGATGTGCATGTGCTGTGTGGCACGAGTTCGGGCAACCGCTCGCAGTTCTGGGACTTCACCGTTTCCGTGGGAGACCAATCGACGCGCGTGCAGATCGAGGGTGCGCAGAGGTTCGTGTGGCGGACCTTGCCTGCGACCGTCGGCGATCAGCCCCTGGCGATCCGCTTCGACCCGCTGAGTCGCTGGTGCGTGAACGCGATCCTGATCGTGCCTGAGGGCGAGAGGGGCACGGTCGAGACGGAGGTCATCGCCCCGCTCAAGCAGGAGATCTTCGTGCTGCCGCCCGAGGAATGGGCGAAGTGGAAAGACGACCCGCACGTGGACAGCCGGCCGTGGTTCCCGATGCGGGAGGCCGACGTCCGACGCGGATACCTGGTCCATCATCGGCACTACCTGGAGCCCATCTGGCCGAACACGGTGCCGCTGGAGCACACGCTGAACCCGGAGTTGCGCGCCTTCGCGTCGCTGGGCGAGTACGAGCCGCTGACGTTCGCGGTCTGGCCGCTGAAGGACCTGAAGGGCGCGAGGGTTACGGTCAGCGATCTGAAGAGCGGGAACGCGACGATCCCCGCCGCCGAGATCGAGGTGCGCCACGTGGCGTACATCCTGTGCCGGCCGAACTACAGCTCGATGTACGTCTACCGGCGCAACCCGGACTACCTGCCGCACTTCGAGACGCTGGACCTGCCGGCCAAGGAGAACCAGCGCTTCTGGCTCACGGTCCACGTGCCGCAGGACGCGCGGCCCGGCCTCTATCGCGGGAAGGCGACGTTCTCGGCGGAGGGCGTGCCGAGCGCGGATGTGCCGATCCTGTTCCGCGTGCTGCCGATCCGCCTGCAGGAAGACCCGAGCAAGATCTACGGCATCTACTACTACGACCCGCTCGACCGCGCGCCGAGCGCGCCGGACGACGCGTCGCGAGCGTACTTCGAGCGCAAGTCGGAACTCGAACACGCCGACATGGCCGCTCACGGGACGCGGAATGTGACGATGAGTGTCTGGTCGCCGGCGGCTGATAAGGACGGCAAGTTCGCCTTCAACTACGAGGTGCTCGCCAAGAAGATCGACCTCTTCGCGAAGCATGGCTTCCAGCCGCCGATCGTGATGGGCTTCAGTGTCGGGGAGATCTACCGCAAGCACACCGGCGAGTCGTTCGGGAGCCACCTGCGCGGGGTGAGGCAACCGCCGCCGGAGTTCGCGGCCGAGGTGACCGCCGCCGTCGCGGAGATCGAGCGCGAGCGCCAGGCGCGGGGCTGGCCCGAGTTCCTCTACTACCCCATCGACGAGCCGAGCACCGACGCCGCGTCCGTGCAGTTCATGACGACCGTGCTGCAGGCGTGCCGCGCAGTTCCGGGCGTGCGGACCTACGTCACCGCCGACCCGACACACGAAGCCTTCGACCCGCTGCGCCCCTTCATCGACATCTGGTGCACGCAGCCCTTCGCGCCGGACCGCGACACGCTACTCGCCGACAGCAAGGTGCGTGGGGTCGAGTACTGGTGCTACCCAAACCACGTGAGCGGGGAGAACGACCATACGCCCGTCGCGGGCGCGCGGATGACCTACGGCTTCGGCTTCTGGCGCTCGGGCTTCCGCACGCTGATTCCCTGGATCTACCAGTCGAGCAGTGGCGACCCGCTCAACTACCTCGACGGCCGCTACATGGACTTCATGAACCGCCACGAGCCGGACGGCACGCCGATCCCCGTCACGCTGTGGGAGGCCTTCCGCGAGGGCTACGACGACTACCGCTACGTCTACACGCTGCAGCAGCTCATCGACAAGGCGCGCCAGGCTGGCAAGGCCGCGCAGGCCGATGCGGCTCAGAAGGAACTCGACTACGTCTGGAACGCCATCCGCGTCCAGGCGAAGTACAAGTACGACGATCTGTGGGGATATGAGGAGTTCGACGCGTATCGGTGGGTGATTGCGCAACAGATCATGGGACTGCATGCGACAGGTGATAGGTGACGGGTGACAGGGAACGGCAGGGACGGCGACGGATACGGCAACGGAAAGGAGCGAGAAGGCATGGATGCCATCCAGGCCATCATGACACGACGGAGCATTCGGAAGTACACGGACGAGGCAGTGACGGGTGAGGAGGTGGAGACGCTGCTGAGGGCGGCGATGGCGGCGCCATCGGCGGCCAACAAGCAGCCGTGGCATTTCGTGGTCGTGAGGGATCAGGCGCTGCGCGAGGCGTTCACGCAGTTCCACCCCCACTCGGCGATGCTGCGCGAAGCGCCGGTCGGGATCCTGATCTGTGGCGACACGGAGCTGGAACTCGGCGGCGGCTACTGGATTCAGGACTGCTCGGCGGCGACCGAGAACCTGCTGATCGCGGCCCACGCGATCGGGCTGGGAGCCGTGTGGCTCGGGATCACGCCGCGCGCGGATCGGGTGGCGCAGACCCAAGCGCTGTTTGGCCTGCCGGCCAACGTGATCCCGCTGGGGATGATCTCCGTCGGGCACCCGGCGGAGGAGAAGGAGCCGGGCGACCGGTACGACCCAGCGCGCGTGCGCCGGAACAAGTGGTGAGAGCCCGTGCCGCGAGGCAGCGCGTGCTTCGCAGTATGTCGGGAGGTGAGGAGCGCTGCTGCTTGACCAGGGCCGCCTGTTGTGGCTCGTGCTCGGCTTGCTGCCCTTCGGCACACCCCTGCTGAGACGCAGACGAGCCGTCGCCTGGTGCGCCGCATTGGCAGCGGTCGCCCTGGTGGCGGTGCTGTACCAGGCCTCCACGCTGGCGGCCGGAGACACGCCCACTGCCCAGAGGCAGTTCAGGGAGGGCGACTGGGACACAGCGCTCATCCTGGGCGGCCTGGAGGGTGCACCCCACTTCGCGGACACGCTCAAGTGGTGGAGCGGGCCGTGGGTCGGGCAGGTGCCATTCTGGCGGCCGGGGGTCTCCCTGCTCTACTGGGTCGAGTGGAAGCTCTTCGGGCGCGACTTCCGCTTCTGGGCGCTGGTCTCGGTACTGCTTGCCGTCGCCCTGGCGGCGGCGGTTATGTGGGGCCTCGAACCGCTGCTCGGGGCCGACGGCGCCCTGACTGCCGTGCTCGTAGCTTTCTCAGTTGTCGTCACTCCGTGGATGAGGGTCCCTCTTCTGGGAACGGTGCTGCTGGCGTGGAAGCACCAGGCCGACGAACTGGTGGGGATCGGGGTGATGCTCGGCCTGGGCTTCACCGCGCGGGGCAAGCCTGTGGTGGGTCTCATCCCGGTTGCGCTGGCCTGCGTCGTCAAGGAGAACGGCTTCTTCGGCTTTGCGCTCCTGCCAGTGGTCGCGGGGTGGCTCCTGTGGCGCCGAGAGGCGAATCATCGTCTGTGGAGGGTCGCCGCGTGGACGCTGGGCTCTGCGCTGCCCCTCCTGGTCTGGCGCTACCTCGCCGTCGGCGTCGGCTTCCACATGGGCACCAACGACTTCTGGTGGCGCCGGGCCGTCGGCTACATGGGTGGACACGTCGTCAACGTGCTGTTCCAGGACCAGTGGCACATCGTGGCACTGGCGGCGCTGGGCGGGCTGGTCATCTGGCTCGCGTCGCGACGCGGGGTGCGGCAGAGCCTGCTGGCCCTCGCGGTTGGGGCCTTCGCCGTCCTCGTGCTCCGCGCGCTTCAGATCCAAGAGGGCCTGGGCGTGGTGAGTGCGACATTCCTTGCGGAGTTTGACAGGTTCGCGTGTGTTGTCTGGTGGCTGATTGGGGCGTATCTGGCCGTGCACTACAGCCGGCGGGAAGTCGAGCTGAGGCTTGCCCTGTTGGTGATCGGGGCGCTGCCGACGTTCATCGCCGGGACCCAGACGCAGGAGAACTCCCGCTGGTTGGGCGCCATCGGGCACGGCGTCCTGGTGTGGGCGGCCATCCGGGGCTTGTGGGAGTTCACCCCGGTCGCCCTCCGTGAGGCGAAGAGGGCCTTGAGCCTCGCCCGTCCGCAGGGGGAATCGCCTCACGGCGTCGAACCGCCCCAGGACGCCAACGCGGGAGGGTGAGGAGGCTGTCCGTGCGGGGCGAGTGCCGCGTTTGCCCGGGAGAATCTCATGATCCACTGCCTGCCTCTGCTGGCCGCCCTGACCCAAGGAGACCCCACCATGCCTGAGCGCGTCCCCGAGAACGTCTACCGGGGTGAGCTGATCGCCTACCCGGGACCGTGGGCCTTCGACATCGGCCGGGCGCACATCATCCTGGTCAGCGATCAGGAGCTGGAGGCGCTTTCGAACCCGGACACGGTTCTGAACCTCGCCTTGACCTTCGACAAGAACGAGGCCAGCCTCCGCCAGATCTGCGAGCGCGCCCAGGCCGCCGGCCAGCGTACACTCGTCATCGCCTTCGACCACTTCTTCAAGCAGTACCGCCCCGGTCAGGACCAGCCGCGCCGGCTGACGCCCGACATGGACGAGTACATCCAGCGCATCGCGGCGATCAGCAAGTTCGCGGAAGGGTATGGCCTGGGGCTGGAGCTGAGCCTGCTCAGCCCGCTGGAGATCGGCCCGGCCTATGCCGCGAAGACCGGGGAGAGCGGCCTGTGGATGCACTACCGCAAGAGCCTGCGCGACCCCGTGACGGGCGCGTTCAGCGTGCAGCTCTGGCGGCAGAGGCAGTGGGTCAACAACAAGGGGCCCATCCGCGTGGAGGACGCGGGAGTGCGGGTGTTCGCCTTCCGCGAGCGCGCGGTCGGGGGCACGCCCTATCGAGTCGTCGATCAGGGGCAGATCGTCGAGGTGAAGGAGGGGATCGAGGTCGAGGAGTGGACGAACGTGACCGCCGGCGGCGGGGTGCGCATCGAGGTTCGCGGCAAGGGCGGGCCGAGCGAGGGCGGGCTGAACCGCGTGCTCGTCGTGCAGCAGTACAAGACGCCGGAGATGGACTACTTCAGCCCGAAGGCCTTGCCGTACGTGAACGAGCTGATCGACCGCTATGCGGCGGCCGGGGTGAAGCTGAACGGCCTCTACTCCGACGAGATGCACATTCAGCAGGACTGGGGCTACTTCAGCCACCACGACAACGGCGAACTCGCGATGCGGTACGTCAGCCCCGGCCTGGCGGCGCGCTACGCGGAGCTGTACGGTGAGGAGTACCGGGACTTCGCGAAGTGGCTCGTCTACTTCACCTATGGGCAGGAGGACTTCGCCCACGACCTCTCCGCCAAGCAGGGCGTCAGTCACGTTCTCGGCGCAAGCCCCCAGGACATCCGGCGGACGGCGCTCCTGCGGTCGCGGTACTATCGCCTGCTGCAGGACGGCGTCGTGGACCTGTTCGTCGCGGCGAAGCGCCACGCCGAGGAGCGCATGGGCCACCGCCTCGAGTCGCGCGCCCACGCGACTTGGGCCGAGAGTCCAACGATCGACCACTGGAGCACGCCCGGCGAGCGCGTTCAGCCGCACCAGTACGAGTACACCTCCAACTTCGTGTGGTCGAACACGGTGCACCAGGCGGCCTCGGCGTGCCATGATTACTTCAAGTGGGGTGACTTCCTCACCGGCGGCGGCAACGACCATCCCGAAGGCGGCTGGCTCGATCGCGACTACTACGCGCTGGCCCTCTCCTGCTCGACGGGCATCCTGAACGAGGTGCCGCTATCGTACTGCGCCCATTGGGGCATGCCGGCGGAGATCTCCCAACGGCGGCAGATGCTGGCTGTCGCATACGGCACGACCGGCGGCCCCTGGACTCCCGTGCAGGGGCTGCAGCACCGCGACTGCGACGTGCTGATGCTCTACCCGCTTGATCTCGTGGCGGTCGAGGAGCGCTTCGGAAGCTGGACGACGCAGTACGGCTACGGGAACCTCATCACGCAGTGGAAGCTCCTGGAGCGCGGTCGCGCGGTCGATGGCGCACTGGAGGTCGCCGGGCGGCGTTTCACGACGCTGGCGACGCAGTTCGAGCCGTTCCCCTCCGAGAAGCTGCTGACGCTGCTGAAGGACTTCGCGGAGCGCGGCGGGCGGCTCATCTGGTCCGGCCCGCCGCCGGTGCTGACGGCCGAGGGCACGGACGCGCTCGGGCCGTGGTGCGAACTGCTCGGGGTGCGGTACGTCCCCGGCGCGAACGAGGGGCTGATCGCGCCGGGGCGGGTGGTGACCTTCGAGGGCGCGCTGGCCGGCGTACAACCGCAGATGATCCTCACCGACTTCCTCGTCGATCGCATCTACGCGGTTGCGCCGCTGGAGGGCACAGAGACAGTGGCGCGCTGCCGAGACTGCGTGATCGGGACGCGCCGCAGCCTGCCCGGTGGCGGCAGCGCGGCGTTCCTGGGCTACCGGCCGCGCGACGATCAGGCTCAGAGCCTCGGCTACGATGTGCGGAACTGGTTCGAGGTGCTTTCGACACTCGGCGCTTACCCGCCAAGCGGCACGTTCGCAGGCGTGAACGACAACACCGAGGTCCTCTCGCGCACGGGGGAGTATCTGGCCTGCCGGTTCCCGAATGGCGCGGTCACGATCACCCGCCACCTGCGGGACCTCGTGGAGGACTGGCCGGGCGGCTTCGCCCGCGACCGCGAGGCGGACGGGAAGTACATGGAGGCCCACCCGCTGCCGCCCGATACGCTGGACCTGCAGGAGTACAAGGTGAACGGGCACTCGGTCACCTACCACGGCGGCCAGGCCCTCGCCTTCCGCGTCGACGCCGAGGGCCGGCTGGCGGCCTTCTGCGGCGCGGGCGCGAGGTCGATCACCATCGACGGGCGCGAGACGGTCTACGCAGACCAACCAATGCCGCTCGTCTCGTGGGCGCCCGTGGCGGAGGAGCGCCGCGTGCCCGGCGGAGCGGTGATGCAGATCCTGGTTCACGGCGGCGGAACGGTGCGCATCCCCGCGTTCGGGCTGCCGGAGCGCGTCCAGGTCATTGCCGAAGGCGCCACGCCCGGCCGCCGAGGCAACGCGGTCGAGTCCCGGCTGCAGGGCGAGGCGCTCGTCATCCCGCAGCCCGAGACCGCGCAGGGGAAGTGGATGTACGTCGTGCCTGCGGAGTAGTCAGGTTGCGGTGCGCGTCTGCGCCGGGTATACTCAGCGCAGTCCATGTCGTGAGGAGGTGGTCCCGCTGGCTGCGAACCCGAAGCGTGCCACGAAGACCGTGACGGGGATGCTGCTGGAGGCGAACTGGAAGGACAATACGGCCCGTATCTACCCCGATGAGGGGGAACCGGTGCAGGTTGCCTTCCCCGAGGAGTTGGCGGACGAGATCCACAGGGCAGCACGCCACCGCGTGCGCGTGACCGGCAACCTGCGGCGGCCGCGGAACGGCCGCCAGCGGATAGAGGTTGCGGACGTCGCGATTGCCGACGGGGTGGAGGCCGCCCGCGCTCTCCTGCGGGAGGTCCTGGCTTCGGCTGGTCCGGCCGAGCCCAACCGCGACCCCTTTGAAGGGGCCAAGCCGATCGAGAACGTGGAGACGTTTCTCGCCGGGTTCCCTGACGAACGGTCGGCAGAGGAGATCATAGCCGACATGGAGGCATGCGAGGTCTGGCACTATCCGCCTTACGATGACGAGGAGGACTAGTGCGCGTGGCGCCCTCCCGCGTAGCATTGGACGCGAACGTCCTGATCTACATCGCCAAGAGGACCGAACGGGGACGACGGTACCAGCGGCATCTGCAGAGCGCAATCCCCGTCGTGCCCTTCCCATCCGCGGCAGAGGTGTTGCTCAACGCCCGGCGTACGAGCAACCGGACATTCACGGAGCGGTTCTGGTGGCAGGAGTTCGCCGTCTGCACCCTCCTCGTGCCAGATCTTGAGACGTGCTCGATCTGGGCCGCACTGGCGGGGGAGACGCGTGAAGAGGGGCGGCCATACCAGGACAACGACATCTGGATCGCGGCGTGCGCCCTACAGCACGACCTTCCGCTAATGACCCACAACCCGCGCCACTTCGAGCACATCGAGGGGCTGCGGTTGATCCACGAGCCGGACCCCGAGTCCTGACGGCCGAAGCAGGATTCCTGCCCCGGTCCGCCCAATCTCCCCCGCGACTCTCGAACACGTCCCCGGAGGTGTAGCTTGGCGCGCAATGTCCGCGTTTCCACGATAGCGTATCAGCCCGTCGAGGCGGGCGACAACTGGATGCCCCGCACGCGCGAGAAGATGGCGGCCCTGCTGGAGGAGGCGGCGCGGGCGAAGCCGGATCTGGTGGCCTTGCCCGAGTTCTGCAACGTACTCGGGCTGTCGATGGAGCAGTGCCTCGAGAATGCGGAGCCGATTCCCGGGCCGACGAGTGAGGTGGTCTCCGAGGTCGCAGCGAAACACGGGATGTACGTGGTGCTGCCGATTCCCGAGCGCGACGGGGAGAAGCTCTACAACACCGCCGCGCTGATCGGGCGCGACGGGAACGTGGTCGGCAAGTACCACAAGTACCAGCCGACCATCGGCGAGATCGAGGTCGGAATCATCCCGGGGGAGGACGCGCCGGCGTTCGAGACGGACTTCGGCCGGGTCGGCTGCGCCATCTGCTTCGACCTGAAGTTCATCGAGGTGGGGCAGCGGCTGGCGGCGAACCGGGCGAGGCTGGTGGTCTTCGCGTCGATGTTCATCGGCGGGCAGCGGCTGGAGCACTGGGCGCGGGACTGGGGCTGCTACGTGCTGAGCTGCTGTCCGGCGCGCAGCTACATCGTGGACATGAGCGGCCGGTATCTGGCGGAGACCGGCCGCGAGATCAACCAGGTGGCCGCGGGGCTGGTGCCGCCGATCGCGAGCGCGGTCATCAACATGGACCGCGAGTTCTTCCACCTGGACACGAACCAGAACAAGTTCCCGGACATCCTGCGGAAGTACGGGCCGGGCGTCGAGATCGTCATCGACTACCCGGAGGCCCACTTCACGCTGGCGAGCAACATGGACGAAGTGACGGTCGAGGACCTCATCAAGGAGTTCGAGCTGGAGCCGTGGCTGGACTACCTGAACCGCGCGCGGGGCATACGGGCGAAGGCGTTGGCGGGAGAGCTGTAATCGGCGTCGGGCCCGGAGGCCCGATCTACGGGAGGGTTCCCCATGGAGAAGACCACGTTCGGAAGCTGGAAGAACTGCTATCGGATGACGAATGGTGAGATGGAGCTGGTGGCGGTGGCGGACCTCGGGCCGCGGGTGATGCGGCTGGCGCGGGTCGGCGGGCCGAACATGTTCGGCGAGGTCCCGGGGGCGGGCGAGGGCGACTGGAAGCTGTACGGCGGGCACCGGCTCTGGCACGCGCCGGAGGGGCTGCCGCGCAGCTACGAACCGGACAACGATCCGGTGGAGGTGGAGACGGCGGATGGCGCGCTGCGGCTGACCCAGAAGACCGAGCCGAACACGCACATCCAGAAGCGAATCGAGATCAGCCTGCGCGAGGATGACAAGTGCGCCACGCTCAGGCACACGCTCTGGAACCGCGGCATGTGGCCCGTGACCCTCGCGCCCTGGTGCCTGACGATCATGCAGAAGGAAGGCTACTCGTTCTGCCCCTGGCCGAGCGGTGAGTTCACCTCGCTGCAGCCCTGCGGCCCGGTGGTCATGTGGCCCTACACGGACATGAACGACACCCGGATGATCGTCCTGCGGAGCGCCCTGGTCTTCCACCAGGACCCGAAGCTCTCGCGGCGGCTGAAGCTCGGCTTCGCCTGCAACGAGGGCTGGGCGGGCTGGACCAAGGGCGGCGACCTGTTCATCAAGCGCTTCGACCACGCGCCGGACGCGATGTACCCGGACTTCGGCTGCTCGGTCGAGCTGTTCTGCAACGACCTCATCGCCGAGGTGGAGACCGTCGCCCCGCTCACTTTGCTCGAACCGGGCGAGTCGGTCACCCACGTCGAGCGCTGGTACGTGTTCAGCGGCGTCGACTTCGACGGCACGCAGGAGAAGTTCGAGAAGAACATCCTGCCCTGCGTCAAGGGGACGCGCTAACGGCGGTTCCGAGTTACGGGTTTCGGGTTGCGAGTTGAACGGCGCTCTGCGACCGGCACGGGCCGCGCGCGGGCGCCGTTCTGTGCTCTCGGTGCGTTAGGCGAATCGGAGGTGTTGAGCTATGCCTGTTGAGCGGACGGTTGTCGAACGTGCGATGCGCGCCAAGGAGGCCTCGCGGGTTCTTGCAGAGGCCTCGGCGGAGAAGCGTGGGGAAGCGTTGGTGCGAGCGGCCGACCTGCTGGCGAAGCGGCAGTCCAAGGTCATGCGCGCCAATGCCGTCGATCTGGAGGGCGCCCAGAGGAAAGGTCTCTCCTCGGCGATGGTAGATCGGCTCACGATCACCGACAAGCGCCTGGCGGAGATGGCGCAGGGGCTGCGGGAGGTCGCCGAGCAGCCGGACCCGATCGGGCGCGTCATCGACGAGTGGACGCGGCCGAACGGCCTGCGGATCAGCAAGGTGCGCGTGCCGCTGGGAGTGGTGGGCATCATCTACGAGTCGCGGCCGAACGTTACCGTCGATGCGGCCGGGCTCTGTCTGAAGTCCGGCAATGCGGCCCTGCTGAGGGGCGGGTCGGAGGCCATCAACTCGAACCTCGCCCTCGCCGCCGTCATGCAGGAGGCCTGCGAGGATGCGGGGTTGCCGACCTCGTGTGTCGAGATGATCCCCGTCACCGACCGTGAGGCCGTCTACGTGATGGCGAGGCTGGACCGGTACCTCTCGCTGATTGTCCCGCGCGGCGGCGAGGAACTCATCCGCGCGGTCGCCGAGGTCGCAACCGTCCCCGTCATCAAGCACCACCGCGGGCTCTGCCACGTCTACATCGACGCGACCTGCGACGTCCCGATGGCGGTGAAGCTGGTGCACAATGCCAAGTGTCAGCGCCCGGGCGTGTGCAACGCGGTGGAGACGCTGCTCGTCCATCGCGCCAACGCGGAGGCTCTGAAGGCGGTCCTGGCCGACCTGCTCGCGGCAGGAGTGGAAGTGCGCGGCGACGAGACCGTGCAGGCCGCCTCGAACCAGGTGAAGCCTGCCACGGAGAAGGACTGGGATACCGAGTACCTCGATCTCATCCTATCTGTGCGCGTGGTGGACAGCCTGGACGAAGCCCTCGGGCACATTGCGCAGTACTCGTCCGGCCTCAGCGAGGCGATCATCACCGACAACGAGGCGAACACGGAGCGCTTCCTGCGCGAGGTGGACTCCGCCTGTGTGTACGCGAACGCCTCGACGCGCTTCACCGACGGCGGCCAGTTCGGCCTGGGTGCGGAGATCGGCATCTCTACCGACAAGTTCCACGCCCGCGGCCCCATGGGCGCCGGCGAGTTGACCAGCTACAAGTACGTGCTCCGCGGGGAGGGACATGTGAGGGAGTAGCCTTCTTTTCTCTCCCGCATGGGAGAGGAGGTATGGCGCTGAGACGCGGGCGCGTGGGCATTGCTCAGAGACTACCCGGCGCCCCGAGCGGAAGCCTATCCTGGGGCGTCGTTCGGTAACGCATGACCGCGAGTGCGGCTGACGCTGGCGAGAGGAGAGAGCGAGATGGAGCGGCGGGTTGCCCAATGGATCCTGTCAGTGACTGTGGCGGCGTTGACGTTGGCCGTCATGTGGTTGTTGGGGGCCGGTCTGACTGGTGGCCCAACACAGCAGCAGCAGCAGCCGGGGCACACCGAGGACCAAGGCGCCGCCCTGCCGCGGCCCAGGCTGTTGCTCACTCCGGAGGAGTTGGAGGCACTTCGCGGGCGTGTGAGGGAGGACCCAAGGTCCCAGGAGCACTATGCCGCGGTCCGGGTGGAAGCCGAGGACACCTTGCTGTCCGCGTGCCTGACCTACCTCATCTCCCAGGATCAGGCAGACCTGGCGCAAGCCAAAGCACTGTTGAACGCTGCGGTCGCGCTAGGATCGGGAGGAAACGTCTACAACACGAACTACCGCTATGCCGATCTGTGCATCGCGTTCGACTGGCTCCATGATGCGCTCACCCCAGAAGAGCGGATGGCGGCTGCGCGGGTCATTCTCGAGTTCACTGAGATCTGGGAGAAGCGGTACCGGCAACCGGATTGGGCGAACCAGACGTACCAGATGAAGGGTGCCAATCTCCTGGCAGGAATCGCGCTGCAGGGGACAAGCATAGACGATGAGCGGGCGCAGCGTCTGCTGACGGAGTCACGTGAACTGCTGCGCGGTAACCTCGTACCGGCCCAGGCGATGATGCTGCGGGGGAACGGCGGGATGATCGACGGCACGGGTTACTGGTTCCGTACCGCCTACTCGTTCATCCTGTTGCTTGACGCGTGGCGCAGCTGCTCCGGGGAGGATCTGTTCGAGGAGTCGGGGATCGCGGGGCTGCCCGACTGGGTGCTGCGGACCGCCCAGCCCCACAACGGGCAGTTCATCAACTGGCACGACAACAGTTGGCAGCGTCAGCTCTGGAGTAAGGAAGTGGCTGACATCATGCAGCCGCTGGTCGCCCGCTGCCAATCGCCGGTCGCCAAACTGCTCGCCGAACGCGGCGGCACCACGGCCTGGCGCCGGTTGCTGTGGGACGACCCTCGGGTCCCGACCGTCGATCCGGATCGCCTCCCGTTGCATCGCCACCACGAGGGCATCGGCATGGTCACCATGCGGAGTGACTGGTCGAAGGACGCGACTTACGCGGCCTTCGTGTGCGGAGACTACGTGGGCTACCACGATTGGGTCTCCGCGAACGTCTTCTACATCTCCAAGCGTGGCAGTTTGGTGGTAGATGCCGCAGTCTACGACGAGAAGAGGGGGCTGTTTGGCGACAAGCATCCGTACGACGCACACAACACGGTCTTGATCGGGAGCGGACCGAGCGGCCAAGGCAAGCAAGCCGCGCGGTGGACCGACATGAGAGAGGACTCGGAGTTCGACCTGGGCGACATCGTCGCATACCAGGAGGACGAGGGGTATGTGTATGCTTGCGGGGATGCGACCCGCGCCTATCATGGCGAAGCGAAGCTCTTCCGACGGCACTTCCTATTCATCCTGCCAACGACATTCGTCATCTACGACGAGGTGCAGACCTCTTCGCCCGAGGTGCCCGTGCGCTGGATGATCCACGGGTGGAACAAGCCGGTGGTGGACAGTCCCAGGAGGCGGATGACGTTCCGCGAGGGGCAGGGAATCCTGACGTGCGCGACGCTGCTTCCGGCCGAGGTGGAGTATATAGAAGGGCTCGGCAGCTACGAGGGGAACGGGCACACGGGCTTTGGCGTCGCCATCCGCCCTGCGGAGCCCAACACAACGTACGAGTTCCTGCACGTGCTGGAGGCGGGTGGTGGAGACCCGAATGCGAACGTGCTCGGCCACGGCGTGCTGCGCCTTGTTACGAGCGGCGGGAAACCCTGGCGCGTGACGTTCAGCACCACCAATGGGAAGCCGAGGGTCAGCCTCGTGTCCGAAGCGCAGGGGTGAACGAGCGTTCCTCCCTACACGATACTGAACTCCAGACTGCACTTCGGCGAAAGGGAAGCATGGACCTTCGGAACTGCAAACGTGCAGTCGTGAAGCTCGGCACGCGGTTGGTCGCCGGTTCGGACGAGGGCGTGAACACGGAGTTGCTCGACGACCTGGGTCGTCAGGCGGCGCGACTGCTAGCGCGGCGGAAGCAACTCATCGTCGTGACCTCAGGGGCGGTGCATCTGGGGCGGCGGGTGCTGAAGCGGCCGCAGAAGCGCGAGGCCCTGGCGTTCCGCCAGGCCGCGGCCGCCATCGGCCAGCCGGAGCTGATGCGCCACTACAGCCAGGCGTTCGCGGCGCACGGCGTGGTCGTGGCGCAGGTGCTGCTCACGATGGCCGATATCGCCGAGCGCGAGCGGTACCTGAACACGCGCGAGACGTTCGAGTCGCTCCTGCGGCACAACACCGTCCCCATCGTCAACGAGAACGACTGCGTATCCGAGCCGAGCGTGACGTTCGGCGAGAACGACAAGCTGGCGGCGGTAATCGCGGCGAAGGTGCAGGCCGATCTGCTGGTCTTCCTGCTCGACCAGCCGGGCCTCTACACGGGGAACCCGAACGAGGACCCGAATGCGGAGCTGGTCCGCGTTGTAGAGCCGACCGACGTCGCCTTCCTGAAGTACGCCGCGGGATCGGGCGGGCCGGAGTCGATGGGGGGCATGGCGACGAAGTGCATCGCGGCGAGGATCGCCGTGGAGTGCGGGATTCCGGTGGCAATGATCGACGGGCGCGAGCGGCAGGTGCTGCTGCGGCTATTGGGGGGGGAGGAGCTGGGGACGCTCTTCCGGCCGGCCCGGCGAATGTCGAGCCGCAAGTCGTGGCTAGCCAGCGCTACGGCGACGGAGGGCACGGTCACGATCGACGACGGCGCCCGGGGCGCGCTTCTGGCTCCGGGCGGACGCAGCCTACTACCCGCGGGAGTGACCGGGGTCGAGGGCGAGTTCGCGGCGGGAGCCGTCCTGGCGGTGTGCGACTCGGCCGGGAACGAGGTGGCCCGCGGGATCAGCAACTTCGGCTCGGACGAGATCGCCCGCGTGGCGGGTACTCACACGAATCAGGTGGCGGCGCTCCTCGGGCGCGAGACCGCCCCCGAGGTCATCCACCGCGACAACCTCGTCATCAGCCCGCTACTTGCCCAGTAGCATCATCTCGCCCTTGCCCACGCCCGCGCTGCTGCCGACGAAGTCGCACTTCGTCAGTAGCAGGAAGAAGAGCGGGCCCTCCGCCTCGTCGTACGACTCGTAGTTCGCCTGGCCCTTGGAGATGATGACATCGGCCGTCTGCCACGCGGCGGTTAGTTCCTGCGTCGTGTCGGGGAAGAGGGGTACCTCGATGACGCGGGCGAGGTCCGTCAGGCCGACCTGCCGGGCGTCGGGGAGCATCGCATCATTGATGAACGGCCGGCCCTTCACCGCGACCGTGATCGCCTTCCCGGGCAGTTCCTCCATCAGGACGCGGTCGAAGACGATCTCGCCCGCGTTGTCCGCAAGGTAGAGCACGGTGCGCGCACGCTCGACGGCCTCGCGGAACTGCAGGAAGTCGTCTCGCGCGAAGGGGCGCTGCAGGAATTGGGCCAGCGTTGCCTCTACGTCGAAGGCCTCCCCGGTTGCGCCCAGGTCGATGATGTTGCCGGCGATGGCGATCTTGGCGGCCGTTAGCAGCGGCTCCGCCGAGGAGCGCACAATCTCCTTCAGCCGTGGGTAGAGTGCGAGCGCCTCGGCATTGGCGCGGGTGCGCGCCTTGCGGTACGGGTCCTCGATGCCGGTCTCGCGCACGACGACCCGCTGCGCGATGTGGCTGAACTGCGCCGGGGTCACTGCCAGGTCGGCCTCGGTCAACTCGGCCAGAAGGGCCTGCATGACGCGCCGATGGACCTGCGGGTCGTCAGTGACATGCCGGACGGTGCGCAGCCCCTGGCCCAGCGTGCACGTGATGCACTCCAGGAAAGCTCTCATGGTGGTTCTCGATGGACTCCTACTGCCCGTTGCCCCCCGCTGGGAGGGCTGGTTCGGGCGCCGGGTCCGCAAGCTTCCGGCGAGCGTCGTTGGGGCGGGTGGCAGCAGCGATCGCGGCGGCGATCGCGCAGGTAATCGAGAGGACAAGAGCGGCATGGAAGCCATGGACGAAGGCCGCCGGCTCGGCTGCGGCATCCAAGGCCCGCCCACTTCCCATGTGACCCGTCGAGATCGCGCGTGCCGCCGCGATGGCGGTGCCCGCGGCAGCGCCGATGACCATCCCCAGCGACCGCATCGCATTCGCCATACCGGAGGCGATTCCTCGGTTCTCCGGCGGGACGGAACCCATGAGGGCGCTCTGGTTCGCCGGGCCGAAGGAGGCGTTCGCGAGCCCCATCATGGCCAGCGGGATCACGATGTGCAAGTGCGAAGCGCGCACGCCCAGCGTCATCAGCACCGCGTAGCTTGCGGTCGCGAGGGTCATGCCCGTGACCGTGGGCCAGAGCGTGCCGATGCGGTCGGAGAGGCGTCCCGTGATGGGCGCCAGGACCGCCGTGAGCAGCGGGATCGTGAAGATCGTGAGGCCGGTGGCGGTCGCGCTATACCCCCGCACGCCCTGCAGGTAGAACGGCAGGAACAGCACGACCGGGAACGACCCCGTGAAGTTCAGCAGGGAGGAGATGGAGGCGGATGAGAAGGTGGCGTTGTGGAACAGAGAGAGCCGAAGCATCGGGCTCTTCGCGGTCGCTTGTCGGAGGACGAAGGCGCCCAGCAGTACCGGCGAGGCCGCGAGCAACGCGACGACGCCCGGCCGGCCCCAGCCCGCTCGCGGCCCGAGGGTCAGGGCGAGACACAGGGCCACCATGGACAGGCCGAGGGTGAGCGCGCCCGGCACGTCGAAGGCGGACAGCCGGCCACGGGCGTCCGTGGTTCCGCGGAGGGCGAAGGTCGCCAGGCCGATGCCGACCACACTGATGGGGAGGTTCACATAGAAGATCCAGCGCCAGCCCAGCGCCCCGCTGATGAGGCCTCCGAGCGGCGGGCCGGTCATCAGGCCGACCGAGACGATCATCCCCATCAGCCCCATCACGCGACCGCGCTGCTCCCCGGGCCAGGCGTCCACCAGGAGCGCCGCCCCGGTCGCCATGGCGAGCGCGGCGCCCAGAGCCTGCAGCGCACGCGAGGCGATGAGCGCCCCTTCGCCAGGGGCCAACCCGCAGAGCAGCGACCCAACCGCAAACAGCGCCAGGCCCCCGACGTATGACCGAGCGCGGCCTACGAGGTCCACGAACGCGCCCGCCGGCAGCAGCAGCGCGGCCACGGTGATGAGGTAGGAAAGCACGACCCACTGCGCGATAGAGACGTCGATGCCGAAGTCGTGGCTGATCGTCGGCAGCGACACGTTGACGATGCTCGAATCGAGCGTGGACATGAATGTGCCGATGGCAACGGCTGTGAACACGTGCCATCGCCGGCGAATGTCGATCACGGGCTGGTTCCCGATGCGGGGGCTCCGGCAGACATGGGCCGCATTGTAGTGGGTAGGGCGAAGCGTGTAAAGGAGCAGGAACCGCCGCGCGCCGGGCGAACCAACCAGGCGTCCGCGTTGCCCGCACCCCGAGCTGACGGAGGCGTTCCATGCGAACCGACATCCTCGTTCCCGCCATCGGCCTCGCAGCCATCAGCCTGTTGAGCCGCAGCGCCTCGGCGGCCCGGCTCATTGAGTTCGGTTGGGATGAGCCGGACACGGCCTTCATGCGCGCTCACATCCGCGAGATGGAGCAAACGCCCTTCGACGGGTGCGTCTTCCACCTGACCTACACGAAGGAGGACGGGTCCCAGAGCAACTTCACCTGGGAGTGCTGGAGCACGAGGACCTTCACGCGGGACCAGCTCTGGCACGCGGTCGATGACCTCAAGGCCCTCCATTCGGAGACGTTCACGAGCAGCTTCCTGCGGTTCAACGTGACGCCCGGCGATGTGGACTGGTTCGACGACTTCGGCCCGATCCTGGCCAACGCGCGCCTAGCGGGGGAGATCGCCAAGGCCGGCAAGTGCCCGGGAATCTCCTTCGACATCGAGACCTACAACGCGCCGATCTGGCACTACCCCAGCCTGAAGCAGAAGGACACGAGGACGTGGGATGAGTACGCGGCGCAGGTGCGCAAGCGCGGCGCCGAAGTGATGCAGGCCTTCCAGGCGAGCTATCCGGACATCACGATCTTCCTGACCTTCGGCTACTCGCTGCCGTGGGTGCAGGCCGGACAGAAGCCCGAGGGCCTGCCAGACGCGCAGTACGGCCTGCTCGCCCCGTTCGTGGACGGCATGTTCGACGCCGCGAACGAGAAGGCGCGGATCGTGGACGGCTACGAGCTGGCGTACACCTACAAGCAGCGCGAGCAGTTCGAGGCCGCACGCAAGCTGATGGCGGAGGGCGTGCTGCCGGTCGTCGCCGACCCCGTGAAGTACAAGCAGAACCTCAGCATCGCCTTCGGCATCTGGATGGACTGCGACTGGCGCAATCGCGGCTGGGCGACGGGGCCGTTCATGGGCAACTTCTTCCACCCCATGGAACTCCAGCACAGCCTCGAGGCCGCGCTCGGTCTGTGCGACGAGTACGTGTGGCTCTATAGCGAAACGCCGCGCTGGTGGAGCGCCGAGGGGCCGCAGAAGCTGCCGCCCGCCTACGAGCGCGCCGTGCGGAAGGCGAAGGAGGCGGCGGGGAAGTAGGGGCTAGCGGCGGATAGAGCAAGTGGTCAGGCTGCGGCTCAGGGCGCCATCGGCCCCGCGGGCAGCCACGCGAACCACGTACGTGCCGTTCGGCGCCGGAAGGCCGGCGTCGCTCATCCCGTGCCACAAGAGCGTCTGCACTCCCTTCCGCAGCCTCGTCCCCCGTGTGACTGTCGCTATCGGGCGCCCCGCGATGTTCGCGACCTCCACCGAGACGTCGGCTGGCGCGCTCAGCGCAAAGGTGATCTGCGCGCCCCCGCCGTGCGTCGGCTGGGCCATGAGGGCGGTGATGGCGGCTGAGCCACTGCCCACCGTCAGACCGGCCGTCCGGACACTGGCCGGGCCGAGCGCCTTGCCATGCTGATCGGCGGACTGGAACTGGTACTCGTACGCGCCCGCCGGGAGCAGCCGCGTAACGAAGTAGAGTACCCCCTCGGCTGGATCGATCGTCTGCGGGCTGGGCTTCATCCCGCAGGTCCGGTAATGGGCGCCGTTCCGCCAGAGGCGGAGCCTGACGTAGTCCGGGTAGTCGCCGTCATGCGCACGGTACTTCACGCGGAACCGGAACGGAGTACCGTCCGCGTGCCCCGTATGCGGCTCGACGCCGTCCTCCTCGTAGCCCGGCTCCTCAGTCCAGGCGAGGAAGGGATGGGACGGCAGGATCGGCCCGATCTTCCGGCTCCACGCGGGGAGCTGGGCCATGCCGTCCGAGTCTGCGGCCACGAAGAGGTACGAGTAGTTCCCGGGCGGCAGCTTGCGGACGCAAGAGTACCGGCGCCCTCGCCTGGTGACCGAGTCGCTGCGCGTCAGGTCCCGCGTGGACCACTCGACCCCGTCGCGGTAGAGCACGAGGCGAACGTAGTCGGGCTCCTCGCCGTCCAGGTCGAGAACGCGGACCTCGAAGTGGAAGGAGGTGTCGTTGGGCAAGCCCACATCGGGTTCGACGCCGTCCTCATGCATCCCGATACGGTAGGACCACGAGAGCCGAGGCGCGGTGCTCCCGTGGGCGGCGAGCATGGCGCCACCGATCTGGGCGACCACCTCGGGGAACTGCCCGGCCAGATCGGTTGTCTCGCCGATGTCGGCATTCAGGTCGTACAGCTCCAGATCACTCGTAGGCGTGGACCGGAGGCCCTTCCAGTTCCCCATGCGGACGGCCTGGGTCCTCTCGTTGGTGGCCCCGTACCCCTCCCAGTACAGGTAGTCGTGCAGCGTCTGGCTCTGCCCGAACAGCGTCGGCGCTATCGAGACGCCATCCGTGCCCGGGGAGGGCGTCGTCCCGGCCAACTCCGCGGCCGTGGGCAGGAAGTCCCAGAAGCCCGTCGGTTCGTCGCTGATGGCTCCGGCCGGGACGTGTCCGGGCCAGTAAGCGATCATGGGCACACGAATGCCGCCCTCATAGAGGTCGCGCTTGCCGCCGCGCAGTAGGCCGGCGCTCCCGAAGAACTCGACGGCATGCCCGTACCCCGAACTCGGGCCATTGTCGCTGGCGAAAAGCACGAGCGTGTTCCCATGGATGCCCAGCTTTGCCAACCTCCCCAGGAGGAGCCCCACATGCGCGTCCATGCGCGTCACCATGGCCGCGTAGTTCCTCTCCTGCTGCGGCCACGGGCGGTTGGTGTAGGGTGCATCAGTCGGTACCGGGCGCGCGTTGCCGTCCTGGGCGTAGGCCACCGAGCTGAGGTGGGGCTCCGGATAGGCCACGAAGAGGAAGAACGGGCCGGCGGCGTGCTCGTCGATGAACCGCAGGGCCTCCTGAGTCAGGAAGTCAGGCGCGTAGCACCCCCGCGCGCCGCCCTGATTCCCGGGGATCAGGAACTCCCTGGCGTTACGGCACATGGAGGCGGGGTAGTACGGGCACCCTGACTGAACGTACCAGAGGAAGCGGTCGAAGCCGTAACTCGCCAGCTGGCCCGGCAGGGACGCCCCGCCCAGGTGCCATTTCCCGACGAGGCCCGTCAGGTAGCCGGCTCCCTTGAGGACGTCGGCGACCGTGACGTCGTCCGGCCCGAGGGGCAGGTTCTCGTTGCGTCGAACTCGCGTGTGCCCAGTGTGCCGTCCCGTCATCAGCGAACAGCGCGACGGGGCGCACACCATCGCCCCGGCGTAGCCGCTCGTGAACCGCATCCCCCCTGCCGCCATCGCGTCCAGGTTCGGCGTCCGGATCTGCGTCTGGCCGTAGCACCCCAGGTCGCCGTAGCCCAGGTCGTCGGCGAGGATGTAGATGATATTGGGCCGCAACGCGGGAGCCGCGCGTGACTCCCGAGAGGGGAAGGCCAGCGCCGCCGCGCCGCTGGCGGCCAGCGAGCCGAGTCTTCCAAGGGCCTCTCTGCGGGTCAAGCGGTCGCTCACCAGACCGACTCCAAGTTCGTCATCTGCGTGCGCAGCGGGGGCAGTGCGCACGATGATACCGCAGTTCCTGGGCTGCTGCAACCTGTTCCTGAGGTTGCGGGAGCATTTCGGAACCGAAAGGGGTTATTAGCTAGTGTAGTGCGGCTTTGGCGCACCCCGAAACAGGGGTGCGCGCGGGCAACGAGGCCCGTCGATGCCCTCATCCAAGGGCAGAGCGGCCGCCGATCAGGAGCCCGGGCGGAACCCGGGCGGCAGTTGGGAGGCGACCCATCGTGCGCGGGAAAGTCAAGTGGTTTGATGCTCAGAAGGGCTATGGCTTCATTGAGCGTGACGGCCTGAAGGACGTGTTCGTCCACTTCAGCGTGATCCAGGAACAGGGGTACAAGAGCCTGGCTGATGGTGAGGAGGTCGAGTACGAACTGGCGGAGACCGATCGCGGCCCTCAGGCGCGCAACGTCCGCAGACTCCACGTCCAAGAGGCCGTGCCCGAGCCTGCCTAGGCCTCGGGGTCTCCGGCGAGAAGGAATACCCGGCGTCCGCCCCGAACAGCGGATTCCCCGCTGCGTGTGCGGGCGCCTTCTGTTTGCCGCCTGAGGAGTGATTGACATGCGAATCGAGTTCACCGGACGCAACTCGTCTCTATCCCCTGCCTTCGAGGAACATGCGGAGAAGCGACTGGCGCGGCTGACCCGGCTTGCCGATCGGGTGGGCGTGGTTCGCGTCGTTGTGTCGGAGCAGCGCGGACGCAAGGATGTTGAGATCACCGCCGACCTCGATGGGACCCTGATCCGCAGCGAAGTGAAGGGGCCCGACGAGCGCGTGGGCTTCGACTCGGCCCTCGACAAGCTCGAACGACAGGTGAAGAAGTTCCGGGCGCGTTTCCAGCGTCGCCGCCGAAGCCAACGCCACGCGGCGCAGGAGGAGGCCGAGGCGGCGGTTGTAGAGGTCGAGAAGGATGCACAAGCCGAACCGGCCGCCGGCGACGAGCCGCAGGTCGTGCGCACGAAGACCGTGACGCTCAAGCCGATGTCCCCCGAGGAAGCGGCCCTGCAGATGGAGTTGATCGGGCACGACTTCTTCCTCTTCCGCAACGCGGAGAGCGACCTCGTGTCGGTCGTCTATCGTCGCACCGACGGGGACTACGGCCTGATCGAGTGCGAGAGCTGAGACCGTGGATGAGAAGCGTGGGCGGGCGCCATGAATGGCGCCCCGACATTGCAGACGCCCGCGGACTGCCGTCATGTAGGGGCACGATTCATCGTGCCCCCGTGTAGGGGCGTGATTCATCACGCCCAATGCCGTGCTCTCGCAGACGCTGGCGCATACGGTTCACCCATGACCCTTGACGAGCTGCGGAATCTGGCGACCGCGCGCTTCGGGCCGCGCCTGGAGAGGGCCGACCCCGAGTCGCTCGCGCAGTTCCTGCTCGAGGTGCAGCCCCTGCTGCCGGGTACACAAGAGGGCGGCCCCATCAGCGTGGATGGCGCCGCGCCCGGGTACGTCGAGGCGATGCGGGAGTACTTCGCCGAGACGCTGTACGGCGATCCGGACCGGGTCGCCGCCTCGCTGTGGATCACGGCGGTCGAGATGTGGCTCGGCGCCGTGCAAGCGCTGGATGAGTAGCTCCGAGTCTCTCCCCGCCGACGGGAGGCGCACAACCATGACCCCGACGGTCACGCTCGGCTTCCAGGGCCTGGGCAAGATGGGCCTGAACATGGTCCGCAGACTGCGCGGCGGGAATCACCGTGTCATCTGCCTCGGCCGCTCGCCGGAGAAGCGCCCGGAGGTGGAGGCCGTCGGCGCCGAGTGGGCCTCCGAGTTGGACGACCTCATCGCGGAGCTCCCCGGCCCGCGGATGTACTGGATGATGGTGCCCTCCGACGCGGTGGACGACGTGATCGGCCGGGTCAGTCCGCTCCTGGCGGCTGGCGACATCCTCATCGACGGCGGCAACTCGCACTACAAGGACACGATCCGCCGCGCCGAGGCGCTGGCAAGCGACAGCATCCGGTACGTGGATGTAGGCACCAGCGGCGGCATCTGGGGGCTGGAGGTCGGGTACTGCCTGATGGTGGGCGGGGAGCGGGAGGCCTTCGAGGCGCTGGAGCCCGCTCTTGTGACGCTCGCGCCGCCGGACGGGTGCCTGTACTGCGGCCCCAGCGGTGCGGGGCACTACGTGAAGATGGTCCACAACGGGATCGAGTACGGCATGATGGAGGCCTACGCGGAGGGCTTCGACCTGATGGCCGCCAGCCGCTACGACCTGCCGCTCCGCGAGATCGCCCACCTGTGGAACCAGGGCAGCGTGGTGCGCTCGTGGCTCCTGGAGCTGGCTGAGCGGGCGCTGGAGGAGGACCCCGGGCTGCAGAGGCTCGATGCGTTCGTGGAAGACTCGGGCGAGGGGCGCTGGACGGCGCAGGAGGCCGTGGACTTGGCGGTGCCCGCGCCGGTGATCGTGCACTCGCTGATGCGACGCTTCGGCTCGCGGCAGGACAACTCGTTTGCGCTGAGAATGCTGGCGGCCCTCCGCCGGCAGTTCGGCGGGCACGCCGTCAAGCCTGCTGAGGGGGAGGGCGGCGCATGAGTGGAGCGGTACAGCCCGAGGGCCTGATGCTGGGGCGCGACTGGTGTCCGACACCCCACACCGCGCGCTGCGTGGACCCGGCGGCCTTCGTGCTGTTCGGCGCCACAGGAGACCTCGCACACCGCAAGCTGCTCCCCGCGGTCTACTCGCTCACCGCCGACGATCTGCTGCCCTGCGGGTTGCCGATCATCTGCGTCGGCCGGCGGGCGAACAACCTCGCGGAACTCACCGACTGGCTACGGGAGGGCGTCGCGCAGCAGGCCCGCAAGCGCCCGCTCGATGAGTCGCTCTGGAAGCAGATCGCCTCGCGAATCCAGTACGTGCGCGGCGACCTGCACGATGAGGCGACGTACCGCGCCCTCTCCGAGGTCTTCGCCTGGGCGGACCGTGAGTGCGGCAGCCCCGTCGGCCGCCTGTTCTACCTCGCCACGCCCCCGGAGGCCTTCCCCGACATCTTCCGCCACCTGAGCGCACACGGGCTGGTGACGCCCAACGCCGTGGGTGATCGCTGGAGCCGAGTGGTGGTCGAGAAGCCGTTCGGGCGGGACGTTGAGAGCGCTCGGGAACTGAATCGTCTCGTGACCGGCCTTTTCGCCGAGCAGCAGGTCTATCGGATGGACCACTACCTCGGCAAGGAGACGGTGCAGAACATCGCGGTGCTGCGCTTCGCCAACAGCATCTTCGAGCCGCTCTGGAACGAACGCCACATCGATTCGGTGCAGATCACGATGGCCGAGGCGGTCGGGGTCGAGGGACGCACGGGCTTCTTCGACGCCGCCGGCACGCTGCGGGACATGGTGCAGAACCACGGGCTTGAGATGCTGGCGCTGACCGCGATGGAGCCGCCGCCGTGCATGGACGCAGACGCGCTGCGCGATGAGAAGCTGAAGGTGCTGCGCTCGCTCCGCCCGATTCCCCCGAACGAGGTCGACGAGCACGTCGTGCGCGGGCAGTACGCACCGGGGACTGTGGAGGGCGAGGCGGCGCCCGGGTATCTCCAGGAGCCACGCATCCCCGAGGGGTCGCGCACCGAGACCTTCGTGGCGCTGCGCGTGTACATCGACAACTGGCGCTGGGGTGGGGTGCCATTCTACTTGCGCGCGGGGAAACGGATGAGGCGCAAGCTGACCGAGATCGTCGTCAGCTTCAGGCGTGCGCCGCACGTGGTGTTCGGTGGAGCCCGCCAGGGGGTGGAACAGAACCAGCTGGCGATCCGAATCCAACCGAACGAGGGGATTCGCCTCTGCCTCTCGGCCAAGCGGCCCGGCCCGGGGCTGGAGATCGACCCGGTGCCCATGGACTTCTACTACGCTCAGGCCTTCGCACACGAGCCGCCCGAGGCGTACGAGCGGCTGATCCTGGACGCGCTGGCCGGCGACCGCACGCTGTTTGCGCGAGGGGACGGCGTGGAGGCCTCGTGGGAGTTCCTCTCGCCGATCCTGCGGCACTGGGAAGCGAGCGGCGCCGGCCCGCGCGAGTACGCCGCCGGTTCGTGGGGGCCGGCCGAGGCTGACCGACTGATCGAGCGCACCGGCCACCAGTGGCTCAACCCCGATGACGAAGCCGACCGTTGTCGTAGCTCCTGACGAAGCCGCCCTGGCGCGCCTGGCGGCGGACTACGTGCTCCATGTACCGGGCCAGCGCGAGGGCACGTTCCGCGTCGCGCTCTCGGGCGGACGGACGCCGCGGTCGCTCTACGAGCTTCTGGCGTCGGATGGGTATCGCAGCGCGGTTCGCTGGACGGACTGGCACGTCTTCTTCGCGGACGAACGAGCCGTGCCGGCCGACCACCCGGACAGCAACTTCGGGATGCTCGACGAGCTGCTGCTGTCGCGAGCTCCCCTGCCTCCGGACCGGGTGCACCGCATGCGCGGCGAGGCCGAGGACTTGGCCTCGGCGGCCGAGGACTACGAGCGGGAGTTGGCGGGCTCATGCAGCGCCCGCACACCGAGCCTCGATCTGGTTCTGCTTGGCATCGGTGACGACGGGCACACGGCCTCTCTCTTCTCCGGCACCGAGGGTCTGAGGGAGGAGGAACGCTGGGTGATCGCCAACTACGTACCGAAGCTTGGCGCGCACCGACTGACGCTGACCTACCCGGCTCTGGCGGCGAGCCGTCGAGTGGCGTTCCTGGTCGCGGGGGAGGGGAAGGCGGAGGTCGTCCGCCGGGTGCTCGCCGGTGATGGAGAGCTGCCTGCCACCAAGGCGGCGGCCCACCCACGAGCCACGTTCCTGCTCGATCGGGGTGCCGCGTCGGCGTTGGGTGCAGAATGGAGGGGAGTCTGATGAAGGGTTCCAGGACGCTTGCGACATGGATGCTGGCGGGGCTGATGACACTCGGGACGTTTCTCTGCCCGCCGCGACCGGCCATCCACACTCAGGGCATCGAGGAGGAGGAGCTGTCCGCGGAGGTGCTGCAGCGGGACATCCACTTCCTGCAGATGCTGATGCAGCTGAAGCTGACCGGCGAACAGCGCGCGAGCGCGGCCAAGGCCATCGAGGCGTTCCACCAGAAACGCGAGGCCACCCTGAAGCTCGCCGAGCCGCCGGAGCTGCTTACCGCACTCAGCGCGATTCGCGAGGCCTTGCTGAAGGGGCAGGCGCCGACGCCGGCCATGCGTGAGGCCGTCGAGGCGGCGCGACCGCGGGACGAGGGCTCGCTCGACAAGGCCTTCACCGAGGCGAGGCAGGAGGTCCTGACTGCGCTCGAGTCGGTCCTCACCGATGATCAGAAGGAGCAGCTCGGCATCCTGCCGCTGATCGGGGTGGCGGAGGAGGTGATCGGGATGTGCCTGCACTCGCGGGAGCTTGACACCGCCGAGGCGCGGGAGATGCGCCTGAACGCTTTCCCCGAGATCCGGGATCAGCTCGCCTTCGCGGCGGGCGACGGCTCCCAGCGGGTGCTGGGGGACTTCCAGAGCCTCATCAACCGCATCTCCGCCCTGACACCCGAGCAGGTCGAGCCGCAACGCGAGCAGCTCATCGCGCAGATCGTCACGCTGCTCAAGACCACGTTCGACAAGAACCCCGAGATGTCGGCCGAGCGTCTGCGCGACCAGCTCTGGGGCTGGGTGACCGAGCCGCGCGTCCACGCCCTCCTGCGCGGATCGGCCGCGGCGATGGGAGCGCAGTGAGCGCGAAGGTGGGCCCGAGCCTCGCGTCGAATGGTGCGGCAAGCCGGTGCCCTTGACTTTGGGCTCTGGACTCCCCCTCGGAGCTTGTCATGATCACGTGGGACCAGATCCGCCGTCACTTCGAGCGAGACGGCGTGCCCTTCGTCGAGCGCACGGGGCAGGTCAGGGCCCTGGAGGTGGAGCTTCGGCTGCCCGACGGGACGCTGGAGCTGCAGGTGGCGTATGACGAGGAGAACGGCGTCGTCCGATTCGTCGTGCCGAACGTGAACCTGCCCCGGCGCCTGCCGCGCAACCGCCACGAGATGCGCAAGGCGCTGCTGCTGCTCAACTCGTGCTTCATCCTCGGCGGCTTCAGCGAGGACCCGCAGGGGCGGGTGTCCTTCTGCATCACCATGCTGATCGAGGGCAACGAGCTGACCTACCCCGCGTACCGACGGCTGCTCAACTCGTGCGCCGCCTCGGTGGATCGCGCCCT
>Ga0194112_10002402_pt1 | contig 26867 bp, 22 predicted proteins | sample TA2MahC400mmetaG_FD_146191 | JGI IMG/M metagenome (GOLD analysis project Ga0194112, IMG submission 146191) | Freshwater microbial communities from Lake Tanganyika, Tanzania - TA2015016 Mahale Deep Cast 400m | ecosystem: Environmental > Aquatic > Freshwater > Lake | place: Tanzania: Lake... | reverse complement strand
GACCGTGCCGCCCTCGCGGGTCTTGAACGGCTTGCCGTCCGGCCCCATCATCGTGCCGAACGCCACGTGGACGAGTTGCACGTGCGGCGGCGCGAAGCCCGCCTGCCGGGCGCACTCGAAGACCATCTGAAAATGCAGCGACTGCCGCGCATCCACCACGTAGAGGATGCGGTCGGCCCGGGGCGATTTCGGACTTGGAATTTCGGATTTCGGATTGCCCAGTTCCGGGAAGTAGCCCGTGCGGAAGGCCAGGGCCGCCAGGTCGGTCGTCGCATAAAGGTACCCCTCGTCGCTCTTCTGGACAATGAGGGGCAGGGGAGTGCCGTCCTTGGCGACGAACTTCGCTTTGCCCTGCTTGTCTTTGAGAAAGACGCACTGCGCGCCTTCGGACTCGGTCAGGAGGCCCGCGGCCTTCAAATCTGCAAGGACGCGCGGCAAGTCGTCGTTGTATGCCGACTCGCCGCGGATGTCGGCATCGGTAAGGAGGACACCGAGGCGCTCGTATACTCTGCGGCAATGGTCGAGGGAAATCTGGCGGAACTCCAGCCAGCGCTCGTGCGCGTCCGGGTCGCCCGATTGCAGACGTACGACTTCCTGGCGCGACAGTATTGCGAAGCCGGGACCGCTGTCGAACCACAGTTTTGCCTGCTGGTAGAAATGTTCGAGGTCCTTAAGTTCGTACTTTGCGTCAGGGCTCTGTGCGGAAAGAGCCGCCTTTCGGTTCAGGAGGAAAGCAGCCAGCATTCCGAACTGCGTCCCCCAGTCGCCCACGTGGTTCTGGCGCACGACCGTGTGGCCGGCGAAATCCAGCGTGCGCACGAGCGCATCGCCGATGATGGTCGAGCGCAGGTGGCCGACGTGCATCTCCTTGGCGAGGTTCGGGGCGGAGTAGTCAACCACCACGGTTTCCGGCCGTACTGCGCGCGGCGCGCCGAGGCGGTCTTCCGGCTTGTCAGGGTTGATCAGCCCGAGTTGTTCGGCAACCCAGGCAGGCTTAAGGCGCAGGTTGATGAAACCCGGGCCGGCGATTTCGGGTTTCTCGCAAAGGTCCGCCACGTCCAGCCGCGCCGCCACGGCCGCGGCCACGTCGCGCGGCTTCTTCCTGAGTTGTTTCGCAAGGGACATGGCGCCGTTGGCCTGGTAATCGCCGAAGCGCGGGTCCTGCGCCGGGACGACGATGGCCGGGGCCTCAGCCGCATCGGGGAAGGCGGCCCGCATGGCGGCCGCGACGCGGTCGTCCAAGATGTGCTGGATGTTTGGCATGTCGAACAGCGCTGACGGTGGCACAAATGCTACGGTTGGTGCGGCAGCGGCGGCTCTTCGGGCCGGGGTCTCCAGCCGCGCTGCCAGTTGACGCGCGGGGCGTCGCCCCAGAGGAGTTCCAGGTCGTAGAACGCGCGCGATTCGGCGGCGAAAACGTGGACGACGACGTCCACGTAGTCGATAAGGAGCCAGCGTGCGGCCTCGTCGCCCTCCATGGTCTGGAGGCCTTCGACGCCGAAGGGCCGCTGTCCGATGGCCGCGGCGGCCTCCAGGGCGCGCTCGGCCGCCGCGCGCATCTGCCTGGGCGACGTGCCCGTGGCCACAACGAAGAAGTCGGTGACGGGCGAGAGGTTCCTGAGGTCCATCACGGCCACGTCGCGGCAGCGGTTCTCGGCGCACACGCGCGCCATGGCCACGGCCAACCGACGCGCGGTAAGTTTACGCTTGGACATTACCTTGCCAGATGGTCCCATCCGATGCGAAGCCACGAGCCGACGAGCGGGCCGAACCTGACAATGAGACCGGCGAAGACCACGCCGACCATGCTCATCAGTTTGATGAGGATATTGAGCGAGGGTCCGGAGGTGTCCTTGAACGGGTCGCCCACCGTGTCGCCCACGACGGCGGCCTTGTGCGGTTCGGACCGCTTGCCGCCGTGATGTCCCTGCTCGATGTACTTCTTGGCATTGTCCCACGCGCCGCCGGCGTTGGCCATGAAGACGGCCACGGCGAACCCGCCCGTCAGGCCCCCCACGAGCAGGCCCAGGACGCCGCCGACGTCCAGCAGCAGGCCGACGGCAACGGGGGCGATAATCGCCAGGAGGCTCGGAAAGACCATTGCCCGCTGGGCGCCCTGCGTGGCGATCTCCACGCATCGGGCATAATCGGGCTTGGCCGTGCCTTCCATGATGCCGGGGATGGCGCGGAACTGGCGGCGGACCTCGTCAATCATGCGTCCGGCCGCGCGGCCGACGGCCTTCATCGTGAGCGCGCAAAAGACAAACACGAGCATCATGCCGCCGAAGACTCCCACCAGGTAGTTCGGATTCATCGGCGTAACGCCGAAGTGCCGCATGAAGTCGAGCATGCCGGCCTGGTGCGTACCGATGTCGGCCAGTTCATTCTTGGCGAGTTCTCCCGCGGCCACCGGCACAAGGTACACCACGTTCCTCCCGTCTTCGTTGAACACGGCGTGGGTGACCCCCGGGGGCGCCTCGCGGGTCACGGTGTTTTCCGCCTTGCCCGGCGCCTGGATATAGGCGACGGTGGCCATCATCTTCTGCTGGCGCGTGGCGGCCTCGGGGGACACGTACTGGGCGAACTTGCCGAAGCCCAGCGCGTGAACGCTCGATTGTGACCCTGCCGTGCAGACGTAGGCGGCCGCCGCCTCGCGGTGCATGCCGATACGGGTCTCTTCAACGAAGGCCGCCAGCAGCGCCAGGGCCGTCAGGGCCGCGCTGCCGATGGCGAAGCCTTTTCCGGTGGCGGCGGTCGTGTTGCCGAGGGCGTCGAGGGCGTCGGTGCGATTGCGGACTTCCGGCGGCTGATGGGTCATCTCGGCGTTGCCGCCGGCATTATCGGCAATCGGGCCGTAAGCGTCGGTTGCAAGGGTGATGCCCAGGGTCGAAAGCATGCCCACGGCGGCGAGCGAGATGCCGTAGAGGCCCATTGAGATGTCGTGGAATCCGCCGGGAAGGCCGAACGCCACGATCATCGCCGCGGATACCGCAAGTACGGGAATCCACGTCGAGATCATGCCCGTGGCAAGACCGCCGATGACGACCGTGCCGGGTCCGGTCAGCGCCTGCTCGGCCAGCCACCGCGTGGGCTTGAAGGAGGAGGACGTGTACCACTCGGTGGCCTTCCCGATAATGACGCCGCACGCCAGGCCCGCCACGACGCTGCCGAACAGGCTCCACGGCAGGCCGAAGGCGTGGATGACCAGCGCGGTCGCTGGAACAACCAGGGCGCTGGCAAGGAAGATACCGCGGTTCAGCGCCGCCATCAGGGCCTTCATGTCGGCGTCCTCGCGCGTCCGGACGACGAACACGCCCAGGACGGATGCAATAACGCCCAGCCCGGCCAGGACCAGCGGCGCAAGGAGCATGTTCAGCCGGACCGTCTCCTCGCCTTCTGCCGCGGACACGCCGAAGACGGCCGCAACCCCGAGGGCCGATGCCGCCAGGATCGAGGCGCAATACGACTCGAACAAGTCGGCGCCCATGCCGGCCACGTCGCCGACGTTGTCGCCGACGTTGTCGGCGATGGTCGCCGGGTTGCGGGGATCGTCCTCCGGGATGCCGGCCTCGATTTTCCCCACCAGGTCGGCGCCGACGTCGGCCGCCTTGGTGAAGATGCCGCCGCCCACGCGGGCGAACAACGCCTGCGTCGATGCACCCATGCCGAAGCACAGCATGACAACCGTTATCTGCTCCAGCGTCATCGGCTCCCAGCCGATTGCGTCGGCCCAAACGTACCCCCAAATCTGATGGAGAAAATAGAACCAGCCCGAGATGAGCAGAAGGCCCAGCCCCACGACCGTCAGCCCCATCACGGCGCCGGCCCGGAAAGCCACGGTCAATCCGCGGTTCAGGCTGGCCTTGGCCGCGTTGGCCGTCCGTGCCGATGCCTGCGTGGCCGTCTTCATCCCGATGAAACCCGAAAGCAGCGAGAAGAACCCGCCCGTCAGGAAGCCCAGCGGAACCAGCGCATGCTGAACATGCAGCACGAACGCCATCACGGCCAGGACCGCTGCTATGACGATGAACACGATGACCGCAACCTTGTACTGCTGCTTCAGATATGCGTAGGCGCCCTCGCCCACTGCCGCCGCAATCGACTGCATCTCCGCCGACCCCGCCGCCTCCCTCATGACGCTCTTGTAGAAAATGAACGCCATCACCAGCGCGACGGCCGACCCGGCGGGCGCCAGCCACCAGGCAAGCGGCAAAGGCCGCCCGGCGCCGTCAACCCCGGACGCCTCCCCCCGCGGCTCCTGGCTCAAAACCTGCGAAACCAGCAGACACAGGGCGACCAGCATGACTGCGCTCACGAAGTACCGAACCCATCCGGACCCGCTGCATCCCGCTCGAAGTCTCATCCCACAACCTTTCGTGCCCCCCGCGCGGCCGCATTCGCCCGGCCGGCCTCTCCCGGTACAATGAGCACCTCATGCTACGATTGAACCCCCGAAGGGGCAAGCGGAAAATATCGAGAGCGTGGCCCGATTGCTTCCAGCCGCAAGAAAAATCTTGAGGAGGGGCCATCCACAGATATACTATGGGGCTTCGATACGGGCCGGCGCCGTGCGAGAGGCCGCGATCCCGTCTCTTGAACGCACCTGACACGCGAGGAGGATACCCGTGCCGGCGAAGTGCCAGATTTGCGGCAAGACGTCCGTGTTCGGCAACAGCATCACGCGCCGAGGCAAGGCCAAGTACCTGGGCGGCGTGGGCCGCAAGATCACCGGCATCACCCGCCGGCGGTTCCGCGTGAACCTCCAGCGCCTGCGCGTGCAGATGCCCGACGGCACGCGGCGGCGCGTGCGCATCTGCACGCAGTGCCTGCGCAGCGGCGCTGTGACAAAACGCGTCAAGCGCGAAAAGCCGCGGCCGACGGCTTGAGCAGTTTCGAGCCGCGGCCTGCCTCGCCGGCAGGCGGGCGCACGATTGCGGGTGGACGTTGCGATCAGGAGTGCCCGCGACCTTACGGCCGCGGCTCGAAAGGCGCGCATCTTGCCCCTCTCGCGCGAAGAAGTCCTCAAGGTCGGGACGCTCAGCCGCATAGGTCTCTCGGATGCGGAGGTAGGGCGGTTCACGACCCAACTGTCGAGCATCCTCGACTACGTCGGCAAACTCCGGGAACTCGACACCTCCGGCGTCGAGCCGCTGGCACACGCGCTCCCGCTTCACAACGTCCTTCGCCCGGATGAGCCGCGCACGGGCCTTGCCCCGGAGCAGGCGCTGGCCGGCGCGCCGGAGGCGTCGGGCGACTTCTTCCGCGTGCCGCGCGTCCTGGATGAGGGCGTAAGCGCCTGAAGGGCGCTGCGTCGAGCCGCGGCCACGTACAGGCAGCCCGGTGTGGCCGCCGTGTTTGGCCGCGGGCGGTATGCCCGCGGCCGTCGCCGCTGCGGCGACGGCTGAACCTGTGACAACCATTTCATGGCCATCACCGACCTGACAGCCTGCCGGATGCGCGAGGCCCTGCGGCGGCGGGAGTTCTCGGCTCTTGAGGCCGCCGACGCCTCCCTTGCGGCCATCGCGCGGCTGGACGGGCGTGTCAGGGCATTCCTTTCCGTCGATGCCGACGGCGCACGCCGCCGCGCGGCCGGCATCGACAAGCGCCTCGCCGCCGGCGAACCCGCCGGCCTCCTCGCGGGCGTCCCCGTGGCCGTCAAGGACAACATGTGCACCGCCGACGGGCAGGCCACCACGTGCGCCAGCCGCATCCTGGGAGGCTGGCGGGCGCCTTACGACGCGCACGTGGTCGAGCGCCTGGCGGCCGAGGGCGCGGTCGTCGTCGGCAAAACGAATCTCGATGAGTTCGCGATGGGGTCCTCCACCGAGAACTCCGCCTTCGGCGCCACGCGCAACCCCTGGGACCTGGAGCGCGTGCCGGGCGGCTCCAGCGGCGGCAGCGCGGCCGCCGTCGCCGCACGCATGGTCCCGCTGGCCCTCGGGTCCGACACGGGCGGCTCAATCCGCCAGCCGGCGGCCCTGTGCGGCGTGGTGGGCCTGAAACCCACCTACGGCCGCGTCAGCCGTTACGGACTCGTGGCGTTCGCGTCGAGCCTGGACCAGATCGGCCCCTTCGGCCGCACCGTGGCCGATGCGGCGCTCCTGCTTCAAGCGACCGCCGGCCACGACCCCCGCGACTCGACCAGCGTTCCCGAGGCCGTGCCGGACTACCTGGCGGCGCTGGAAGAGCCCGTGCGGCCCCTGCGCATCGGCCTGCCGAAGGAGTTTTTCGGAGCGGGCCTCGACCCGGAAGTCCGGCGCGTGGTGCGCGACGCCCTGGCGGCGTACGAGCGCCTGGGCGCGCAGATGGTGGAGGTCAGCCTGCCGCATTCCGCCGAGTACGCCATCGCCGCGTACTACATCGTGGCCACGAGCGAGGCCTCCTCGAACCTGGCCCGGTACGACGGCGTCCACTACGGCCGCCGCTCGTCGGACCACGCCGATATGATTGATATGTACATGCGCAGCCGTGTGCAGGGCTTCGGCGACGAGGTCAAGCGCCGCGTCATGCTGGGCGCGTACGCCCTGAGCGCGGGGTACTACGAGGCGTACTACAAGAAGGCCCTGCGCGTCAGGCGGCTCATCCGGCGAGACTTCCAGGATGCATTCAAGACGGTCGATTGCATCATGGGCCCCACCAGCCCCACCGCCGCCTTCCGACAAGGCGAACGCACCGCCGACCCGCTGGCCATGTACCTGTCGGACGTGTACACCGTCTCGTGCAACCTGGCGGCCATCGCGGGCGTGAGCGTGCCCTGCGGTTTCACGCGCGCGGGGCTGCCGGTGGGCCTCCAGATCATCACCGACGTGTTCACGGAGGACCGGCTCCTGAGGATCGCGCGGATGTACGAGCGCGAGACGGCATGGGCCGACCGCTCGCCGCCCGTCTGCGAGGCCCGCCCATGACCGCCGCCGACCTCCTGCCCACCATCGGCCTGGAGGTGCACATGCACCTTAAAACCCGCACGAAACTTTTCTGCGGGTGCCCGGTCCGGTACGACGCGCGGCCGAACTCCTGCGTCTGCCCCGTGTGCCTGGGCATGCCCGGCGTTCTGCCGGTCATGAACGGCCGCGCCGTGGAACTGGCCGTCCGCATGGCCCTGGCGCTGGGCTGCGCCATCCCCGACCTGGCGAAGTGGGACCGCAAGCACTACTATTATCCCGACCTGCCCAAGAACTATCAGATATCGGAATATGACCAACCGCTGGGCATCGGAGGCTTCCTCGACGTCGAGACGCCGCGGGGCGCGGTGCGCGTGGGCATCACCCGCGTCCACCTTGAGGAGGACGCCGGCAAACTCATGCACGACGAGCGCGGCGGCAACTTCAGCGTGGTGGACCTCAACCGCACCGGCACGCCCCTGCTGGAGATAGTGAGCGAGCCCGACATCCACGGCGCCGAGGACGCCCGCGCCTACGCCGAGGCCCTGCGCCAACTGGCCGTGTACCTGGGCGTCGGCGACTGCCACCTGCAACTGGGCCAGATGCGTTTTGAGCCGAACGTAAGCCTCCGCATCGGCACGGGGCCCGACGGCAAGCCGCGCTACACGCCCATATCGGAAATCAAGAATCTCAATTCCTTCCGCTCGGTCGAGCGGGCCGTGGTCTTCGAACTCGCACGCCACCGCCAGGAGTACGTCGCAAACCCGGCGGAGTACACGCTCGAAAACCTCGGCAAGGAGACCCGCGGCTGGCGCGACGACGAGGGCGTCTCCTTCCTCCAGCGATCAAAGGAAGAGGCGCACGATTACCGCTACTTCCCCGAACCGGACCTCGTTCCCTTCGTGCCCGACCGCGCGTGGGTCGAGGCGGTGCGGGCCACTGTGCCGGAACTGCCGCAGGGGCGCCGCCGCCGGTTCATCAGCGAGTACGGCCTGCCGGAGTACGATGCGGGCGTCCTGACGGCGGAGCGCGGCGTGGCGGACTTCTTCGAGAAGGTCGCCGGCCTCGTCAAGGACCCTAAGACGGCCTCCAACTGGATGATGCAGGACGTGATGCGGGTCCTCAACGAGCGCAAGGCCGGCATCGCCGACCTCGGGATGACGCCGGAGGCCCTCGCGGAACTCGTCTCGCTCGTCAAGCAGGGCGCCATCAACCGTAATAAGGGGACCGAGGTCTTCGGCAAGATGCTCGCAAGCGGCAAACCGGCCGGCGAAATCGTCAGGCAGGACGGCCTGGCCCAGGTGGCCGACGCCGGCGCCGTCGAGGCCTTCGTTGACCAGGCCCTGGCAGCCAACGCCAGGACCGTCGAGGACTACAAAGGCGGCAAGAAGGCCGCGCTGGGACGCCTGATGGGCGAGGCCATGAAGGCCTCCGGCGGCAAGGCCAACCCGCAACTCGTGCGCGAAATCCTCCTGCGCAAACTCGGCGGGTGACCGCGCCGGCCTGCATTCAGCCGCGCCGGCTTCGCCCCCCGCCCAGGCGCAGCGCTTCACGCCTGGCTACTTCTTCCCCCACAGTTTGTTCTCCGTGCCCTTCCACAGGCGGACATAGTTCGACTTGTGCCGCACAAGGACCACGGCGACCAGAAGCAGCACGAACACGGTCACCGCAAGGTAATCGTCCTCCCACGCCTTCTTGCGTTCCACGTACAGGTATGCGGCGCCGAAGGCGGCCGCCGCCACGCTCGACGCCACGGAAACGTACCGCGTAATGAGAACGGTAACCACCCACGCGCCGAACGCCGCCACCGCCAGCCAGCGGAGCATCGGCAGCGCAAGCAGCACGCCCAGACTTGTGGCCACGGCCTTGCCGCCTTTCAGCCGCAGCCACACCGGAAACACGTGCCCCACGATGGGCGCAGCGGCCACCGGCACGACGAACAGCCAGTGCGGGTTCTCTTCCCAGTAGTACGGGCAGTCTCCGAAGGGCTCGGGGATGAAGGCGGGCCACCAGTGCACCAGAAGAACGCCGGGCACGAAGCCCTTCGCTACGTCCAGCACGAACGCCGCCAGCCCGTACGGCCATCCGCACACGCGCCAACAGTTCGTCGCGCCAATATTCTTTGAACCGTGCTCGCGGATGTCCATGCCGCGCGCCTTGCCGATGAGCCAGCCGAACGGCACGGAGCCCGCCAGGTACGCCGCGACTACGTAGAGGCCGATGATGGCGGCGGCGGTCATGTCTTCTCGGCCTCCTTGCGGGCCCTGACTTTCTCGAAGACGGCCATCATCTCGCGGAAGTTCTGCTGAAGCGACCGCTCCTTGACCGCAAGCCGCGCGGCCTGGCGCATGGGCCGGCGGCGGCTCTCTTCCAGCAGGCGCTCCATGCACGCCGCCAGGTGCTCCGCCTGGCCGGGGGAATCCAGCACGTACCCCTCGCGGCCGTCCTGCATGAGTTCGCTGGCGCCGTTGAAGCGCGTCGTGACGACCGGCAGGCCGCAGGCCAGCGCTTCCAGCACCACCAGGCTGCACGGGTCATACCACGAGGGCTGAACATATACGTCGGCGGCCCCGTAGGCGGGCATAACGTCGGCCGCCGCCCCGGGGAAGAGGAGCCGGTCCGCGCAGCCCAGTCGTTCGGCCAGGGCCAGGTACGGTTTGGCTTCGGCCTTGCCGATGACCACTATGCGCCAGGGGGCCTCGCGCGGCAGGCGTGCGGCGGCCTCAATGAGTTCGCGCACGCCCTTGAGGCGGAAGTTGTGCGCGATGATCAGGAAGCACGTCTCATCGTCCGCCATGCCGAGCGCGCGGCGGGCTTCGTCGCGCTTGGCGTCGCACGTTGCCGGCGAGAAACGTTCAAGGTCCACCCCGTTGTAAACCAGGTGCAGGCGCTCGTCGGGCACCTGGTGGAACTCCTGCATGTCCCGGCGAACCATGCCGCTGATGGCGACCACTTCGGGCGGCGGGTCGGCGTGGTGCTGCGCCGCCTCGATGTACACTTGCATGCGCACCCGCGGGTTGACCGAGTCGAACCCGTCCTTCAGCGCGCGCAGCACCGGGTTGCGGATCATCAGCAGGTTCTGCCGCCGGCTGCCGCGCACCGTCCCTCCGTGCGGCTGAAGCACGTCTGCGCCGAACGTGCGGCCGACGGCGACCGTGCAATCGAGGGCCGCGCGCCGGGCGGCGCGCTCGGCGGCCCGGGCGAAGCGCAGGTCGCGGCTCCAGCGAGTCAGGCCCCGCCGCATCACGCGCCAGGTGTAAGCGCCCTGCGGCGTGCCGCCGAAGGCCCCGGCGATGAGGTGCACCTCGTGCCCCGCCGACAGGAGTTCCTGCGTAAACTGATACACATACGTTTCTGCCCCGCCGCGCGCGGGCTCCAGGTTCTCAATCTGGAAGCCGATCTTCATCGTGCGGCCTCCCCGCGCCGCCGGCGCCGCTCTTCGTGCCGCGCAATCCGCCCGGCCCTGGCGGCCGCGCGGCGGATGAGGCGCTTCTCGGGCGGCCCCAGGCGCGGCGACTGGAAGTACGCCCGCGCGAAGCGCACCGCGTCGGCCAGCGTAAAGGCGGCCGAGCGGATGTGCGTCGCAGGGGAGGGCCGCGCCGAAAAAAGCAGCGCACCCAGGTCCTTGATTATCAGCCGCCGCGGCACGCCCCCGCGATGGTGCGTCACCCGCGCCAGGTCAATCAGGTGCAGCGCCGGGTCGGCGCGTTCCTGCGGCCGGACCAGGAAATGGCACAGGTAGAAATCGCGGTGCGCGAGGCCAGCCTGGTGGAACCGGCGCGCGAGCCTTGCGACGGCCCGCACGAGCCGCCGCCTGGCCGCCGCGGCCGAGCGGTCGTGCCCGAAGGCCGCCTCCGCGTACACGTCGGCCTGCACGGCGCCGGCGACTTCCTCCGTGATGAGGAAACTCTTCTGGGCCGCGCCTCCGCCGGGCCGCTCTTCGCCGAGGGCCGCCCAGCGCAGCGTCGGGACGCCCGCGTCGATGACGCGATATATGTTCCGCAGTTCGCGGTCGGCCGCGGAGTGCGGGCCGTGCATGCAGAGCAGCCGCCGCCAGAAAGGCTCGCGCACGGGCCGCGTGTACCGCTTGACGTACAGTGCGCACGCGCCGCCGCGAGGGTCGGGCAGTTCCACGCGCACGGTGGAGCGGCCTGGCGCCCGGCGGTAGGGCTTTCCGCCCGCTAGGTTCATGACGGCGTCGAAGGTCGCCAGGCCCGCCGCCTCAAGGGCAGGGCAAAAGGCCTCGCTCACGAGCAGGCGGCCCCCGTCGAGCGAGATGATGCGGTCGCCTTCAGTGCGAGCCGCCTGCCGCGCGGCCTTCAGGCGCGGGTCCTGCCCGCGCCCGCGCATGCGTGCGGCCAGTTGCTCGATGCGGCGCATGGCCTGGCGCCACGTGTCGCCGAAGTAGGCGCGGAAGACGCGCAGGCGGTCCGCCGGGCGCACGCCCGGCACGGCCGTCGTCGCGTGCAGCGCAGCGAGGTCTTCCCAGCGCCGCCGCACCGTCAGCCGCCGCAGCCGCGCCGCGTCGATGAGAACCACGCGCGGCCAGCCCGCCTCCAGGCCCTCCAGGTACACGTGCTTGGCGTAAAGATCGGGGAACGAGATGCCTGCGTCGTGCAGCCTGCGGATGGCCAGGCCGAGGGCCTCGGCGACCGCGCGGCGGAGGGCGGGCGACACGGACTCGGGCGCCGCGGCCGCCTGCCGCAGCCACGACGCGAGCGACGGGCCCGCGACCTCGCGGAAAGCGATGAGGGCGCGCGGCCCGGCGGACGACCGGCTGTAGCCCCAGGCCACCGGCGCCGCCACGGCGATGCCGGCCTGGCGCAGCCTGGCCGCGTTCAGCCACTCGCGCTTCGCCGGAAGCATGGGCAGGCGCAGGTCCAGGAGGTCCTTCATCGCCGGCCTTGCCGCGCCGCCCCACTGGCGCTTCAGAAAGATGACGGCCGCCTCGCCGCCGGGGCCGCGCAGTTCCAGCCGTGACGCCGACCGCCGGAGGTGGCCGTCGATGCGGTGGCGCTCCCCGGCGGCAAAGAGGGCGTCGAACGCCGCAAGGCCGCTCGCCTCAAGCAGCGCCTGATACTCGGAATGTATCTCCAGGTGTTCCATCCTGTTCACCGGTCGAGCGAATCGTCGGCCAGGAGTTCCTGCGCCAGTTGCGAGCCCATGACGCGCGCCAGGGCCCGCCGCACTTTCTGGTTGCCGCGCCAGTGCCCCAGGCCGCCGCGGGCCACCAGGGCGGTCGCGTGGGCCACGTGCTCGACGCAGGCGCGCATCTCGTCGCCGGGAAGGCGGATGCCCTCGTACCCGGCTGCCAGGAGGCCGCGGTACAGGAGGTCCCCCGTCGGATGGCCCGGCGCCGGCTGCCACGACAGGCCCAGTTGCCGCACGAGGTCCAGCCGGTACACGGCGCAGAACGACCGCGGATACCACGCGGGCGCGTGCCGCGGGTCGGGCGGCAGTCCGGCCGCGCGGCGGGCAAGGGCCTTCATCCGGTGCGTGTTCCACAAGCGCTTCATGGCGCGGTACCACGCGGCGTCGGTCTCAATCTTGTCGGCCCCGAGCGCCGCGGCGCGCGGATTGTCTTTAAGGCGCGCCACAAAGGCCCCCAGCCAGCCGTCGCGCCGCACAATCGTATCGGTGTGAAGGCTGACGAGCCAGCGGCCTCGCGCTGCCGCCGTGCCGATGTCCATGGCGCTCGCGTGCGCGAAGACGGCGTCGGGTTCCGTTTCAGGGCCGCGCTCGATGAGGCGTATCCAGCCCACCTGCCGCAGGTAGTCCAGCGAGCCGTCCTGCGAATGATTATCGACGACGATGGCCTCGAACGGATGGTCCGTCAGGCGCCGGACGGCACGCAGGCACAGCCGCGCCAGGTCCGCCGTCCGGTAATGCGGAATGACGATGGAGGCCAGGCCGTCCGGCACGCAGCGGCCGGTGCGGATGGCTTCGAGTTCGTCGCGCTGGAGCATAACGTGTATGTGGCCTGCATCTTCCCGCGAAATGTGGCACGGCCGGCTTGCCCGGCCGTGGGGCGAAGCCGCAGCGGGCTGGCCACGGCCGGGCAAGCCGGCCGTGCCACACCTGGTCAGGAAACAGCCCTTAGCCTTGAGCGGCGTCGCGCCGCAGCGCCTCGGCAAGTGCGTCGAGCACTTCGTCGGGCTTGATCTTCCACATGCACTCGGTGGTCCCGGTCGGGCACATGGGTTCCTGGCACGGGCCGCACGGCAGGGCGGCCTGAAGGCGGACCTCCTTCGGGTGCCACGTCTCCGTCCACTCAACGTGAGTGGGGCCGAAGAGGGCGACGACCGGCCGGTTGAAGGCCGCCGCGTAGTGCCGCAGGCCGCTGTCGATGGCCACCATGGCCCGCGCGCGGCGGGCGAGGGCCTTCGCGGAGGCGAGCGAGACGCCCTTGTCGTGGAGCGTGGCGCAGCCGCCGGCTGCTTGCGAAATCGCGTCGGCAATCGCCGCTTCCGCCGGGCTGCACAGGATGGCCGGTGCAAGGCCGAAGCGTTCGCGCACGGCCGCCGCGAGCGCGGCCCAGTGCTCGGCGGGCCAGCCCTTCGCCGGGCCGAAGGCGTAGCCCGGACAGAAGAAAACCGTCCGGGCGGGGTCGATGCCTGCGGCGGCGCAGGCGGCCACGGCGGCCGACTCGTCGGCGTCGGCCGTAAAGAGTTCCATCCGCCGGTCCGAGGCATCCGCCCCGAGGACCTCGACCAGCCGCAGATAATACGAAATCATCGGGCGCGGGACAAACCGGCCGCCCTCCCGCGGCGCCTTGAGGCGGTCCGTCAGAAGGACGCCACGGCCGCCGCGCTCGTAGCCGATGCGCCGCCGCACGCGGCCCATCCAGAAAAGCAGCGCGCTGCGGACGCTGTTCGGCAGCAGGACGCCCGCCTCCGCGCGCTGGCGCCTCATCGCGGCCGCGGCGCGCTTGAAGTCGGCGGAGGACCTGCCGCACTCGATATAACCATCTATCCACGGGTTCGGTTCCAGCACGGGCCGCACGTACGGCCGCAGGACGCCCACGATGCGCTCGTGCGGGAACCGCCGGCGCAGCGCCCGAAGCGCGGGCGTGGCCATGACGGCGTCGCCCACCCAGTTCGGCAGCGCCACGGCCAGCGTCATGATCGCCTCTCAAGCGCCAGGAGGGTCAGGCCGCCCAGCAGCAGGATGACGGCCACCTGGAGGAAGGTCGCGCGGTCCGCGCTCACGAGTGCGAAGACCAGGCACGCCACGGCCCCCGCCTGGAGGACGTAGGCCAGCAGGCGCAGAAGCGACAAACTGGGCGGATGGCGGGCGCGCTCCAGCCGCCGCAGTTCCGCAAGCACTTCGCGCATGAGTGAGGCCGGGGCGCCGGCGGGGGTCGGGACGGACTCGCCGGGCTCAGCCGCGCTCGGCGACGGCGGCGCAGCGGCCTGCCAGGCCTGCCGCGGGGCGGCCGCGCGCGCCGGCGGTGCAAAACGCACTTCAACCGCCGGGCGAACCTCGACGGCGGGCCGCGCCAGGGTCGGCGGCCGCGCGGGCGCAACCGGCGCCTCCGCTGCGCGGGGCGCCTCCGTCTTGAGTGCGGCGGCGGGCCCTGTACGACTCTCCGACGGGGCGGCAGGCGGAGGCGCAGGGGCAGGCTCCTGGGCAGCGGCCTCCGCAGCGGCCGGGGGTTCCTCCGCAGCGGGCGCAGCAGGCGGCTCCTCGGCGACAGGGGCAGGCGCTGCTTCTGCGGGCGGCGGCTCCGGTGCAGCCGGCGCAGCGGGCGGTTGCTCGGCGGCGGGGGCTGCGGCCGGCGCGGGCGCGGGCACGCCGGATGGCACCCGCGCGGGGACGGCAGGCGGCCGGCCGCCGCGCAGGCCCGGCGTCGGCGGCTGGCGATGCGCGAGGATGAACGCGGCGGCCTCATCGAGGTCGGCGGCCTCGGCCGTCGGCGGCAGGAGATCGGCCGGGCCCGCCCCTTCGCCGGCAGCGGGCGAAGGAAGTTTCACCGTGCGCGTGCCGGCAGCGCACCCGGCGGCCACGTCGCGCCACGTATCGCCCACGGTCCACGAGGCCGCCAGGTCCAGCCCCAGGTCCTCCGCCGCCTGGAGGATGAGGCCGGGGCGCGGCTTGCGGCAGTCGCAGATGACGGCCAGTTCCGCGCGGTTGACCACCCCGGGGTCCGGATGGTGCGGGCAGGAGTAGTATGCGTCAACGTGTGCGCCGAGCACTTCCAGTTGCTCGTCGAGCGCCTGGTGGAAGCGGTTCAGGTCTTCCTCGGTCATCAGGCCGCGAGCGATGGCCGACTGGTTCGTAACGACGACGAGTTTGTACCCTGCGGCGGCCAGCCGCCCGAGGCCCCGCGCCACGCCGCCCAGGATGCGAATCTGCTCGGGGCGCGTGGGGTAGCCCACGTCCTCAATCAGCGTGCCGTCGCGGTCGAGGAAGATGGCGGGCTGGGTCACGGCCGGTCACCCCTGGGGTTTCTGCGGCCCGGCGAAGAGCGTTTCCTCCACCAGGTGGCAGAGGATGTGTATGATTGCCAGGTGCCCCTCCTGGATGGCGGGGGTGGAATCGGCCGGAACGCGCAGGCACACGTCGCAGAGTTCGGCCAGGCGCCCGCCCGCCCGCCCGGTCATGCCGAGGACCTTTGCGCCGCGGCGGCGCGCCAGGTCGGCGGCGCGCAGGACGTTCGCGCTTGAGCCGCTCGTTGACAGGGTCCACAGCACGTCGCCCGGGCGCACCAGGGCCTCCACCTGGCGCTCGAACGTGCGGGCGAACTCGTAATCGTTGGCGACGGCCGTCAGGATGCTCGTGTCGGTCGTCAGCGCTACGCAGGGCAGGGCGGGGCGCTCGCGAAGGAACCGCCCGACGAGTTCCCCGGCGACGTGCTGCGACTCCGCGGCGCTGCCGCCGTCGCCGCAGACGTAGATGGTGCCGCCGGCCCGGAGGGCCGCGATGAGCAGGTCGGCTGCCCGGGCCACGGGTCCGGCCATGCTCTCCGACATATCGGCATATAGCCTGGACGTGGCCAGGAGGCTTGCGCGGATGGCGTCGGTCACGGGCGGCCCCCTTTCAGCGCCGCGCCCCCGCCGGGGGGCGGGTTCTGGCGTATGCGGTTCACCAGGGCGGTGGTGCTCAAGCCCTTGACGAGGGGCGCAAGGACCACCCGCCCGCCGTACGACTCGACGAACTCGCGGCCGACGACGCCCTTGCGGCGCCAGTCTTCGCCCTTGACGAGCACGTCCGGGCGGACTGCCTCGACAAGCCGCCGCGGCGTCGGGTCGTCGAAACTGACGATGTAATCCACCGCCTCCAGGGCCGCCAGGACGCGGGCCCGGTGCTCCTCGGTGCAGATGGGCCGCCCCGGCCCCTTGATGGCGCGGACGCTGGAATCGGAATTGAGGCCCACGACCAGCACGTCGCCCTGGCGCCCGGCGAACTCCAGGAACTCGATGTGGCCCGCGTGGACCACGTCGAAGCAGCCGTTCGTCCACACGATCGTTTCGCCGCGAGCGCGGTGGCGGCCCAGGTCCGCCAGGAGGTTGTCGAGCGTGCGGACCTTGTCGCCGCTGCGGCGGGCTTCGCTCAGGAGTTCGCCGACGATTTCCTCGCGCGACACGGTCTGAGCGCCGAACTTTTCGACCTCCAGGCCGCCAGCCACGTTCGCCAGGCGCACGGCGTCCAGGAGCGTCGCCCCGGCGGCCACGGCCATCGCCAGCGTGGCGACGACCATGTCGCCCGCGCCCGTAACGTCATACACCGGCCGCGGACGCGTTGGAACCATCTGGCCCCCGCGGCCGCGCTCGGCCAGGTAAGCCCCGTCCTTGTCGAGCGTGACGACAAGGGCCCGCAGGCCCAGGCCGTCGATGAGGCGCCTGGCCGCGCGGCGGACGGCGCCGGGGCCGCCCAGCGTGAGGCCGGTGGCCAGCGACGTCTCCAGGCGGTTCGGCGTCAGGAGCGTCGCCCCGCGGTACTTCGAGTAGTCGCGGCCCTTGAGGGGGTCCACGAGGACGGGCACGCCGAAGCGCCGTCCCAGGCGGACGGCCTCGCGCATGATGCGCTGCGTCAGGACGCCCTTGTTGTAGTCGCTCGCGACCAGCGCGTGGGCGTTCTCCATGAACTGCGCGAGGCGGGCCAGGAGGCGGTCCTCGGCCGCCGCGTCGAGGGGGCGGGCATCTTCCCAGTCGACGCGCAGCACCTGCTGCGGATGGCGGTGCTGCGCGCGGCCGACGAACCGGGTCTTGATGGTCGTGGGCCGGCCGCGCAGGCGCAGGACGCCCGCGGTCGAGGCGCCGGCGGTTTTCAGCCGGCGCAGGATGTCGGTCCCCGCCTCATCGCGTGCCCCGACAACGCCGAACGCCGCCGCGCGGGCCCCCAGCGCCAGCAGGTTGCCCACCACGGAGCCGGCCCCGCCGATGCGCGTCTCCTCGTGCGCCGCGCGCAGTATCTGGACGGGGGCCTCGGGGCTTACGCGCTCGGCGTCGCCGAAGACGTAGCGGTCGAGCATCAGGTCGCCCACCACGCCGATGCGCGGGCGGCCGAAACGTTCGACGAGGCCGATGAGTTCCCGGTACATGCCGGTCCTACTCCGAGGCCATTTCAAGAAGGACCAGGTGCCGCAGCAGGGGCAGCAGCAACTCGTGGTGGCCCGTGAGCGCCAGGCCCCGCTGCGTCGGCCGCGCAAGGACGTTCTCGCGCGGCCGGTAGTGCTGAATCTGGTCGAGGTTGGCCGTGACCATCCTGTCGAGTTTCGCGCCGAGGTTGGCGGCCACGGTATATGCTTTCATGAACACTTCTGGAAGAATGACGGCGGAGCCGACGTTCAGCCAGACGCCGTCGGCCATGTCGGCCACCACCGCGCAGAGTTTGCGGAAGTCCAGGAGCGCGGCCTCGCCGATGGCCGCGCCGTCGGCCTCCGGGTGCATGTGCACGGTGTCGGCGCCGAGGGCCACGTGGACGGTGGCGGTGCAGTCGAGGCGGCTGGCTGCGGCCAGGACGCTCTTGTCGGCGTGCGGAAAGTCGTTCGGGTCCTCGTTAATCAGGTCGCCGATGGCCTGGCCCATGCCGCGATGGCGGCCCAGGCGGGCCGCATCGTTCAGGTAGCCGGCCGTCTCCTCGACCATGCCGAAGAGGCCGTCGCGCATCGAGAGCGCCGGGTCCTCGCTCGTCTCGCCGTGGAAGGCCAGTTCCAGGTCGTGGATGGCGCCGGCGCCGTGCGTGGCCACGGCCGTCACGATGCCGCGCTCCATCAGGTCGGTAATGACGGGCCCCAGGCCGCACTTGACGACGTGCCCGCCGAAGGCGATGACGACGGGCGCGTCCTTCTTCGCGGCCTGCGCCATGGCCAGGGCAAGTTCCCGCAGGGCGCTTGTGACCGGCGTCGAGGGCAGCGACTCGAAGAACTCCGCCAGCCCGGCCTCGGGCGCGGCCGGGACGGCCAGGTCCTCCAGGCGCACCTTGTGCCGGCGCTCCCCGATGCTGATCAGCCGCAGGGCCGACAAATCTACCGGCTGATACGTTTTCCTCCGGCGCATGCCGAGCCTCCGTAATCGCGCCCTGCGCGGCGGGTCTGCCGACCCGCCGCGCCAGCGTCCATCGCGCCCTCAGGGGCGAAGGAGTGCCCCGACCTTGCGGCGCAGGACATCCTCCCCTTCAGCGACTCGCAGCCGCACCTCAAGCGCCGCGACCTGAAGCGGCGCCGCCCGCCCCCCTGCCGCCAGCAACGGTTGCCATTTTACAAAATCTTTGCCGGTTGTCACGAGCGTCTTGAGGCCGGCCGCCTCGGCCGCGCGCATCACGCGGTCCAGGTCGGCCTGCGTGTAGGCGTGGTGGTCGGGAAACGCCTCGGACAGGGCGACGCGCGCGCCCGTGCGCTCAAGCGTCATGAGGAAGGCGTCGGAGTTGCCGATGCCGCACGCGGCGGCAACGTCCTGTCGGCGCAGCGTGGCGATGTCGCGGCGCGACCCGTCGGCCGCCAGGACGGCAACCGCCTCGTGATGCGCGGCAAGGACGGGCGTGCCTTGCCGCGTGTGCTGCGCCAGCGTGCGGCGCAGAATCGCCAGCGATTCCGGTCCCGCCAGGTCGGCCCGCGTGATGACCAGCACGTCGGCCCGGCGGAGCGCAGACGGCGGCTCGCGCAGCAGGCCGCGCGGCAGCAGGTGGCCGAAGCCGAACGGCCGCAGGGCGTCAATGAGCACGATGTCCAGGCCGCGCGCCAGGCGGCGGTGCTGGAACCCGTCGTCCAGGATGGCCACGTCGCACGGGTTTTCAGCAGCCCACTGCGCCAGGGCGGCGGTGCGGTCAGGATTCTGAACGTGCGGCACGCCGGGGCAGAGGAGCGAGAGTTCCAGGGCCTCCTCGTTGCGCCCGCCCGCGGCTGCGCCGTACCCGCGGCTCAGGATGACCGGCCGCCCGCCCATCTCCTGGACCATCCGCGCCAGGTACGCGACGAAAGGCGTCTTGCCCGTGCCGCCGACCGTCAGGTTTCCGACGCTGACGACCGGCCGGACGGCGCGGACGACCGTGCCGGGCAGGCGGAACCAGGTGTTGCGCGCGGCCAGACCGGCGCGGTACGCGCCCGCCAGCAGGGCCAGGCCCGCGCGTGCCAGCGCAGCGGCCGGGCCGCGCCGCTCGCTGGAGATGACGGCCAGCCAGGCGCCCCAGCGGTCGCTGGCCTGGAAGCCCCGAGGAGGGGAGGCTTGTGGCGTCATGGCTCACGTGGCGCGCTGGAAGCCCCCGGCACTGCCGGGGGCTTACACCGCCGCGCAGAGTGCGACTTCATGGTCGCTGCTCGAAACGCGACCGCGCCTACGCGCGCAGGGCGCGGATGATCGCCTGGCCCATCTCCCGGGTGCCGACGGCCGTGGGGTCGTCGCGGCTGGGCTTCAGGTCGTAGGTGACGAACCTGCCGTCGGCGATTGTCGCCGCGACGGCCTGCTCCAGGCGCCGCGCAGCGTCGTTTTCGCCCAGGTGCTCGAGCATCAGGACGCCCGACAGGATGAGGGCCGTCGGGTTCACCTTGTTCTGCCCCTTGTACCTGGGGGCCGAGCCGTGGGTGGCCTCGAAAACGGCGGCGTCGGGGCCGATGTTCGCGCCCGGCGCAACGCCCAGGCCGCCCACGAGGCCGGCGGCCAGGTCGCTTATGATGTCGCCGTACAGGTTCGGCAGCACCAGGACGTCGTACAGTTCCGGCTTCTGCACGAGTTGCATGCACATATTATCAACAATGCGGTCCTCGAACTCGACGTCCGGGAAGGCCCTGGCCGTCTCGCGGGCCACCTCCAGCCAAAGGCCGTCGGTGTGCTTCATGATGTTGGCCTTGTGGACGCTGGTGACCTTGCGGCGCCCGTGCGAGCGGGCGTACTGGAAGGCGAAGCGGTGAATCCGCTCCGTGGCGGCAACGCTTATGGGCTTGATGCTCAGGCCGGTCGTCTCGGGCGGCGTGGCGATTTTCCTGGTGCTCGCGGCGTTGATGGCCTCGTATGCGCGGCGCAACTCGTCCGTGCCGCGCGCAAACTCGATGCCCGCGTACAGGTCCTCGGTGTTCTCGCGGACGATCACCAGGTCGATGTTCTCGTACCGGCTGCGCACGCCCCGGTACGACTTGCACGGCCTCAGGCAGGCAAACAGGCCGAACGCCTGCCGCAGGTGCACGTTTACGCTGCGGAAGCCCGTCCCGACGGGCGTGGTGATGGGGGCCTTAAGCGCCACGCGCGTGCGGCGGATGCTGGCCGTCAGAGCGTCGGGCAGGGGGGTTCCGTGCTTCTGGAGGCAGTCCAGGCCCGCCTCCTGCACGTCCCAGCGGATGGGCGCGCCCGTGGCGTCGAGAACATCGCGCGCCACGGCCGCCAGTTCCGGCCCCGTGCCGTCGCCCGTAATCAGCGTGACATCGTGCGGCATGACTTCCTTTCCCGTGCGTAGGCCGGGGCAACGCCCCGGCCTGGGCAGCGCAACATCGTGCGGCGTGACTTCCCTTCCCGTAAGGGCATCGCCCGGTGACGTGAAACGAGCGTATGGTAGGAGGGTGCGCAGCGAGTTTCAAAGGTTTTTGCCGGGGCCGGGCAGGTAATCGAGCAACTGTGCCAGCGTCTGGACGCAGATGTCGGCCTGGGGGCGCCGTGCTTTCGCTTGCGAAAGCGCGCCCCCGGGCTTCGCGCGGCCATGCTTTCGGAACAGCGTGGAAGCATGGCCCCCGCGGCGGACAAGGGCCGTGCGCATGCCCACGGCGGCGGCGCCGGCGATGTCGGCCGCGAGGTCGTTGCCCACGAACAGCGTCCGCGCGGGCGGCGCACCCACCTGCGCCATGGCCGCCTGGAAAATCCGTGCATCCGGCTTCGAGAAGCCGACGACGGAACTGAAGCACCGCACCGGAAAATGCGGCGCCAGGCCGAATCGCTCGACCTGGCCTTCCCACAAGTACTCCGGCGTGCCCCACGGCGTGTTTGAGACGAGGCCGAGCCGGTAGCCGCGCCCCTCAAGGGCCAGAATCGTCGGCATGGCGTCGTCGTACAGGCGGCCGGAGGCGAGCAGCGGCCGCGCGCAGGCCTCGGCAAGTCGCGGCAGAGACCGGCCGCTCAGGCCCCGCGCCATCCGCCTGAGGGCCAGCATCAGGCGGTGCGCAAAGTGCGCCCCGGCGGGGGCCGACCCGCGAAGCGCGTGCGCCTGGCGCGCGTCGGGGACGACGGCGATGCGCGGCGGATGCTCGCGCTCCGGCCGCACGACGAAGGCGTACACCCCGCGCAGACACCGCCCCGCCATGACCGGCCAGCCGGGCGACGGATAGTCCACAAGCGTGCCGCCCAGGTCGAACAGGATTGCCTCGATTTCCGCGAACAAGTCGCGCCCCCTGGCCCGGCGATCAGAACAGACGGAACCCGTAATCGCGATTGTCCGGGTCGAAGTCGGCGTCCGTCAAGCCCGGGTTGATCTTCAGGTCGGTGTAGATGTACTGGCTCAGGAGCGTGCCGTCCCAGTCGTAGGCGTCGGTGCGGACGCAGACGAGGTACTGCCGGTCGATGTAGGCGATGAGCACGGGGCACGGGTAGTCGTGCTTCTGCGGCAGGACGCGCTTGAAGACGTAGGCCGGGCGCCCGTCGTGCTCGCGGATGCCCTCGTACGTAAGCGCCAGGTCGCCGTTGGCCTTCGCCCTTTCACACTGCGGAATGATCAGCCGAAGCATGTTGGCCATTCCGGCGAAGGTGACCGGCCTGCGGCTGTGGCGCAGGGCGACCTTGCCCGTCGGGTCGATGTTGACCCGGCGGAACAGGATGCCCAGGAGGCCCGACGGGTGGACGGCCGCCTTGCCGTCGTTGCGGCCCTCGACGTAAATGGCCTCCTGCCCGTCGGAGACCGCGCCCGTCCACTTCAGGTACACGCTGAAGGTCCTGGCGCGGAACTTCATGCTCATGGTTTCGGGCTTGTGGATCGTGCCCTCGATCTTCTCCTGCTTGTGGAACTGGCAGGTGTATTCCTGCACGCGCTGGTCGCACCATCCGAGCGCCAGGCGAAGGAACTCGAGCGGGTCGCCCGCCGCTAGTTTGTCGGCCTCCTCCGGCCGCGGATAGATGGCGGCCTGCGCGCCGGCGGGGACCGCGGCCGGGGCCGGCGCGGCGACGGCCGCCGGCAGCGCCGCCAGAATCGCTCCGGCGGCGAGGACAGGAATCCAGGAGCGTCCGATCATCGGGCACCTCGGCCCGCATGGCGGGCCTCCTCCGACGGCACAACGCCGCGCGTCAGCAGGATCGGAAAGAAGGAATACGTGCGCCTCTGTTTCACCTGGCGGAACCCCGCCTCCTCGAACATCGCCCGAACGTGGCGCGACTCGCGATGCCACACCGAGCCGCCCTCCACGCGCGTGATGATCCAGTCGAACATGATGCGGCCCATGAACTGGTCGGGCCAGCCGTCAACCAGCAGCAGCCGCCCGCCCGGCCGCAGCACGCGGAACATCTCGCGCACCACCACCGCCTGGTGCGGGTAATGATGGAAGGAATTCGCGCAGGTGACCGCGTCGAACGAGCCGCGCGCGAACGGCAGGCGCTCGCTGTCGCCGACCGTGACGAGGATGCGGCCCGCTGCCGGCGAGGCCGACTTGCCCCGCGCCTGCTGCACCATCGGCTCGCACAAGTCCAGGCCGATCACCTCCCAGCCGCCCGCCGCAAGGCGCCAGGCGAGCGCCCCTGTGCCGCAGCCGACGTCAAGCGCGCGGCCGGGAGTCAGCGCCTCAAACTCCCTCAGCAGCAGCGTGTGCGACGGCTCAAACAGGAACCGGTTCAGCCAGTGCCGGTCGTACGTCTCGGCCCAGGCGCTGAACTGGGAATGGGCTTTCCGTTTGAACCGCCGCTCGCGGCGGCTTGGCTTGGCCGGCATACACGAAAACCCTCGCCCGTGAACGCTCCGGCTGGTATTATCGACTGTCTGAATCATGATTCTATAGCCGGCCTCGGAAAAAGAAAAGCGGAACCGCCGGCCGGCGGTGACTTTGTGGCCTCGGTGGCGTTCGAGACGCGGCTGTAAAGCCGCGGCTACCTCCGCTTCGCCGCGGGTGCCGGCGCCCTTGCGCCGCAGGAGCAGCAGCGCTTGGATATCTTCGCACTGGCCGCCCTGGCGACGGGCAGTTTCGTCCTGGCCCTCTCCGGGGCGCTCCAGCCTGGGCCGATGTTCTTCGCGACGATCGCGGGGGTCCGCCGGCGGGGATTCTGGTTCGGTCCCCTGGCGATCCTGGGCCATGCGCTGGTTGAGTTGCCGGTCGTGGTGTTCCTGGTGCTGGAAGTGTCGGCGGTGCTGACGAACGACTACGTGCTGGCGGGCATCGGCGGTGTGGGGACCGTGGCGCTCACCTGGATGGCCGCCGGCCTGATCCGCCAGGGTCTGCGGCCGCCGCCGGAAACGCCGGGCCAGCCGGGCCCTGTGGCCCCGCCGGCTTGCCGGGCCGTGGAATCCGGCGGCGAGAAGGCCGGCGCCGTCCGCCCCGGCCGCGCCTTGGCCATCGAGGCCGCCGGCACGGGAATCCTGACGAGCATCCTCAACCCCTACTGGTACCTGTGGTGGGTGACGCAGCCCACGCTCCTGCTGGCGAGCGCCGTCGCGCAAGGGTGGCCGGGCGTCGGGGCCTTTTTCGTCGGCCACATCTCGGCCGACCTGGCCTGGTTCGTCGTGATGTCGTACGGCATCTCGCGCGGACGCAACTTCTTGAGGGGGCGGGTGTACCAGGCCCTCCTCATCGGCTGCGCGGCGATGCTGCTCGTGATGGCGGGCCTGTTCGCCCGCCTGGTCGTCGAGAAACTGTGGGCCGCTGCGTAAGCCGGGAGTGCCGTGCTTCCGCGCCGTTGCGAAGGCATGGCGCTTCCGCGCTTGACAGCCGGGCGAATCTCATTATCATTGAAGCACAACGTCATGGCACGTTGACCATCGAACTGCGGAACAGTGGAGGAAGAACGCCCGGTCGGTCCGAACCGGATGGGGCCGGGCCCGAATACGCGATGCCTACGGTCAGACTTCCTGATGGAAGCGCAATGGAAGTGGCTGCCGGGGCGAGCGTCGCTAGCGTTGCCCAGCAAATCGGTTCACGCCTGGCCCAGGCTGCCGTCGCTGCCAGGCTGAACGGCCAGTTGGTGGACCTTTCGACGGTCGTGGCGGGCGACGGCCCGCACGACCTCGAAATCCTCACCGACAAAAGCGACGACGCCCTCCGAATCCTGCGCCATTCAACCGCGCACGTCATGGCCGCCGCCGTGCGGCGGGTGTACGGGAACCACGTGAAGTTCGGCATCGGCCCGGCCATCGAGGACGGCTTCTACTACGACTTCGACCTGCCCGAGCGCATTGCCGACGAAGACCTGCCGCGCATCGAGGCCGAGATGCAAAAAATCATCCTGGCCGCCGCGCCCTTCGTCCGCGAAGAAGTGCCGGCGCAGGAGGCCGCGCGACTCATGCAGTCCTCGGGCCAGGACTACAAGGTGGAACTCCTGCGCGACATCGCCGCAGGTTCGCTCGCCCCCGGCGAGCAACTCAGCCAGGCCGAGGCCAAGCCCGTCCCCGGCCCGTCCGGCGCCGTCACGCTCTACCGTACGGCCGACTTCGTGGACCTCTGCCGCGGGCCGCACCTGCCCCACGCCGGCAGGATTCCCGCGCTGAAACTCCTGAACGTGGCGGGAAGTTACTGGCGCGGCGACTCGTCGCGCCCGATGCTCCAGCGCATCTACGGCACGGCGTTCTTCACGAAGAAGGCCCTCGATGCGCACCTGGCGCGGCTCCAGGAGGCCCGCCGCCGCGACCACCGCCGCATCGGCAAGGACCTCGACCTCTTCAGTTTCCACGACGAGGGACCGGGCTTCGCCTTCATGCACCCGGCCGGCATGGTCGTCCTGAACGAAATCCTGGAGTTCTGGCGGGCCGTGCACCTCGACGCCGGATACGTCGAGGTCCGCACCCCCACCATCCTCAGCCGCGAACTCTGGCTGCGCAGCGGCCACTGGGACAACTACCGCGAGGCCATGTACTTTACCCAGATCGACGAGGCCTCCTACGCCGTCAAGCCGATGAACTGCCCCGGCGGACTCCTTATATATCTCAATAAGCCGCGCTCCTACCGCAACCTGCCCCTGCGCATGGCCGAACTGGGCCTGGTGCACCGCCACGAGAAGAGCGGCGTGCTGCACGGCCTCCTGCGCGTACGCCAGTTCACGCAGGACGACGCCCACATCTTCTGTTTGCCGGAGCAGTTGCAGGACGAGGTCCTCGGCGTCATCAACCTGGTGGACCGCATCTACGGCACGTTCGGCTTCCAGGACGTGCGCGTGGAACTCTCCACCCGCCCGGAGCACTCCATCGGCACCGACGAAATGTGGGAGCACGCCACCCGCGCCCTCCGCGGGGCCCTGGAAGCGCGCGGCCTGGCGTACAAGGTCAACGAGGGGGAAGGGGCCTTCTACGCCCCCAAAATCGACTACCACGTCCGCGACTGCCTCGGCCGCTCGTGGCAGTGCGGCACGATACAGGTGGACCTGGCGATGCCCGAGCGCTTCAACCTGACCTACGCCGGGGCCGACAACCAGGAGCACCGCCCGGCCATGATCCACCGGGCCATCCTGGGCAGCATCGAGCGGTTCCTCGGCATACTGATTGAGCACTACGGCGGCGACTTCCCGCTGTGGCTCGCGCCCGTCCAGGCCGCCGTCCTGCCGGTGAGCGACCGGTTCAACGCCTACGCGGCGTCGGCCGCGGCGGGGTTGCGGCAGGCGGGCCTCCGCGCGGAACTCGACGACTCAAGCGACAAGGTCTCCGCCAAAATCCGCCGCGCAACCCTGCGCAAAATACCCTATATGCTCGTCGTGGGCGAGAAGGAGGTTGCGGCACGCTCCGTCAGCGTCCGCGACAAGGCCGCCGGCGACCTGGGCGCCGAACCGCTCGACGCCTTCATCCGCCGCGCTGCCCAGGAGGTCCGCGAGAAACGCCTGCGGCCGAAGGCGGCCGCGGCGCTTTAGCCGCGGGCCGAAGGCGAAAAAACAACGAGCGCCGGCGCGGCGCCGGCGCACACGCAGCAGCCGGCCTCCAACAGAAAGGAGAACCTGCTTGAAAGAACAGAAGCAGCGAGTGAACGAGCAGATCAAAATATCACCGCTGCGCGTCATCGGGGACAACGGCGAACAGTTGGGCATCCTGGAACGCGACGTGGCCCTACGCATGGCCAACGAAGCCGGCCTCGACCTCGTGGAAGTGGCCGGCGACGTGCGGCCCCCCGTCTGCCGCATGATGGACTACGGCAAGTTCAAGTACCGCCTGGCCAAGCGGAGCCATAAGTCCAAGAGCCACGAGGTCAAAATCAAGGAAATCCGCATCCGCCCCAAGACGGACGCCCACGACCGCGACACCAAGATCCGGCAGGCACGCGCCTTCCTTGAGGCCGGCGACAAGGTCTCGGTGAACCTCATGTTCAAGGGCCGCGAACTGGCACATATGGACTTCGCCCAGCAGAACCTTCTGGCCTTCATCGACCAACTGGCCGACGTCGGCCTGGTG
>Ga0194112_10002401_pt1 | contig 26874 bp, 22 predicted proteins | sample TA2MahC400mmetaG_FD_146191 | JGI IMG/M metagenome (GOLD analysis project Ga0194112, IMG submission 146191) | Freshwater microbial communities from Lake Tanganyika, Tanzania - TA2015016 Mahale Deep Cast 400m | ecosystem: Environmental > Aquatic > Freshwater > Lake | place: Tanzania: Lake... | reverse complement strand
GGCCGTGAGGATGGGCGTCACCCCCTTCATGTCGTCCACGAACCGCATGTGAAAGTACCACTCGTCGCTGATCTTGAACGGTTTCACGCCGTTGGCGATGGGGTGCTTTGGGAACTCCCTGAAATCGGCCTCCCAGGTCGGGTTCACCGACCAGTGCTGCTCGTAGTAGCCGCCGATGGCGTCGAGGAGGAGTTGCGCCGGCTTGCTCCCCTTCGGCACATCGAGCGTGTAGTGAATGCAGGCGAGGCCCACGCCTTTCTTCACCAGCTTGTCGAGCGCCGCGAGGTTCTGGTGGACGAGTCCGCCGCCATCGCTCCCCAGGACGATTGCCGCCGCGTCGTCGAGCACAGTGGCGTCCTTCGGCCAGCCTTGGAGCACCACCACCTGCACGTTCGGCGCATTCTCATTCAGCAGCTTGCCGAACAGCAGGAATCCCGCGTGATAGGCATGGTGCGCAAACCCATGGCTCCCCGGCCCGGCGATGAAGACGATCTTCTTCTTGTCCTCCGCGCGGGCAATGGAGGCAACCAGGATAGCCAGAATGGAGAGAACGAAAAGCGTGGAGGCGCGAGTCACTGTAACGTTACTCCTTGTCACCGATAGACTGAAGGACGGAGCGCAGCCCATTAGCGATCAGGGCCGACCGCGAGATGCCCAACCTGTGAGCTGCGCGGTCGGACCTCTCCAGCAGCCCGCTCTCCACAGTCACCGAGATCGCCTTTGCGCCGTTGCCGTTCCTCGGCCGGCCGCGCTTGCGCATCGCCCGCTCGAGCTGGGCCTTAGCCTCTGGCGGCGGCTCGGGGAAGGTCTCGTCGAGGCACTCCTTGTCGAACTCGGCCGTTGCCGCGGCCAACTCCTCCTTGTTCATCTCCCAGTACGGCTTCTTGCGCTTGCAGTTCTTCATGTTCGCTACCTCCGACGCAGGAGATACTTCTCGCGCTCGGTCAATGGGCGCGCGTGGATGATGTACGCTGTACCGTCAGGGTCTACCACAAAGACCACCTGGAGGTAACGCCCTTCGCGCGTCTGGCCCCAAACCCGCCACTTGCCGTCCCCTGCATACGCGGGGTACGGGGCTTGGGCGTGATTCACGACCCACTCGGCCTCCGTTGGGAGGACGCCGTGGTCAGACACGTGCCCGAGGTTCCAGGCGTTCCAGCGGAGCTCCACGGGCCATTCCTGATTTCAATATATATGAAATCCTCTACGATGTCAACACTGGCCGCTCAGTCACTCGACCGGGATGCGGAGCTCGGCAAGGGTTTTGCGGAGCCAGGCGAGGGACTTCTCGATCATCGGGCCGCCATTGCCCTCGCACTCCATCGAGAGCGTGCCCTTGAAGCCGTGGTCGCGGAGCATGGTTAGGCAGGTGCGGATGTTGTCGGCGTTCACCCCGTCGCCGATGGCGCACTGGCTCACCGCGATGCCCGTCTGCTTGCCGCGCACGGCGGCCGCGAGCGAGGGCGAGACGTCCTTTATGTGGGTGTGGCTCACCTTGCCGATGAACCGCTTGAGGAACGCCACGGGGTCCTGCCCGGCGATGAAGGTGTTCCCCGTGTCCATGTTCATCCGCAGCCAGGGGCTGTCGGCGAAGGCGAGCATCTTCTCCATCATATCGGGCCGGGTGGTGAAGTAGCCGTGGACCTCGATGGTGATAATGATCTCGTATGCCTCTGCGATCTCGAGGATGAGGCCGTAGGCGTGCTTCATGAGGTCCATCGCGCGGGCGTCGTCGAGGCCCTCGGGCTTGTGCAGCCCGTCGGTCGTCGCCACGTTCGGGCAGCCGGCCAGCTTGGCCCAGCGGATGGCGTTGTGGACGTAGGGCACGCCGTAGGGCAACCCATCCTTGCCGCTGAGGGGGAAGGCGGCGTCAATCTGCGAGAAGCGGACGCCGTACTTCTCCATCTTGCGCCGCAGCAGCAGGGGGTCCTCGTGGAGCGCCACGTGCGGCTGGTAGCCGAGGCCGTGGATCCAGCTCACGCCGTCAATCACCCCGCACTCGATGCAGTGAACGTCGTTCTTCTGCGCCCACTGGAGGCACTTCTCGAAGCTCCAGTAGGCAGTGTTGAAGGCGTCCGTGTGGAAACCGATCTTCATCCCTTGTCCCTTTCCGAGTTCTTCCCCGGCCTTGCCGGGTTCGCCCATGGGTCCCACGCAGGACGCGGCGAGCCCCGCCGCCCCTGCTCCCAGCGCGGCGCCCAGAAAGCGCCGACGCGACGTGCCATCCGGTTCGTTCATGCAGTCACTCCTTGCTCGTTGCCCTCCGGCAGGCTGAGCTTCTTTCTCACCGCTGCTCGAACGGCCTCGGCAACGGCCATCGAGTCCTCCGCTTCCTGCTTCTCCGCGTGAGTGAACGGGTACCTCACGGCGATGCCAAAGGGTCCAAAGGTGGCCATCCGGCCCCTCCACGAGTCCAGGTCCGGCAGGAGACCGCCATTGAGATCGTGGAGCAGAACCAGGTCATGGGTCTTGGTGAAGGGAATGCAGTTCTCCTCGAGGACGGCCTTCAGGTACTTCTCGGCGCATTGCTGGGCAAGGAAGCAGATGACGTGGTAGACCGGTTCCGCAGTCGCCATCTCGCGCCGTGCCACGGCCAGGTCGCCTTCTGCTTTCCCGACCCACTCAGTTGTCTCTGGCTTCATAGAGAATGACCCCGTTCGTCATGACCTCGGTGGCGAAGTTCCCACGACGCTGATACGACGCAGCTAGGTCACCCGGCCTCATCACGAGGATATCCAGCGGAAACGGGTGCTCAACAGCAGCCGAGATGCGCCCGGCTGTGCGCAGCGGATTCTCGTCTGTCTCCATCACCACCAGCAGGTCCACGTCACTGTCCGGCGTCGGCTCCCCGTAGGCATAGGAGCCGAAGAGGATGACCTTCTGCGGGTGGAACCGCGAGACGATCTGCTCAACGATTGCTCTGATACCATCGAGCGAGACAGCCGCCACGAGCTGGGCCATGCTAGCGCCCCTTTTCCGCCCTACTTGACCACTTCACGATGGCCGAGGGGATGTTGGGGCTTTCGGGGTTGACGATGATGGTCTCCCGCGTGGGGGAGATCACAACGTCCATGTCCTGCAAGGCGATTGCGCCCAGGAGGACGGAGTTGCCGATGACCAATGCCCCTGTGATGGAGTGCCGGTTGTCGAAGCGGATCAGGATGGGGCCGACGTGGGACACGATATGACGCCGTTCGTCCGCAGTGGTGACTTCCCGCTTCTCGAACTCCTCAAGCTGGAGTTGCACGGCGATGTGCTCGGGGATGCAGAGCATCATGGCACCGGTGTCCACAAGTGCTCTGACCGCGATCGGTTTCAGGCGCGGCTTGGTGGGGTTCGACAGCTTGATGTCAGCATAGGTCAGGCCCATTGCAGTTCCTCCTTCCACCCCACAGCATAGCGCCGCGAACAGGGCGTTTCAACCCTGGCCTACTTGGCCACCGGCGGCAGGCCGGCGGCCCAGGCGGTGCCGCGGCGATAGAGCTCGGAGACGCCAGGAAAGTTGAGCGCCTTGGCGTCGTGGCCCAGTGCGCAGTGGAACGAGCGGCCCTTGCCGACCGCCGCCACGAGGGCCATCGGGTAGTCCTTCTTGTCCACCTTCGACGTGGCGATGGCGAGGACCTCGACGGGGGTGTTGCCAGCCAGACAGGTGTAGAGTTCGTCGTCGGTGTCGAACGTTGTCAGCCCCTCGGTGATGGGGTGCTTGACGTCGGTGATGTTGACCTTGAACGGCCCGCGCGGGTCGTGGGCACGCATCTTGGGGTCCCACACGCGGCCCGCGACCTTCACGAAGTCGGGCCACTCGCGGATGGCGCCGCAGCCGAAGTGGACGACGACCACGCCCTTGCCGCCCTCGACGAACTTGAGGAGGTTCTTCCCGCCCTCTACGCCCTTCTCGAGCGGCTTGGGGTTCTGGAAGTGGATGACCACGACATCGTAGTTGTGTAGCTCGTCCGAGGCGAGGAAGTTGGGGTCCTCCACGATGCGGCAGGCCAGGCGCGGGTCCTTCTCAAGCAGGTCGGCGAGCGGGCGCATCGTGGCCTTCCAGTTGTGAGCGCTGTCCACGCCCGTGACGATGAGGACCTTCTTCGCGTCGGGATTGGCCTTCTGTGGCCCGGTGGCGCCTGCTTCGCCGCGCGCGCCTTCGGCCTCGCTTTCGAGGAGCCAGACCTCGCTGACGACGCAGTTAGGCTGGGCCTCGTTGCGGAAGCTGATGCGGACGTTCCCCTTCGCCGTGAGCTCCTGTGGGATGGGGACGACCTTTTCCACGGCGTTTTCGCCCCTTGCGCCCGATGGGAGCTTGGTCTTATCAAGGAGCTTGGTGTTCGCGGCCCAGACGGATTGGGCGCGGGTGTCGTGATCGCAGTCCCACCACGAGAAGCCGAGCTGATAGGACTTCTTTGGGTTCAGGCCACTCGCCTCAAAAGGCACGACATCGCCGGTGAAGAAGCAGGTGCCATAGCGGATGTCGGCTCCCGCCCAGCGGTAGGCCTGGGCATCGCCCACGCGGAGGGTGGGCTTGCCCTTCTCGCCGTCGGCGGAGTCGGGGCCGCAGTTGAGGTAGCAGACGACCTTGAAGCCCTTGGGGGCGCGGGTGGCGACGTCGGCCTTCATCCGGTCGCTACGCTTCTTGTCGTATTCGGGCACGTCGCCCGCGCCGCCGGCTCGCAGCGGCTTGAGGGCCTGGGCGTGAAGGGCCTCCGCCTGCTTCACCACCGCCTCATCTTTGCACTTTGCCAGAAGCGTCTTCATCCCCTCGACGACCGCTTGGCGGTTGCTCTTGAGGAGTTCCTGACCGATTCGGAGCATCGCGGCGGCGGCCTCGGCCCGGACCTCGGCGTCATCGAGGAAGGTCGTGGCCACCTGGAGGGCGCCTGCGTCGGGCGCCTCACCGAGGGTGCCGAGAAGCAGCTTCTTAGAATCGGCGGTCGTGGCGATGGGTCGGATGGCCTCGAGCATCTTCAGGCGGGCCGCCTCGTCCTTCTCCTCGCCCGCGAGGCGGAGGTAGCCGCGAAGGGCCAGGACGCGGTGGACCTGGCTCTCGGCGTCCTTCGCCAGCTTCAACAGGTCGGCGGCGGGCGCCGCGTCGGGCCAGGCGGCGAGGGCGCGGACCGCGGCGTCGCGGACAGGGGGGGCGGCATCGGCGAGGCAGCCGCGGACGGCCGCGAGCGCATCGTCCCCGCCAGTCGCCCCGAGCACGCGGAGCAATGGGGGCTTGGCCTGGGCCGAAGCTGTCTTCAGCGCGGCGATGAGCGGCGCGGTGCGGTCGGTGGGAGTGGCGAGGCGAGCGCCGACGGCGAGGACGGCCTTCTCGATGGCCTGCGTGTCGCCCTTCGAGGCGACGAGGGCCTCGGCGAGCTTCGGATAGCAGTCGGGCGCGCCCACGGCGGCGAGCGCGTCGAAGGCGGCGCGGCGGACCCCCTCGTCCGCATCGGCGGCGGCCCTGAGCAGTGTCGGCGTGGCGTTGGCGGTGCGGCGGGCGGCGATGGCGCGGAGAAGCTCGACACGCACGGCGGCCTCGCCCTCGGCGGCTGCGGCGAGGAGCCGCTCATCGGCGTCCTTCGCTGTGAGGGCGGCGAGAGCCGCCCGCGCGGCCTGCTGCACTAACCCCTTCTCGTTCGCCGCAACTGCCCCGAGGCGGGGGATGAGGGCCGAGTCGCCCAGACTGGCCATCGCGCGGAGCGCGGCGGACCGCACCACGTCGTCCTTCGACTCCATCAGCTTCGCCACGGCGGGCGCGGCGGAGCGGTCGGCCCGCTCGGCCAGGACGCCGAGCAAGAGGGTCTGCCCCTTGGGCTCGAGCTTCTCAAGGCGCTGCACGAGGGCGGCAGTGACCTTTTCGCCGGGCAGCTCCCTCGTGAGCTGCACGGCGGATGCCTGGATGAGCGGGTCGTCGGAGCCGAGGGCGTCGAGGACGAGCGGCGTCGCCTTCTCCTTGCTCACCTTGACGAGGCCCGCCAGGCCTGCGAGGCGCCAGGCGACCGGGCGCTTGGACGCCCAGACCTGCTCGTAGAGCTTCTCTGCATTGGCCGTGTCGCCCGCGGCGGCGAGGAGCTGGGCGCAGCGAAGCTGGGCGTCGTGGAAGGCACCCTCACCCCGGCCCTCTCCCCGGAGGAGAGGGAGATTGGCCAGGGCCGCGGCAGCCTCGGCATTGCCGATCTTGCCCAATGCCTCCACCGCAGCCGCTGCGAGGAGCGGGTCCGAGCTGGTGAGGAACTTGGCAATCGCCGCTGCCGACTTGGCGTCACGGCGAATGCCGAGCGAGTTCACGGCGCCGACGAGCGGCATGCCCTGGAACTTGGCCAGACACGTCCGCAGCGCGGCCAGCGATGCCTCGCCGGGAATCCCCTCCAGCGTGAAGCGGGCCATCTCCGCCATCTTCTCGTCGTCGAGCAGCTTGGCGAGGATGGGCACCTGGGCCTCCGTGCCGACCAGGAGCAGTTGCTGGCAGCACCAGACCTTTGCGGCGTGGGTGGCCGTGGCGTCGGCCAGGACTGCGCCGAGGCGTTCGGCCAGTTGCGCCTTCTTCGGCGCGTCGGTGGCCGCGCGCACTATCTCGAGTTCGAGGAAGTGGAGCGCCCTGTCGGGCTGGCCGTAGTCGTAGGCCGCCACCTGCGCGAATGCCTGGTCGGGGGTGAGGGGCGGCTCGGCGGCCGCGGCGAGCACGGCGCAGGCGACGATGATCAGACAGATCGGACGGATCCGACGGATCGGACGGATCAGATTCATGGCATTGCCTCCAACGAGCAGGGCTGGCTAAAGCGTCCACGGGCTGCGCATCGGCCGGCGCAGGTAGCTGTTCGCCACGTCGTCCCCAACGAAGCGCTCGGCGGTCCAGTCGAAGGTCACTTTGTGGCCGACGCGGGTCGCAATGTCGGCGAGGATGGTGGTCACGGTGGCGCGGAAGCCCGTGTCAACGTCGGCCACGGGGTCGCGGCGGGTCTTGATGCACTCGAAGAAGTTGCCGGCGTGGCCGTGCGACTCGTAGAGATGCGTGTCGGTGGGCTTCAGGGCGAGCCGCAGGAGCGTTTCGGGCTCGGCCTTGATGCCGCCGCGGACGACGTGGACCCAGCCCTGGTCGCCCTCGAAGCGGACGCCGTGGGGCTGGCCGCCATCGTCGGTGAAGAACATCTTCTGGCCGTTCTCGGCGAGCAGGTTCACGCGCCAGGAGTAGGAGCAGTTGCCCATGCCCTGCTCGGGGAAGCGGGCGGTGCCCTCGATCTCGACCTTGCCCGTGTGGAAGGCCGGGGCGCCCCACAGGGCGGAATCAATGTGGTGGACGCCCCACGAGCCTATCCAGCCGATGCAATAGTCGTAGATGAAGTACCAGTTGAAGCTACAGTGCGTGTCGGTGTAGGGCTTCCAGGGGGCGGGGCCGAGCCACATCTCGTAATCGAGGCCGGGCGGGGCCGGCTTCGGCTGAGCGATGGGCAGCCCAGCCGAGCCGCCGGGCACGGCGACCTTGACGGTGTGCACCTTGCCCAGATAGCCGTTGAGCGCCAGCTCGGCGGCGAAGCGGAAATTGCGGTCGGAGCGCTGCTGCGTGCCGAGCTGGTAGACCCGCCCGTGCCGCCGCACCGTCTCGCGCACGGCCTGGCTCTCGTAGAGCGTCAGCGTCATCGCCTTCTCGCAATAGACGTCCTTGCCGTGCCGCATCGCCCAGATGGCGTGGAGGGCGTGCCAGAACTCGGGCGACGCGATGAACACGGCGTCAATATCGTCGCGGGTCACCAGGTCGCGGAAGTCGGCATAGGCATCGCAGCCCTTGTAGGTGCCCTTGCCGATGGCGTCGGCATAGCGGTCGTTCGCCTGCTTCTGACGGGCCTCGCGTTTGGACTTGTAGGGGTCGCAGGCGGCCATCACCTGGAGCGCGTAGTTGCCCACGCATCCGCCGAAGTGCCCGCTGCCCTGTCCCCCCACGCCGATGTGCCCGGTGCGAAGCCTGTCGCTCGGTGCCGCCCGCCCCTCGGCCCCGAGCACCGACCCATGCACAAGATACGGCGCGGCAATCCCCGCCGCCGCGCCCCCAAGAAACCGCCGACGGGTCGAAGCGCAAAGCATGCTCTACCCTTTCCTGTAGTGGGCCTGTCCCAGAAGAATACTCAACGGCGTGGCGCGGCGCAAGAGCCAATGCCCTTGAAGGCCACATAGCCATATGGTAGAATCTGCGCAGAGAGATTGTGGTGAACCGTTTGGAGTGTCGAGATGAAGGCTCTTACAGGGATTGTCGAGAACGGCATGGTGAGGCCATCTCCGCCGGCGCGGCTGCGCAACGGCGAAAAGGTCGTCATGGTGGTCGTAGGCAGGAAGAAAGGCCGACCGGCGGCGCCGCGCGATAGCCGCATCGAGGCCGAAGACGCCGCTTTTGCGAAGGCCTGCCGCCGCAGCATCAACGAGGCCATGCGCGCCGAGGAACGCTGATGCCGCAGCCGTTGCGCCAGGGCGACGTGTGGCTGGTTCACTTCGACGAGGGATGGGAGCGGCCCGCCATCATCGTCTCGCGGCCTGAGCTGAACCGCGGCAATACCGTGCTCGCCGTTCCCTGCACCTCTTCCCTTGTGCCCGAACGTGCCGCATCCCAAAACCATGTGCTCCTACCGAAGGGCACCGCGGGCCTGCCCAAGGACTCCGTGGCCCAAGCACACCTCATCCAGCCCGTCCCGTTGACGCGCCTGCTCTCGCGCATGGGCGCGCTAGCTCCCGAACGCCTCGGCGAAGTCCTCCTCGCCGTGGCCTGGGTGATTGACCTCTTCGATACCGTTGGGACCCGCTGACCTTGGACATGGGTCAGCAGTTGTGGCCCAAAGTGTAGAATGTAGATCTGACCCCCAGGCTCCCAGGCTCTGGAGGAGGAGTTCCGAGTTACGACCTGGCCCGCCCGCTTGACAAAGTGGAAGCCCCGCCATACAATGCCGCTTGTACGGCCCACCTCGGGTTCCGACTGAAGCCGGGCCACCTGCGCAAGAGGAGGTAGCGAAATGACCTCAGTTTCAGTGTACGTGGTAGACAGCCGCCGGCTACGGGCAGTTGTATTCTTGAGCATCTGCACTACGCTCATCCTGCTCACGCTTCAGTCCATGGCGGGGGAGCAGGCTCCAGGAAAACCGGGCACCCAACAGGGCGCGACCTTAGGGGAGCGGCTGCGCCAGATTGACGGCGGCTACCGGGTTCAACTGGAAGATCTGTTACGTGAGGCCAAGATAGCTGATGACAAAGACGCTATCGCTGACATCAGTTCGCGTCTGTCGGCGATTGCCAAGTATGCAAGTGCAGCGCCCCCGAAAAAACTACGGTCATTCACTTTGCAGGGCACCATCCTGAAGGAGGGCGAGTTGCTTGTCAGTCCCGACGGGATTCAGTGGAAGAACGTGTGGTGGGGCGTTGTGGAAGACATGACCTTGAACGGGGTAACATGGGAGCCAAAGTGGAGCGGGGACCGGCGCGGGATCGAGAATGAAACGGAAGTGCTCACGATGGACATTGGGGAGATCGTGGACTGCAAGAGCGACGGGAAGGTTACCTTGAAGAGGATCCCCAGAGGTGCCGGCAAGACCGGCTTCCGGGTTGAGAACCGGGAGCACCCTCACAAAACCACTTTCCGCATCAAGATTACCTACAGGCCCTCAAGAGCGGCGGAACCGGGCGCCAAGTGAGGGCGGCACGCCGTTCTTGAGTGGGCGCACCCCAGTATGCGCCTGCTTGCACCAGGCTCGCGCCTCTATCGGCGCATCCCAGACCCTCCTGACAACAAGCCCTTGAGTCGCGCCGTGCTCGCGCTGGGGTCAGATCTACATTCTACACTTTGGGCGATCTGGCACACTCTTGCCCTTGCTGCAAAGCTCCTGCTTCGGAACCAGCGCAACATGGCTAGGTTGAAGCCTCGGACGCCTTGCAGGCCACGAGCATGATCTCGATCTCGTCGAGGTCGAGGGGGCGGCGGCCCCAGTTGCCGGCGGTGCCGCCCCATAGGTTGAGCACGGTCAGGCCCGCAACGCGGAAGAGGAGGATGAGTTCGGTGGGGAGGAAACCGCGCTCGCGGACGGGGACGGGGGGCAGGCCCGCGCGCGGGGGGACTTCCCAGGATACGACCATCGTCAGGGGGTCGAAGCGGCCCTCGGCAAAGTGGCTGTTCTGGTGCTTACGGAGCATGGCAGCGCCGTTGAGGACGGTGAAGAGTGCCTTGGCGCCTGGCTTGAGGGCGTGGGCGATGTTGCGCAGGATGGCCAGGGGCTGCTCGATCGGGTCGTCCTGTTGGCCGAGGAGGCCGAAGGCGCCTTCGCAGAGGCACAGGGCGGCATCGAACTTGGCGGGGAATGAGAAGCTGGTGGCATCCGCACGCACCCATTCCACGCGCACGCCCGCGCTCCTGGCCGCTTCGGCGGCCCGGGCCAGCATCTCGGCGGAGAGGTCGAGGCCGGTCACGGCGTAGCCACGCCTGGCTAGCTCTATGGCGTGACGGCCCGTCCCGCACCCCACGTCGAGAATCGAGGCGCCGGGGGAGATGCCGAGCTCCTCGATCAGGAATTCCACCTCAGCGACGGTGTTCTTCGTGAACACGTTCTCGTCGTAAACGGGGGCATGCGCGTCGAAAAACTCCTCCCAGGTGCTCCTCGGGGGCAAAGCGAATCACTCCTTCTGTCCCGTTTCTTCTCGTTGCGAAGCTCCCGCTTCGCAACGGGGATTGTGCGGCTCCCGCCGCAAAGGGAGCGAAGCGGGCCTGGCCCGAGCGAAGTCGAGGGCAGCTTCGGTTAGCCGGTTGCGAAGCTGGAGCTTCGCAACCAGAGCAAGCACCCTCACCCGCCCGCCTTCGGCGGGCGACCTCTCCCCAAGGGAGAGGTGGGGGGATACGGGCTGAAGCCCGCGCTACAAGCTCCAGCCGGCGCGGTACTCGCGATGGAGGAGTGGGTTGAGGGCCGGGTCGTTGACGATCCTGCAATTCTGCGGGTCGTACTCGATGGGCTTGCCAGCCAGGGTGGCGACGTGGACCAACTGGACGATTTCGTTGGTGGGGGCGCCGATGTCGAAGTTGGAGAATGCCTTCTCGCCGCCCTTGCAGGCGCGAACCCACTCGGCGTGGTGGCCAATGGAACGCGGGACCTTCGGCTCGTCGCCCTTGTAGTCCTTGAACTGCTCCTGGGGCAGGAGGAAGACATTGGTGTTCCAGGGGCAGGTGGAGAGGAGGGCGGCCTTGGGTCCGCCGACGAGGCAGCCCCACTGGGTCATGGTGTAGCCGCGGAGGACCTCCTTGGGGGGCTTGAGGCCGCCGTTGTACCAGTGGACTTTGAGGGCTGGGCGGCTGCCGCGGGCGGGGAAGTCGAACACGGCCTTGATGTTGCGGGGATAGGTTTCGGGGTTGAGTTCGGATGCCTGGCCTTCGATGCGGATGATGGGCGGCCTCTCGGGCTTGTCGGCGGGGTCGGGGTTCCAGAGGAGGTCGAGGCGCAGGGCCCGGACGGCCATGTTGATGCTGTGGCAGCCCATGTCGCCGCCGCCGCCGCTGCCGAAATCGCGCCAGGTGCGCCACGAGCCTGGGACGTAGCAGGGGTGATAGGGTCGGTAGGGTGCCGGGCCGAGCCAGAGGTCCCAGTCCAGGGTCGGGGGCACCGGCGGGGTATCCTTGGGCCGCTCGCGGGGGCCGTCGCCGTTGGCGAGCCAGAGGTGGCATTCGGTCATGTCGCCGCAGAAGCCGCCCCAGGCCAGCTCGACGGCGCGCCGCAGGCCTTCGGAGGCCGAGCCCTGGTTGCCCATCTGGGTGGCGACCTTGTGCTTGGCGGCGGTGACGCGCATGAGGTGCGATTCGTAGACGGTGCGGGTGAGGGGCTTTTCGCAGAAGACGTGCTTGCCCAGCTTCATGGCGGCGATGGACGCGACGGCGTGCGTGTGGTCGGGCGTGCCCACCACGACGGCGTCAATCTGCGCGTGCATCTCGTCGAGCATCTTGCGGAAGTCCTTGTACGGCTTGGCAGCCGTGAACTTCTTGAAGCTGCCTTCGCCGCGGGCCGAGTCCACGTCGCAGAGGGCCACGACGTTGTTGCCGCCTGCGACCGCGTTGAGGACGCCGCCGCCCTGCCCTCCGACGCCGATGCCTGCGATGTTGAGCTTCTCGTTGGCTTGAGCCGCCGTGGCCGAGCGGCTGTCCTGGAGGATGACGAGGCCGGCGGCCCCGATGGCCGAGGCACCGAGGAATGCGCGACGACTGACGTGCGTTCTCATCTCGGTTCTCCTTGAGGTAGGGTGTGCATACTCGCACACCACTCCTCGTTCCGCGTGCAGGTATGCACGCCCTACCGTGCTTGCGTTCCGCGTGCAGGTATGCACGCCCTACCGTCCTCCCTCGGCCGCTCACTGGCCCTTCACGTCGAAGCAGTAGAGGTTGGTGTCGTAGCGGAGGTAGAGGCGTCCGCCGGCGACGACTGGGTGCGCCCAACTGCGTACATTGCCGGGGCCTTTCACCGTCACCTGGCCCTTGATCTCCATCTTCTCGGGGGAGCAGGTGGCCAAGGCGGCCCGCCCGCCGCCTTCGCCGAAGAGGTAGAGCATGCCGTCGGCGTAGCAGAGCGAGCCCTTGCCCATGCCCTGGGCTTGCCACTTCTTCTCGCCGGTCTTGAGGTCGAGGCAGGCGACGCGGCCGGTGTCGCCGTAGATGTAGCCGTCCTTGACGATGTAGCCGCCGTGGTGGGAGGCGAAGTCGGTGGTCCAGGCGCGCTCGGCGCTGACCTTGCCGCCGTCGGCCTTGAGCTTGAGGCACACCCCGCCCTTGCCGTAGCCGTTGGACCAGAAGACGTGGCCGTCGGCGTAGACGGGCGTGGTGCAGTTGGCGGTGTTGCCGGCGCTCCAGTTGTCGGAGAAGTGGACCTTGCCGTCGCGGGCGTCCACGCCGACGATGCCGCCGTGGGTGCCGTTGACGATGAGGGGTACGCCCTCGAAGGTGAAGGCGATGCAGGAGCCGTATTGCGCGCCGCCGTTGAAGCCTTCGCTGGCCCAGACCTTCTCGCCTGTCGCCTTGTCGAGAGCGACGATGCAGCTCGGGCCGCCGGGGGTGACGATGGCGAGGTTCTTGTAGATGAGGACGGATTCGGAGTAGCTCCAGCCGGGTCGTCGGCCGCCGAACTCCTTCATCTCGCGGGTCCATTTCTTGTCGCCGGTCTTGGCGTCGTAGCAGCCGATGAGGCCGGCGCCGTTGATGATGTAGAGGAGGCCGCCGTCAATGACGGGGGTGGAGCGGGAGCCGTCGGGGCCGCCGCACTTCTCGCCGTGCTCGGCCTGCCACTTCTGCTTGCCTTCGAGGTCGAGGGCGAAGACGACGAGCTTGCCGCCCTTGTCGCCGCTGATGTAGACGGTGCCGCCGGTGACGGCGACGCTGGAGAAGCCGACGCCGATGTCGTTGACCTGCCAGAGCAGCTTCGGGCCGCCGTCGGGCCATTCCTTCAGCAGCCCGGTCTCGAGCGACTTGCCGTCGCGGTTCGGCCCGCGCCAGCCGGGCCAGTCGCCGCCGGCGCTGCCGGCCTGGGCGGCCCCGATCCAGAACGCCCCGAACACCAGTCCACAGAGCACGCTTCGCATTCTCCACTCCTTCCTTCTGCGAACCACCGGCTCTCTCCCTGATCCTCTGCCACTCTCCGCGCGCGTCCCTGGTTCCCCCGCTCCGCGGGCAGGCAAAGCGGCGACTGCGTCACCGCACTCCAAACGGGCATCTCTTCGCGGCGTCACGGCTGGCGCAGTTGGTAGAGGCCGTGGCCGAGGTACTTGAGGTGTCCCTGCTTGACCAGCTCGTCCCAGACGGCTTTGGGGAAGTCGCCTGGCGGTGCGATGCCGACGACGCCCGAGTGTCGGCCGCCGGTCATGGCGCCGTGGCCGCCGAGCTTCGATTCGTCGTCGAGGCGCATGAACTTCAGGCGCTTGCGGAAGGCCTTGAGCGCCGACTTGAGTTGCTGCGGGTCCGGTGGGGCAGGGGGCGGACCTGGTTGGGACATAGCTTACTCCTTTGTGGGCTCGGACGCAAGGGCTCTGAGGATGGCCGGGGCGAGGAGTTCCACCTGCCAGGGCAGCATGGCGCCGCAGGCCAGGATGTCGCTGGCCGAGCGGGGCCTTCGTGCGACGACGGCCTCGAGCGTGGCCCGCGAGGCGAGGAGGGGCGGGGCCAGGCCCAGGTCGGCCGCGATGCGGGCGCACTCGGCCATTAGCGCATCCACCACCCGCTTCGCGCTGTCGGGCCGCCGGCGCAGCCGCGGCGCAAGGCGGGCCTTTGGCCATTCGGGCTCGGGGAGCCGGCGCGCGTGGGCGATTGCCCGTTCCAGGGCGTGGAGCCGGCGGCCCGTGCAGTTGCGCGGCAGCCTGGGGCCGTGGGACAGGTGGGCCGTGGGGTGGGTGGCTGCCCACACGGCCAGGTCCCGAAGCTGGGCGTTGCCGAGCACCATGAACGGCGGTCGGTCGGCGTGCTGGGCCTCGCTCTCGCGCCAGCGCCAGAGCTCGCGGACGAAGGCGAGCTGGTGGCGGGAGAGGCCCCTCAGGCCCTTGATGCGCCAGGCGTTCTCGGGGTCGCGGACGCGGTCGCGCGCCGTGGCCTCGACCATGCGCTCGCAGGATTCGCGGTACCAGTGGTAGCGGCCGAGGCGGCGGACCTCGTCGAGCAGCGCATCGGCGACGGGCGCGAGGTAGCGCACGTCGTCCGCCGCATAGGCCAACTGTGCGAGGGTGAGGGGGCGGCGCGCCCAGTCGGCTCTCCGGCTGGCCTTTGTGAGCGCGACGCCGCAGAAGCGCTGAGCGAGGGCGGCGAGGCCGAACTCCTCGTAGCCAATGACTTGGGCCGCAATCATCGTGTCGTGCACCTCGGCTCCTGGGCGGAAGCCCAGGGAGGCCCGCAGCATGCGCAGATCGTAGTCGGCCCCGTGGAAGAGAAGAGGCTTCGCCGCCAACGCCTCTAGAAACTCCGCCAGGTCAAGCCCCGCCAGCGGGTCCACAATATGCGCCTCCCCGTCAATCGCAAGCTGGATGAGGCACACCTTCTCGTAGTAGCTGTGCAGACTGTCCGCCTCCGTGTCGAGAGCAACGCGGCCGGCACGCGACAGACGCTCGACGAGCCGCGCGAGCGCGGGGGCGGAATCAACGTAACCATGCTCCACGTGGCTCAACGCGTTCCCTTCCCGCCGATACAAGTTGGCACTTGCAGGGGCTCCGTGATCGCATACGTGTGCCAGGGCAGGAGGCGGTACGAGGCCGCGGGCGGCAGGCCCTGGCCCGCCGTGAGGTCGCGGACGTGGCCGGGGAGGGCGGCGTCGCGCTCGGCGAAGTTCCACAGCGTCGCCCGCTTGCTCTCGGCATCGTGCCAGAGGACCCCCAACCCGTCCTCCTGGAGGAATCGCTTGTGCATGTGCGGGAGGTTCTCGTTGTAGTCGGCCAGCACGCGCTTGTGCCGCTCGGTCCAGATGCGGTCAATCCGCACGCCGTTGTAGAACAGGGCGAAGCTGGGCGAGGCCATGTGCGCGAAGAAGCGGTAGAGCGTGCCGACCGACTGTTCGATCTGGATGAGGTCGGTGGTGGGGATGGTGGTGTAGCCGAAGCCGCCCGTGACCTTGTAGCAGGCGAAGAGGTTCTGCGGCTCGGCGTAGGCGGCGGGGCAGCCGTGCTGCGGGCTGCCGAAGGGGCCGAAGCTCTCGATGAGGAAGTGGACGCCGGCGTCCTGGAGTTCCTTGAACGCGGCGAGGAGGCCGCGCCACTGGGTGCTCGGCTTGCCCGTGCGGTAGTTGACGGGCATGAAGCCGAGGTTGTAGAAGCTGTCGTAGAGGTAGCCGTCGAGGCCCGTCTCAGCCTTGATCTTCTTCAGGCAGTCAATCCAGTAGCGGCGGGCGCGCTCGGCGCCCATATCCATGATGCTGAAGACGGCGCCGTAGGCTCCGCCGTACTTGAGCCGGGTGTCTTCCATTCGGACGAACCAGCCCTTGTCGTCGCGCTCGGCAGCGTTCACGGGGCTGGAGAGCGCCTGGTCGTTGTTGGTCCACGCGTTCACGCGGATGCCGTGCTCGCGGCAGTCGGCGATGAACCGCTTCAGGGCGGCCGGCCCGCCCAGGCAGGGGGCCACCTCGTATTCGTGGCCGCAGCACATGTTCCACTGGAAGTCGGGGTGCGGGCAGCGCTCGGTCATGGCCGATTTGTTCAGGTTGTCCACGAACAGAGCCTTGAAGCCCAGGGCGACGGCGGCGGGCAGCAGGTCGCGGCGGTAGGTGTCTATGGTGAAGTTGTGCCAGTAGTTCTGGCACAGCCGCGGCACTAGCGGCTCCTCCTTCAGGCCGAACTCCGCCTGCGCTCGGTTCGCGATCTCATCGAACACCCACGTCCAGACGTTCCTCTGATCCGTGTCCGTCTTGGCGTCAGTGTTGAGGAGAATGCTCTTGGCCGAGGTCTTGACCTTGAGCGTCTGGTCGAAGATATGCTTGTCGAAGGTCTTGAGCTCGGACTTGCCGGGCTCGCGCATCAGGATGCTGCGGATGAGGGCGACGCGCTCGAAGATGCCGAGAAGGGTCTTGCCGCCCTTGCACTGGAAGTCGAATGCCTGGTGGGATGCCCAGCGGGGCAGGTTGTGGGTCATCACGGGGTTCGCTACGGACGCCGCGTCGTCCCAGTGAATCACCCCCTCCGTTGTCCACTTCGTGTCGGCAGCGAAGGTCGCCGTGGGCGCGGAGCAGGAGGACTGGGAGATGGCCGTCGTTCCCTCGATGTTGCCATCAAGCTCCCAACTCGCCATGTCCATGAGGTAGAAGAGCGGGACGTCCTTGCTGTCGTACTCGTAGTGGTAGGAGAAGCCCTCGAAGGAGACACCCTCGAAGGCGTCCCTGGCTGGCTTGAGAACGATGTCGAGGCGTCCTGTGCTCGCCACAACGGGCTTGTCCCAGTCGCCCGTCTCGTGAATCGGGTCGAAGCTGTGGTCGCGCAGCAGCTTGACAGGCAGCGGGCAGAAGGTCGCCGCGGTCTTGATGCGCACGCCGCTTTTCTTCTCCTCGATGCCGAGCAGCTCCAGCCCCGAAAGCTCAAGGCCGGCGAACGTCTGGGCGCAGGGCCGCAAGGGGAGGCGACCTGAGCGAACGACCGTCCTGCCAATGCGCACCTTCCCCAGACCGACCAAGTGTCTGGCCCGGATGAGGATCTCGACCGTGCAGTTGCCTACCTTGACCGCCTTGCGCATATTCCGCTTCCTCCGACTTCGCCGGTTGAAGCGAAGGGCTGAGACGGATACATTACTTGGCGCGTGCCGGCTCGTCAAGTCGCAATGGGCCAAACCGAGGGCGAGGACTGCCTGAAGGCAGGACTCCAAACGAGCGGCCATCCTGGTTCGGAGTTCTGCCTTCAGGCAGTCTTGAATGCGTGCGGAAGGAGTGTGCTGGTGAGAACGCAACCATGTGGCATCGTGGCCGTGGTGGTTGCCGCCATGGCCGCCCAGGCAGGGGGCCTGCCGGAAGCGAAGACCGGCGGCAAGGGGGGCGGGCCAATCAGCGTCCTCTTCGTGATGGGGCCGGGCGGGGCAGGGCAACTGCCCCTCGACCCCGCCGTGGCGAAACGGCTCGACGAATGCGGCTACCTCCACCGCCGCGTGGCCGACACCGAGCCGCTGACGCTCGACTACATCCGCCAATTCAGCGTGGTCGTCCTCGCCGGTCTCTCGGACTTCAATGGCGGCTCCTACTACGCCCCAGGCGGCGTGGTGCTGCTGAACACGGCCGCGAACGTGAAGCTGCTTCAGCAATACGTGGCGGAGGGCGGCGGCCTGGTCGTCGTCCCGCTGATGGCCGAGGCGGGGAGCCAGGTGGCTGCCACCCTCAACGCCGCCCTGGCGCCCTGGAAGATGGAGATCGGCTGGGAAACCGTCCGCGATGACGCGAATGCAATTCCCGGCCCCAAGGTCTACAACGCGCCGTTCGTCTACTCCTGGACTCGCAACATCGCCAAGAGTCCCATCACGGAAGGCGTCCGCGCCCTGGCGTACCCTGGCATCTGCATGCGGTGGGACGACGCCTATTCGACCAATCCGCTTCTGCCGAAAGACCGCGCGTGGAAGCCGCTCGCCTGGGGTGAGAAGACGAGCAAGTGCGTGCGGCTCGGCGACGCCTACAAGTGGGTTGACGGCGATTCAGGGCGGGCGCCCATCCTCGCCGCTGCCCGCGAGGCGGGGAAGGGGCGCGTCGCCGTCGTCGGCCTCGGCGCCTACTACCTGCTGAGCTATGCCTTCGACGAGAAGCGCACCGAGGTCGGCGAGAACTCGACCGGCCCGCTCAACGGCATCGCCTTTGAGCGCGGCGACGGCAAGACGCCGAGCGAGTGGGGCATTCTATTCGACAATCTCCTGCGCTGGACAGCGGAGGCGAGCACGAAGGCCGGCCTGGGCGGAAGTCCCGCACCTTGGGAAACGAAGCTCAAGCCCCGAAGCCTCCCTGATGAGCCAATCCCCGACTTCGCAGTGGTAGATTGGAAAAAGGCCGAGCTTCCGCCCACGTGGGCGCACCACGCCCCCAACATCCACTACTGGCGCGGTTCGCCCTTCTACGACGAGATCCCCGACCCGCTCGTGACCAAGCCGCAGGAGATGAACAAGCTCCTCATCGGCCCGCGCACCCGCTACTCGGAGGGGCGCGGCTCAATCGCCCAGTGGGCGAAGGCGGCCAAGGCGGCGGGCTATCGCGCCATCGTCTTCGCCGAACGCTTCGAGAAGCTCCGGGCCGAGGACTGGCCGAAGATCATGGCCGACTGCGAGCGGAACAGCTCGAAGGACTTCGCCTGCCTCCAGGGGATGGACATCGCGGACGACTATGGCAACCGCTACCTGATCCTCGGCAACACCAACTTCCCGCCAAAGGGCATCCTCACGCCCGACGGCAAGGGGCTTCAGCAGACATCGCGCCTCTCGCTCGGCTTCTCGGGGCACATCGCGGTCGTGCATCGCCTCGGGGGCAACAAGGGGCTGCCGACCGAGCTGTGCCGCCACTTCCAAGGCGTGAGCGTCTACACCTACGCCGATGAGGGCAAAGGCTACGGCCTGGCCGACGACGCCTTCGCCGCCTACCAGTGGCAGCTCTTCAACGCCAGCAACCCCATCCCCATCGTCGTCCACGAGCTCACCGACCCGCGTCAGGTGCCCACGGCCGCGGCCACGGGCTTCCAGCAGATCGTCCCGTCGCAGGACGCCCTCGACGCCATCCGCTACTTCCGCTACGGCCTGGCCCACTTCTTCGAGAACCCGCAGCGCTACTTCATCACCGAGGGGCCGATCATAGACAAGTTCGCCATCTTCAACAAGGACATCGGCAGCCCCGCCTGCAACCGCGACCACTGGCGGGCCATCGTCGGCGCCTCCTCGCCCGACGCGACTATAAAGGAAGCTGTGCTCTACGACCAGGTCACGACGCGCGCCGTCCGCCGCTGGCTGCCGAACAAGCCCAGCTTTGCCGAGTTGGTTGACGGCGACCATGGGCACCAACACCACTTCATGCTCGAGGTTACCGACAGCAAGGGCCGTCAAGCGATCTCGCCCCACCTTCGCACAGTGCCGCGCGGCTACTTCACCCGCTGCGCCGACAGGCAAAACTGGTTCGGCGCCGCCGGCTCCTACACTGGCATCTGGCCCAGCGGCCGCCACGGCATCTGGTACATCCGCCCCCATTTCCCTGCCGGCCCCGAAACCGAGGAGTTCGGCGGCAAACACCCACTGGCCACCATCATGTGGTTCGCCTTTGCCAGCAACGCCGCGACCCTTACCGATTACGTGGTTGACCGACGCTACGTGCGGCCGGTTAGCTACGGCATGGACGCCTGGCGGATCGAGAACACCGAGGAGAGCCTGACTTACAGAGCTAATGCGCGGGTCAGCAAGTGGCATGACATCGTTACGGGCATGGGCAACCCGGAAGGTATGAACCCGGGTCCCATGGCTTTCTTGACCGGCGTGTTCACAGAAACGTGGCTGAAAGCGCCGGCCAAGCCGACCAGCAATGTGTTCCCCGTGATCAACAGTGTAGCAGCCGGAACGGCTTACCGCTTCATCAAGGGCGGGCAGGTTGTGGAGGGGAAGCTTGACGGCAAGGCGGACACACTCGTGGACCTCCCCGCTGGATCGTCACTGGGCGACATCCTGCTTCTGGATCCGCTCACGGTCACAGGCAAGGGCGAGATGGGCTGGAGGGCCGAGCCGGGCAAGGAGATCGGGGCCTGGGCAAGTTGGGGGGGCATCCGATACATGTATGTGCCGCAGGCTTGGCGCCGGTCGCTCGGAGCCGAAGGCCCGACCCCTTGGTCCCTGCGTCTCACCCAAGGCAGGATCGAAAGGGTGCTTGGGACAGTGGATTTGGTGGCAGATCGGTACGGCGTGGTCGGAACCCTTCGGGCCGGCGGCGAGATGAAGCTGCTGCCCCTCGTTGTCGTGGCTCTTGAGGATGAGTGGCCAGCCGCGCTCTGGACGCCTGAAGGTCTGGCCTACTCTTTCTGGAGCGGCCTCGTAAAGCAGACGGCGCTGCCCGGAACAACCTCAGGCCCGCCGTTCCTGGCGAATATTGGCGTCTCTTGGGAGGGCGGCTTCGCCGCCCTGCCGAACACAAAGGACACGCCATTCTACGTGGGCAACACGCTGATGGCCTCCGACAGAGGACTCATGCTCGCCTGGACGCTCTGGACGGCGACGGAGGCGGGGATCGAGGTGCACAACCCGACCTTCAAGACGATCAAGGCGAGGGTGTGGAGCGCCAAGGCCATCCCAGGCAAGTTCGTGGTGGACGTCGAGGTGACGGTTCCCCCCGGCACGACGCAGCGGCTGATGCTGCCAGGGAAGTGAGCATTTCAAGGAGAGACCAATGGCAAAGGAAGGAATCCCGCGCGAAATCCGGAGGCAAGCAGAGGAGATTATCGAGCGTTTCAACAGGGAGGAGATTCAAGATCCCAACCATTGCTACCTGCCGCGGTTCAGAGGTCCGCACCTCTACCTCGACCGACGCGATCACGAGGCCGTCTCGCAGATCGCGCGGCTGACGTTCAAGGGGGAGATTGACAACTGGGGCTTTGCCATCTTCAAGTACAGCTCGATGCGCTACGACCCCCACGAGTGGATGTTCCCTGGCGGGGGTCTTGTTGACGGCACCATCGAGGGCGCGATGCGAGCCGGGCTGGATGCCTATCCGGGCTAGATAGCTGGCCACGATTCCCGGTCGTTGTAGCCACAAGCGTCCCGCTTGTGGAAGCGACGGGAGACCCCAGGCTGGCAAGCGGGACGCTTGCCGCTACAACAGCCCGTTCGCGCCAACGCCCGGATGACCGGGAATCGTGGCGGGCCATCTAGCCAGCGGACGCGGAGCGTCGCGGGAACTGCGTTCAACGCAGCCGCCTCGGTGCCCTGCTCCCGAAGGGAGCGTAGCGGGTTGCCGGCGGCTTCAGCCGCCGGACTCTGGCGCCGTAGCGGCCCGAAGTCCCGAAGGGACGGCAGAAGGAGGCGTGGACCGCCCGGCCAGGGCTTTCTGCCGTCCCTTCGGGACTGGCCTGGAGCGGCCCCCGGTCCGGCGGCTGAAGCCGCCGGCAACCCACTCCGGTCCCTTCGGGACCGCGGAGAGTTTTCTGCCGTCCCTTCGGGACTGGCCTGGAGCGGCCCCCGGTCCGGCGGCTGAAGCCGCCGGCAACCCACTCCGGTCCCTTCGGGACCGCGGAGGGTTTCCTGCCGTCCCTTCGGGACTGGCTTGGGGGGGCCCCTGGCGAAGGGCGCCGGAGGACACCGTGACCGACAACCACAAACAGCCCCTCGCCTTCGCGCTCGCCGTGAACTACGCCGGGATGGTGTGCCTCGCCGTCGCGGTGAACCTGCCGCCGCTGCTGATGACCACTCTCAGCTCGGCAGTCGGGGCCACGCGCGAACAGGCCAAGGAAGGGGGAGCGGCCGCCAACAGCGGGACGCCGGGCGAGGCTGCGGCAGGACAGCCCGAGCGCTCGCTCACCGAGGAGCAGAAGGGGCGGATCAGCGCGGCCATCTTCATCGGGCTGGTGGTCGGCATCGTGCTCACGGGGCCGCTGGCCGACCGGCTGGGAGCGAAGCCGTTCGCCATCGCGGGCAGCCTGCTTGTGGGCGCGGGGCTGGCTGTGCTGGGCTTTGCGCGCAGCTACGCTGCCGTGCTGGGGGCCGCCCTTCTGATGGGCCTGGGGGCGGGGGTGCTGGATATGGTGCTCAGCCCCATCGTGGCCGCGCTCCAGCCCGAGGGCCGGACCTCGGCAATGAACTGGCTGCACTCCTTCTACTCGATTGGGGCGGTCGCCACGGCGCTCGGTGTGTCCGAAGCGCTGGAGCGCGGGATGGGGTGGCGAACGGTCTCGTTCGCGTTGATCCCGCTGTGCGTGCTGGTGGCCGCGGGCTTCGTGGGGATGCGGGTGCCGAGGCTCGTCGCGGACGGCTACGACAGGATGCGCCTGCGGAGGCTGTGCCGCGAGCCTTACTTCCTGGCGGCGCTAGCCGCGATCTTCCTGGTGGGCTGCACGGAGCTGGCGATGGCCCAGTGGCTGCCCGCCTACGCGGAGGAGGGGCTAGGCTTCTCGAAGGTTGCGGGTGGAAGGGCGCTGATGGGCTTCTACGTGGTCATGGCGGGAGGGCGCATCGCGGGGGGCCTTGTCGGGCATCGCGTGCGGGCGACCAGCCTGATGATCGGCTGCTGCGCCCTCGCGGCGTGCCTCTACGCCGTGGCATCATTCGCCCCGTGGCGGGCGGCGGCCCTGGCCGCGTGCGGGGCAATGGGGCTTGCGGTGAGCTGTCTGTGGCCCAGCATGTTGGCAGTGGCGGCGGACAGGTTCCCGCACGGCGGTGCCTCGATGTTCGCCCTGCTGGCGGCCTTCGGGAATGGCGGCGGCATCCTGATGCCGTGGCTGGTCGGCGCGGTCGCCGGGGCGACCTCGATGGCCTGGGGCATGGCCACGGGCATCCTCCCGCCGGTGCTCATGGTCGCCCTGCTCGTGTGGATGGCGCAGCATCACACCAAGCCGAAGACTGGCTAAAGCCAGGACTCCAAACCCGCATTATCCTTGTTCGGAGTCCTGCCTTCAGGCAGTCTTGGCTTCGGGCAAGCACGCCTCACTTTGCCCGCGGCCCCTCGGTAGGGCCGGTGGGGACGACGACCTCGAAGTCCGTGCCCAGGGCGCGCCTCAGCTCATCGAGGTTCTTCAGTCGGCTGTCGGGCGCGATCGAGATCAGCCAGTCGAGACCGTTGTCCGCGCAGAACATCCCGTACTTCTTGAGGCCCTCAAGGATGGCCTTGGGGTGCTTGGAGAAGCCGGAGGTATCGAAGTCCTTGCGGAGGCGCAGCCGCTCGCCCATTCGGGGGAAGTTGGGGCTGGTGTGGCGGCTGGCGTAGTGGGTGGCGGGATAGACGTATTCGCGGCGTGTGCGGGTGAAGGTGACTCGCATGGCGTGCTCGACGATGCCCCGCTCGCATTCCTCGAAGCGGACAGCGGCTGGGAAGATGGGCAGGCCGGCGGCGTCGGCGGAGGTCCAGCCGGCCGGCCGCATCTTGTTCGTCTTGAGGTCGAAGACCGACGACTGTGCGGCCTCCCAGCCAGCGTCCTTCTTGTAGGCCGCGAAGAGCTCGTAGAGCATCCCGTTCACGGGGTCCACCACCAGCACGTGGCGGTCGCCACGGCCCTCGCGTTGGAGCTTCTCGAGTTCGCCGCCGTAGATTGGCCAGCCCTCGACCGGCGCGTTGTCGGGGATGGGCATCGGCAGCTTGTCCGACTCGGCCGGGTAGCCCACGATCTTCACCTCCACCTTCTTCTGGTTCGGCGGGACGATGATGAAGCCCATGTCGAGGTTGTAGTGGAGATATCGCCGCCGGAAGTTGCACGATGCGATGATGTTCCCGGAATTCGGGTGAACCGGCCGCCCCGAGATGTCCTCGTTCCACGGGTTGTCGGGCGGGAAGACCTGGAGCGCCTCCATGATGCGGTCGGCCTCGGGGGTGTTGAACAGCACGGGCTCTGTGATTCCGGGCATCTTGGGCCTCGGGCGCGGAGCGGCTGCGGGGAGCGCCGGCGCGGCGGCGGCGAGCGGCCCGGCCAGACCGCCGGCAATCCGGATGTCCACAGGTGCGTTCCCGATGTTCCCCTGGATGCGGATCTCTCCCTCGCCGCCCGTTGCGGCGCCGAGGAGCGCCGCGGCGAGGATGCCTCCGAGCAGCAGAGCACGGTTCCTGGCCATCGCGGGCCTCCTGAGTAGGCTCCCCGTTCCCTCTTCCACTTCCCCCCTATCCTACCATTCCGCCCGTGAGTTTCAACGGCAGGTTGTCTGGCCGGCAGCGACTCACTATAATGCTCCGGTCGGCGCTGGCACTGTAGCCTGTCGGAGACCAATGGATGATTGATGCGAATGCCTTTCGTGACGTGGACCCCGGGCAGCGGGTGCTGATGGGGCCTGGGCCGAGCGATGTGCCGCCTCGCGTGCTTCAGGCCATGGCCGCCCCGACCATCGGCCACCTCGACCCCCGCTTCCTCGCCCTGATGGATGAGACGCAGGAACTCCTCCGTTACGTGTTCCAGACGGCCAACGAGTTCACCATCCCCGTCTCCGGCACAGGCAGCGCGGGGATGGAGACGTGCTTCGTCAACCTGGTCGAGCCGGGCGACGAGGTGGTGGTCTGTATCAACGGTGTGTTCGGGACGCGAATGGCCGACATCGTGAATCGCCTCGGCGGCAATCTGGTCAAGGTCGAAGCCGAGTGGGGCAGGGCGGTGGCGCCCGAGGCCGTCGAGAAAGCCGTCGCGGGTCGCAAGCCCAAGCTCATCGCAGTCGTCCACGCTGAGACCTCGACGGGCGCCTGCACGCCGCTGGACGACATCGCGTGCATCGCCGCCGACGCGGGGGCGCTGTTCCTGGTGGACACCGTGACCTCGCTGGGCGGCATGCCCGTGGGCGTGGACGCGGTGGGCATTGACGCGGTGTACAGCGGCACGCAGAAGTGCCTTTCGTGCCCGCCTGGCCTCGCGCCGGTCTCGTTCAGCGCCGAGGCCCTCAACGCGCTGGAGAGTCGCAAGGCACCCGTGGTGAGCTGGTATCTCGACATGGGCATGGTGCGCCAGTATTGGGGTGGAGCCCGCAAGTACCACCACACGGCGCCCATCAACATGGTCTACGCCCTCCGAGAGGCGCTCCGCATCATCGCCGAGGAGGGCCTGGAGGCGCGCTGGGCGCGCCACCTCCTGAACCACTGCGCCCTGGTCGCCGGCCTGGAGGCGATGGGCCTCTCGATGCTCGTGCCCGAAGCCGAGCGCCTGCCCATGCTCAACGCCGTCCGCATCCCCGACGGCGCGGACGACAAGAAGGTGCGGGCCGCGCTTCTCGCCGACTTCGGCATCGAGATCGGCGCCGGCCTCGGGCCGCTCGCGGGAAGGGTCTGGCGCGTCGGCCTCATGGGCCACGCCGCCTGCCGCCGAAACGTCACGCTCTTCCTCGCCGCGCTCGAGACCATCCTGAAGGCCGAAGGTGTGAAGGTCAACGCCGGGGGGCTGGAGGCCGCCGCGGCGGTCTACGGGCAGAGGACTGGATGATTGGATGAGTGGATGGGTGGATGAATGTCAGACCAGGCCAAGTCTTCTCATTCATCCAACCATCCACCCATCCATTCATCCCCTTGAGGAAGCACGGTGATCCCGCCTAGCCTACTGGCCGAACTTCGTCGCATCGTGGGTAAGGCCAATGTCCACGCCGGCCCCACCGACGCCGAGGTCTATTCCTACGATGCCTCGCTGGCCATCGGCATCCCCGATGCCATTGTGTTCCCCGCCTCAACCGAGGAGGTCGCCGCGGTCGTGCGGGCGGCCGCCGTGGCGTGCGTGCCTTGCATCCCGCGCGGCTTCGGCACCAACCTGTCGGGCGGAAGCATCGCCCCACGCGGCGGCATCATCGTCGGCCTCACGCGGATGAACCGCATTCTCTCGCTCGAGCCCGAGCGCCGCATCGCCATCGCGCAGCCGGGCGTGACGAATCTGGAGCTTCAGAACGCCCTCGCCCCCCTCGGCTTCTTCTTCGCCCCCGACCCCGCGAGCCAGAAGGCGGCCACCCTCGGCGGCAACGTCGCCGAGAACTCCGGCGGCCCCCATTGCGTCAAGTACGGCGTGATGACCAACCACGTGCTGGGCATGGAGGTCGTCCTGCCCAGCGGCGAGGTGACACACGTCGGCGGCGCCGCCCTCGACCCGCCCGGTTACGACCTCCGCGGCCTGCTCGTCGGCTCCGAGGGCACGCTCGGCATCGCGACGGAGATGACGCTGCGCATCCTGCCGTTGCCCGAGACGGTCATCACCCTGCTCGCCATCTACGAGAGCGTCCAGGCCGCCGCACGCTCGGTCTCGGCCATCATCGCCCACGGCATCGTGCCCGCGACGCTGGAGATGATGGACAACCCGGTCATCCGGGCCGTCGAGGCCAGCTATCCTGCCGGCTACCCGCTCGATGCGGCAGCCGTGCTAATCATTGAGGTCGAGGGGCCGGCGGCGGGGCTCGACGCCCAGGCCGTGCGCATCGAGGAGCTGTGCGCCGCCAATGCCTGCCGCACCATCCGCCGGGCCAGGAACGGCGCCGAGCGCGACCAGCTCTGGGCGGGCCGCCGCGGCGCTTTCGGCGCACTCGCCCGCATCGCCCCAAGCTTCTGGGTGGCCGACTGCACGGTTCCTCGCAACCGCCTGCCCGAGGCCCTGGAGCGAATGGCCGAGATCGCGAGGAAGTCCAACTTCCCCAGCGGCAACGTGCTCCACGCGGGCGACGGCAATCTCCACCCGCTCCTGTTCTTTGACAACCGCGACGCCGGCCAGACCCATCGCGTGCACGAGGCTGGCCGCGAGGTGATGAAAGCCTGCGTCGCCCTCGGCGGCACCATC
>Ga0194112_10002400_pt1 | contig 26880 bp, 21 predicted proteins | sample TA2MahC400mmetaG_FD_146191 | JGI IMG/M metagenome (GOLD analysis project Ga0194112, IMG submission 146191) | Freshwater microbial communities from Lake Tanganyika, Tanzania - TA2015016 Mahale Deep Cast 400m | ecosystem: Environmental > Aquatic > Freshwater > Lake | place: Tanzania: Lake... | reverse complement strand
TCGGGTCGCACAAGCAGCGGAACCGCGGAAGCCGTTGTCGTCTCGCCGTGGTGGATCTCATAACCCTCGACGGTCAAGCCGGACGGCGCATGCAAGGCGGAAGAGCGCAATAGGGTCTTTTCACCCTTCATGACAGTCCGCACATCGAGCAGGCCCAGACCCGCTGCCCGGCCGGCATTTGATTCCACGCTCCCGGGATCGCAAACCTCTCCGCCGATCATCTGAAGACCGCCGCAGATGCCGACGATCTCGGTCTCGCCGGAAGCCGCGAGTTGGACGATCCGTTCGGACAGCCCCGAACGCGCGAGATGGACGAGGTCGCCGAGCGTGTTCTTGCTGCCCGGGATGATGAGCGCATCGGGGGTTCCGATTTCTTCTGCCGAGCGGACAATCCGCAGGTGAACGTCCGGTTCCGCGCGGAAGCAGTCGAAATCGGTGAAGTTCGAGATGTGCGGCAGGTCAATGACGGCCACCTCAACCGCCGCACCGTCCAGCCGTTGCGAATCCAGCGCGCGGCTCTTGAAGGTGACCGAATCCTCTTCCGGCAGGTTCATCCCCGCCAGATACGGCACCACGCCCAGGACTGGTCTGCCGGTGTGCTGCAACGTGTAGTCGAGCGCGTCCTTCAGCAGGGACTCCTGGCCACGGAAGCGGTTGACCACGAAGCCGGCCACCAGCGCGCGTTCCCACTCGCTCAGCACTTCCATCGTGCCGACAAAGGAGGCAAACACCCCGCCGCGGTCGATATCGCCCACAAGCAATACCGGCGCACGGGCGTATCGCGCCATCGTCATGTTGACGATGTCATGCTGCTTCAGATTGACCTCGCCGGGACTGCCCGCGCCCTCGATTACCAATGCATCGTGGTCGGCGGCCAGTTCATCATAGGCCCGGCAGACGGTCTTGAACGCCTCCGGCTTGTACCGGATGTACTCGCCCACCTTCATGTTGCCCACGGGTTTGCCCATGACGATCACCTGGGAACCCGTGTCGGAGTTGGGCTTCAGCAGCACCGGGTTCATGCGGACATCCGGCTCGATCCGGCACGCCTGGGCCTGCAACACCTGGGCACGACCCATCTCGCCGCCGTCGCGGGTGACGAAGGAGTTGAGCGACATGTTCTGTGCCTTGAACGGCGCCACTCGGAAACCGTCCTGGAGCAGGATGCGGCAGAGCGCGGCGGTCATCACGCTCTTGCCGGCGTTGGAGCTCGTGCCCTGGAACATGATGACCGGGGTGCGGCGCGCTTTCGCCGCCGGTTGCCGGCCTTCCAATACGCGCCGTAGCGCCATGAGCAACCGCTCGTTCTCGCCGGCCGTCCGCACGGCTATCCGGAAATAGCGGTCGTCCAGGCATTGGAAATTATCGCATACGCGGATGGCGATCCCTTCCTCGCGAAGCAGGCGTTCGGTCAGCGCCGGCGCGTTCGGAAGCGCGGTTTCCAGCCGTACCAGCAGGAAATTCGCCTCGCCGGGACACGCTGTCAGGCCCCGGAACTCGTGCAGTCCGGCCAGCAATCGCTCCCGTTCCCCGCTTACCATGGCGCGCGAACGCTCGACATAGTCCCTGTCCTGCAGGGCCATGACGCCAACCGCCTGGGCCAGCGTGTTGACGCTCCAGGGCGGCTGGCTTTCGCGCACGCACCGGACGACGGCAGGATCACTCACCGCGCATCCAAGCCGCAGGCCGGGAATCGCGAATATCTTGGTCAACGACAGCAGGACCGTGACATTGGACGGACGGCGTTGGGTCAGGCTGTCAAACCCCTCCACAAAATCGCCGAAGGCTTCGTCCACCAGGAAGAGGCATTGCGGATGGGCCTTTGCCAGCGTCCGTAGGGCCTCCGCGTCGCATACGATCCCCGTGGGGTTGTTCGGGCGCCCCAGGAAGACCATCGTGGAGTCATCCAGCAGGGGGACAAGACGGGCCGGATCGAGCTGGAAGTCTTCCTTCTCTGCCAAGGGAACCGTAACGACTTCCATTCCCGCCAGACCCGCGGCACGGGCATAGTCGGCATAGGCGGGGACTGGGATCACGGCCCGCCGAGTTCCGGCAACTTGGGCGAGCAGGTAGAGCAGTTCGGTCGAACCATTACCGGCCAGCACGTTGTCGGAATCCGCACCATACCGGTTCGCTATGGCGGCGGTCAGCGCGGCGCAATCGGGATCCGGGTAGTGGGTCAAGTCTGAGACATGTCCGCTGATAAGCCGCCGAAGCCACTCGGGCGGACCAAGAGGATTGATGTTCGCGGAGAAATCGAGGATGTCCTCCGGCACCCGGCCCGCCAGTTTCGCGAGCCGATTCAGATTTCCGCCATGTCCGTCGGTGCTCATGTTCGAGACCAAGAAAAAGGCATCCCGGATCCCCTTGAAAGGGACCCGGGATGCCGATATTCCATCCCAGCAAGCAAAACCGATCGCCTTCAGACCCCAGTCCACGAGGGTCAACGACCGATACGTACCTCTGTGGACCGGTATTCTGGCTTCCGGATCGTCCTACTGGCCGCGCCTTCCCATCTTGCGACAGTGGCCCTTGCGGCGTTCGTCCCCGGTTACAGCGGCGGTACCGTGACGGATTCGCACCGTCTTCCCGACTTCCACAGGTCAAACTGCCGGCAACGTTACGACAAACCTCGCTTCGTGTCAATCTCACTGGCAACGCCCTATGAAACGCGCTATCTTGTCACCCCCATGAATCAGGTGATCGCAGAGGACCGGCGCCCGATACTCACGAGAAAGGAACAGCCGACAGCCCTGTCGGCCTTCGCGGGAATCCGGGACCGTTTCCCCTTTCCGTTGGGGACCACGTCGTACATCGTCCCCGACAATATCCTGCCCAACGTTCGTCTCCTGGCAAAGGTCGTGGACGACGTTGAAATCGTGGTCTTTGAATCCGACGAGATTTCGAATCTTCCCGATCCCGAAGTGGTTGAAGAACTCCGCTCTCTGGCTGAGTCAAACCGTTTGACCTATACGATCCACCTGCCGATGGACGTCAGTCTGGGACACGCCGATGGGGCGGTGCGACGCGCGAGTGTCGACAAGTGCCTGAGAGTTCTCGATCGGATGCAACCGGTGCGGCCCCTCGCCGTAGTTCTCCATTTCCACCACGAGGCATACCGAAACGGCATCCCCGCCGCCGACATTCCCCGCTGGCAAACGGCGCTCCATGACTCGGTCAGGGATCTCCTGGCCGCAGGTGTGGCGCCTCACAACCTGTGCATCGAGACTCTGTCCTATCCGTTCGAGTGGGTTGATGAGATCGTCTGCGGAAACAGCCTGTCAGTATGTCTGGACGTAGGTCACATTCTCATGAATGGCTATGACCTGACGGCGCACCTCGACCGCTACTGGACGCGCACACGGGTTGTTCACTTGCACGGCGTGCTGGATGGACATGACCATCGGGATATATCCGCCATCGACCGGCGCATTCTTGCACAAGTGATGGAACGTATGTACGGAAGCATCACGCCGCCGGTTTTGACCCTTGAAGTTTTCAACGAAGATGATCTTGTCAAGTCACTGCAACGGCTGGAGGATTTCGCGCAATGAATCGCATCACGCTGGTAACCGGAGGATCGCGCAGCGGCAAGAGCCGGTATGCCTTGGAAGCGGCGAAAGCCTTTCCGCGACGCCTGTTTGTGGCGACGGCCGTGCCATTTGACGAAGAAATGAAGCAGCGGGTTGCGAAACACCGGGCCGAGCGCGGCGATGCCTTTCGGACTGTGGAAGAGACGGAGAACCTCGCTTCGGCACTCCGCGCCGTGCCCCCCGACATTCAAGTGGTCTTGATCGATTGCCTCACGGTGTGGATCGGCAACCTCATGCACCGCTACGGGGCGGAACAGGCATGGTTCCCACCGATCGATGAGTTCCTGGGCGCGCTTACCCGGCCTCCGTGTCATATCATCCTGGTGACGAACGAAGTCGGGATGGGCATCGTTCCGGAACATCCGATGGGAAGACGCTTTCGAGATATCGCAGGGGCTGTGAATGGTCGTGTGGCGGCGGCAGCCGACCGTGTAGTGTTCATGGTCAGCGGCATCCCGGTGGTCATCAAGGACGGCGGGCGCGCTGCCTGATAACCGTCCTGTCCCCGGAAAGGAGCACAAGAATATGCTACGTGGCTTGATTACGGCTATACGCACGCTTACCATCCTTCCCGTGCCGGGGCGGGACGCGGAGAAGATGAGCGCCTCGCTGCCTTGGTTTCCCGTCGTGGGACTTCTGCTGGGGGCAATTCTTTGGGCCGTGGCCCGTGGGGCCATGGCACTGACCCCGTTGTTTTGGCCGGAAGCGGCTGGTGTTCTGGTTGTTGTTGGCGGCGCCGTTCTCACCCGCGGACTGCATTTGGACGGCCTCGGCGACTGGGCGGACGGTTTCTGGGGGGCACGCGACAAGGAGAAGGTCCTGGCCATCATGAAGGACCCACGCACTGGGGCGTTTGGTGTAGTTGCCCTGGTGAGCGTTCTCCTGGGGCAGTGGGTCTGTGTGACGCGTTTGGCAAGTGCGGGCGGGTTGGAATGGATCCTCGTCGCCTATGTCATATCGCGAACGATGCAGGTTGACCTGGCCGTGGCCCATCCCTATGCCCGTGCCGAGGGTGGGACTGGCGCCCCCTTCGTTGCGGGAGCCAGGCCGAAGCATCTTCTCGTCGCTATTCTGGTCGCCGGCGCACTGCTTCTTGCGGTTGGGAGGGGCGCGCCGGTATGCTTGGTTGCGCTCCTCATCGCATGGCTCATGACAAGGCTCTTCGGATTCCGGTGTCGCCGTCGCATTGGCGGCATCACGGGTGACCTGCTGGGCGCCGGCAGCGTGCTGACGGAAACGACAGTGCTCTTCATCGGCGCCGTTCTGAACGCGGCGTCGCAGTGACATCTGAACCCATTCACTCGGATGACGATTGAGGAACAACGGGCGATCATCACTCCCGCCGCCCGAGGGACGTATTCCGATCGGTCGCACGCAGCATGGCCTCCACTTCCGTCTTCTCCAGATAGCTGATCTCGGGAATCGCGTTCTGCCGCTTGGACGGGATCGCGGTGATCCGGCTGCAATGCTCCATCAACACCGGCTCCTGCAGTGCGATGAAGTTGTATAGCCCGCGAATGGCGACGAGGCGGTAGTTGCGAGTCTGGATCAAGGTCAACATGGCTGAATAGCCGGTAATGCAACCGCTCGCCAAAAGGTGGCCCGCGACCTCCGGGCGCGGGCAGGCATACGGAGCCCGCCGGAGCGTGGCACGGCCGCGCCCCCGGACCGCGCGCCGCGAGGGGTTCACGCTGCTGGAGTTGCTGGTCGTGATCGGCGTGATCGGGCTGCTCGCGGGTCTGCTTCTGCCGGCGCTGAGCGCGTCACGCGAAGCGGCGCGCGGCGCCCACTGCGCCAACAGCCTCAGGCAGTTGTACCTGGCCAACACCATGTACGCCGACGATCACGGCGGCTACGCGCCAGCCGCCGATGACATTTTCACCTCCAACCTGCGGCGCTGGCACGGCACGCGCGAAAGCGCCAGCCAGCCTTTCGACGGGAGTCGGGGGCCGCTCGCGCCATATCTCGGAACCTCCGGCCGCGTCCGCACATGCCCGTCCTTCGCGGCGTTTCGGACCGGCCCGGGCGCGAACGCGTTCGAGGTTTCGTGCGGCGGCTACGGCTACAACACCGTCGGGGTCGGATCCCAGACCTACCTCAGTGATGACCTTGGCCCCGGCGCGCCCGGCGCACGCGGCGATCAGCAGAAGGACACGTGGCGCGTGTGCTCACCGGGGGCCGGGCGGGGTGGCGCCTGGAATGCCGCAGGCTTTCGCTTCGCTTATAAAGCGCCGCACCTTCACGGGATCCTTCCTGCCCGGCGACGCTTCCACGCCGCTGACGACGTCCACGCCCAGCGGCCGCACCAAGCGCACCGCTTCGGCCACGTTTTCGGGCGTCAGCCCCCCCGCCAGCATGAGCGGCGCCGATCGCGCCAGCCGCGCCGCCGCGTCCCAGTCCGCCGCCACCCCCGTGCCGCCGTAGGCGCCCGGAACCGACGCGTCAACCAGGTAGCGCTCCGCCGGCCACGCGCCGGGATCGGGCCGCCAGACGCCGTTCTCCATCCGCACGGCGCGCCACACCGGCACGGGCAGCGCCGCGAACTCGGCCGGATCCTCGTCGCCGTGAGTCTGCGCCGCGTACAGGCCGCAGTCCTCCGCCACCTTGCGCACGACCGCGGCATTCTCGTTGACAAATACCGCCACCGCGCGCGCCGTCCCGCCGAGGCCGTCCAGAATGCGGCGCATCGCGCCCGGCGTGATGCCGCGCGGCGACCCCGCGTAGAGCACGAAGCCGAGGTAGTCGGCCCCGCACGCCAGGGCGTGCCGCGCGTCAGCCTGGTTGGTCAACCCGCAGATCTTGACTTCGACCGTGCGCGTGAATGTCTGATCGCTCATGTCCGGCGTCACCTTACCATGCGCGCGCCGCGGGCGGCGAGGCGAATCGCCGCGCCGAAAAGAATTGCATTGCCGGCGCGTTGCGCCATAGTCCCGCCAAGCTGCGGGAATTCGTCGGCCGGGCCAACGGCCGCTCCCGGGCAAATGGGGGATCCGCATGAAGAAGGCCGCCGCAAGAAGACTGGTTTGCCCGTTTCTTTTCGCCGTCGCGCTCGCGCTTGCCGGCGCGCCGTCACGGGCGCAGACCGCCGCGCCGTCCGCGTCCAAAGCGCAGTTCGACAAGATCGTCACGCGCCTCGACCAGGGCGGCGATATCCTGGTGGTGGCCAACATCCAGGGCGTCATCGAGGAATCCGTCGGCAGCCTGATCAACATGATGGAACTGGGCGCCGGAAGCCGGCCGGAAAACGCGGCGTTCGCCGAGTTGCTGCGCAAACTCCCGTCTTTCCTGCAGGCCAACGGTTTCTACGCCGTGGACGGCCTGGGCTACAGCTCCGTGCCGCGCGCGGACGGCCTGCACAAGGTCAAGCTCTTCCTCAGCCGCGACGCGTCCGCGAGCGCCCTTCCCCTGTGGCGCGGACTGATGGGCGTCGAGCAGCGCGAATCGGCCGCCCTGCGCTTCGCGCCCCCCGACACGGCGCTCGCCCGGACCTCCGCCGCCGAGCTGAAACAGCTCTGGGCCCTGACGCGGGCAGCCGTCAGGGAACTGGCGTCCCCCGAAGCCGCCGCGCAGTTCAGCAAGAGCATCGACGGCCTCACCCCGGTCCTGGGCACGCCCCTCGACGCGCTGATCGACTCGCTCGGCGCGGACATGCTCTTCTCCGTGCAGCTTTCGCGGGAAACCACCTTCGCCATTCCCTCCCCGGAAGGCGGCGAACCGACCAGGATCCCGACGCCCTCCGTGCTGATCGCGGTGGCCGTGACCAACACCCTCCTTGCCGACACGATCGAGCAGAAGATCAAGACGGCGCCCGCAAAACCCGATCAGCCGGCGCCCGTGACGGAAACACGGATCGGCGCCACGGTTGTCCGGACGCTGAACGCGCCCGCGCCCGCGCCCTTTCCCGTGCAGCCGACGTTCGCGCAGCACAAGAACTTCTTCCTCTTCGGGTCCACGACCGACGCGGTCGTGCGGGGCATCAAGTCTTTTGAAGGCGGAAGCGGGCTCGTGGCGTCGGCCGAGTTCAAGACGGCCTTCGAGGATCTGCCCATGGCGAACAACGCGCTGCTGTACCTGAGCCCCCGCCTGGGCGAGCTTCTGCGCGAGCTTCAGAAGAACGCGATCGAACGCAGCGGCGCCCGGGGCACGACGGGCGCGGCCGTGGCCATGCCTCTTCAGCGGCTGCTCGAAAAGGGCCGGCCGCTTTCCATCTCGGCAGTGGTCATGAACTGGAAGAGCGGCGTGGTCGTGCAGGGCGTCACTTCTCTTGACGGACGGCATCTGATCGCGGCAAGCCCCTTTACCTCGCCGGCCGCCGTCGGCATGCTGGCCGCCATGGCGATACCGAGCTTTGTCAAGGCCCGCGGCACCAGCCGGCAGAACGCGTGCATCAACAACCTGCGCATGATCGACGCCGCCAAGGAACAATGGGCGCTGGAGAACAACAAGGTCGAAGGCGAAGAGGCTTCCCTGCAAGGTATCTGCGAATACATCAAGGGCAACGCCCTGCCGCTCTGTCCCGCCGGCGGCACTTACACCGTCGGCGCCATCGGCGCGAATCCGACCTGCAGCCATCCGGGACACGCGTTGCGTTAGACTTACGGTACCGGCGATCAAAGGCCGCCGTCTGCGGCGGCTTTTGATCGTACGTGTAACGCGTGGTTGGCTCCGGTTCACTCATTCAGTGCCAGCGCGAAGGCGACGGCTGCGCGGATCTCGCGCATTCGGGAGATCGAGAGCGTGGTTAGGAGGGAACCGATCCTGCCCTTTGCGACGGTCTGAAGGTGGTCGCAGTTGACCGCACACTCCTTGCCGACACCGTCCTTCTGGTCAAGCAGCACCTCGCTCGGAATGTCGCGAATCGTGGAAGTGACGGGGGCCACCGTGACCTCACCGAAGTAGGGGATAATCGAATCGCGTGTCAGGATGACGACAGGACGGCTCTTGTCCGGCCGGTCGAACTTGTACCAGCGAACTTCGCCGCGTCTCATTCGTCACCCCACTTCTGCTCGCGCTCCCAGACGTCAAACTCACCGGGTCTTGCCGGCTTGCGGAGATACCCCCGGCGATGCTTCTCCTCCAGTTTTTGCGTCCTTATCCGGGTGATCGCCTGTTGCAGCGCGTCGCGCGCAAAGGCTGACCGTGTCGTGTGCAGATCCTTCGCCACCCGGTCCACCGTCTGGACCAGTTCCTCGTCGAGCGTCATCTGGACTGTTCTCATCGGCTAACCTCCATATGGATTACGATAGCTATAGTACCATACATCACCATGAGGTCAATCAGCCTCTTGCAGAGTGAGCCAACGTCCGCAAATCAGGCTGAGGCGCGCCAGCGCCGATAGCCTGAATTTGCTGGTCCGGGCTTCTTCAGCGCTGGTCCAGGAACTCGTCTGGCGTCAGACCAATGTCCTTGACGATCTGTCTCAGGATGATAGGCGAGAGGTCGCGTGAGCCGTGGTCCGGTACCGTTGTCTGGCGGCCGTCGGGATGCCGGAACTGGCGATGAGAGCCTCGCTGGAGAACTTGGACGAACCCGAGTCGTTCAAGGACACGCACGGCTTCGCGTGGTTTCAGAATGGGCAAAGAACCCATCGTTGATTACACCATGACTGCCTGTGTGCCGACAAACTCGGCTTCCATTTTCGGCTCCCCATCCTCCAGGAGCATCTGAACAACCTCGCGGAGGTTCTCGCGCAGTTCCTCAAGCGTCGCGCCTTGAGAGTGTGCGCCAGTGAAGCCGGGGATGTAGCCCACGTAAAGCTTCGTGTGGGGACATCGCTCAACGACTGCTGTGTATTCTCTCATGTCGGCACCATATCATGCGGTCGCGGCTATGACCACTGTCCTTTTCCGCTTCATTCTCTGCCCGAACGTCATTCTGAGCGTCGGCGCTCCTGCGACGCACGCTAGCATTTGCTGGTTCGCAGCCTATCTGTTTTTCCAGTAGTTCGGATCGCGGTGCAGGTGCATGACCGCCATGATGACTATCTTGTCCGGTCGTTCCGGGAAGAGGACACCAAACGGAAATGTCCGGGCGAGGCAACGGTGTACGTCAAGTTCAACGATGGGGTAGAGATGGGGATTGAGGACTGCACGATTGACCGCGTCCTGCACGGACGCCAAGAACCGCCGGCCCAGTTCAGGCTGCTGCGCCTCATAGTAGGCGGCAGCCTCGATCATCTCGGCTTCTGCGTCGGGATGGAATCTGACGACCTTCATGCGAGGGAGGCGTAGGCCTTGGCGAACACGGCATCAGCATCGCGTAGCTTGATCGAGCCGCGATCGACCTCAGCGCAGCGTCGCCGGACTTCCTTCCGCCATTTCGCCGACAATGGGGGAGACTCCGGGGCGTCAAGACTCTCAATCAGCTTCTCGGCCACAAACGCCCGCAACGTCGGTGGCAGACCCATCGCTTCCGTCATGACCTTCTCTGCTGTAGTACTCATGAGGCCATTATACCCTTTGCTGCTCTGTCATCAATCGGACTTTTTTCTGTGCCTGCGAACGCCCCGGCTGTGGGTGCGAGGCCCGCCGCGGGCCGAAGCTACCCACCAGCCGGATGTTGGCGCCGGTCATTCATGGAACTTGATGTCAATGTGCCAACCCTCGAAGGAGTTGATCATCTCCTGGAACTGCTCAGCCGTGAGTAGCTTACCGTACATGAGGATCGCGCATTTCGGGAACTCGCCCGGAATTGCGACAACCTCACCCGTGTAGCGACGGTCGAGGCGAACGCCGCCGATGTTGAACGGCTTGGGCAGTGGTGCTTCCCTGTTCAGTGGTGCCATCTCTTTTGCTTCCCTTCCTTTCTCGCCGCCAACGTTGGCGTTCACCCAGAGCCGCGCTAGCGGCGATAGGGTAAGCGCTGGTTCGCTCATTTGTTGACTGCTTTGGCCAGTGCAGAGTCAAAAGCTCGAAGCGTTCGCACAGTATTGTCAAACCATGACGCCACAGAGTCGGGCATTTCCTTGGTCTTTCTCACTTCCTTGTGATCTAGGTGTAAGCCGATTCCATCGCGGGACGGACTGCACGCCAGAATCTGGTCAAGCATTCCCGCCATGGCACCGTCACAGTGAGCGCTCTTGGGTGGGGCAAAGTTCCGGATGTGATCTGTCTGGCGGTTCTGCTCGTGAAAGAAGTCGTAATGCGTGTTGGGGTCCGTGAAGTGCTCGGAAATCAAGGCCAACAAACCTGCACGGTTGCATTGCCACATCCGTGCCAGCGATGCGTAGAGTTCTTCCCGCAGAGAAAGCCAAATGCGAGCATGATCGCTCCCGCCCGCTCCCTCTGGGTTGCGGTGCCCTTCACAGGTCGAGTAGACAGAGAAGTGCGCAAGGCTATTCATGGGTTCGAGCCAGTTATCGCGGAGCCCCTTGTCCACCTCCAGATCTCTCCATGAACGCTGATGTTTATCCATTTGTCCTCGTGAGCGAACGCTCGGAGGGTCTCGGGGTTAGGTCTCTAATTTGGATTCCGCTGAAAAACCTTCCTTGCCGATGACGGTCTTGCCGGGCGCCCCTGCGTCACTTTTGTGACCGTTTCTTGCCCTTGGTGCGAGGGGTCGCTGCCTTGGCCGGGCCGAGGCGGTGAACCGCCAGCGTATTCCGGTCTGTCAGCGACCACTGGAACTCCTCTCCGGCCTCCAGGCCGATGGCCGCCGCCAGCGGCAGCGGAATGAATACGTAGAACCGATCGGTTCGTCCTTTCGAACGAATCGCTTGCACTTTTGCCGGGTATTGGGCTTGCATTCTTGAAGGCTAGGCTATAGCCTAGCCCATGTCAACTCGGAAAAGGAGGATGCAAGCCATGTCGCTGCCCCGGTCTATGCCCCCCGCTGACCCCGATCCGGCCTTGGTGGCGCTGTTCGATCAGCCCCATCGGATTCCCAAAGCGGTGGGCCGCCAGGCCGAGTTCTTTCTGTTCTTTGCCCGGACGGTGTTCCCGTTGCTGGAGCACTACCGCGAGCGGCTGGCCGCGGTCTACACGCCCGACAACGGGCGGCCGGCGTGGGATCCGGTGCGGCTGCTCGGGGTACTGGTCCTGCAGTTCGTGCTGCGGGTGGCTGATCGCCAGGCGGCGGAACTGGGCCAGTATGACCAGCGCTGGCGTCTGGCCCTGCACCTGCGTCCCGACGAGCCCACGTTCGATCCGTCGCTGCTGACGGTGTTCCGCAACCGGCTGGTGGAGGGCGCCCAGGAAGCGCTGGCCTTTGCGGCCGTGCTCGATTACCTCGTCGAACACGGCTGGGTGCCCAAGCGCTCCCGCCAACGCCTGGATTCGACGCATGTGCGGGGACTCCTGAGCCTGATGAATCGCCTGGAGTGCGGCCGCGAGACGATCCGCCTGCTGCTGGAGGAGTTGGAAGCCGACGGAACCTTTCCGGAGGCCTGGGCGCCGTACTGGGAGCGCTACGTCGAAAGCAAACTCGACCCCCGTGCGCAAGCCCCAGCGCTGGAAGCCAAGTCCGTGCAGGCCGGCCGGGACCTGCTGGCGATCTGGAAGCATGCCGCCGGATGCTGGGACATCGCGGCGCGCGACGCCTTTGTCCTGCTCCAGCGCGTCTTCCTGGAGAACTACACGCTGGAGGCCGGTGGCCAGGTGCAGAAGACGCGCGCCCAGCCCACCGGCGCCGTGCGTAATCCGCACGAACCCCAAGCCCAGTGGAGTTCGAAGTCCACCACGCGGGATAAGGCATGGGAAGGGTACAAGGCGCAAGTGGCCGAGACCGTGCAGGACCAGCCGCGAGAACCCGGAGAGCCGACCGCCAACTTCCTCGCCGCCCTGGAAACGCAGAACGCTCCGGCCAGCGAGAAGTCCGGCATGGCGCAGGTCTTCCAAGCGCAACGGACCATGGGGCTGGAGGCTCCCTCGGCGCTGTACGTCGACGGGGCCTACGTCTGCAGCGAGGCGCTGAAGGACGCGCGCGACGAGGGCCGCGAACTGCGCGGGCCCGCCCCAGCCTCGCCGGACCGCGGCAAGGTCTTTACCGTCGAGGCCTTCGACGTGCACGTCGAAGAACGCTACGCCTTGTGCCCGAACGGCCAACGCAGCAGCAACTGCAGCCGGCTCGAAGAGCAGAGCACCGGCAAGGTCGTCTTCCGCATCGAGTGGAGCAAGACGGTGTGTGCCGCTTGTCCGTTACAAGCCCAATGCGTCAGCGCCGGTCAGGACCATCGCACCTTTGTGGTCGGCGAACTCCACTCGTTGTTGCAGGAGCGCCGCCGCGAAATGCAGACCGAGGCTTTCAAGCAGGACATGCACAAACGCAACGGCATCGAAGGCACGCAGAGCGAACTGGTCCGCGGCTACGGTCTACGGCAGGCCCGCTATCGCGGCTTCGCCAAGGTCCGACTCCAGAACTACCTGATCGGCGCCGCCTGCAATCTCCGGCGGCTGTTCCGCCGGATCCAGTGGTTGACGGAACAAGCTGGTACCCACGCGGCGCCGGCCCTCGCGGCCTGAGAAACCGACCAGAAAGCGGTGCGTCAATGCGGCCGACAACGCCTTGGAGATAGAAAACCGCGAGCAAGCTGCACGGACCATCGTAGAGCGTCGCTGACCCGTCACCGGCGCCGCCGAGACGACCCCGGCAAAGCGCGATCAGCCCCGCCCCGAGACCCCGCAGGAGGAAGGTTTTTCAGCGGAATCTAATTTGCTAATTAACCAGACTGGGATATCCGCCTGACCGGCGCAGCCTCGACTCGTGGCGCGCATTCCGTCATCCCGAGCTTGTCGAGGGATCTCCGTCGCTTTCGCAACGCGGCACGCAGGAGATGCTTCGACTCCGCTGCGCTTCGCTCAGCATGACAGGAGGGCCCCGGCCCTCCCACGGCTTCCAACCCGCTACAGGCAGGGCAAAGAAAGACTTTTTTTCCTGCGAAAGAACGAACATAATCCCCGCGACGGACGTCTCATGCGGTGAAGGGCGCAGACCGGGGGTCGGACATGGGCCGCGCAACTGAAATCCTGGCGTTCGGCGGGGAAGACGCCGCGCGCCGCATGGAGACGATTGTGAGCCAATACGAGACGGCGTTGCTGCGCTATGCCGGGCGCATCCTCAACAACCCTCTCGCCGCCCAGGACGTGGTCCAGAACGTGTTCATCAAGCTCTTCCGGTCGCTTGGCGCCGGCGCCGGGCCGATCGCCGAGCTGAAGGCCTGGCTCTACCGCGTTACGCACAACGAGGCCGTGGATCACGTGCGGCGCGAGGCGCGCCTGCGCCTCCTGCACTCGAAATACGAGTCCGAGACGCAGGCGGAGTGCCGGGACGGACGCCATTGCTCCGCGACGGTGAATGCCGAGCGCAGACAGCTCGTGCTGGAGCAGTTGAGGCGCCTCAGTGACCGGGAACAGCAGATCGTTCTGCTGCGGCTGGAAGAAGGACTCTCCTACGGCGAGATCGCGGCGGTGACGGGACGGACCGAGGGCAACGTGGGCAACATTCTTCACCATGCCGTGAAGAAACTGTCCGCCCGCTTGAAGAAGGCCGAGGTGGCGTCATGAACTGCGACAATGTGCGAGACCGGCTGACCCAATACCTCCTGGGGGATCTGGACGCGCCGGAGCGCGCCGGGATCGAAACACACCTGGAAAAATGCGAAGGCTGCCGGGCGTCCGCGCGGGACCTGCAACCGACCCTTGACGTTCTGCGCGACGCCCTGGCGGCCACGGCGCCGGCCGGCGAACGGCTTTCGCCGGCGCACCGTGCGCGCGTCCGGCGCGCGTCGGCGCACCGTTCCAGGCGCGTCGCCTGGTGGGTGGCGCAGGGCCACCCCAAACTTGTCGCCGCCGCGGCGCTGGTGGTGATCGGCGCCTTTCTGATCGGGATGATGCTGCCGGCGCTGAGCATGTCGCGGGGTAGAGCATGCGCCTACCGGGTGCCGAAAGGGAGCGGGGCGCCGGCGGTGAGCGTGGCGCGAGCGGTGCGAATTGATCGGGAGATGAAGAGGCAACTGGAAGCCGGCGGTCTGGGCGAAGATGCGGACGCGGACGGCTTGGGGGATTCGTACGAGACCTCGACGGAGGAGGCTCCTGAAAAACTCCGGATGGGAACGGCCCGCGAGGCCGCGGGCCCTCCCGATTCGCAAGGTTGGGCGTTAACCTCAGCCGGGAGGGACGGCGGCCCCGCCGTCCGCCCGGGTTATGCAGGAGCCTCAGAGGTGCCGCCGTCCGCCGGGCCCGTCGGCGGCGAGCCGGAGCAGCCGGAGGGTTTGGGTTACGGGAGGGTTGCGGAAGTCGGAAAAGAGTTCAACGGCGCTGTGTCCGGCTACCCTTCCGCGCCCGACGGCTCTTCCATGGTGAAGAAGAAGCGGATGGCGGGCAAGATGGGGGCCGGCGCCGGAATCGAACGCGGATTCATCGCCGGCGGGGTGGCAACAGAAACGACACTCGATGCGGAAGGCGAGCGGGAGGCCCCTGCTGACGGCCACAAGCCGTCCCCTGCGCCGCCGCCGCAAAAGGCGGAACCGCGGCCGGCGGAGATCGATTCCGTCACGATCGTCAAGAGCCCCATCATAATGAAAGGCATCTACGGCGCGCGCAGCCCGGGGACGCGTGGCGGGCGCGTGACGGCCGACTACGGCGCCGCGCCGAAGGAAGAGGCGCAGCCGGCGGCGGGTCCGGCGCCGGCTGCCAAGCCCGCGGCGCCTGAACGGTTTGACGAAGCTGCCCGACTCGAAGACAGAAGGAAGGCCGATAACGGGGAAATCGCTGAAGCGAGGGGCGAGGAGGATAGCCGTGAACGGCGCGAGTCCGATCGCGGAGCCTTCTCGCGAATACCCGCGGCGGCTTTGCCGCCTCCTTCTCCCGAGCGTCCCGGCGCCGATCGGCCCGAGAGCGGCCGTGCATGGCCGGCGCGGCACCAGCGGCTCAACGAGGAGCTGGCCGACCTCGCGGAGAATATGGAGAAGAAGGAGAAGGAGAGCGAGGAATCTCTTCGCAGACCCCTTGGCATAGCCGCTGCGCCGCCCCCCGTCGCGATGGCGGGTGCGAAGATGGGTGTCGGGGGCGGCGGCAGGCCGGCGGAAGATGCCCGGACCGGTCCGCGGTTCAAGGCCGTGGGCGTCAACCCGTTTCATTCCGCGGCGGAGCGGCCGTTCTCCACTTTCTCGATAGACGTCGACACTGCCGCTTACACCCTGGCGCGCAACTACATGCTGCGCGGTTTCCTGCCGCCGGCCGAGGCCGTCCGCACCGAGGAGTTCGTCAACTTCTTCGACTACGCCTACGACCCGCCCGAGCGCGGCCTGTTCAGGATCTATGCCGAATGGGCGCCGTCGAAGTTCGGCCGCGGGCTGTACCTGCTGAAGATCGGCGTGAAGGGCCGCCGCCTGGGCCGCGAGGAGCAGCGGGCCGCCGCGCTGACGTTCCTGGTGGACACCTCGGGGTCCATGGCCAAGCCCGACCGCCTGGAACTCGCGCAACGGTCGCTGCGCCTGCTCGTGGAGCGGCTGGCGCCGGTTGACAGGGTGGCGATCGTGCAGTTCGACTCGCACGCCCGGCTGGTGCTCGAGCACACGCCCGCCTCGGACCGCGCGAAGATCGCGGCCGCGATCGACGGGCTGCAGTGCAGCGGGTCGACGAACCTGGAAGAGGGCATGCGCCGCGCCTACGAGGTGGCGGCGGCGGCGTTCGCCGCCGGGGGCGAGAACCGGGTGCTGCTGCTTTCCGACGGCGTGGCCAACCTGGGCACGGGCGCGGCCGCGGACATCCTGGCCCGGGTCGAGCGCTACCGCGCGCAGGGCGTGTTCCTTTCGGTGTTCGGCCTGGGCATGGGCACGTACGACGACGAGATGCTCGAAACCCTGGCCAACAAGGGCAACGGGACCTACGCGTTCATAGATTCCGACGAGGAAGCGCGGCGCGTGTTCGTCGACGATCTGGCGGCCACGCTCAACACCATCGCCGCGGACGCAAAGATCCAGGTGGAGTTCAATCCGGAACGCGTGGCGCAGTACCGGCAGCTCGGCTACGAGAACCGGCAGTTGAAGAAGGAGGACTTCCGCGACGACAAGGTGGACGCGGGGGAGGTGGGGTCGGGGCAGTCCGTCACGGCGCTGTACGAGGTGGAGATGGCGGCGGGAGGGGAGACCCACCCCGGCGCCGCTGGTGCGGCGCCACCCCTCCGAGGAGGGGATCTTGGAAGAGGGGAGACCCACCCCGGCGCCGCTGACGCGGCGCCACCCCTTCGAGGAGGGAATCTTGGAAGAGGGGAGACCCACCCCGGCGCCGCTGGTGCGGCGCCACCCCTCCAAGGAGGGGATTTCAGGGTGAGCGGGGGAGGCGATCGGGCGATTCCCGCCTGGCAGGGGTCCCCGCCGAAGGCGGGGGGGGCGGGCGGCGCCGCCCCGATCGCCGTCGTGCGGGTCCGCTACCGCCGCACGGCCGACGGCGCGGTGGAGGAGATCGAGCGGCCGGTCACCGAGGCCGATCGCGTCGCCCGGTTCGATGCCGCCGGCGCGCGTTTCAGGCTGGCGGCGGGCGTGGCCGAGTTTGCCGAGATCTTGCGGGCGAGCCCTTTTGCGGCGGGCAGCGGCTTTGAGGACGTCGCGGCCGTTCTGCGGCCGGTGGCGCTGGAGCTGGACATGGACGGGCGGGTGGCCGAGCTGCTGCGCATGGCCGAAGCGGCGGGCGGAATGAGCCGGGGGGAATGAGAATTGCGATGACCGGCGGGCTTTCGGCCTGCGGGGAACGTGGACAGTGAAAAGGAGAAACGCGCATGAAACGGACGCTTGTGGCAGCCCTCTGGGCACTGTGCGGCATGATCGCGGTCAGATCCGTCGCCGGCCTGACGGTTTCCGACCTGACCCTGGACGGCGAGATTGACGGCGAGAACATCGTGTTCACGCTGGCTTTCCGGGCCGAGGAAGCCGCGCGCAGCGACGAGCTCTGCCTGGCGTCCGGCGACATAGCCTATCTCGACGGCGATCTGCCGCCGGGAGCGGAGCTCACGCGCAGGGGCGACGCCTACGTCCTCAAGTTCGGGGGGTGGGGCTGGGGCGCGCAGGGGGTTCGGTTCCGGTTCGCGGGCCGTCCGGAAAAGGAAGGCGACTGGCGGCACACGGGCTTCGCGGTGCCCATGGCCAACGTGCGCCGGCTGGCGGTGGTATGCGACCGCGACGACCTCGAGATCCGTTTCCCCGGGGCGCTGCGCGAGGAGCGGGACAAGGCCGCGGACGGGCGTTTGCGCGTCATGGCGTATCTCGGGCCGGGAACGGGTTTCGAGGTGCGCTGGAAGCCCGCGGTGAAGAAGCTGGAGGCGGAGCTGGCCGTCGCCTGCGACGCGAACAGCATCGTCAGCGCCAGCGTGGGCGCGCTGCGCATCGACACGGTTTACACCTACCGCATCATACAGGGCCGCCTGGAGCAACTGGTCTTCGACCTGCCCGAGATCAACGTCACGCAGGTGCGCGGCGAGGACATCCGCGAATGGCGCATCGACCGCGCCGACGCGCAGCGTCCCCGCCTGGTCGTCGCCCTGGGGCGTTCCAAGGAGAGCATTTACCGCCTGCAGGTCGAGAGCGAGATGATCCTGCCCAAGTTTCCGTGCGACTTCGATCTGCCCGTGCTCGCGCCGCGCGACGTGATCCGGGCCAGCGGATTCCTGCTCATCGGCAGCGACAGCGCGGTGAAGCTGCAGGTTGCGAAGGCGGGCGGGCTCACGCAGGTCGAGCCGGCGGCTTTTCCTGCGGTTTCAATGGAGGCGGACAAGCCCGAGGCCCGCCCGCGACCTTCGCGCAGCGCCTACGCCTACCAGTACGCCAACGCGCCCTACACGTTCTCCCTCACCGCGGACGACATCGTGACCTCGTTCACCGCCGACAACCGGATCGTGGTCCGCCTGGAAAACGAGGAGCTCGCCCTGGACGCCTCGATGCAAATCGACGTGAAGGACGCGCCGGCGCGCGAGATCGTTATCGAGACCGATCCTTCCGCCGACTGGACGGTCACCGGCATTTCGGGCGAGAACGTGTCCGAGGCCGATACGGACGTGCGTGAGGAAGAAGGGGCGCGGCTGATCTGCGTGCCGTTCAAGAAGGCCGTGACCGGCACGGCGCTGATCAACGTCCGGATGGAGAAGACCCTCGCGCCCGGCGCGACGAACTTCGTGACCCCGAAGCTGACCGTGCGCGGGGCCCGGGCCGAGCGCGGCTACCTTGTGGCGGCGGCGGAGCAGGGCGTGCGGCTCAAGGTGGCGGCGGCGAAGAACCTGCAGGAAGTCTTCACCGGTTCGGCGCCCATGCGCGTGGACGGCGCGCAGCAGGCGTTCCGCTTCAAGGACGGCACGTGGGCGCTGGAGATGGGCATCGAGCGGACCTCGCCTTCGATTCACGCCGAGGTCTTTCACCTTGCCTCGCTGGGCGAGGGGGTCATGTACTGCAGCGCCGCGATCACCTATCACATCGGCGGCGCGCCGATCCAGGAGTTCGGCGTGCGCGTGCCGGCGCGGATCGAGGCCGTGGAGTTCGCCGGGGCGGACATCGAGGGCTGGACGCGCGACGGCGACCTGTGCACGGTGCGGCTGCAGACGCGCATCATGGGCGACTACACCCTGCTGGCCACGTACGACGCGCAGTTTGACTACCGCGGCGCGGACATCGTGGTGGGGGGCGTGGAGACCGTGGGCACGGAGAGCGAGGTGGGCTACGTCGCCGTGGCCAGCTCGTCCAGTCTGAAGATCGAAGAGGCGCAGACGCCCTCGGCCGCGGTCTTCGAGATCGACCGCGACGAGATTCCGATGGCCTACGCGGCGCCGGTGACCGATCCCATCATCCGCTCCTACAAGTGCGTGCGCCGTCCGCACGCCGTGACCCTGCGCGTGGCGCCGTTCGACACGGAGCGCCTGCTGGGGCAGCTCGCGGACTACGTGAAGCTCAGCACGACGCTCACGCGCGACGGCGACGCGGTGACCACGGCGCTGTATTTCCTCAAGAACGCTTCGCGCCAGTACCTCGTGGCGCGCCTGCCGGAGAAGGCCGACCTGTGGAGCATTCGCTACGTGCACGAGGACGGCCGCCGGGAGGACGTGCTCTCGCAGCAGAGCGACGACGGCGTGCTGATCCCGGTGCAGAGGCCGCGCGATCCGAACACCGCCCTGCGCATCGAGGTCAAGTACGCCCAGGCGCTCGGCAAGCTGGGATTCTGGCGCAGCGGTCTGCGCGGCGTGGACGTGCGGGCCGTGCGGCTGCCCGACACGCACGCCACGTTCGCGAGCTGGGAAGTGGAGGTGCCCGAGGATTTCACCATCGCCGGCGTGGGCGGGCGCCTGACGCGCAAGCAGACCCCGCCGCCGGGCGGACTGCCGGCGGCGCTGGGCAAGGCGCTGCGCCTGATCGGGGCGGTGCTGGACGGCCCGCGCGGGCGGGGGGTTCGGGCGGTGCTGACCGCCGACTGGGGCGGGCCGCGCAGGGACGAGTTTACGCGCACGGTCAACCTCAGCGACGAAGTGCCGCTGGACCTGCGCGTCTACGTTGTTCCGCGCTGGATGGGCGAGTCGAGCTCGGCGCGCATGCTGGCGGGCGGATTGCTGCTGGGCGTGGCCGGCACGGTTGCGGCCTGGCGGAGGCGCGGGGCGCTTCTGGCGGCGGCGGCCCTGACGGTGGTGGCGTACGCCGGTGCGCAGTCGGCCGCGGGCCGTTCCGTGCTGGCCGTGGCGGCGGCCCTGGCCGGCGCGGCGTTCGTCGCGCGCTACGCGGCGCGCTGGGCCGCGCATGCGGCGCGGTTCGTCGGGCGGTGCGCCGCCGGGTTCGCGCGGGGCGCGTGGCGCGCGGCGGCGTGGGCGTGCGGCGGCGTGGGCCGCGGCGTCGCGCGGGCGTGGCGCGGCTTCCGCGCGTCGCGCGAGAGGGCCTACCTGCGCAAGCTGGAGCTGCGCATGGCGGTCCAGCGGGACTACGCCGCGCCGGCGGCGGCGGGCGAGGGGGAGGCGGCCGAAAGCGGGTCCGGCGCGGACGAGCGCGGCGCCGGCGGTTCGGCGGCGGTGTGGCTCGTGGCGGCGCTGGCCTTTGCCGCCTTGCTGGCGGCGGCGGTATTCGCCGGGGCCGGCGAGATCGCTCCCGCGCCTCCCTTGCCTCCCGCTCCGGTTGTGGATTCGGTTGAGCTTACGGCGGTGGGTCCGGCGACGGACCCGGACGTGGAGCAGAGCGCGCGGGTCAAGGCCGTGATCCGGTTCCGGACGGACGACGCGCTGAGCTTCATGCTGCTGCCCGCGCCGGCGGTGCTGGTGAGTTTCGATCTGAGCTCGGGGCGGCTGGAGCTGGAGCCGACGGCGCAGGGATACGTCCTCCACGTCCGGCGCGCCGGCGAATACAGGGTGTCGATGGAATACCAGGCGCCGGTGGCCGAGCAGGACGGACGCTGGCATCTTGCGCTGCACCTGCTGCCGAACATGCGCAACGGCGTTACGCTGCGCGTCCCCGGCGAGGACATGGAGATCGAGTCGCCGGGGGCCGTCCTCTTCCGCACGCGCAAGGGGGACGGCTACGCCGTGGCCGAGGCCGTGTTCGGGCCGGGCGACAGGGGCGCGCTGGCGTGGCGCCCCCGCGCCCGGGAGACCAAGCTGGAGGAAGCCGTGTTCTTCTGCGAGGCGAACACGTACGCGGTCCTCTTTCCCGGGCTGGTGGAAGAGACCACGCTGCTGCGCTACCAGATCGCCCAGGGCGAGATCAAGGCGTTGCGCATCAACATCCCGGCCGGCAGCAGCGTTACGGCCGTGCGCGCCCCGGGCCTGGCGACGTGGAGCTACGATCCCGAAAAGGGCCTGCTGGACGCGATTCTGGACAAGGCCGTGAGCGGCGATTTCGAGCTGACGCTCGTCTCGCAGACGGCCTCGGAAGGCCTGCCCTACACGGTCAGGCTCGGCGCGATCGCGGTGCAGGGCGCCTCGCGGCAGAGGGGCGCGCTGGCGCTGGCGGCGCCGGACACGGTGCAGGTGCGCGTGGGCGAGACGGCCGGCCTGAACCCCATGAACATCGAGGACTTCTCGCCGGCCGCCGCGGCGGCCGCGGCCCGGGGCGGAAAGACGGCCGAGCCCGTGGCCGTGCGCCGCGCCTACCGCTACCACCAGGCCGGGGAGGTGGCCGTGACCGTCGACGCCGAGCGCGTGCTGCCCGAGCTGCGCGTGGAGGAGGCCGGCAGCCTCTCGATCTCCGACGAGCGGATCGTGCTCTCGACCAGGCTCACGCTCCAGGTGGCCAAGTCCGGCGTTTTCGCCGCGGACCTGCTGATTCCGGCGGGCTACGACGTGGAGACGATCACGGGCCCGGACGTGAGCCACTGGGACGAGGAGGAGACCGCGGAAGGGCGGGGGGTGAAGGTGCACTTCAGCCGGCGCGTCACGGACCGGACCGAGATGAACCTGGTCGTGGCCAAGACGGGCAAGGGCATCGACGAACTGATCGAGGTGCCGCGCGTGTCCCTGGCGGACGCGCGCAAGCACACGGGCAAGCTGACCGTCTCCGGCGAGCGCGGCGTTCGTCTGATGGTCGAAGACCATCGCGGGGTGGACACCAAGAAGGCCAGCGAGGAGGGAATCCGGCAGCAGGGCGTGCTGGTTTTCGAGATTTTGCGCCCGGGCTGGAGCATCCGGCTGCGCACGGAGGTGCTGCAGCCGCTGGTGAAGCCGGAGGCCCTGCAGTGGGTGGATCTCGCCGAAGGCATGCTGCAGTGCCGGTCCTATATCCGCTACCGCATCGAGAACGCGGGCATGAAGACCTTTGTGCTGCGCTCGCCCGTGCCGGGCATCTCGCTGGCGGTGACCGGCCCGAACATCGCGCGCGTGCACGAGACGGATCCCGCGCAGGGCGTGTGGCAGGTGGACCTGCACAACAAGGTCGAAAACCTGTACGCCCTGAGCGTTTCCTACCAGGTGCCCTACGCGCCGGAAGGCAAGCTCGTGAGCATCGAGCCGCTGCGCGCGGTGGGAACGGACGGCCAGCGCGGCTACGTGGTCGTCACCTGCGCGGGGCGCGTGCAGGTTGAGCCGGCCGGCGGGCTGGAAGGGCTCAAGGTGGAGGACGCGCGCAGCATACCGGCCGAATTCGGCGCGGGCGACATGTCCGGCGCGATCCTGTGCTATCGCAGCGTGCGCGACGACTACCGCCTGGACCTTTCGGTGGTGCGGCACGGGTCGGCCGACGTGCTTCCGGCCAGCATAGACCGGGTGCGCATGACCTCGGTGGTCTCGCGCAGCCGCCGCATCCTCACGCGCATGACGCTGGATATGACCGTCGGCAACCTGCGCTTCCTCAAGTTCAGCCTGCCGGCGGAGGCGGACACGCTGTGGACCGCGCTGGTCAACGGCAAGGAGGTCAACGTCAGCCGGGACGCGGGCCTGTACTGCATTCCCCTGGAGGAAGAGAAGCAGACCACCAAGGTCGAGATCGTGTCCGCGGGCAAGTCGCTCGCGGGGGCGCTGACACGGGAGCAGCGCTTCGATGCGCCGCGCTTCGTGGATCTGCCGCTGGACGACATCGAATGGACGTTCTTCGTCCCTCCCGCGCTGCGGTACTACGGGTTCGGCGGGACGCTGGAACACCGCGAAGAGCGCGGATACCCGCGGACGGCGGTCTTCAATGCGGCGCTCTACGACGAGTGGAACAAGCGGCAACGCGAAGAAGTGATTCAGAAGGCGAAGCAGGAGCTGCAGGCGGGCGAGCAGCTCATTCAGGCCGGTCGGCGCCGCAGCGCCATGCGCGCCTTCGAGCAGGCTCTCAACTACTCGCAGGGCCAGAGCGACCTCAACGAAGACGCCCGCGTGCAGTTGCGGAACATGGTCAAGCAACAGGTGAAGATCGGCCTGGTCAACCGGCGCGACGCCCTGCGCGTGTCGCGGAACATCCAGGATGCGGCCCAGGCGGCCCCCTCGGGAGGGTTCCAGGGCGGCGAGTACACGCAGGAGTACGCGCAGACCGTCGAAGGGCAGTTGTCGTCCAAGGACAACGCGGCCCTGGAGATGGTGGCCGACAGGATCATCGATCAGCAGGCGGCGGCGGCCGGCGTCGTGGCGGCCATACGCGTGACCATGCCCGAGCACGGCGAAAAGCTGCTCTTCACGCGGGCCTTGCAGATCGATCCGAAAGCCGACCTGACGGTTATCTTCAAGGCCGGCACCGGACGCCTGGGCGCGGCCTGGCGGGCGGCCTGGCCGGCGGCGGTCCTCTTCGCGCTCTTGTGGTGGCTCCTGGCGCGCCGCCAGGCGGCCAGAGAAGATTGACCCTAGAAAGAGCAGTTCCCTCGCGCTGCGCGCGAGCGAACTGTTCTTGTTATGCCCCAGTTCGGCCGCGAAGCGGCTGAACTGCTCTCTATAGGTTCAGGGCTCCTTTTCATGCCGAGCCAAAGGGAGAGAAGACCAGTCGGCAGCCGATGTCGTCGTTCCGGTTGTCGGCTATGCGCGAGTTGCGTTCCGCGGAACGGCAGTCGCGGATATCGCTGATCCAACTGCCGCCGCGGATCACACGGTGCCGTCCCGACTCGGGAGCCACAGGATCGGTCACAGCGCCGATCGGATAGTTGCCATACCCGTCCGCGCACCATTCCCACACATTGCCGTGCATGTCGTACAAGCCCCATGCGTTTGGTTTCTTCTGCCCCACCGCATGAGTAATCGCGCCGCTGTTTCCATCATGCCAGGCCATCTCGTCGAGTATCCCGGCATAGGGGTCGCCGGTCCCAGCCCGACAGGCATACTCCCACTCCGCCTCCGTGGGCAGGCGGAAACCTGCACCCAGCGTCTGGCACAGGATCTGGCAATCCTCCCAGCGCGCCTGATCCACCGGGAGATGGGGGCCCGTGAACTTGCTGGGGTTGCTCCCCAGCACCGCATCCCACTGCGCCTGGGTTACGGGGTGCTTGCCGAGGTAGAAACCCTTGCGCAAGGTGACCCGGTGCTGAGCCTCGTCACGGTCGCGGCCGCGTTCGTCGGCCGGACTGCCCATCTGGAAAATGCCCGGAGGAATCAGCACCAGCTCCAGTTTGATCCCGCGACCCACGTCAATGGCATGCGCGATCGGCAATCCAGAGAGCTTGGCATACTCCCGCTGCCGACGCCGGGCTTCAGGCGCATCGAACGGCCATGCCGCGGGCGCCTTCGACACTCCGCGACTTCGTGCAGCGGTTCGGATTCGTACGTTTCTTCGGCGGGCTGGCACCTTGCTGCATTTGGCTCCCTCGAACTCTTCCGACGCCAACTGCGCCAGGAGGCGGAACTGGGCCGCCTGTTCCGGCGCGATTGCGCCGATAGGGGCGACTTCCGGATTCATGTTGGGCCCCATATCGAATGTCACCGCGCCGCCACGGGCAAAGACGTGCCGAAGCCACGCCCGCCATTGTTCCGTGGTGTACCGAGTATTGCGCGATCCCCAGTACGAGCCCAGAAAGGTCAAACTGTGCCATTGCGCGCCATCCACCCAGCGCGAGGTCGGCACAACCGACAGAGGCTCGTTCAGCTCGCCGGCGGTATAGTCTTCGGCCTGGGCATGGCGCTTGATCATGATACCCGGATTGAAGGCGACAATGGCCCTGGGGTTGCCGCGTCTGACCGCCGACGCATAGATCCCAGCGATCTCCTCGTTGAAATTGGTGTCCGGATAGGCGCCGTCAAACCACCAACCGCAGACCTTTTCGCCATACCGCGCGGACCATTCCTGGATCACCTCGCCCCATTTGCGGGCGACTGACGCGTCGATGGGCTGATCCGCGTGCCCGGGGGCCACGCCGAACCCGTGCTGCGCGCGCGGGTCGCGGTAAGGCGGCTGAATTGGAAGATAGAGCATCAGCCGGATGCCCCGTGCGCTCAGAGCGCGGTGGAGTTCAAGAGGCAAATCGCGCGTGGAGCACCGTTCCCCTGCCCGATACCCGGCCATCAGGTCGTAAGCGGCATTCGGGGAGTTCAGCCAACCCTGCATTTGCCCAAGCGTAAGCGTGAAGTACCGGGCGTCCATCCATTCCAATTGCCGGGCCAGCGCCTCGACATCGAATCCGGCGACCGCCGCCGGCCCCGCGCCGATCCCGGGAAGAAAATGCATGAACGCGCCGATGCGCGCTTTGCTGAGCCAATCTGCTCTCGAACTTGTCTTGCCTGTGCGCTGCATAGTGTTGCTCCTTTTGCTCCTTCATCGACAACCGATCTGCCTGTCCCAACTCCCAAGGCGGGCTATCGCCCTGCCGATTTGTATGCGCGATATCACGGGGAGGAACTTGGCAGAGGCGGGAATGAACGTCAAGATCAAGGCAGAACAGCACAATCCAGCGGCTTTGGGGCGGACGGGGTACTCCCCGGCCGGACAAAGCCGCTGGTACGAGTACCCAGAAGCCGTAAAACGACAGACCAGTCCCGCCACGAGCGCTCAGCCGTTCGCGTAAGCCATCACCGGTTCGGTGTCGTAGTCGGGGAATGGGTCATCCAGCCAGGGCTCGATGACGCATTCGGCAATCTCAGGCGGGGCTCGTGAACCAGAGCCCTTTGGGCACGGTTCAGGGCAGGCTCTTGCCGGCGAGACCCTCACGCCCTGGTCCCAGAGTCCCAGGTGGCGCAGGATACGTTCGATGACGACGCGCTCGTCGATCAAGGCCACGATGCGCATCTCCTTCCCGCACTTGGTGCAGATCCGCCTACGCTGAAGCTACGGCGGACAAGGGAGCGTATTGGCAAACCTTCCCGAAGGTCCGCCGTAGCCTTGGCGAAGGCGGATTGATGAGTTCGCGCCACTTGGCCGAGGGGATGCGGCGGGGTTTGTATTCGGAGACGTCGATGATCTGCACAGCCTGGCCCGCGGCCGCAGCATCTTCAGCGGCGCGCTTGTCGCGCTGGCCGCGCATCTTATTGGAATACCATCCGTAGTAGCGCACGAGTTGGAAACTCTTGTCGGGGATGTGCTGGGTGATGGCCGCTATGAAGTCGCACGGGCTGAAGACCTCGAAATTCCGCTGAATCTTCGGGTTGAGGCCCGAGCGGTAGAGCACGGAGCCTTCGGGGTTGGCCCGGTTCGGCGGGCTGACCTGCATCTTCTCCACGGCAAACGGGTTCCTGATGATGTACTGGGCCAGGCGCTCCAGATCCTCGCGTTCGTTGGGCAGCACTCGCCGGCTGTGATGCACGTTGAACCCGGAGTGGACCCAGCCGCGTAGCATGTTTGCCCGCTGCACTGGCAGGAGCCCCTTGTCCACCAGAAACGTGATGACCATCGCCCGGAACAGTTCCTCCAGTGGCTTGAGGCTGACATCGGGCAAAACGCAGAACAGGCCCGAGCGCACGAAGAGACCGTCGGCAACCAGGGCGTGCAGGTGGGGATGAAAAT
>Ga0194112_10002397_pt1 | contig 26893 bp, 16 predicted proteins | sample TA2MahC400mmetaG_FD_146191 | JGI IMG/M metagenome (GOLD analysis project Ga0194112, IMG submission 146191) | Freshwater microbial communities from Lake Tanganyika, Tanzania - TA2015016 Mahale Deep Cast 400m | ecosystem: Environmental > Aquatic > Freshwater > Lake | place: Tanzania: Lake... | reverse complement strand
TCCCACCACCCGGACCTCGTCAAGTCGACCAAGAGTTCCCCGACCGGCCCCTCCCCCGCCACCCGATAAATCACTTCTGCGAATAGAAACGGCGCGGGTATCCCACAGAAGCTGTACGACCCATTCCCTCGCATTGTGACGCAACCTTCTTCTTGGTTTGTCCACGTCTCGAGACCTAGACACGCGGCAACGTCGGCGCCCAATGTCCATCCAACATATTCAAGCGTTCCGTCGGGGTTGCATAGCGCAATCTGAACAAGATACAGGAAATCCCACTCCCCTCCGCTTCCTCGAACCCAAACATCCACGTTCACCGTATCGCCGGACGCCACAAGCAGCGTATCCGGTCCGTTTTCGACCGTGCCGTCAAGATCCAGCGCCACCCAATACGGCTGCGCGGACACAAGATGGGGCCCTGCGAGTGCCATTGCAACGCCGAGCGCGGAACGCCACAGCATGTGTGACCACATGTTGTCCTCCCTTCATCGCGCACTTGAGGAACACCACGCTCATTGCATTCCCCCCGCGATCGGAATGAGTCGCGAATCGCTCCGAAATCGGTATGGGATCCCCAGAATACCACGGAATGCATCCCCGGAATGCATGTGACAATCCGAACTCAGCGGAACAGGCTCTTCACCGACCCCCAGCTCGTCGGCTCCGTCGCCGTCACGTCCCCGATCTGGATCCGCGCGAGGACCTCGCCGTTGTTCGTGAAGGCCACCCATGAATAGACCTGGGACCACTCGAAGACCCCGGATTCAGGACGCAACGTCAAATTAGCGACCGACTGGTCCGAGGCTGCTTCGTATGTCACGGTGGCTATCTTGCGGGGGGGCCACATCGGATAATCATCAAAAGTGTCACGCCCACGCAGAAGCGCGCAACCCGATGTGTCCGGAGGAACGGCAACAAGCGCCCAATACCAGGGGACAAACTCCGTACCGACATACGTGAGCTTCCCAGCGTCTTCGCAAAGACCGATCCCGAACGCCAAGAAGAGACATTCCCACGGACCGCACTCCTCGGTACCGCAAATCCAAATGTCAATCGGGATCTGATCCCCGACGGATGTCACGATATAGTCCGGCTGCGGATCGCCGACGACGCCGTCCAGGTCAGCCTCGACGGAGTACTGAGCCGAGACGCCGCCCGCGGCAAGCAACACGATCACGCTCGATACACACAACGCTCTCACGGCCCCCTCCTTCCGGAATCCCGGGATCGGGCGTCTCTCGCGGCGGCTGTTTCTCGGGTGCTTGACGCACAGGCTAGTCTAGCATGAAGAGGATTCTCCGTCACGAGGAATCGGCACCGGCCCTTTGGGTGACCGACACCTATTTCGCCTGCTCGCTCGGCGGGCCGATCTCCCCCTCGGGGCCTGATCGACGAGGCCGGGTACCCGCCCCCTCGACAAGGGAGCCGAAGGCTCCTGCCCGTGGAGGCGGGTGGCCGAGCGATCGGAGCCGAGAACGCGCGGGGCGCGTTCGGAGGCGTCCCCGAGAGGGAGGTCGGCCCGTCGAGCGAGTCTTCTGAGAACGCGCGGCGCGTTCAGAGACATCCCCGAGGGGGAGGTCCGCCCGCCGAACGAGCCCTGTTATCCGTGCGTGTCGAGCCAGCGGAGCGCCCCGTCGAGATCGGTGAACTCGCCGTCGAGCTGCGCCTCGAAAGCTCTTCCGAGGATCTCCCCCATCGCGGGCCCCGGCGTCCATCCCCTTTCGAGGAGATGCCGTCCCATCAGGATCGGGCGAGGGCCGCTCTCGGCCACGTCGAGCTCCTTCGCCGTCGCGAGAAGCCAATCGCCCGCCGGGAAGACGCGAGCGATCGCGTCGGGGGTCGTGCGGCCGTAGTGATCGGCGCGCGCGTGGCGCACAAGACGCTCGATCGGAACCTTCGTCGCCAGCCTCCGCACGGCGGACGGCCCCGCGCCCCCCTTGAAGAGCGAATGAGGCCGGAGGTGATGCACAACGAGCGCGACAACATCCTCGACCAAATCCCTGTCGCGCGTGAGGCGCGCGAGGAAGCTCCGCGTGGGCGCCTCGCCGAGCGGCTCGTGGTTCGGCGAGCGGAGCTTCCCGTCCTCGTCGTTCGTCGTGAGCGGCTTTCCGAAATCGTGGCAGAGCGCCGCGAACATAAGAACGAGATCCTCCCTCGGATCGCCGGTCTTGAGCGACGCCGCCGCGTCGAGCACGTGAAGCGTGTGCACCCAAACGTCCCCCTCAGGGTGCCATTCGTACTCCTGCCGGCAGTCGAACATCGTCTCGAGCTCCGGAAAGAAGCGCGTGAGATCGAGAACGCGCATGATCTGGAACGCGACCGACGGATGGCGCGGCTTAAGAAGCATCGCGCGGAACTCCTCGAAGAGCCGCTCCTCGGCAAGCTCGAAGAGATCGAGCGTGCGGCACAGATCCGCAGTCTCCTTCTCGACCTCGAAGAGAAACCGCGCCGCGAAACGACAGACGCGAAGACCGCGCAGGGGATCCTCGCCGAAATGATCGCGATCGACGGCGCGGAGAAGCCGACGCTCGATGTCGCGCCGCCCGCCGTGCGGATCGAGGATCTCGCCGCTGAGGAGATCCTCGGCCATCGCGTTGATCGTGAGGTCGCGCCGCCTGGCCGCCTCCTCGAACGGGAGCGACGGATCCGACTCGACGAGGAAGCCCTTGTGCCCCGAACCGATCTTGGTCTCGCGCCTCGGGATCGAGACATCGACCGGCCCGATCTTGACGACGCCGAACGCGCGGCCGACGAGATCGACTCGCCCGAAAGGATGGAGGATCTCGATCAGCCGGTCCGGCGGGATCCGAAAGACCTCGAGATCGATGTCCTTCCGCGCCTCGCCGGGAAGGAGGATCCTGTCGCGCACCCACCCGCCGACCGCGAGCGCGCGCCCCCCCTCGCGCTCCACCGCCCGCGAGATCTCGGTCGCCAATCGGAGAACATCGCCTTCGGTCATGACCCGCCTTCCGGTGCGCGGCCTCACCCCGCGCTCCCGCGGGGAATCGTTCGCTTCACCATTATAGACGATCCGAATCAGGAACCGAGTCTCTCGACGAGGGGAAGCAAGTTCCGGCGATCGGGAACCTCGTTCCAAGGAACGAGGCCGCTGCCCACGCCGTGCGCGCATCCCGACCACGGCGTGGGCGGCGCGACCGCTCGGCTGTCTCCGCCGCTCCGCGCGCGAGAGAGAGGAGGCCGCGCCGCGCGAGCCGTCGAACGAGTTGTTGTTTCACGAGTTGAGCGGGAGGCCGCGCCCACCGAGCCTTCCCGGCCGGACGATCCCGCGGTCCCTCCCCGGCGCGCGGCCACACGGCGCCCGAACCGCCCGATTTCACCTTAACCTCTCATCTTTCAACTGATTCGATCGAATGCCCGCCGAATCCTTGAGTCTTCGGCATGCTTGATGCAGGAAGCACCCCGCGGGAGCAGGAGAAAGGACGCCGGATGCGGCGGCGCGCCGCTTCGGATCCCCGCGCCTGATCCGCGCGAAGAAGGAGGGAGCGCCATGAAATCGCCGACTCGCCGAATGGTTCTTGCCGTCTGTGCTCTCATCGTTCTCCTTGCGCCGCTGGCGCGCGCGGCCGGCGACCCGATCTGGTCGGTCCGAATCGAGAGCGAAGCGGCCACGCTTGTGACGAACGACTTCTCGGCCCTCTCCCGATCGGACGAGAAGAGCGCGCCCGCCGGCGATTTCCCGCTCTCGGTCCTTCGCGTGAAGAGGGTGGTCGACCGATCGGAGGTGCTGGGCGACCGCTTGGTTCCGCACATCCGATTGCAGGTCGCGCCGCTCTACGTGAACACGGATGGAACGCTCCGATCGAACGAGCTCACCTTCGTCCCGGACAACCGCGCGTCGAAGGACCTCGAAGGAGAAGATTCCTTCGCGTTCCTCGCGCAGCCCGGAGGCGCGTGGGGGGCCGAGGCGGAGGCGCTCGCGAAGGTCTTTCCCGTGAGCTTCGTGAACTTGAGGGACATGCGCCACCAACAGATCAACACATGGATCCGATCGCCCGACGGATCGAAGGCGGCCGCCGTCATGGAGGTGGCGACCTTCTTCTTCGACGCGCAGTCGGGCGCCCCACCGGGTCCGTTCCCCCGGGTTCTCTATCTCCATCCGCTCCACAGCACGGCGGTCTCCTCTCGCCTCGATCGGATCGCGGGCATCGCGCGAGACGGGGACGAGGAATGGGTGGTCGCGTTCCGATTCGACGGACGGGTGTTCTATGAAGAGCCGCATCCGACAGGCTACGTCTACGATCAGCTTCAGTTCGTGCCCAACGGAGAGACGCTCATCTATGACCGGAAAGCGAAAGGCGGCCGCGCGGAGGCCGTCGTGCTCGATCTCCGGAACGGCGAGACGAAGACGCTCGAGGGAATTCCGGAGGGGTATCGCTACTACTCGCGGGACGGCCGCCGCCTGCTCATCCTGCGGGGCGAACCGGGAAGAGGGCCGACCCGCGCCGAGATCTTCGATTCATCCGATCCTCTCGCGCCATCCCCGCTCCCCGGCTCGTACTCGCCGGGCGATCAAATCGTGACCGCCGCCGTCTCCGACGACGGGTCGGCCGTCGCGCTCCAAGTGAGAAACGGCTTCAGGAATCCCCCGACCACGCGGGTCGTCCTCCTGGACGGAGATCTGAACGAGGTCGATGTGCTCCTCTCGGAGACGACGATGCAGGGGCTGCATTTCGCCGGGAAGATCCTCTTCGTCGGCTATCAAAAACACCCGAACCCGGTCCTCTTCGTCACGACCGAGGAGATCCGCGCGTACGACTGTTCACGATAAGGGAGGGAAGCTCATGTGCAGCGGGCCGATGGTCTTCGTCCTTCTCAGCCTCGCCTTCTTCGCGATCTCGGGAGAGGCCCGCGCGCGGCAGGTGTTCTCCGAGAACCCGATCCCATCGACGACGACGTTCGTCTACAACGAGTTCATGCAGCTTGTTTCGGCGTCGGACTCCCCCTACCGCCTGCACACGGGGATCGATTGCGCGGGAGAAACGGGCGATCCGGTTGTCGTTCCGCTTTCCGCGGGGAACGCGCAGGTACTGGGTGTCACCGAGAACTGCGTCTTCCTCGTGGCTCGCGATCGCCAAGCCGGCAGCTACGCATGCTTCCAGGCCATCCACTTGAACCCCAATCCGGTCCTCGCTCCCGGGATGTGGATCGACGCGGCGGATCCGCTCGGAACGCTCGACGCGAACCGGCATCTGCACGCCGAGATCTTCCTCTCCGCGGACGCCGAGGTCACGGACGCCGACCTCCGCAACCCCCGACTGCACGGCCTCGAGAACGCTCCGTGGATCACCGACACGATGGCGCCGGTTCTGGACACGATCCTCGCGCATTGGGGAGTCAACACGTGGACCTTCCGCGTCAAAGTCCACGACCAGAACGAGCACAACCCCTCCTACTATAACGGCATTCAACGAATCGAGCTCCGAATGGACGATCGCCTCGCGGATAGCATCCTGCTCGACGCGTTCGAGGACAAGTCCGGTCTCTTCCCTCCGGACGCCGGCGAGATTTACTACGATCCGTCGGCCGTGCCCGTGGGAACCAACAACCCGAACGTTCTCGAATACGTTCTCTCCTGCCCTGCCGCCTCCGGCGATCATGTCCTTCGGGTACTCTGCTGGGACGCGGCCGGCAACTCCGTGGAGTCTCCGCCGATGAAGCCGACCGTGGTCATGCTCTCGGATGAGGAGACGCCGGCTCCCTCATCGATGGACGTGTCTTCGTATCCGAACCCGTCGAGCTCCTCCTTCACGATCCGCCTCCGCATGCCGCGCGAGGAAGAAGCGGCCGTCGAGGTCTTCACCGCCGCGGGGCGAAAGGTGCGGACCATCCACCAAGGAAGCCTTCCCCGCGGGATCCTCGATCGGTCGTGGGACGGCAGGGATGAGCGGGGCCGCCCCGTCCCGCCCGGCGCCTACCTCATCCGGATGCAAACGCGCGGGACCGGCAGTCCGCCCGAGACGTTCGTCCGCAAAGTGAGCGTCGTCCGCTGATGGGCAGAACCGTGAAGAACACTGCGCCGCGGACGGTCTTCTCGCTACTCGCGATCGTGTGTCTCTTCCCTTCTCCCGCCCGCGCGTTCGATCCGCTTTCGACCGACCACGCGTACGACTATGTCATCCTCGCCCACGACAACCTCGCAACGGAGGCCCAGCGGCTTCTCGACCATCGCTCGACCGATCACCGATGCTGTCTTGTTCGGATATCCGAGATCGCCTCGTCGTTTCAGGGATCGAGCCTCGTCGAGAAGATCCGCGCCTTCGTCCATCACGCCTACCGGAACTGGAGGATCGCTCCGAGCTACCTTGTTCTCGTCGGAGACGCGAACATGACGAATCCGGCGCACGACCTCGTTCCCGCGCCGCTTCGCTGGAACGAGTTCTACGTCTGGCACGACAACCGGTGGTTCGCCGACGATACCTACTATGTCGAATCTCCCTTCGACGGAAACACGAAGCCGATCCTTCATGTCGGCAGGATTCCGGCGCGAACGAACGCGCAGCTCCGGAACGCGATCGACAAGATTCTCGCGTACGACGCCCTCGCCGGCTCCCCCGCCTGGCTGAGCCGCATCCTCATGCTCGTCGGGGACGCCAGCATCAACGGGAACAACCAGGTTTACAAGACGCTGAACGATCAACTGCGCGACGAGGAACTGAGCGGATGGCCCGAGATCGTGACGCGATACGCCTCCGACTACGACGACGACATGGAAGAGTGGCCGGAGATCCCGACTGAGGTCACGCGACAGGACTGGAACGCCGGCGTCGGGTACGCGAACGCTTTCGGGAACACGCTCGGCTGGACCAACCTGGTGTTCATGGCGTACTTCAACCTTCCGCCTGGAGGGACCGGCAACCCGACCTTCACGGAGAGCCTGGACGCCACGCACCGCTTCCCGGTGCTCTTCGCCGGAAGCTGTCTGATGAACTACTTCTACCGGGACTTCGAGCTGTCGGTCGGCGAGGATCTCCTTCTCTCCGAGCCCGACCGCGGAGCGGCGGCCGTTGTCGCCGCGACCCACGTGAACGACGCGGTCGAGTCGTACCAGATGAACCAATACTTCATCCACGAAATGATCCGCCGCGGCGTGCGGAACCTGGGGAGGCTCTTCACGGGCGCCCGGAGCCGCGTGCTCGAGCAGGGCCACGGGCACCCGACGTTCGCGCGGCAGTACTGCCTATTGGGAGATCCGGGCCTCGACATCAAGCTTCATCCCCTCCTCACCCCCACGGATTTCGCGAACGGAATGGAAATCGAGGACGCGCCCGTTTTCCAGGACGTTGTGCTCGCGCGATCGGCAGAGGGTCTTTCGAACGACAACCTGCGGATCGTTCATTCGGACGGCGGGGTCGATCCTCTTCTCTCCGAGCGCATGCTCCGCGCGACCCTCACCGACGGCGCCGGGGCACCGTTCATCGAATGGAAGATCCTGGAACCGAACCTCCCGATCGAGGAGAACACGATCCTCTCCTTCTGGATGAACGTTCCGGAATCGCCGGGCGGCGCGTGCAAGATCGTCCTGGACGGGAACACGACGGGCGGCCGCCTGAAGGACAACATCGGCGTCTTCGATCAGAACGGCGTCCCACTGAACGCCAAGTACCGAACGCCTCTCGGGCAAGGCTGGCGGTCCGTGTACGCGGATCTCTCCTCGCTTCAAGGATCCACGCTCCTCGATCTTCGCGTTCGCTACGAAACGACGGTGGCCTCGGATGCCGGGAATCTTCGCGCGTACATCGACGCCATCCGCGTGTCGAGGCCCGCGCCGGAAGCGGGAGAAATCCTGAACGCCTCGTTCGAGGAAGACGAGGACCGAAACGGGACGCCTGACTTCTGGACGAACCTCTGGGGCGAGACGACGACCGGCAACGTTCTCCGGAGCGACCACTACGCCCGCGACGGGACGCACAGCATGCTCGTGTACGACGAATGGTGCAACGGCCAGGGCGCGCAGCATGTCTTCCACTCGAATCCGAGCGCTCCCGCATACACGATGCGGTTCGATTGCATGGCCCCCGAAGAGACGTCTTTCCGCGTGATCGCCGCCGACTTGAACTGGGGAAGCGAGATTCTCAGCGCTTCCGGGAGCGCCGGGCCCGCTTGGAAACGGTTCGAATGCGCGTTCCCGAACCCGGATTGCGGGTTCGGAATGGGACGAATCGCGATCCGGATCCTCCCCGAGGATTGCGAGTATCCGTTGTACATCGACGCAATCCGCGTGCTCCCCGGACCGGAAGTCGGCATAGAGGGCGCATCGTCTCCCGCTCCCTTTCCGCTCTTCGCCGTCGCTTCGCCGAACCCCGTGCCGCGGGAAGGCGCGGCGCGGGTTCGCTTCGATCTGCCCCGCGGCGCGGAGGTGGCGATCGACGTGTTCGATCTCGCGGGAAGGCGGGTGGCGCGCATTCCCGAAACACGCTTCCCGGCGGGCGAGAACGGCATCGCATGGCATCCCGAAAGGCTCGGCGTTTCCTCGGGCGCGTACTTTCTCAAGTTCTACGTGGACGGGCGCGCGATCCCCGGCGGCCGCAAAATCCTCATCGTTAGGTAGGCCGCCGGAAGACGGCTCAAGAAACTCCTGCCTCGCTCCGCGGTGGTCGAGAGCGGCCTCCCGCGTGTATGCTTCCTCCGGACGCCTCGCACGAACCCGATCGACCGCGCGATCGGGACGCCGATCCGTAGGCGCGGCGGGAAGCGCGCGCGGCGTGGGCTCACGATCGACGGGGGGAGCTGGAATGGCGGCATGGTTCGGCAAGAGCCCGGAGAAACGGATCGAGAACGCGGAGCGCTTCGCGTCCGAGGAGCGTTGGCCCGAGGCGATCGACATCCTCGAAAAGGCGCTCCGCGCCGCGCCTAAGGATCGCGGGGCCTTGCGGGCGGAGATCGAACGGCGCATCGCGCGCTACGCCGAGTCGTACCTCGCCGTCCTCGAGGAGGGGATCGTTCGATCGATGGACGAGGGGAACATCGAGAAGGCCGAGGAACTCGCGGAGATCGCGGTCGAGTTCGCGCGGGACGATGAGAAGAAGCGCGCGCTCCGCGAGCTTGTCCGAAGAACTCCGGAGCCGCACCCCGCGCGCAAGGAGGATCCGGCGCCTGATCCATACAGCGACGAGCTGATCGATTCCTTGCTCCATGGATACATCGAGGGGCTCGACGCGGACGAGCGAGAGGAGATCTTGAAACGCCCCTTCGGCTTCCAGAAGGCGTTCGTCCTCTGGCAGGAGGGGAACCAGGAGGCGTCGAGGCGCGCCGCGGAGGAGTATGCCGCCCGGAACGCGCGAGACGCCTACGGGCACTTGGTTCTCGGCTTCGCGCTCGCCGCCGTCGGGAGAACGGATGAAGCGGCGGGCGCCTTCGAAACGGCTCGCGCCCTCGATCCGTCCCTCCTTCAGGCGGCGCTCGGGCTCGCCGCGATGGAAAGACGGCGCGGAGACCTCCCGCGCGCGGTCGCGCTCCTCGACGAGACCGTCGCGAAGATCAGAAGCGAGCCCGGACGCCACGGAGAGAAGTGCCGCGAAGAGGCCTTCCTCCTCGACCTCCAAGTGCTCGCCGAGGCGAACGAGAGCGAACGCGCGGAAAAGCTCTACCGGGAGCTCCGAGCGGAAGGACTTCTTCCGGAGCTTCTCTCCGTCGAGGCGCGTCTCGCGGAAGCCCGCGGCGAGTATGATGCGGCCGCGGGGACGTGGGACCGCCATCTCGCGGCGCGTCCCGGAATGGGGTCGATCACCGGGCACGGCGCGCGCGCCGCGGCCGCGGGCCCGGACGACTGGGAGGACGCGGCGGACTTCCACAGGCGCAGGGGAACCTTGAAACGCGCGCTCGATCTTTACGAGCGCGCGGCCCTTCTCATTACCGAACGGGTTCATTATTCAGGAGAGACGATTCCCGCCGGGGATCTTTTTCGCATCAAGAAGAAGAGCGCGCTCGTTCTCCTCGAGATGGGCAAACGCAAGGAGGCGGAGCGCATCGCCGAGGAGCTCGAGCGGGTGCGCCCCGTCCCGCCCGAGGCGGCCGAAATCCGCGAAGCACTTCGCGAAGACGACTGATTCCCCCACCGATCGTCCCGCCGCGGGAGACCCGTTCGTGATAGAATCATATAAAGGATTTCACGCCATCCGTCAGTAGGATGCTCCTTGCGGGAGCGCCAGGCCGCCGGGCGAGGAGGTGAACCGGTGAGTTCTTGAGCGCGCCGAGCCATGCCGATCCGGCACGGTGCCGGAAGCCCGGTCCGCGAGGAGTGTTCGATCCGGCGCTTCGGGGCCTCCGCCGATGGAAACACGCGGGGGGCTCCCGTCGGGTTGAGGTTCCCTTTCAGGGGTTTGCTTTCGAGGCGGGCTCTCGGAGTCTCTCTCGGAAAGCGCAAGTTGTGATGTTCCCCCGAGCGCTTGCCCCGCGATGCCCCGAGATCTTCCGAATCGCGGGAATGCTCTCGATCCTCCTCTCTTCCCTTCCGTCCCGCCCGATCGCGGCCGAACTCCCTCCTCCCTCCCTCCTTGACTCACTGCGTCTCTCGGAGGCGGACGAATGGGGTCCCCGCGATTCGCTTCTCGCGAAGAAGTCGGGCGGTCCGCGCGTCCTTTGCGGTGGGGACGTCCCCTGCCCATGCGGGGGGACCGTGATCGACGACTACTCGATGACCGAGGATCTTGTCGGCTGTCCCGAAGAAGGGCTCATCGTCGGGGCCGACTCGATCGTGATCGATTGCGCCGGGCACAGACTGTCCGGCTCCGAAGGAGGCGCGGGCTTCAGGGTCGAAGACCGCCGGCGCATCGTGATCCGCAACTGCCGGATTGCGGATTTTCGCATCGGGATTCTGGCTCACTCTTCGGAAGACTTGACGTTTCGAGAGAACCGTTTCGATGACAACAGGCTGAGCGCCGTGTGGGTGACCGGCGGAAAGAACGTCTTGATCGCGGAGAACTACTTCGAAGAGAACGGAACGGCCGGTGTCGGATATCGCGTCGGGGCTATCGCGACACTGGAGTCGACCACAACGAGCACAATCGCCGACAACACCGCCTTTCGAAACGGGAGTGCGCATCAGTATCTCGGGGGGATCATGCTGCAGGAATCCTCTCACAACAAGATCTTGAACAACGTGCTTGAAGACACCGGCGAGGACAACATCTGGATACGACTCGGAAGCGGGCATAACCGGATTGCCGGAAACACGCTGAACGACTCGGGAATGGACGGAATCTGGATTCGCGAAAGCGACGACAATGTGGCGGAGGACAACATCATCACGAACATCGACCTGTACGGGATCTACGTTCGAAGCGGAGGGCGGAATACAATTCGCGGAAACACGATCGAGCACTCCGGGAGACGGGCCCACGGGGGAATCGGAATCGGGGGTCACGAGTTCCCGTCGGCCGAGAACCTCGTGGAACGCAACGATGTCCGCTCTTCCCCGCAGGGTCTCGTGGTGCACGAGTATGCTCACGATAACGTCTTTTCGATGAACCATCTTGCCGGAAACGGGATCGGGGTTTTGGCGGGCTACGGACTTCCCGGCCTTCCGAACCGGGTCGTCCGAACCGTGATCGAGGAGTCGGCAAGTTTCGACGTCGCAATGCATGGACGGGAGAGCACGCTGGAGATCGTCGGATCGACGTTCGACCACGACTTGGTGCGGCTCGTTTGCAGGGGGGGAGTATGCCGGATCGAGGTTCGGTGGTTCGTGAGCCTGCGCGTCGAGGACGAAGTCGGACGCCCGGTCGAAGCCGCGGAGGCAACTCTCCGAGATGTGTTCGGAAACCTCGTCTTCGCAGGTACGAGCGGCCCCGACGGGTCATTACCCGTCTTCGAGGCCACGCATTACGTGCTCGACCGGAACGGAAAGACAGAACACAACGCGCACATTCTTGAGGTCCGAAAGGAGTGCTTCGAGCCCGCTACGGTCGACTTGTGGATCGACGGCGACCTCTCCCGGACGATCGTTTTCGCGCAGAACCCCGCGCTCTCCGTCGCCGCCGGAACCGAGAAGACGGACATCGCGCTCTCCGTCTCGCCGAACCCGATCCGCGCCCGGACGACGCTCCGCTTCTCGCTCCCCTCGCCCGCACGCGTCCGCCTGGAGGTGTACGATGTCCGCGGGCGCCTCGCGGCGCGCATCGCGGATCGGTCTTACCCCGCGGGCCTTCACTCGGCCGACTGGATCATCACTGATTTCGATCGGCGGGAAACGTTCTCACCGGGAACGTATTTCATTCGGCTCGTCACGGGCGATCGATCCATTACGAAGAAGATCTCGATCGCCTGCGAGTGACGGATCCGTCGATTGCCTCGGGAAGAAACCTAGTCGCTCCCGGAGTCCGGGGGATCGGTCCAGCGGCCCAGCGCGCGGATGAGATCGATGAGCCGGTCCACCGCTTCCGATTCCGGCACCGACTTCTCGATCCGGCGCGGACCGATGTAGAGATCGACGCGACCGGGGCCGCTCCCGACATAGCCGACATCGGCGTCCGCCATCTCGCCCGGTCCGTTCACGATGCACCCCATGATCGCGATCTTGACATTCTTGAGATGGGAAGTTCTCTCGCGAACCCGAGCGGTCGCTTCCTCGAGATCGAACAGCGTCCTCCCGCACGACGGGCACGAGATGTACTCGACGCGGGTGATCCTTCTCCGGGTTCCCTGGAGAATCTCCCAGGCACTCCGGAGCCCGCACAGTCCTCGCGCGACGAGGAGATCGCCGATCGAGTCGAGCAGGGGCGGAGCGAGCGCGACGGCGTTTTCGATGATCCCTCGCTCTGCTTCGAGCAAGAGAAACTGCGGCCATCCGAGCTCGCGTTCGGAGAGAGCGCGCTCGAGCGCCGGGGCGAGATCCGCGGCCGGACCGAACGGCGCGCCGATCAGAGCGCCTCCCTCGAGTGCGCGCGGCAACGCGCTTCGAAGCCGATCGACGAGCGGGCCGATCTCCTCGGCCCGCTCGGCACGCAAGGCGGCGACCGGGATGATTCGATCGACTGCGAGAAGACGATCGGCCGCTTCCCAATCGATCGATTCGTGAGAGGGAAACGCGAACAAGAGAGCGCGGGGCTTCTTCCCGGCGCACGCGCGGAGCGCCTCGATCGGACGATGCGCATCCAACACGATCGGCTTTCCGCCCTCCCCTGCAGCGGCGACTTCGGCGGGAGAGCTCACGAGGTGAAGATCCGGCGGCTCCGTTCCGTCCGGAACGCACTCCGGTCCAGCGAGCACCGCGAGAGGCTCTTCGCCCCCAACGCGCCGCTCTCCGATCGCGAGTGGCATCGTTCCGCGCCGCGCGACGCCGAGCGGAGAGAGCGTCCCCTCTCTCGCCTCACGCGCTCTCTCCGCGGTTTCGAGAATCTCTCGCGCCGCCGGAATCTCGCGGAGCGGGTCCTCGGAAAGAGAAACGCGGATCGTGTCGCCCAGGCCTTCGGAAAGAAGAGCGCCGATTCCGGCCGCGGAGCGGACGCGTCCTTCCTCGCCCGATCCGGCCTCCGTGACGCCGAGATGAAGGGGGTAGCGGCCTCCCGCGGCATCCGTCTTGGCCGCGAAGAGACGGTTCGCCGCAACGGTGACTGCGGGGATCGAGGACTTCAAGGAGACAACGATCCGATCGAAGCCCATCCGCTCGCAGACGGCGATGTACTCGAGAGCGGATTCGACCATCCCCTCGGGTGTGTCGCCGTAACGCGCGGTGATCCGTTCGGAGAGAGACCCGTGGTTCACGCCGATGCGAAGCGCGGCGCCTCGTTCCTTGAGACGTAACACGAGAGGGCCAAAGAGCTCGGCGACGCGCGAGGCGCCCTCCTCGAGTGTCTCCCCGGGACGCATGCGGTCCGGGCGGTCCGCGAAGTTTCCCGGATTGATCCGCACCTTCTCGACGAAGTCGGCGGCGGCCATCGCTGCGTTCGGCGTGTAGTGGATGTCCGCGACGAGAGGCGTTCGGATCCCCGCTTCGCGAACCTCTCGATGGATTCTCCGGAGCGACTCGGCCGCCCGGACCGAAGGGACTGTGAGCCGCACGATCGCCGCTCCGGCGCGGGCCAGCTCGATCGTTTGCCGCACCGACGCCGGGACGTTGTTTGTGTCCGTCGTCGTCATCGACTGGATCGCGATCGGATTCCTCCCGCCGATCGCGACCTCGCCGATTCGCACCTCGCGGGCCGCTCTCCGGTTCACACGAATCGTCCCCCTCTCGACGAGGAGAACATAGAACCGGAAACGAAGGAAGGCAAGACCGCGCGGAAGGGCTCTCGGGTTGCGATTCCTTCTATCATCTGATATACGTAACTGCGGCAAGAGGACTCCACGGAAGGAGCGGGAACATGGACAGCCTGGCGCAGGCGGGCGCCGGTGATCCCTCGGTCTTCTCCATTCGCACGCTGATCGTCGTCGCGGGAATCATCGTCGCGACGCTGATCGCGCAGAAGGTCTTCCAGCATCTTCTCCTCGGGCACCTGAAACGGCTGGCGAGCCGATCCAAGACCGACATCGACGACGCGGTCGTTCACGCCATCGATCGGCCGATCGGCGTTCTGATCTTCCTGGTCGGAATCCACATCGCCCTCTCGTATCTCCGAATTCCGGAGGAGCCGATCAACTTCCGGAGATTTTCGCAGCTTGCGATTCTCCTCTTCGTCACGCTCGACTTGACATGGCTTCTCATCCGCCTGACCGAGGTGTTCGCACTCTTCCTCCAGAGCGTCGTGCAGAAGACCGACTCCTCTCTCGACGACCAGCTCGTTCCTCTCATCCGAAAGTCGCTGAAGGTCGCGGTCGCGATACTCGGTTTCGTCCTCATCATCCAGAATCTCGGATACAAGGTAACGGGCCTCCTCGCCGGGCTCGGCATCGGAGGTCTCGCGCTCGCCCTCGCCGCGCAGAGCACTCTCGCGAACGTCTTCGGATCGATCACGATCTTGCTCGACCGGCCGTTCGCGGTCGGCGACTTGATTAAGGGGGAGGGCTTCTTCGGGTTCGTGGAGGAGGTGGGGCTTCGCTCGACTCGCATCCGGCAGCTTTTCCGGACTCGCGTCACAGTGCCGAACTCGGTTCTGGCCAACCTCACGCTCGAGAACTGGAGCCTTCTCGACTCGCGCCGCGCCGATTTCACCGTCGGGGTCACCTACGAGACGACGGCGAGCCGAATGGAGGAAGCGGTCCGGGCCATTCGCGACATTCTCGAGGCGCGCGAGGACATCAACAAAGAGACGATTCAAGTTCGCTTCACCGAGTTCGGCGAGAGCTCTCTGAATATCAAAGTGATCTTCCTTACGCCGACGATCGACTACGGTACGTTCCTCATGCTGCAGGAAGAGGTGAACCTCGCCATCATGCGCGCTCTCGAAAGGCTCGGGCTCTCGATCGCCTTCCCGACTCGTACGGTGTACCTGCGCGCGCAGGAACCGAAGTAGAAGGAACAGGGACGAACTACTCTTCGAAGAGACGGAAGAGCTCTTCTTCGGTGAGCGGGGAGCGTCTCGCGAGAGAGAGGTTCTCGACCGCGTGCAGATCCCGGCTCATCCCGACGATCACCGAGGAGACCCCGGGGACCGAACGCGCGAATTGGATCGCCCTCTCCGCGTTCGAGGCGAGATCGCGCATCCCCGCCGCGAGGAAGCCCGGAAAGCGCTTGAGAAGACGCCCCTGAAGAAGAGGAACTGAAGTGGTCACGGCGAGTCCGAGACGCGACGCCGCGTCGATCGCCGAGAGGCTCTCCCCGCCGACCTCCTGAGCCGTGAGCGCGAAGGCCTCCATCATCGCGGCGTTGAAGGGAAGTTGGATCGCGGCGAAGCGATGCTCTCCGCCGGCCGCTTCTCTCGCCGCGTCCACCAAATCCTGGATCGAGATATAGACGGGGCTCGAGGGCTCCGCCCGAAAGGCCTCCCACGACGAGACCCCGTAGCACCCGATTCTTCCCCGCGCCGCCTCCTCCTCGAGGAAGGCGAATGCCCGCCGGATCCGATCGAGGAAATGCGGTTTCGGAAGAACCGCGCGATGGACCTCTGGGTTGTGAAGATAATACAGATCGATTGTTTCGAGACGAAGGTTCTCGAGGCTTCTCGTGATCTGCTTCTCGAGAAACCGGGGAGTCATTGAGTGGCATCCGCCCACAAGGCAATCCTCATCTACGATTCCGGTCTCTATGTAGGCGGCGCGGATGAACGCGCGGATGTTCGGCGGCGGTTCTCCGTCGAACGGAATGTAGCCTCCCTTCGTCGAGAGGACGATCTCCTCGCGCGAGAACGCGCCCGCGTCGAAGAGGGCGGCGAGAGCGCGGCCTATCGCTTTCTCGCTTCTCATGCAGCGGTAGTTGATCGCCGTGTCGACGTGATTGCATGCGTGGCGGAGCGCCTCGGCCAGAGTTCGCTCATAGCCGGCATCCACCGAGTCCTCGTGGAGACCGAGGTAGGTCCCCATCCCGATCGATCCGACCGTGAAGCGGCCGAGCGCGCGGAAATGGCCGGTGGCGGATTTCCCTTGGAAACGATCTCGATAGGAAGCGGTCCCTTCGGGGGTCGCCCGGTTCAACTTCGACAAGCGGCGCTCCCTCCCATGTTGGCCGAGGTTAGCAGGCGCGCGCGGCGCATCGCAAGCGCGCCGGCATCACTCCGCGGCCGCGGCTTTCTTCTCCCGCGGGCGCGGGCCGCGGATGCGCGAGGCGAGCGTATGGAACGTGGACGCATCGTCCTTCGAGAGCTCGGCTCGTGCGAGGATGACGCGGAGATGCCTCATCACCGCGCGCACCTTCTTTTCGTTCATCCCGCTCTCTCGAAGCGCTTCCTCCATGCGAGCGTACATTCGCTCCATCTCGTCGTCCGAGGCAAGAACGGGCGATCCGGCGCGATCCGCCGGCGCGCGAAGGGCAAGACCCGACTCGTAAGCCATCAGCATGATCGCCTGCGCAAGGTTGAGAGACGGATAATCGATCGGCGACGGGATTGTCACGATGAGCCGACAGCGAAGAACATCCTCGTTCTCGAGACCTGTCTTTTCCGGCCCGAAGAGGATCGCGATCTCCTCGCCCCGAGGGATCTTCGCGAGCCTCGCTCCCCACTCGCGCGCCGTGACGGTTTCGGCCTGGTGCCTCCGGAGGCGGCGCGTCGTCCCGACGACCCATGTGCAGCCGCGGAGGGCCTCGTCGAGCGACCCGTGAACCTCCGCCTCTTCGAGGAGATCCTCCGCCCCGTGCGCCATCGCGACGGCATGCGGAGTCTTCCAGCCGTCGGCAGGCGAGACGAGCACGAGCCTTTGGAAGCCCATCGCCTTCATCCCGCGCGCTGCGGCTCCGATGTTCCCCGGCTCCGTCGTCCCGATGAGGACGAAGCGCACGTCTTCCTTGGACGGCGCGTCCCCCCGATCGATCCAGAAAGGACCCTCGCGTTTCATACCCGGACCGGTCTCACGCCGCGCGCTGCTTCTCCTTGGCCCAGAGCTGCGCCAGCTCGATCAGAGTTCGTACGGAGAGCTCCATCTCCTCGAGACAGGCGTACTCGAGAGGAGAGTGGAAGTTGTGCATCCCGCAAAAGAGATTCGGCGTCGGGAGACCCATTTCCGAGAGGCGCGAACCGTCGGTCCCGCCGCGAATCGCCTCGAAGATCGGTTTCACGCCGATCTTCTTGATCGCCTCGGTCGCGAGCTTCACGGCGCGCGGTTCCTTGACGAGGTACTCGGCCATGTTGCGGTACTGCGTCTTGACATTGATCTCGACCTTCGCCTTCGGGTGCTCCGCTTCGATCGTCGCGGCGATCCCCTGGAGGATCTTCGCTTGTCTCGCGAGGTCTTTCGTCACGAAGCTCCGGAGAAGGATCTTGATCTTCGACTGCGCCACGCCCCCTTCGAGCACGTACGGATGGAGGAACGGCTGGCGTCCCGAGGTCGTTTCCGGCGCGAGACGATGCCAGGGCATCCTCGTGAGAAACTGCCCGGCGAGACGGATCGAGTTGACCATCTTCCCCGTCGCGAGCCCGGGGTGGATGTTCACGCCGGTGATCGTCACGGTCGCGAGATCGGCCGAAAAGGTCTCGTTCTCGAGCGCGCCGGCGCTCCCCCCGTCGAGCGTGTAAGCGACCGAAGCGTTCACTTCCTTGAGATCGATCTTCGCGGTCCCTCGCCCAACCTCTTCGTCGCAGGTGAAAACGACGCGGATCGGCCCCCGCGGAATCTCGGGGTTCGCCATCAGCTCGGCCGCGGCGGTCATGATCACGGCGACGCCCGCCTTGTCGTCCGCCCCGAGAAGGGTCGTGCCGTCGGAGGTGATGATCGTCTTCCCCTTCAGCTCCTTCAGTCCTTCCGTTTCGGCGACTCGAATGACCTTCGACTTGTCGCCGGGAAGGACGATGTCCTTACCGTCGTACTTCTTGTGAACGACCGGCTTCACGTTCTTGCCGCTCGCCTCCGGGGACGTGTCCATGTGCGCGAGCCAGGCGACCGTCGGCGCGGTCTTCACATTTCCCGGAATCGTCGCGAGGACGATGCCGTGCTTGTTCTGCTTCGCATCCTTGAGCCCGAGTGCGAGCAGTTCCTTCACGAGGATCTTGCCCAGCTCGAGCTGCCCCGGCGAGCTCGGATAGGCCTCCGTCTCGTCCACCGCGGTCGTTTCGACTTTCACGTACCTCAAGAACCGATCGAGCAACGAATCCATTCTCTTCACTCCCTTTATGGATGGACTATTCCGCCTCCCGATTGAGTCGGCCCCCGCCTCTTACGATTCCTCCCGGCTTGCGTCCGCGGGAAGCCGCTTTCGAATCGCGACGATCCGGAAGGTTCGATCCAGAATCGGACCCACCTCGTCCCCCGTCTTCTTCCCGAGAAGAAGCGCTCCGAGCGGAGCCCGATACGAGACGATCTCTCCGCCGAAATCGCGGTCCCCCTCGCCGAGAATCCAATAGGTGCGCGTCTCCCCGGCATCCGACACGAGATCCACTTCGGTCCCCGGCCCCGCCTCGTCCTCGCGGATCTCGGTCTCTTCGATCGCCCTCGCTCGGCGAACCCGCTCGCGAAGCTCCTCGAGCCGCAGGCTCACCTCCGCCTGCTTCTGTTTGGCCGCGTCGTACTCGGCATTCTCGCTGAGGTCTCCGTGCTCGCGCGCCCTCTGGATCTCTTGCGGGATCGCCGTCTTCAGTTCCCAATCGAGCGCCTCGACCTCCTTCCGAATGCGGACGAGGGTGCGCCGCGTCATCAGGATCCAATCCCCAAAACGCGCGTAGACATCCTTCTCCGCTTGCGGGTGGAGAGAGCGGCGTCTCGATTCGACCTCCTCGGCGACCTCGCGAAGCGCCGTTCCGTCGAGAGCCTCGAGGATCGGATAGAGGTAGCGCTCCGAGTGCTTCCACTCGATGAGACGATTGCGGAGGTAGCGCGTCTCTTCCGGGGTGGCGGCCTCCGCCTTCATCCTCTTTTGGAACGCCTCGGATCCGAGCATGTCGAGCGCCTGTTTCCGGAACGTCTCCCTCTCCGGGCTCTCCACGATGTCGATGAGGGCGTGCACGCACGTCCACGCGCAGGGCGCATCCCTGTCGACCAGCTCGCGAGCGACGTGGAGAACCGCGTTCGGCCGGGACGGGCTCGCATCGAGAACTTGGCGGATCTCGCGATCGCTCTCCTCCCGCGCGCGAAGCGCCGACCAGGCCTCCCTCCGCACGCCGAGAACTTTCGAATCGAGGAGGATCACCGCGACGGCCGTCCTTCGGTCCTCGGGGGCGAGGGCGAGAAGCGTCTTCTGCTGATCCGTGCTGAAGGGGGTGAGATCGGGAGACCGCACGAAGGCGGTCAGCGCCGCGTGGAATCCCTCCGGGTCGGCGACCCCCACGAACCGGAGAAGAAGGTGCGCCAGTAGGCGCTCCGCCGCTGGCCGGATCTCCTCGGCCGCGATCGACCGAAGCTCGTCCCCGTAGCGGGATGCCACATGAGCCGTCTCTTCCGGATGCTGTTCGAGAAAGCGGAAGAGAAGGTCGAGCCCCTTCCGAAAGGTCCGCGAGAGATCGACCTCGGGGAGGGGCGAGGAGAGCTCCCTCGATCCGCGAAGCCTCACGACCTTTCGGAAGAACTGCGAGAAGTCGAAGCGCGGGTCCGATTCCGCTTCCTTCTTCGCCCCTCTCCACCAGTCGGCCCAGCCGGACGGAGGCAGGAGCCCGAGCGTCACGAGCGTCTTCTTGATCTCGTCCTGGATCGCTTCGCCCTTCAAGTGTTCGAGCACATGATAGAGAAAGTCCGCGCGGTTCTTGCGGAGCGCCTCCATCATTCCCTCTCGATCGAGGAAGACCTTGACCCGGAGGTCGGTCGGTTCGAGAAGAACGAGCGCCGTCCGCGCGAGGGAGACGCTCATCCGGTGATCGCGTTTCCCGTCGAATCGAAGCTGGAGGGTCTCCCCGTCGTTCTCCAGGATCTCCCCGACCCCCCAGCCCTGGTGAATGACGTGTCGGCCGGGCGGGGTTTCGAGCAGTCGATCGAGCATCGCGAGCGACTTCTCGATCGGGACATCCGGGTTCGAGATCCCCGCGGTAAGGAAGAGCTTCTCGGGGTCGCGAAGGGTCGCGAACGCAGCGACGCCGGCCGCGAAGGCGGCGTTCCGAAACGTCTCTCTCTCCGTCGATTTTTCGAGCGCCCGGCGGAGCAGGATCCATTCCTCTCTCGCGAGTCCGTGCCCCGCGAAGGCCGAATGTGCGATCTCGAAGAGGTTCGCCGCGACCCCGGCCTCGCCGGAGCGGATCAGTTGGTCGAGCGCCTCGAGAATCCGATGAAGACGCTCCCGCGACGGATTCTCTAAGACATAAAGCGTTCCTTCTTCGAGCCGGTCGATCTGCTTCTGCTCGGCGAAACCGGGGAGAGACCGGGCGATGAGATCGAAACCGGAGGCGTCCCCGGCTTCCGCGCGCGCGCGGCCGAGCGCCCAGAGAACCCGGCGATCGTCTTCGTCCAAGGAGAACGCGCGCTCGAGCAAGGAGACCGGCACGTGCGAGCCACCGCTCTTCTCCCAGGCCCGCGCGGCCGCGCGCGCAAGCTCCGGCGCGCTCACGTGCCGGAGAGCCGTGTCGAGAACCGCCGCGAGGCCTTCCCAATTCTCTTGGTGCTCGAGGCGCTCGCTCACGCGAAAGAAGAGCTGACGCGCCACCACGTCGTCCCCCACGCGGGATTGAAGACACGCCGCCGCGTACACGACCGCTCCCCCCGCGTCCTTCCCTTGGAGCAGCGGGTTGAGAAGAGTCAGATAGCTGGCGCCCTGTCCTTCCTCCAGGATCGACGTGATCGCACGGTCGATTCGATCCACCGCCTCCCGATCGAGCCGAACGGCTCCGCCGAGAGGATCCTCGCTCATCTTCAACGTCTCACGAAGGTTCTCCACGGACCATCCTCCCCGGACAGACGTTCACCCGGCCGGTCTTCGATCGTTCCTCCCGAGGGTCCCGGTGAAGGTACCAGACGACGCCGAAAAAGGACAACGCCGAGTTCGCGCGGTTCGGCGGGCGGCGCCGCATGGGGGGCAACCGAGAACGCCTGCTCCAACGGGCTTCCGGATTGAGGTTCCCATGCGCGTGTGGTCTAATAGGGGCCGGCGAGGGCGGCCGCACGCCGGGCCGCGAGGCTAACGAGATAACTCTTTCGAATTCAGGGAGATACATGATGGCTCTCGTCGAGTGCGTGCCCAACATCAGCGAAGGCCGGGATCGAGCGGTGATCGATGCGATCGTGGGGGCGGCCGAGAAGGCGGGCGTCACCATCCTTGACGTCGACCCCGGCCGCGCGACCAACCGGACCGTGATCACGTTCGTCGGCTCTCCGGATCAGGTCGTCGAGGGGGCCTTTCTCCTCATCGCCGAGGCGGCTGAGCGGATCGACATGAGGAAGCACGCCGGCGAGCATCCGCGCATGGGCGCGACCGATGTGTGTCCCTTCGTCCCCGTCTCCGGCGTGACGATGGAGGATTGCGCCGAGCTCGCCCGCCGTCTCGGAAAGCGAGTCGGCGAGGAGCTCGACATTCCGGTCTATCTCTACGAGTACGCGGCGACGGCGCCCGAGCGGAAGAACCTCGCCTGGATCCGGCAGGGGGAGTACGAGGGGCTCGCCGAGAACATCACGAGGCCGGAGCGCGTTCCCGATTTCGGGAAGCCGGTGTTCAACGCGCGTGCGGGCGCGACCGCGATCGGCGCCCGGAAGTTCCTCATCGCCTACAACATCAATCTCAACACGCTCGACAAGAAGCTCGCCCACGACATCGCGCTCAACATCCGCGAGGCGGGACGGAGCGCGCGCGGCGAGGACGGCAAGATCCTGCGGGACGAAGACGGCAATACGGTGAAGCAGGCGGGGCTTTTCCCGCACGTCAAGGCGGTCGGTTGGATTATCGAGGAGTACCGGCGCGCGCAGATCTCGATCAACTTCACCGACTACGAGGTCTCGCCGCCGCACCTCGTGTTCGACGAGGTGTGCAAGCAGGCGGCGGAGCGCGGGATGCGCGTCACGGGGAGCGAGCTTGTCGGCCTCATCCCGAAGAACGCGCTCCTCGCCGCCGGCACGCACTATCTCAAGAAGCAAGGGCGTTCGCACGGCGTTCCGGAGCCGATGCTCATCGAGACGGCGGTCCAATCCCTCGGGCTCTCCGATCTCTATCCCTTCAAGCCTGAAGAGAAGATCATCGAGTACCGCGTCGCTCCGCGCATGGGTCCGCTGGCGTCGAAGACGATCACCGCGTTCGCCGACGAAGTGTCGACCGAGTCCCCGGCCCCCGGCGGGGGAAGCGTCGCCGCGCTCGCCGGCGCGCTCGGAGCCGCGCTCGCCGCGATGGTCGCGAACCTCACGGTCGGCAAGAAAGGGTTCGAGAGCGCCTGGGACGGCATGGCCGATCTCGCCGCGAAAGGTCAAGAGCTCAAGGACTTCTTCTTGCGGGCGATCGACGAGGACACGCGGGCGTTCACCGCGGTGATGGACGCCTCGCGCCTCCCGAAGAAGACGAAGGACGAAGCGGCGGCGCGCGAGAAGGCGATCGAGAAGGCGATGAAGGAGGCGGCGCTCGTTCCGCTCCGAACGCTCGAACGGACCGACGAGGTGGTCGCCCTCGCCGCGGAGGCGGCGGACAAGGGTAACCCTGCGTCCGTGTCCGACGCGGCGGTCGCCGCCCTCTGCGCGCAGAACGCGGCCGAAGGCGCCTGGTTCAACGTGATTATCAACCTCGGGCAGATCGCGGACGAGGCGTTCGTCCGGGAGACCCGCCGCCGCGCGGACGAGGTGCTCGATCGGGTCCGGTCCGGATCGGAGAAGGTCCGGGAGCGGGTGAGGACGATTCTCGGGGCGTAGCGAGGCTCGGAGCGGAAAGGTGACTGCCGGGGGATCGGAAGAAAAGTCCGCCACCCGAATCCCGGCGGCGCGCGCCGGCCGTTCAGCCGTTTGGCTCGTTCCGCTTCTCCTCTTCGCTGTGCTCGTTGCGATCCCTACGCGGAGCCCTTCGGGGGACGCGTACGAGTACGGGCGCATGATGCGCGGAACCGACGCCCCGCCCGAGACGAACCCGAATCGCCTTCTCCTCTACCCCACGGTCCGCTATCTCTACGAGCGCGTCGCAATCCCTCTCTCCGGGAGGTCGATCGAGCCGCTCGAGACCCTCGTCTGGATCTCGAGGCTCTCCTATCTCGTGTCCGGCCTTCTCTTCCTCCTTGCCATGCGCCGTCTCTTCCCGGAAGGAGCGGTCGCGGGGATTCTCGCTTTCGGCTACCTCTCTTCGCACGCACTTCTCCTCTTCGGGACGGACGGCGAGCCGATCCTCCTCGCCCACCTTCCGTTTCTGCTTGGCGGCGTTCTCCTCCTCGACACGCTCCATCGCCGGTCGTGGATCCGTGAGGCGTTTGCGGGTTCCCTTCTCGGCCTCTCGGTCCTCTTCTTCGCCACGAGCGCCCTCCCGGTCGTGACGATCGGCATCGCCCTCCTCGTCGCGGGCCTTCTCGGACGGAGACGGACCGGATTCGCGTGCGCTCTCCTCGCCGCTCTCGTCCCTCTCGCCGGCCTCGCGGCCGCGTACGCCCGCTCGGGGGCGGATGTCCCGTTCGCCGCGTGGATCACGCGCTACGGGAGCGGCTCGACGAGCCTCTCCTACGGCGGGTTCTCGCTCCTCTCTCTCGCGCGCGTCCTCTTCGGCCTCGTCGATTCGATCGTCCCCGTGGGCGGGGCGGCGCGCCTCGTGCGCTATTGGACGGAAGGAGAGGGAAGCATCGAGGCCGCCCCGACCGACGCATTCTCCCTCGCGCTCTGGCTCCTCGCCCTCGCCGGGACGGCGCTTCTCCTCGCCGCGGGCGCGACCCGAATCCGCGCCGAGCCCCGCCGCGCGGTCTTCGCCGTACTCGCCGTCTCTTTCGCCCTCCTCGTTCTCTTCAACCTTCAATGGATCGGGAGCGATCCTCAGTTCTGGCTTCTTCCACTCCCGATCCTCTGGGCGCTCTTCGGCTTCTCCCTCCTTGGGCGCGGGAGGCTCGTGGGTGTTCTCCGTGCGGCGGTGGCGCTCGCCGTGCTCCCGCTCAGTCTCTTCGGCTCGGTGATTCCGCTTCGCACCGACCGGAGCGCCGAGAGAGAGCGTGCGACGGTCCTCGCGCGCGTCGAGCCGGGAGGCCTCTTGATCGCGCCCGGCCTCGACTGGACGGACGGCGTCGAGCGCTACGACCCTTCCCCCGGCGTCGAGGTGATTTCCCTTTGGCGCTGGAGCACTCGCGCCGAATGGGCAGGCGATCCGATCCGCTACTACGCGGCGATCGACTCGGCCATCTCGCGCGCCCTTCTCGAAGGTAGGGCGGTCTACATGGAAGGGGTGTTGAACGAGCCGTTCCCGATGGGGGTGCCGTGGAGGGAGATGCGCCCCCGCGGCTTCGAGATCGAGAAGATCCTGGAGCTTCTCCAGTCCTACCGTGCGACGGACGTCCCCGCCGAGAACGGCGCGACCCTCTGGAAAATCGAGGCCCCGCACGGTGCGGACGAGGGGGCGCTGCCGTGACCGAGACCGGGCGGGCTCCGCTCCGTATCCTTCAGATATGTAGCTTTGTCCCCTATCCTCCCGACTCGGGCGGAAAGCTCGTCGCGTTCCACCACCTCTCCGGACTCGCGAGGAAAGGACATCGAGTCGCGCTTCTCGCGCCCCTCCGCCGGGAGGGGGACAGCCGGTCGATCGCGGAGCTTGGGCGGATCGCGAAGACCGTTGGCGTCGACGTCCGGGGGGAGCATGAAATCCGCCGCGTCGCTCGAGGGCTCGTCCACGGTGATTCGATCCGGATCGCGCGGCACCGTTTCGCGAAGGTCGAGGAGAGGCTCGACCCCCTCCTCGACTCCTTCCGGCCGGGCCTCGTAATCCTCGACTCGCTCTTCACCTCCTACCTCATCGATCCGATTCGCCGCCTCTCTCCCGCTCTTCCAGTCGTCCTTCTCGAGCACAACGCGGAGAGCCTCCTCGTCCGGCGCTTCTTCGCCCGTAGCGGGATTCTCGCCAGGATCGCGGGGAGAATCGAGGTCCGCCGGATCGAACGAACGGAGAGGCGAGCGCTCCTTGCCGCGGACCGCGTGATCGCCCTCTCGAACGAGGACCGGCGCGAGATGCTCCCTCTCGCCCCGGAGGCGCGGATCGCTGTCGTTCCCCCGGGAGCGAGGGTCTACCCGCGTGAGGTGATCCCGCTCCCCTCGCGCCCGCGCTCCGCCCTCTTCCTTGGGAGCTTCCGGTGGCCCATGAATCGGGACGCCGCCCTCTGGCTCGCCCGCTCAATCCTTCCCCTCGTGCGCGCGCGAATCCCGGACGCGGAGATCGTCCTCGCCGGAGAGGGCCCGACGCGGGAGATCCTCGCTCTCCACGCGCCGGAGAAGGGGATCCGAGTTGCGGGGCGCGTGGAGGACGCGGCGGCCGCGGTGCGCGAGTGCGCTCTCTCAGTCGTCCCAATCCGCGCGGGCGGGGGAGTTCGCCTCAAGATCCTCGAGGCGCTCGCGAACGAGCGTCCGGTCGTCAGCACGACGGTGGGGTGCGAGGGCCTCCCCTTCCGCAATGGCGAGACGATCCTCGTCGCCGACACGCCCGAGGCGTTCGCGGATGCGGCAGTCCAACTGCTCGAGAACTCCGCGCTCGCCTCCTCGATCGCGCGAAGGGGGAGGGAACTCGTAGAGAAGAACTTCGCCTGGGAACGGATCATCGAGAGGGTCGAGGAGATCCTCTACGAGACGATCGAGCGCGGGACCGGACGCGGAGCTTGAGGAGCGAAGGAAACTCCGTCCCTACTTCGAGGCGCTGTCGACGACGAGGTAGACCGTCGCGAGTTGCGCAGCCACGGTCATGAAGTCTTTGAAGAGCTCCCAGTAGTCGCGCTGCGGTTTCTCGGGAATCCAGACGGTATCTCCCGGCTCGAGACGCGTGTCCCCCGCGTCGAACCAGATTCCGGAAACCCCCTTGATGACGCGGACCTTCCCCTTCGAGGCGCGGCGCGCGAAACCGCCCGCGTCCCGGATGTAGTCCTTGTAGCTCGCCCCCTCGCGGAAGGGAAGGCGCCCCGGGTTCACGGCCTGCCCGCTCACCGTGATCGTCCGTGTGATCTGGGGAACGCGGATCACGTCGGCGCGCCGGAGGAGAATGTCCTTGGACAGATCCCCGTCGCGGAAGAGGGCGACGAAGTCGACGACGACCCTCTCCTTGTTCTCGCGCGAACGCATCTTGAAGTAGGCGTACTCGTCCTCGGTCATGTCGGCGACCGGAACGAGCCGGAGCCTCTCGAACTCGCGGTCCTCCGCCTCGCTCCGGAACGACTCCCTCGTGAGCGTCGCCTCGTAGAGATCGGCGTCCTCGGTAAAGCCCCCCGCCCGCTCGACGAGCTCCGTGAGGGTCTCCTCCCCTTCGTCGATCACGTAGACACCCGGGTAGAGCACCTCTCCCTCGACCGACACGCCA
>Ga0194112_10002395_pt1 | contig 26895 bp, 19 predicted proteins | sample TA2MahC400mmetaG_FD_146191 | JGI IMG/M metagenome (GOLD analysis project Ga0194112, IMG submission 146191) | Freshwater microbial communities from Lake Tanganyika, Tanzania - TA2015016 Mahale Deep Cast 400m | ecosystem: Environmental > Aquatic > Freshwater > Lake | place: Tanzania: Lake... | reverse complement strand
ACGAAACAAAATCAAAGAGTCAGGACAATGAAACCAACAACCGAAGGAGTCGCCATGACCGAAATCAAACGAAAAAACGAACCACAACCCTCAAACTGGTTCCGCAGGATAGTTACCGGGAGTTCCCTGTAGGAGGCTGGATATTTCATAGCATGACTCTCATGTTTTATTAGGTTGTTTCCGAGCATGAATCTAGCACAACGCTGTTGGAGTTGCCAACGCCCACCGGTTTGCCGGTGTGTTAGAAGGAATAGTTGAAGCTTATCCGCAAATCATTGACTTGATAACCCTGACCTTGCTGCGGAGAGGTGCGCTCTTGATGGCGGTAGGTGATCATTGCATTGAGGTGGCGCGTGAAGGTGCGACTGAGGGACACACCTATCGAGAGCAGGTCGTACTCTTGCTTGGCAGAGGCGCCGCCCTCGCTTTGCGAATGCGTCCAACCAATATTCGGCATGAGAGTGATCCCATGTCCCAATCGGTGTGAGATGACATACCTCGCGCCATAGGTTGTCTGATAGTTGGAATTGTTCATGGTGGCCGTGACGCCAGGCGAATAGAAGCCCTGGAGATTATGAGTAGTATTAGGACGCAGCGGTTGAGTATAGCTCAGGCCGATATTGGCAGTGATTCCGTCCGTGCCACTTCCCGCATTGTTTGTTGAGGTGCCACTATTAACCGGGTCAAATTGGGAATGCACAAAGCCGATGCCTACGCTGCCGGAAATTGAGGGCGTAATAACGCCAGAGACGCCAACCATGGTGCTCACGTTGATGCCGTCCGATCGACTGGTGCGATCCTTGGGGAAGATAAACCCAACCGAATTGGCCCAGAAGACGGAAAATGATTCCTGCAAGAAAACAGACGGTGTGACGGCGAAAGAATAAACCGTTTCTTCCGTTGAAGGATTCGCGGGTGACCACTTATCGTTCCTGCTGCCCGAAAGAGACAAGGCGACACGCCCGAACCGACGGGTGCCGTTGATGGTGACAGTATTGGCATACTCCTCACTGCTGGTTACCCCGACTGCCACCAAGCTTTCCAACGGTTCATTCTTAAAGGTAAATGAATCGCCGACCGTCACGAGCCACGCCCCCAGATGCAAAGGCAAGGAAAGCTGGAATCCAGCCGGCGCACTGAAGGTGACTTGCTGTCCTCCGTTCAGCCAGTATTTGTAGGAAAACCCGGTTGACACTCGCATCGTCAGCAGTTCTTCTGGGTTGTTCCCCACACGAACCGGCAATGCCAGACCACCGCTGATAACCGGACCGCATTCAAAGCCAAAGTCTTGTTTAATACCGGGAAGACCCAAATCGCCGGAGCTTTGATTGACATTGTCCGTGTAAATGAATGTAAGCTGCGCCCCCAACTGCAATTGCAGCGGACCGCACTTGATGTTGTACGCATCAACCGCTGCGCTGCTCAACAGCATTCCCGCCGCGCAGCCCAGAAGGCAGCGCTTCCACGCCATCGAAACTGCAAACGGTAATCTCCTGGTTCTTTTACGCATTTACAAATGACAGACAGCGGAACTTTTACTTCGCTCATCCACACAAGTAAACAAAAAAACCTGACAAAAAAGAACCGTCCTCCTGCGTGTCATGGCGCCAGGAGCACATGGCGGAAGGAGCCTTGACTGGCGCTTCATCCCTGCCTATTTTCACGGGCAAATGAATGGGCTTATCCACAATGCCGTCCCCGGCATTCTCACGCTTGTCACGCTGACAGCGGGAGGCACCTTGCAGGCAACGCTGACGGACGAAGCGTTGCGAACGCTGAAGAAAGCCGTATCCTACTATCACGACAAAGTCGCCAGCCACGGCGGATATGTCTATTATTACAGCCCGGACCTTCAACAACGGTGGGGCGAAGGCAAAGCGTCTCCCGACACAATCTTCGTGCAGCCACCGGGCACGCCCAGCGTCGGCATGGCCTACCTCAAAGCTCATGCGGCAACGGGCGACAAGTTCTACCTCGATGCCGCGCGGAAAGCCGCCGAGGCTCTGGTGCAAGGTCAACTGGAATCCGGTGGCTGGGCGCAAGTGATTCATTTTGCCAAGCCACACAAGGGGCGGGTCGGGAAATACCGCAAAGGAATTCCAGGAAGTTGGAATGTTTCCTCGCTCGATGACGGCCAGACACAGGCTGCCTTGGAGTTTCTGATCCACGCAGACCGCGCACTGGATTTCCAACACGCCGACATCCATGACGCCGTGATTTACGGATTGAACGCACTCCTGAAAGCGCAGTTTCCCAACGGGGCTTTTCCGCAAGGGTGGAAAGAACCGGTGCCGTCCAAGCCGGTGTTGAAAGCGCGATTCCCTGACTACGATTGGAAGACGGAAGGAAGGGTCAAGAACTATTGGGATTATTATACCCTCAACGACAACGTCGCTGGAACTGTGTCGGACACACTCATCGCAGCGCACCAGACTTACCAGGACAAGAAACATCTGGCCGCACTAGAGAAGCTGGGCGATTTTCTGATTCTGGCGCAAATGCCCGATCCGCAACCGGGTTGGTGCCAGCAATACAATTACGAAATGTTCCCAATGTGGGCACGGAAGTTCGAGCCGCCGGCCATCACGGGCTGGGAATCACAGGACGTCTTGGAGACGCTCATCACAATCGCGCGTTACACCGGGCAAAAGAAATATCTCGAACTGATTCCGCGCGCCTTGGAGTACTTCAAGCGTTGCCTGCTGCCAGACGGCACGATTGCCCGCTACTACGAGTTGAAGACCAACAAGCCGCTCTACATGGACAACCGGTATCAACTCACCCATGACGACTCGGCCGCGCCGGGTCACTACGGTTGGAAACAACGCGCCCGGTTTGACCAGATTCAAAAGGACTACCAAGCTGCACTGAGCGGCAGCACTCTGTCCAAGGAGCGCCCGACGGAAGCCGACGTTCGACGGATCATCAAGGAACTTGATCCTCAAGGCCGCTGGATCAGCACCTACGCGGGCGAACGACTCGTCGGCCAGCCGGAGTTCCGACAGGGGTTTCAGTTTATCTCCAGCGCCGTGTTGGCGCGCAACGTCGAAGTCTTGAGCGACTATATTGCGTCCCAACGCCGGTAACGTAAAAACGGGGTTGTCTGCTCTTCAGCCTGCCTCTATGATGTCTGCATCATGCAAATCCAACGTTTCTCTTTCGGAGTCGGCGACCGCTTCGGCCAGCAAGCCACGGCCCAACTCACCGCTTTCCACGAAATCGCCCTCGACGGCATCCCCGTCGTTCCTGTCTGGAACAAATCCAATCGCGAGCACACCCTCATCGGCACCGAGCCGATGGACGTGCGCCGCGAAGCGGACGCCGCCGTCCAAGCCGCCGGTTGGAAACAACCCTACTACGTGGACGCCGACCACATTTCCCTGAAGAACGTGGACCGGTTCCTTGCCGCCAGCGATTTTTTCACGCTCGATGTCGCCGATTACGTCGGCAAAGCCGCAGCGCCCGACGCCATCAACGCTTTCGTTGCCCGGCACCGTCATCTTGTCGGCGCGTTGTCATTGCCGCGCCAAGCGGCAACCATCGAGATCACCGAACCGGCCCTGCTCGCCGCCGCCAACAAATACCTGCTCGCCGCCGCCGAAGCCGGCGCCATTCATCGCCACATCGCCGCCGCGAAAAAAGATTTCGTTATTGAAGTGTCCGCCGACGAAACCGACACGCCGCTGACCCCTGTCGAACTGCTCATCTTTCTCGCTGCTCTCGCCGACGAACGTGTTCCCGCGCAGACCATCGCCCCGAAGTTCTCCGGCCGATTCAACAAGGGCGTGGACTACGTCGGCGACCTCGCTGCGTTCCGCCGCGAGTTTGACCTCGACCTCAGCGTCATCGCCTACGCCGTCGCCGAGTTCGGCCTGCCCGGCAACCTCAAGCTCAGCGTCCACTCCGGCAGCGACAAGTTCATGCTCTACCCCGTCATCCGCGAACTCATCGCCAAACACGACGCCGGCCTCCACCTCAAGACCGCCGGCACGACGTGGCTGGAGGAAGTCGCCGGGCTGGCCGAGTCCGGCGGCAACGGCCTGGAGATCGCCAAGGAAGTCTATCGCAGCGCGCTTGACCGCTACGACGAAGTCTGCGCGCCCTACCTGACTGTGATTGACATTGACCGGCAACAGTTGCCGTCTGCCGCCGAGGTCAACGGCTGGAGCGCGGAGAAATTCGCGCGCACATTGACGCATGACCAGCGATGCGCCGATTTCAACCCGTATTTCCGGCAGCTCATCCATGTCAGTTTCAAGATCGCCGCTGAGATGGGCGCCCGTTACCAAGCCGCGCTGGAGTCGAACCGCGCGCGGGTCGCCGAGCGCGTCGCGGCCAACATTTACCAGCGGCACATGCAGCCGCTGTTCCTCGGCTGACCGCCATGTCGTTGTGGACGGTCATCGTGATCGCGCTTGGCTTGGCGATGGATGCCGTTGCGGTCTGCATTGTTGCCGCCACAGCGGGCTACGCTTCCAACAAACGTGCTGTGTTCCGGCTCGCGTTTCATTTCGGCCTGTTTCAGTTCCTGATGCCGGTGCTGGGCTGGGCGCTGGGCGCGTGGGTCGGGCGATACGTCCAGAGCGTGGACCACTGGATCGCCTTTGGGCTGCTCGCGCTCGTGGGCGGACGAATGATCTGGGCATCGTTTCAACCCGCCGAGCAGCGTCCGTCCACCGACCCAACGCGCGGCCTGACGATGGTGATGTTGTCGGTCGCCACGAGTCTTGATGCGTTTGCGGTCGGCCTCAGCCTTGCGTTGGCCGGTATTTCGGTCTGGCAACCGAGCGTTCTCATCGGCCTGATCACCGGCGGCATGTGCCTGCTGGCGATTGCGCTCGGCAACCGGCTCCACGCCACGTTCGCCCGCTGGGCGGAACTCGCCGGTGGCGTTGTGCTGATCCTGATTGGTCTTCGGATTCTCCTCGAACACCTCCGCTGACCCCCGCCCCTCCCGCCCCCCAAGTCGCGGGATTTTGTTATAATTATAACAAAATTCCGCGACTACTTTGCGGATGGCTGGCTGGTGTGAGCCGAAATGATGATCAATGCCGCAACAGGCGCATGGCATTCAGGATGACAATGATGCTGCTGGCTTGGTGGGCAATGGCACCGCCGACCATGTGAAGATGACCACCGGCGGCGGCAGTAATCATCACGAAGTTATAGACAAGCGCAAACCACAATCCCTGCTTGATGACGCGAACAGCGCGTCGGCTGAGGCCGACAGCGAAGGCGATTTTCTCCAGGTCGTCGGCCATCAAGGCGATGTCGGCCGCCTCGTGCGCCACGTCGGTGCCGGTCACGCCCATCGCGATGCCGACATCGGCAACGGCGAGCGCAGGGGCGTCGTTGATGCCGTCGCCGACCATGGCGACGCCCCGACCGCGGGCGCCGGTTTTGAGGGACTCGATGTGCTCGGCTTTTTGTTCGGGCAACACCTCGGCTTTGACTTCGTCCACGCCGAGCGCATTGCCAATCTGGAGCGCGACGCGACGGTTGTCGCCGGTCAGCAAAACGATTTTTTCAAGGCCGAGTTGGCGAAGATTGGCGATGGCTTGCTTGGCGCTGGCGCGAACGGTGTCGGCAATGCAAATCGTGCCGCAGACTTTGCCGTCATGCGCCACGAGCACGGTGGTGTGCCCGGCGTCGTGGTGCTCGGCGACGTGCGCGTGTTGGGCGTCGGAGAGAGTGACATGTTTCTCGGCGAGCAGCGAGGGCTGACCAACGACGAGTTGTTGGCCGTTGTGCTCGGCGGTGACGCCGCGTCCGTGATGGGATTGAAATTGAACAGGATCAGGTGTCGTGCCGGCTTTGTTGCGAATGGCGGCCGCCAGCGGATGGGCGCTGAGTTTCTCGGCGACGGCGGCCAAGTGAAGCATCTCGGCCTCGCTGTGTTCATCGCAAAAACTGTGGGCATGGGCAACCTCCGGCTGGCCGCGTGTGAGCGTGCCGGTTTTGTCGAAGACGATGGTGTGAAGCCGGGCGGCGGCTTCGAGGTGTTGTCCGCCCTTGATCAACACACCGGCGCGCGCAGCGCGTGCAATGGCGGCCATCACGGCAGTCGGGCTGGCAAGGATGAGCGCGCACGGACAGGTGACGATGAGAACGGTGATGGCGCGTCGGACATCGCCGCTGGCAGAGAAAACGATGACGGCCAGCAGCAGCATGACGGGCACGAGCCAGCCGGCGAGGCGGTCGAGCGTGCGCTGGATGGGCGCGTTGCGCTGCTGGGCGGCTTCGACGAGCGTGGCGATTCGCGCCAGCGTGGTGTCTTCGCCGACGCGCGTGGCTTCGATGACCAGCGCGCCGGTCTCCGCGAGGGTGCCGACGAACACTTCGTCGCCGGGATTCTTGGCGACGGGAATACTTTCGCCGGTGACGGGAGCCTGGTTGACAGCGGCCTCGCCGGTGCGGACGAGGCCGTCCACGGGGATTCGTTCGCCGGGACGGACGACCACGAGGTTGCCGACGCGAACATCGGCAATGGGAATCTCCGTTTCGGTTTCGCCTCGGCGGACGCGAGCGGTGGGCGGGACAAGCGAGAGGAGGCTGCCGAGTGAACGTCGGGCGCGGTCGGCGGTGTATTCCTCCAGTTGCGCGCCGAGCAACAGGATGAAAGCGACTTCACCGGCGGCGAGATATTCGCCGATGCTGGCGGCAGCGATGACGGCGATGGCGACGAGGACATCGGCGTCAAGTCGCCGGGCGAGCAACGCTTTGATGGCGCGCCGGAAAATGGGAAACGCAGCGAGGCCAGTCGCAACGAGAACGACTACATCGAGCCGAAACACCCAGCCGGCAGCGAGGAGGACACCGGCGGTGAGGGTGTAGGCGAGTTGTGCGTGGAGCGTGGAGCGTGGAGCGTGGAGCGTCGCAGTGTAACCGGCTTGCTGGACTGCGTCGAGCAGCGCAGCGGTAACCGGGGGCGGATCGGCGAGCGTGAGAAGCGCGCGTTTCGTGAGAAAATTGACATTGGCAGTCGCGACACCGGGAACGGCGGTAAGCGCCTGTTGAACGTGTTGCGCGCAACGGGCGCAAGTCATGCCGGAGATTGTCAGTGCGAGCCGTTTCACAACAGCAAGCTACACGTGACGACCAGGGATGTCGAGCGACGCACCGGCGGTCAACGTTGTTCGAGGACGCGGATGAGCTTGTTTTTGTAGTCCATCACGTAGATGCGGCGTCCGTCGCGGGTGACGGCGATGGCAATGTTACTGCAGGAAGCAGCCAGCCCGCTGGCGTTGGTGAAGCGCTCGACGCCGACATGGCCGACAACGCCGAGGAAGGCGCCGTCGGGTTGGTAGCGTTTGACCCGGCCGAGGCCGGATTCGGCGGTGTAGAGCGAGCCGTCGCTGCCGAAGCAAAGGTTCATCGGGTTGCAACAACTGCCGAACGCTTCCACGGCACCGGCGCGGGAAGGTCCGCCCCAGGAACTGAGCACCTTGCCGTCGTGGTCGCAGCGGACGACGCGGAACGCGGCATTCTCGGCGAGGTAGAGCAGGTTGTCGCGCGCCGCGAGATCGCAACGCTGGCAACAGCCGCGCAGGCCGTCGGCGAGTTTGGTTTCGCCCGTGAGGTCGAGGTTGAACCGGTAGAGGCGCGATTTGGAGCCGACGCTCCAACTCGAACCAATGGCCGCGAAAACATACGGCCCGGACACGGTCATGCCCGAAACCGTTTCGCCACGGCCACGGGCGCGGCGTTGCTCCTGGTCGGTGAGCGGGCGCGACGGCGGGAGAACGACGGAGGCAAGGATTTTGCCGTCGGCGGAGAGCCGCAGCAACTTGCCGCTGCCGGCGCAATAGATGTCGCCGTTGGGCGCGATGGCGAGCGCTTCGGGGGCGACATCGGGAGAGAGTGTGCGCGCGAGTTTGCCGTCCGGCGAAATCTCCTTGATCGCGCGCGCTTCATTGTCGGCGGCGAGCAGGTTGCCGTTGGCGCGGAGCGCCAGCGCGCTGAGCCGCTTGAACGGGATGTCGAGCGGCGCGATTTCCCGGTGCGTCTCGGCCGGAAGATTGGCGGAACACAGACACAGCGCACAAAGTAGCGCACAGGCTTTCATTCGTAGTAGTGGTAGTTGATGTCGGGGAAGATGTTGTCACGCCACTCGGTATCGGCCAGCCATGCTTCGTCCACTTGATTGGTCTTGATCTGGTCGTAGAGGCGCGTGAACCGCAGAATGTGGTCCTTGGTACGCTTGACGGCGTAGCCGACGGCGGTGCCGGTTTTCATGATGAACGCCCAATCGCTGGATTGCGCCAGCAACAGTTCGCGGGCGGCTTGTTTGAGGGCGCGCTGGACGAGATGGTTTCCGTTTTTGTGATGGCGCGCCAACTCGGTCATCCGCTCGGCGGCGATATGGAGGTGCGGATAGATCCACGAGTTGGAACCTTCGAGCCAGACTTCCCAGTAACCTTTCGCGCCCCAACTGGACGCCGCCGGCGTGATGACTTGCTGGGTTGGGAACTGACGGAGGTACTCGGTCGGCGTGGTGAGTTTGAAGGTCTGCTGGTCGTACCAGACTTTGCGCATGAAATAATTCAGGAACTCGGGGCCTTCAAACCACCAGTGCCCGTACAACTCGGCGTCGTACGGCGAGAGAATCAACGGGGCGCGTCCCATGCTGCCGGCGAGATGCTCGACCTGGCGTTCGCGATTGAACATGAAATTGCCGGCGTGGCTGGCGGCCTTGCCGAGCGCCCATTTGCGGACGTAAGGTTGTTTGTCCTGCATTTTGCCGGTGATGCGGTAGTACTTGATGCCCGTGAAACACCGGATGCCGTCGGGATGAATGTACGGTTTGATGTAATCGAACGGCAGATCGAAGCCGACATCACGATAGAAATCGCGATAGTCAGCGTCGCCGGGATAACCTTGCTCGGCGCTCCAGACCTGGTGCGAGGATTCGACGTCGCGCGCAAACGCCGCCACGCCGTTCGGGGTGAACACCGGCGCGAACACGCCGTATTGCGGGCGCGGATGGCCGAACATGATGCCGTGCGTGTCCGTCACAAACCAGCGGATGCCGGCCTCGGCGAGGAAATTCTCGACGCCGGGCACGTAGGCGCATTCGGGCAGCCAGATGCCCTGGGGCGGCCGGCCGAAGCACTGGCAGTAATGGTCGCGAGCGACGAGAATCTGGGCGCGGATGGCCTGCGGATGTTCGGTCATCAACGGCAGGAACCCGTGCGTCGCGCCGCAGGTGATGATCTCCAGTTTGCCCATGTCCTGAAATTGACGGAAGGCGGCGACGAGATTGCGGTTGTACGCGTCGCAGAAGGTGGCGCGGGCGTCCTGAAAACGGTTGTGATAGAACCACGCCAGTTCGTGGAAGGCGCGGTCGGATTTCGTGCGCTCGATTTCCTTCTCGGTCAACTCGATGAGGTTCGTGATGTGACGGACGTACCGTTCCTGCAACAGCGGATCCATCAGCATCGCGCACAGCGGCGGCGTCAACGACATCGTCAGCCGGAACTCGACGCCGTCGCGCACGAGGCCGTCCATCACCTTCAACAACGGCAGGTAGGTTTCCGTGATGGCTTCGTAGAGCCAGTCTTCTTCAAGGAAATCGTCGTGCTCCGGGTGCCGCACAAACGGCAGGTGCGCGTGAAGGACGAGCGCAAGATAACCTTTCGGCACGCGGTGATCCTCCTGTTAAACCGACGCCGAGCCGAGGCCGCCCGAACTGACGTTCTCTTCGAGCCGGCGACGCAGCCATTCACTGAGTTCGAGCGAGCCGGTTTGCCTCCGGCGCAACACATCGCCGCCCAGTTCACGTTCGATCACGGCGGCCTGCTCCTCCGTCCACGGGCCAATTTCAACGCCGACCGTGAAGGGGAACGGCGCGCCTTGTATCTGGAGCCGGTGCAACACGTCGGCGAGTTTTTCGCCGCCGGGACTATACGAGCGGATGATGCTCAGCAATTCCTCAAACGGCACATCCACCGGAATCGTCGCAAACCGCGCCGATGTGTCCGTGGAGACCACTGCCGACGGAGTGGTTGTTTCGCGCGAGGCGCCGATGACGTGGAACTGCCCGTCGCGCCGCCAGAAACCGATCTGCGCCTGGTACGTCGTCGAGGCGCGGACGCCGGAGATGTACCAGTTGCGGGCGTCGTGGGAGAGCGTCAACTCCTGGAGCGGCACGGCGACGTTCTTCTCGAAAAGCCGCAACAAGAGCCGTCCGTCAGAGGCGCGTTTGCGGGCATCGGCCATCTGTTGATTCGTGAGGTCCCAGTACGCGTAGAGCCAGTTCGGGTCGCGCGCGACGAGGAACAGTTTGCCGGTCCCGTAGCTTTCCGGCAAATCGCCCAGCGATTCGTCGGCAAACTTCCGTTTCGGCGGTTTCGCCTTCGGCGTGACATCGAACTTGTGCGCTGCCAGCGCACCGGCATCGGCGGGACTGACCGCCTTCTCGCCGGAGGCGGCGGCTTTGGGTTTGCGGGCGATCTTCGGGGGCGGCGCCACAACGGGTTTGGCCGTCCCCGGCCGTTTGCGGATGGCGCGGCGACGCACCATCTCTGTCGCCTTCTTGATGGCCGCGCCGATGACGTGGCGTTTGGAGTTGGATTTCTTCTGTTGCTTGGCGCTGGCGATTTTGTTGGCCAACGTTTCTTTTTTCAACGTCGTGATGCCGCGCAATCCCAGTCGTTGCGCGATCTTGAGAAGTTCGGCCTTGGTTTTCGTTGCTAATGATTGTTTTTTCATCTGGAAAGGTCTCCCGTACGGAACGGCGCGTAGCTTAGACAAAGCCGCCCAAATGTAAAGCAGTTTGCCCGTCACGACGCCGTCGCTGAAAGTATTTTTTGCTTGGACTGCGGCGCGCATTGCGGCAGAGTCCGCGCGGCGATGGAGTTCGCCTGCAACCGCCCCTGCCGTTCAGGGCGCTGATAACTCCTACCACACGGAGAGTTCCATGCTTCGATTATTGATATTGGGAATCGGCGGCGCCATCGGGACGATGTCGCGCTACGCGCTCAACGGCCTGATCTCCGGCCATTCAGGAAAACAATACGCCTTCGCCGCCGGTTTTCCGCTGGGAACACTGGTCGTCAACGTCACCGGTTGCCTGGCCATCGGTTTCCTCGCCGCCGTCACCGGCCCGGCGATGGGACGGGCGTGGCTCAAGCCGGAATGGCGCGATTTCCTGATGATCGGCTTCTGCGGCGGTTATACGACCTTCTCCAGCTACGGCATCCAGACGCTCCACCTGGCGCGCGACGGGGAATGGTTGTTCGTGGGCATGAACATCATTGCCTCGAACGTCCTCGGCCTGCTGGCAGTGTATCTTGGCTGGGCGGCCGGGCGATTCCTGCAGGCCAAACTTCACGGAGGACACCTATGAAACTCGACGGCGAAGGACAATTGCTCCGCATCTACATCGGCGAACAGGACAAATGGCACCATCAACCGCTCTACGAAGCCATCGTGCTGAAAGCGCGCGAACGCGGCCTCGCCGGCGCCACGGTGCTGCGCGGGCCGATGGGATTCGGCGCGCACTCCCGGTTGCACACGGCGAAAATCCTCCGGCTCAGCGAAGACCTGCCGGTGCTCATCGAGATCGTGGACAAGGAAGACCGAATCAACGCCTTCCTGCCCGTGCTCGACGAGATGATGACCGACGGTCTCGTGACGCTCGAAAAGGTCCGCATCATCAAATACCAAGGCAATCCCGGCAAACTGTGAGCGCGCGAGCAGCTTGTTCCGGCTGCCGATTCGCATGAATTCGGGTTGCGTTTCGGAAGACTGTCCTTAGACTCCTCCACCAATGGAAGGAGCCTTGTTTGCCATGAATCGTCCAATCACATTTCTTCTGATGACCCTCACTCTCCTCGCGGCAACGGTATCCCACGCCGCCAAACGCCCGAACATCCTCTGGCTCGTCGGCGAGAATCTGCATCCCAGCGACCTCGGCTGTTACGGCGCGAAGGACGTTCACACGCCGCACCTCGATGCGCTGGCCGCGCAGGGCGTGCGCTACACCCGCGTGTTTGCCACCAACCCGACCTGCGCGCCGAGCCGCTCCGCATTCTTTACCGGAATGTACCAGACCACCACTGACACGCACCACATGCGGTCGCACCGGGATGATGATTTCCGCCTGCCGCCCGGTGTGCGTCCCATCACCCACTGGCTGCGCGACGTGGGCTACTTCACCGCCAACATCAAGACCGTCGGCGGACACAGTGTCGGCACCGGCAAACTGGACCTGAATTTCGTCAACGAAGGGCCGATCTACCACGAGAACTCCAGCGACTGGAGCGCGCTCAAATCGCGGCAGCCCTTTTTTGCCGTCGTCAACTCCGAGGAGGTGGAATACGACATTTACGACCGCCAGAGCGCGAAAAAACCGCGCGTGAAATGGGTCGGCGAAGATATCCATGTCCAGCACGCGAAACCGGAAACGGTCGCGCCGCCGCCGTATTATCCCGATCACCCCGTCGTCCGGGAGGAATGGGCGCGTTACCTCAACTCCGTTTCCGGGATGGACGTGCGCATCGGCCAAGTGCTGGCGCAACTTCGGGCCGACGGACTGGAGGACGACACGGTCATCATCTTTTTCGGCGACAACGGACGGCTCGAACCGCGCGGCATCCACTGGTGCTACGACAGCGGCCTGCGGGTGCCGATGATTGTCCGCTGGCCGAAGAATTTCCCCGCACCGGCGCAAATCAAACCCGGCGTCGTCAACGAACAGGTCATCAGCCTCCTGGATGTGACCGTCACGACGCTGGCCATCGCCGGGTTGTCGTGTCCGCCGTTGATGCAGAGCCGCAACTTCCTCACCGATCCGCCGCGCCCGTTCGCCTTCGCCGCGCGCGACCGCATTGACGAAACCGTGCAACGCATTCGTTCCGTTCACGACGCGAGGTATCACTACATCCGCAATTACACCGACGGCCCGACGTTCGCCTCGTTGAACCGCTACAAGGAGAAATGTTTTCTGATTTACCCGTTGATGCGCCGCTTGTACGCGGAAGGCAAACTCACCGGCCCACCGCGCGACCTGATGGAACGGCGCGGCCCCAGCGAAGAGTTGTACGACACACAAACCGATCCGCACGAAATCAAGAACCTCGTCCGCTCGACCCGACCGGAGCACCGCGATGCGTTGACGCGGCTGCGCACCGCCCTCGACGCGTGGATTACCGAAACCGGCGACCGCGGAGTGTCCCCCGAACCCCCGTCAATCGTCGCCCCGTTCGAAAAAGAAATGCACGACTGGTTCGGCACCCCGGCGTGGCATCGTGACAGGCAATGAACACACTTGGGTTCGGCGCAGGTCTCTGACCGCGCCGCGGGTTTGATGTGCTGAGAGAATGATACCTTCGGTCGGGAATGTGCGCGGCCGGAAGACCTGCGTACAACAAGCCTTATTTCTGTCGCGCCACGTTGGCCACTCGCCTCCGCCAAAGTCGCGTATTTTTGTTATAATTATAACAGAAACACGCGACTGGCTGCACGCCGCCGACTCACAGAGTCGGCCTACATTTGCCAGACAAGGTGCATGTCGTGTATCCGCTGTTGTGGTATCATCAATGCGGAAAGGGAAAACCATGAACATTGTTATTCGTTTCGTCTCAATCATGCTTATTTCGTTGGCGACCTTCAACACTTTTGCGGCAGATGTGAAGGTCAGCAATCTGCGTCGCGTGTTCCACAACGGCGAACACAACGCCTTCACCGATCTTGCCCGGTTCAAGGACAAGTTTTACCTGACGTTCCGCAGTTGCCCGGACGGCCATGCGGTCAATTCAACGGCCTCGGTCATCATTCTGGCCAGCGATGACACAAAGGATTGGAAACAGGTCCATCAGTTCAACGTCGCGCTCCGCGACACGCGCGACCCGCATTTCCTTGTCTTCAAGGACAAACTGTTTGTCTATACCGGCACTTGGTACAGCGGCACCACAACGCTGGACCGGACCGACTACGACCTCAACAAGCATCTCGGTTATGCCGTCTGGTCGGAGGACGGCGCACAGTGGCGCGGCCCGGTCATGCTCGAAGGAACGTTCGGCCATTACATCTGGCGGGCCGACACGTTCGGCGGCAAAGCGTATCTGTGCGGCCGGCGCAAAGCAGGTTTTGCGATGGGAGCGCGCGACGATCGCAAACAGATCGAGTCGCTCATGCTGGAGAGCGACGACGGTTTCATCTGGCGCAAGCGCGGTGTGTTTCAGGAGACTGAGGGGAATGAAACCGCATTCTTGTTCGAGGCGGACGGCACGGCGCTGGGTATAGGCCGACGAACAGGCAACGCGCAACTATTGCGCTCGAAGCCGCCTTACACGCACTGGGAACGCAAAGACCTTGACCGCTACATCGGCGGGCCGTTGCTGGCGAAGTGGGGCGACCGTTATGTCGTCGGGGGACGCCGGATCACGAAGGGCGGACCGAAGACGTCGCTTTGCTGGCTGGTCGGCGACCAGTTGCAGGAGTTCGCGGAGTTCTCCAGCGGCGGCGACAACTCGTATCCCGGTTTCGTCGAACTCGCTCCCGGTCGTGCGCTGGTTTCCTACTACTCAAGCCACGAACGCGATGCGTCGGGCAAGCCGATCACGGCCATTTATCTGGCAGACCTGACGATGAAAGACTGAGGGGACAATTATTTCTTGCGCGGCTGAAGGGCAATGGCGGCCTGGTTGAGGTAGCTGCACGTGCAGCCGCTGGCGGCTTCGCCGAGTAGCACCAGTCCGCCGGCGGGGATGGCATTGACCCAGCAGCCGGGACGGATGCCACCGTAGTTTTCGGTGCCGGTGTTTTTCTCCAAGTCCACATAGCCGATCGTGGCCGACCGGAACACCAGTAGCCGTTGGCTGGCCGCGAGGATGCCGCAACCGTAGGAGCGCGAAAACTCGAAGGGTTGACGTTCGCCCGTCAGCAAGTCCCATTTGCCCGGCTCGGCGTAGATGGTGCGGTCGTTGATGATCGGGCGCGACTTGTATTCGTCGGTGATGTTCCACAGTGGACGGCCATCGCTGGCGCGGAACGCGGCCATCCGGTCGTCGAGTTCCGAACCGAGTTTGAAACGGGTCGGCTGGTAGCTCATCAACAGGACATCGTGTTGCTCGCTCAAGATCAAGACCGTGCCGAGAATGTCTTCACGGGTTTCCCAGAGGCGCTTGCCCGTCTGGGTGTCGAGGCAGACCAACCGTCCGCCGGGTTGAGGCAGGGCTTTGGTGGCGCGCGCCAGAGGCGTGTCTTCTTCCGCCAACGGGCGGTCAATCAGGTAGGTGCGTTTGGCGCCAATCGCAATGGCGTTGTGCCGGATGGAATGTTCGGGCGTGAATGTCCATTTCACCTTGCCCGTCCGGCTGTCCATCGCGAACAACAGCAACGATTCGCTGAGCATGCTGGTCATGTCGAGCTTGCCCAGAAACTTGCGCCACGACTCCTTGACGAGATGCTGTTTGTTGACCAGTGTTCCGAAAATGGTCCGGTCGCGATAGGCGAGATAGCCCCACGTGCCCGGCTCGGGCGCGTCCCAGACTGCTGTTTGCTGTCCCGTGCGGTTATTCAGCACGTAGCATTTGTTGTCGAAACAGAGATAGAGTTCGTCTTCGCCGAGGCAGAGGTTGCTGCCGGTGGCGGCGACGCCGGTCAGGTGGTCTTGATCGTAGGGTTTCAGGCCGCCGGGTATTTTGAAATCCCAAAGAACCCTGCCGTTGTAAATGTTGATCGCACGGAGGGTGTCCATGCCTTCAAGATACATTCGCCCGTCAGCGACCAGCGGCGCCGGGCCGCGCCCATGCCGGTTCGGCATGGATTGGCCCACATCGCGGAACCAAAGCATGGCGAGAGGATCGCGTATCAACGTGTCGCCGGAGCAAAGCGTGTTCGCGGAGTTGGCGTAAAGATGCGTCCAATCACCGGCGCCCGCGAGCGGGCCACGCACGGTTTGACGCAACGCGCCGTTTTCCCAAAAGCACAATTTGCCGCCGCTCGGGCGCAACATGCGCGTCGTGACCACTGGTTGCTTGGAAACGATCAAGTCCGCGAAGTAATCCGGATAAGGCACCGTGGCCGGATCGGCTTGATGGATGACGACCCGCCGGCCATACAGCCCAGCGGCCAGCAACATCCGACGCGCCGCCTGAACCTTGGCCGGGTCGGCGTCCACGCCGTAGATGCGCAGGTTGGTGCGTTTGGCCAGTTCGAGCGCGAGCCAGCCTTCGCCACAACCCCAATCGAGAGCGTATCCTTCCGTGACGCCGCTGGTACGCACAATCTCATCGGCAGCCGAGGCAAAGACCGGGTTGGCGTTTGGCGCGACATAGGTGATGTCCGCTTGGTCTCGGCCTGTTTTCTCGCCGAAACAAAAAATGCTGCCGTGATCCGTGCTGGCATACAGCCGGCCGCCGGCGGCTGCCAGTCCGTAAACGGTGCCGGTCACGGAAAGGGATAGTTGGATCCGTCCCGAAGCGGCATCCAAGAGAAAGACATGATTTTCTCCGCCGCACACAACGGTCTCGCCGGCGATGATCAACGACCGAATATCACCCGACGGGAGAATGGTGCTCCAACTCGTTTTCGTCAGGACAGTGGCGCGGCTTTCCTTCCCGTCCTTGTCAACGACCTTTTTGGAGGACAGCGGCTGTTGGCGGTCCACGGCGTTTACTTGGTTGCTGACGCAAAAGACGATCCACTGCGGATGCGCCGCCACGCGCACAGCCGGCGCATCCATGAGCGCAGTTCTTCTCAACGTCACTTTCGATGCGCCATTGGTCAGGGCGAACATCGTGCCGCCGTTGAAGAAATGGCTGTCAACGATCGTTGCCTCGGACCCGCCGACCTTTGTGTTGACCTGTAAATGAAAGTAACGGAACTCGCCGGTGGTTCTGTCGAACGCCGCGGGCACGGCCCGGCCCGTGGGCACCAGCAACGTGTCACCGTCGGCAACAAAATGACCTTGCGCGGCCACACCGCTCTTGGCGCGCGCGCCGCCATGCGGCTGGTTCATCTCGATGGAACCGGAGGAATCGTTGCACCACAGTTTTTTCCCGGTCGCCGCGTCCAGCGCGTAGAGATAGATGCCTTCCGTCGGCCAGATGCCGGCCCCGAAATAAACGATGTCACCCACAATCACCGGCCCGCCGCGCGCCGGCCACCGGGAAATCATCCGCTCGTTGCCGAGAATCATGTCACCGCGCGGCCCGCCACGGAACTTCCAAAGCACCCGGCCATCCGCCGCATTGAAGCAGTAAAGGAATCCGTCATCGCCCGCCACGAAGACCCGGTCTTTCCAAACGGCCGGCGCGAACCGCGCGGGCGCGTCCATGAAGCGCGACCATCGGACTTTCCCCGTGGCAGCATCCAAGGCAACGATTTGGTCGTCACCAGAACTTGCGAAGAACAGAACTCCGTCCGCAATCACCGGTTGAGCGGCGCGGTCGAAGGTCAGGCGCTCCGAAGTAGGCCACGCCGCTTGTGGCGTTGCTATCCGGTGGGACCACGATGGGTAAAGGGTTCGGAGCAACGGTTCCGGCGTGTAGCCGCTCCGCGCCGCGTCCGCCTGAAACATCGGCCAGTTCGCCGCCCCGGCGATTTGGATGCCGACAAGAAATGCGCAACAAAAAAACTTCACGCAGCGACGGTAGCCGACGCTTCGTGGCAAAGCAACACGGTTTACAAAAAAATGTGGTGAAAGTTTGAAGCGTGTTCGATTATTGTTCGTATCAAAGATATATGAATTTGCGGGTCACACTTTTTCTTTGGACGATCATTCAGGCTTCGGTCAGCCTTGACGCTTGCACACTCTGGGGCGCGGCGGGAACCAATGCATCCGGCGGAACAATTGTCATCAAGAATCGCGACTGGAAACCGGACCATAGGCAGGTGTTGAAAATGAAGCGCCCCAACAAAGGTTACGCCTACTTCGGCATCTGCACCGTCTATGAAGGAACAAGCACCGAGGGTCTCGCGGCGGGTGTGAACGAAAAAGGGCTGACTGCGTTTACGGCCGCCGCCAGCGCCATCCCCTCCAGTATGTGGAAAGATGCGCCGGTCAAACGCAGTTTCACCACCGGGTTGCTGACGGACTACGCAAGCTGCGATGAAATCCTCGCGAAGAAGGATGCGATTTTTTCCGCGCTGCGACCCGCTTTCATCATGATCGCCGACCGGAAAAAGATCCTCATGGTGGAAGTGGGACTCAAAGGCAAATACGCCGTCAAGACGGTCGAGAACGATGTCGTCGTTCACGCGAATCATTTCCACGACGAATCACTCGCCGAGTTCAACATCAAAGTCAGCGAGAGCAGTTTGAAACGGTTCGAGCGCATCACGCATCTGATGAAGACGATGCCACGACCATTCACGACGGAGTCGTTTGCCGTGATGAGCAAAGACCAGAATGACGGCCCCGACAACAGCCTGTGGCGAACCGGAAAGATCGCCCGGACGCTGGCATCGTGGATCGTCGAAAGCCCGGCGCGCGGCGCCCAGAAACTCCGAGTCGTGATCGTCAACCCCGGACAAGAGGAGCAAACGCACACCTTTGTTCTGGACGACAAATTTTGGAAGGAAACCCAATGAAATCTGCCATCGTTGTCTGTGCAACTGCCTTGGTTTTAGCAGCAGTCAACCTCAACGCCTGCACGCTCTGGGGCGCGGCAGGGAAAGACGCATCCGGCGGCACAATCATCTCCAAGAACCGCGATTGGGCGCCGGACCACACGCAGGAGTTGAAAATGCGTCGCGGCGTGAAAGGCTACGCGTATTTTGGCCTTTACGCCGCCGGCAATGACGAGCCGGGCATCAAGGCCGGCGTCAATGAGAAAGGACTGTCGGTCATCACTGCCTCGGCAAGTTCCATCCCGAAAAGCCAGAGAGACAATCAGCCGGGCAAACAAGGTGTCATCAGCCGGTTGCTGTCCGGCTACGCGACCTGTGATGAAGTGTTGGCGAAGAAGGACGAGATTTTCCCCAACACGCGCACGATGTTCATCATGATCTCCGACCGGAAAAAGATCCTGATGGTGGAAGTGGGGCTGAAGGGCAAGTACGCCGTCAAGACGATCTCGACCGGCCCGGTCGTCCACACAAATCATTTCCTCGAAAAGCCGCTCGCGGAGTTCAATGTCAAGATCGGCACAAGCAGCCCGAAACGGCTCGACCGAATCACCCACTTGATAAAGACGTCACAAAAACCCTTCACGACCGAATCGTTCGCCACGATAAGCCGTGACAAGAATGACGGCCCTGACAACAGCCTCTGGCGGACCGGGAAATCGTCCAAGACGCTGGCCTCGTGGATTGTCGAAACCCCGGCGAGCGGCGCCTCGAAACTCCGGGTTGTGATCGCCAATCCGGGAGAAAAAGAACAAACTCACTCGTTCGTCCTCGATCAGAAATTCTGGAGAGAAACAAAATGAAAACCATCCTTGCTCTTATCATCGCTGTGCTGACCCTTTCCTCAACGCAAGCCGCCGAGCTTTGGGTGGGCAGCGCCACGGCGGACATCACGCCGGATCGGCCCGTTCCGCTGACCGGCAATACGACGGTGCGCGTGGCCCGCGAGATCCATAGCCGCCTGTTCGCCAGCGTGCTGGCCTTGGAGTCACGCGACGGCGGCCGCGCAACGGATCACGCGATTCTGGTGTCGTGCGACCTGTGCGTCATTCGCCCCGGCATTCAAGAAGGCTTTCGGAAACATCTGGCTGGAAAGTTGCCGGGTTTTGACCTCAACAAGCTTTTCCTCGCTGCGACACACACGCACGCCGCGCCGGTGCTTCTTCAGGAGCGTTACGATGAAAAGGACTACGGCGATGGCATGCAACCGAAAGAATACGTGCCGTGGTTGTATGAGCGGATGGCCGATGCGGTCGTGAAAGCTTGGGAAAACCGCGCGAAAGGCGCTGTCGCTTGGGGGTTGGGTCATGCCGTCGCCGGCCACAATCGCCGCGTCGTGTACAGCGATGGCAAGGCCAAGATGCACGGCAACACCAATGACCCGATGTTCCGCGGCGTCGAGGGTTACGAAAATCACGGCGTTCATGTCCTTTGTTTCTACGATTCACAGAAGCGGCTCCAAGCCGCTGCCATCGCCATGTCCACCACGGCGCAGGCCGCCGGCGGCGGCAATAAAGTCAGCGCCAATTTCTGGCACGATGCGCGCCGATTGATTCGCGAGCGTCACGGCGCGGACGTGTGCGTGTTGGGATTCTGCGCGCCGGCCGGCGACCAGACGCCGCGAGCGCAGGTCAACAAGAAAGCCGAAGAACGCATGCTCAAGCTGCGCGGCCTGAATTACGACCAGGAGATTGGGCGCCGCGTGGCGGCTGCGTTTGACGACATCGCCGGCGTCATCGCCAAGGACATTCGGACGGACGTGCCGTTTGTCCATCGCGTGCGGCAGATCGAACTGCCGGCGCGCATCATCACGGAGGCGGAATACGCCGTCGCCAGGAAAGTCTGCGAAGAAATTGACACGCGAACAACGCGGGCGAAAAACGATGCGTGGCGACGCCATTTTTTCGGGTTGGTGGTGGAACGGTATCTGGCCCAGCAGAAAGGCGGCTGGAAAATGTATCCGATGGAGTTGCACGTGATGCGGCTCGGCGACGTGGCGATTGCGACCAATCCGTTTGAGTTGTTCGTTGACTACGGCGTGCAGATCGAAGCCCGCAGCCCGGCGGTGCAAACGTTTCAGATTCAGTTGGCGACCAGCGGGCCGAAGCCGGCCTATTATGTGCCAACACCGCGCGCCGTGGCCGGCGGCAGTCTCACGGAAAACGCGTTCGACAACTACAGCGCCACGGCCGCCAGCAGCTTGGTCGGACCCGAAGGCGCGCAGACGCTGGTGAACCAAACCGTCGAGACAATCAAAGAACTTTGGAGGGTACCAACCAAATGAAGACGATTGGATGTTTGTTTCTCTTTGCGATTGTTGCCACTGTGCCGGCGGCTGAACTCTGGGTCGGCGGCGCAACGGTGGACATCACGCCGGACCAACCAGTCGGCCTCGATGGAATGCGGGGAATACGCGTTTCCACGAAAGCCGCCACGCCCCTCACGGCCACGGCGCTGGCGTTGGAATCGCGCGACGGCCACAAGTCGCTCGATGCCGCCATCATTGTGTCGTGCGACATCATTGCCATCCGCGCCGGGATTCAGGACAAGGTGCGCGAGAAACTCAAAGGCCGATTGTCGGGGTTTGACCTGAAAAAGATTTTTCTCTGTGCCACGCACACACATTCCGCGCCGGTGACGGAGGACGGCAAATACGCCTTGCCGGAAACCGGCGTGATGAAACCGTCGGTGTATGCCGACTTCATGACGAGCCGGATTGCCGACGCCATCGCCGAGAGTTGGCAGAACCGCAAGCCCGGCAAGGCCGGTTGGGGACAAGGCCATGCGGTCATCGCGCAAAATCGCCGCGCCGTGTATGCCGACGGCACCGCGAAGATGTATGGCGCGACAAACGATCCGAAATTCCGCTGCATCGAAGGGTATGAGGATCACAATGTGGATGTGTTGTTCTTTTGGAACCAGCAAGACCAACTCATCGCCACGGCCATCAATTTGCCGTGTCCGTCGCAGGAAGTCGGCGGCAACGCCATTCATGCCGATTTCTGGTATCCGGTGTACAACACATTGCGGGAGCGCCACGGCAAAAGCCTGTTCATTCTCCCGTGGACCGGCGCCGGCGGCGACGTGGTGTCGCGGCTCATGTATGGCAAAGCGGCCGACGAGCGGATGCGGAAACTGCGCGGGAACATTTCGCGCATTGACGAACTGGCGCGCCGCATCGTCAACGCATGGGAGGACGCCTACGAAGGCGCCCGCAACGACATCCGCGCCGATGTCGTGCTGCGCCATTGCGTCAAGGAAATCGAATTGCCGATGCGCCAAGTGACAGATGCCGAGGTCGCCGAGGCCCGGAAGGAAGCGGCCAAATATGCCAAGGATCCGGCCCAACGTTGGAATTACGGCTGGAACCAACGCGTGGTGGACCGATACGAAGCCCAGAAAGCCGGCACGGAGGAACCTTTCAAGATGGAACTCCACGTCTTGCGCGTCGGCGACGTGGCGATTGCAACCAATCCGTTCGAGTTGTACACCGATTACGGCGTCCAGATGAAAGCGCGCAGCCCTGCCATTCAAACGTTCGTCATTCAACTGGCCTGTTCTTCCGGCGGTTACCTCGCCAGCGAACGCGCCGTGCGCGGCGGCGGCTACGGCGCGGTCATCCAGAGCAACCGCGTCGGTCCCGAAGGCGGCCAAGTCCTCGTGGATCGCACTGTCGAGGCAATGAAAGAACTCTGGGAACAACCGGTAACCACAAAACGGCCCGCCTCCAAGAAATCACGAAAGTGAAGACGCGCCTCATCATCCTATCCGCCATTGTTCTTTCGGCTGCCACGATGCCGGCGTCCGAGTTGTGGATTGGTTCAGCCTCGACCAGCATCACGCCCGACCGGCCCGTGGCGCTCGCCGGGCAGATGAGCACCCACATTGCCAAGAAGGTTGAGTCGCCTTGCACGGCCACCGCGGTGGCGTTGGAAACGCGTCAGGGAAACAAGAGCGTGGATCACGTGATTTTTGTCGCGTGCGATCTGGCCGTCATTCGCGGCGAGCTTGAGGACTCGCCCACGGAACTCGCCAAGTTCCTTGAAGCCAAAATGCAAAACGAATTCCGTCAGCGAGTGAAACCGCGCTTGAAGGGCTTCGACCTCAATAAGCTCTTCCTGACCGCCACCCACACGCATAGCGGCCCGGTCACGATGGACGGCGTTTATGTCATCCCGCCGGGCGTCATGCAGCCGAAGGAATATCTGGAGTTCCTTTACGAGCGTCTTGGTGAGATTGTCGTCAAAGCGTGGGAAACCCGCCGACCGGGCGGCGTCAGTTGGGGACTCGGTCATGCCGTGGTGGCGCAGAATCGCCGCGCAGTCTATGCCGACGGATCAGCGCAGATGTATGGCAAGACCGACCGTCCGGATTTTCGCGGACTCGAAGGCTACGAGGACCATGGCGTCGAGACCCTCTTTTTCTGGGACGCAGACAAGAAACTCATCGCGACGGCCATCAACGTCGCCTGTCCCGCTCAAGAGGCCGGAACCGGTCGGGGAGTCAACGCCGACTTCTGGCACGAAGTCCGGGTGGCGTTGCGCCGGCAGCATGGCGACGGCCTCGACGTGCTCGGCTGGATCGGCGCCTCTGGCGATCAATCGCCGCGCCTGATGTATCGCAAAGCCGCCGAGGAACGGATGCGCAAACTGCGCGGCCTGACCCGGCTGGAGGAAATCGCCTGGCGAATCGTGCAAACGGTGAACGACGTCTGCGAAGTCACCAAGAAAGAAATCCAGACCGATGTGCCGCTCGTTCACAAGGTCCGGACCATTGAGTTGCCCATCCGCAAAGTCACCGAGGAAGAAGTGGCGAAGGCCAAAGCCGAGTGCGCCGCGCTGCTGGAGCAGGAGAAAAAAGGCAAGGACACACTTGCCCGGAGACTCTGGCACGAAAAACTCATCCAACGCCACGAATGGCAGCAGAGCAATCCCGTGTATCGGATGGAACTTCACGTCATCCGGCTCGGCGACGTGGCGATTGCCACGAATCCGTTCGAGTTGTTCACCGACTATGGCGTCCAGATCAAAGCGCGCAGCAAAGCGCTTCAGACATTTGTGATCCAACTGGCCGCCGGTCCGGGCACGTATCTGCCAACCGAGCGCGCCGTGCGCGGCGCCGGCTACAGTGCTGTTGCCCAGAGCAACCTCGTCGGCCCCGAAGGCGGTCAAGTCCTCGTCGAGCGCACCATCGAGGCCATCAACGAATTGTGGCCGTAAAGTTGTCATCACGCTCCGCGTGATGGTCATTCTCCGGCTCGTGTTTCGCTGTGCTTGCTAAGGAACAGCCAAGGCGCGAAGGCGCCAAGCAAACGCTTTTCTTCACGTCTTTGCTGTAAACCAGTCACTTGTCCGGCAGCGGTCTCCTGACCGCGCCGTTTCGTTTGACCGTGAGGTCTCCGCATCCCGTAAGTGACAAGACCATTGCGCGACTGTTGCGCGGAAATTGAAGCTTGCATCACTCTGAACCGGTGCTAATCTGCGGGGCATGGGATGACACATGACTGCGATGAGCAACATGTCAGTCGGTAAGAAGCGCGTTTGTGCGTTGGCACAAAACGTGCGGATGGATGGATGTTTCCCCATCAGATGCCCCAGCGATCAGCGATCAGCTCTCAGCAGTCAGCTTTCAAAGTCTTTTGCCATCGCAACTCCGAACCTTGAACCCTGAACCGGGGATGGTGACGTTATGAACTGCATCAAACGGAGTGTCGCCGTATTGGTCTGCGCGTTTGCACTCGCAGCAGCCGCTCGCGCCGAGGACAACAGCAGCACGTTGATTACCACCCTCATCAACAACGGCGGCGTTGACTATGTCGTTGGCAATAGCGGCACCAACAATTCGTTGACGATTTCCAGTGGCGGCATTCTTACCAACGTCAATGGCAGCTACATCGGCAACTTGCCGTCCGCGTCCAACAACTGGGCTGTCGTGACCGGCAGCGGCTCGGCGTGGCACAGCAGCGGCAATTTCTATGTCGGCAACTACGGTTCCAGAAATGCACTGACGATTTCCAGCGGCGGTTCCGTCTTCAACGCCGCCGCTGCCTTGGGCAATCAGGCCGAGAGCATCAGCAACACAGTGGTGGTCACCGGCTCCGGCTCTGTCTGGAGGAACAGCGGCAACCTCTACATCGGCGATCTCGGCGCGATGAACGCACTGACCATTGCGGGGAGCGGCGCAGTGTTCAACGCCATCGGCTATCTCGGTAACACGATCGGTGCCTCTGCGTGCGTCGCCACGGTGACCGGCTCCGGCTCGGTCTGGACCAATAGCAGCATCCTGTACGTTGGCCGTTACAGTTCGGGCAATAGATTGGTCATTACCAACGGCGGTAAGGTGTACAATACAATGGCCCATGTCGGGTATGAAACGAACACCGGCAACAACGCCGTGCTCGTTACCGGCACCGGCTCTGTTTGGAATAACAGCACGAACCTGCATATTGGTTCTGCCGGTTCCGGCAACATGCTGACCATTACGAACGGCGGCACGGTGTTCAACGCCAGCGGCTTCATCGGGAGTAACAGCACCGCCAGCGGCAACAGTGTGCTCGTCACCGGTTCCGGTTCCGTCTGGACCAATAGCAGCGCTCTGTGGGTCGGTCGCAATGGCCCTTACAATGCGCTCACCATTGCCAACAGCGGCACCGTGTACAACACCGCCGGCTATATCGGCGGCAACACCGGCGGCAGCAATAATGCAGTACTGGTCACCGGCGCAGGCTCATCTTGGAGGAATTCCGGCGGGCTATTGGTTGGGTGGAATCGGCCCGGCAACCAATTGACCATCAGCAATGGGGCGCTCGTGCACAACTCCACTTGCTGGATCGGTGATGCGGACCAGAGCGACAACAACGCTGTGCTCGTCACGGGCAACGGCTCGGTCTGGAGCAATACAGCCAACCTGTACATCGGCGATTCAAGAGTGGGTAATCGGTTGACGGTGAGCGACGGCGCATTCGTGCAAAGCACTCACGCTTCCATCGGACATGACACGGGCAGCGGAAGCAACGCGGTGTTGATTACCGGCAGCAGTTCGATCTGGACCAACACCGGCAATCTCAATGTCGGCAATATCGGCTCCAGCAACACGCTGACTATTTCTGACGGCGGCACCGTATTCAACAGCTTTGGCCGCCTTGGTACCGTCACCGACAGCACCAATAATGTCGTTCTTGTCACTGGTGCCGGTTCCGTCTGGAACAACATCAACGATTTAATGGTTGGTTGCTACGGCTCCGGTAACACACTGGTCATCAGCAACGGCGCGTCTGTCGTTAACTACGCAGGTTACATCGGCAGCAATGCTCTCTCCAGCGGCAACAGTGTCCTTGTCACCGGCAACGGTTCGGGTTGGAGTAACAGATGGTTTGTCTGCGTCGGCGGCCAAGGCTCCGGTAACAGGCTGACCATCGCGAACGGTGGCGCCATGTTCACGGACGGAACCGGGTACATCGGCGACGGTCCCGCTGCCAGCAATAACGCGGTGCTGGTTACTGGTGCCGGTTCTGTCTGGAACGATTCGGCCAGGCTCTACGTCGGACGGTCTGGACCGGGCAACCAGTTGACCATCAGCAATGGGGCGCTTGTGCGAAACGCGGTCTCTTGCTGGGTTGGCTGCTGGGACAGCAGCAGCAACAACACGGTGCTGGTGACCGGCTCCGGCTCGGTCTGGAGCAATTCGGCAGGTCTGGATATTGGCTATGAAGGTGCAAGTAACCGTTTGATCGTGAGTGACGGCGCGTTCGTACGAAACTCCAGCGTTTCCATTGGCGCCCTCTCTAACAGCTACAACAACGCGGTGCTGGTGACCGGCTCCGGCTCAGTGTGGCAGAACACCGGAGTCCTTCGCGTCGGCAATCAAGCCTCAGCCAATACGCTGATCATCAGCAACAGCGGCGCTGTGCTTAATACGTCCGGCTACGTTGGCAACCAGACCAACGCCAACAACAACACGGTGACCGTGACTGGATCCGTCTGGACCAACAGCGGCAATTTGTTCGTCGGCTACGCCGGCTCCAGCAACCTACTGCGCATCGTTGAGAACGCCACGGTGTTTGCCCGTACCGCGTATGTTGGATTTGCTGACGTGGCCGTGGACAACTCGATCTGGTTGTCCAACGGAACCTGGGCGTATTTGGGCACTGCCACAGTCAGTTCAGTTGCCAGAGTTCATCCCAGTGGTCGTTCGTTTGCGCTTCGACCACGGCCAGCAAGTGTCGCAGACCATGCGGTGTCCAGAACTGTCCCGGTCGCTTGAACCGACATTGTCGTTGCCGACACACCGACTCGACCGCCCCACTGCCAATCGGCCAGC
>Ga0194112_10002394_pt1 | contig 26898 bp, 17 predicted proteins | sample TA2MahC400mmetaG_FD_146191 | JGI IMG/M metagenome (GOLD analysis project Ga0194112, IMG submission 146191) | Freshwater microbial communities from Lake Tanganyika, Tanzania - TA2015016 Mahale Deep Cast 400m | ecosystem: Environmental > Aquatic > Freshwater > Lake | place: Tanzania: Lake... | reverse complement strand
CCCGCATCCTCTGGTTCCTTTCCTGCCTTCCTGCATTCCTTATAGTCTGGTTTGGCTGAGGCCGAGGGCGGAACGCCCGAGGCCCCGCCGGGGGACCCGTGGAGCCTGCGGCCGCTCGTGGCCCACCCCGGGCAGGGAGGCGAGGATGCCAGCATGGCCTCCGGAGAGATTTCTTGGCAGCGTCCCAAGTCCTTGAGTTGCTGCTGGCCTGGTGGGAGGTGCGGCGGGGTGGACCTTGGCTGCCGATGCCTCTCCGCGGCAGAGATCATCTATGCCCCAGGAGCAGGCCGTCGGGATTGCCCGCGGCGAGGAAGGCGTCCTTGAGCGAGGAAGGATCGCCAGCTTCGGGGGGGAGGCCGGCGATAGTGAGGCGGCGGTCAGCCAGGAGGGCCGCCCACTGGAGCACGTCGCCGTGCCGGAGTACGAAGGGCACGAGTGGGGCGTTGCGCTTGGCGAAGCAGCGGCCGCCCAGGTCAATGTCGAGGGCGGCCACTCGGTCGTCCCACGCCGCGGCCAAGAGTGCGGCGAAGGCGGCGTTGCCCTTCGCCCGCAAAGTGACCTTGCCCAGGTCGGCGTCGGGGCGGGCGGCCAACCAGTCGAGGATGGCGCAGAGGTCGGTCGCGGCCATGCCGGGCAGGGGACGGCCCCATAGGAGTGCGTTGCGCTGCCAGGCGCCGTCGAAGCCCGCCGGGTTCCCCTCGCCGACGGGGCTGCACGGCTTGAAGGTGAGGAGGCCGCCCGTGAGGCCCGCCATCGCGCGGAGCGAGAGCTCGCCAGTGAACCGCACGTCGGGCAGGACCACGACGCTTCCGCCCTTCGCCAGCGCTGTGGGCGGGACGTCCCCGTCCCGCGTCTCGCGGCGTGGGGACACGCCGCCCACAACAGTGGTGAGCAACGCATCCTTGCCACCATCCCCGCAGATGATGATGACGGGCAGCCTGCCGATGCACGCGGCGGGGCGGACGACGAGCGTGGGAACCAGGACGTTCGCCTCGCTCGGGACCAGCGCCCGCTCGGTGGCCAGGCCGTCAGCTTCCTCGGTGCGGACGGCTCTGGCCTTGGCGCGAGCAGGTAGCGGCTCGCCGAGGAGCTCGCGGAGCGCCCCGCGCATCTTCTGGCGGTAGGCCAGCCAGTCCTCGCGGCTGGCGAGCTTGGGCGGGCCGCCGGCCTTCTGGGCAAACAGGCGGCTGATGTGGCCGAAGCCCTTGTCGCCCTTCGTATCGGCCTTGAGCTTCTCGATGGCCTCGACGGGAAAGGGCTTGGCCTCGGGCTCGGGGATTGGGCCGCCGGCGTCCTTGCCCCGCAGCCACTTCTCCATCCACCAGTACATCCTCTCGCGTTTCTCCTTCGCGTAGTCGTGGCCGGTCGGCCAGTACTTGCAGTCCGTGCGGTCCGCCAGGCCGTTGGCCTCGTAGAGCTTGCGAATCACTGGATAGTTGTTGGCCTCGAAGGAGCGGGTCCAGTCGTTCATCGTCAGGTATTGGACTGGGCATGGGAGGCCGAGTGCGGAGAGCTCCGGCTCGTCGGTGTGGCGCATGACGTTTGGGAAGTGGTTGCAGGCGCAGTGGGCGGCGCCGGGGAAGACGATCTCGCGGTAGTCGCAGGTCATGCCCACGATGGAGGCGGCTCGGACCCGCACGTCGGCGGCGACGAGCATCTGGGCCTGGAGCCCGCCGCCCGAGCAACCCGTCACCCCGATTCGCTTGGCGTCCGCCTCGGGCAGGCTTTGGAGGTAATCGAGCGCGCGGATGTTGTTCCAGATCATCAGCGTCTGGTGCGAGACGCCGAGCGGCAGGTCTTCGTAGTGGTTCTGGGCCGAGGAGAAGACGATGTAGCCCATTTTGGCGGGGACGAGGCAGCTCTTCTGGACCTCGGGGTTGGCGTTGCCGTTGGGCCAGTGGCCGTGGGTGCGGAGGATTGCGGGGGCAGGCTTCTCCGCGAATTGCTTCGGCACATAGAGTAGTCCCGTGCTGTAGACCTCTGGCCAGAGCTGATACGCCACGCGGCGCACGGTGCACCAGTCGTGGTCGAGCGGCTCGGACAGGCGGGCGTCGAGCGGCACACGCTCCGGCAGCGGCCACAGCCCCGCGCACTCGAGGAGCTTCTGGCGCAGCGCCCTCTGGTGTGCCTTGAGCTCTTCGCCCTTTCGCACCTCGAGCGGCTTTGGGCGGCACATCTCCTCGAAGTAGCCCACCAGCATAGCCGCCGCCTCGCGGCGTTCCGCGAGCACATTCGTCTTCCGCTCCCAGGCCCACTGCTCGCCGGCCGAGGCGTGCGCGAGGGCAACCACCAACACCACAAGGGCTGTCATCGCATTCTGCATGCTCGCTCTCCGTTCCTCGCCAATTCCTTTGTGCGTGGCCCTTTTCGGACGCCCCGCCGCGGCGGGCCGGTAGGGGCAGTCCTTGTGGCTGCCCAAGTCGAGGGCTTGCCTGCATTCCGGGGCGGGCAGCCACAAGGGCTGCCCCTACCATAGGCAGGCGGTGTCCGAAAGGGGCCACGCCCAATCCCCTTCATAGTGGGAATGCGGCTTTGTGTCAAGTCGCAGCCGCCCGCGCTTGACGGACTCGGCGATCAAGTGTAGAATCCGCATAGTCTTGGCGCTTGTTCCGGCCGCCACCAGGGTCGCCCGGCATGGCTCGTACATCAACAAAGGTCCTCAAGATAGCGCGGGGCGAGCCGGCCGTAGCCGAACCATCGGTGGCGGAGTATGTGGTCAAGAACCGGCTCCAAACCGATGACGAGCCGATCCACAACTGGTATCGCTTCGTGCTCGGCTACCCGCCGCAGCAAGAGACGTGCCGGTGGCCGAATGCGATAAATCCCAGGGGGTCTGGGGGACTGGTCCCCCAGAGGCGAGTTCGCCTTTGCGTTCCCGCGGCGCGGAGAGCGTCGCCCGGGGAGGCTCAAGAACTTGGGACGTTCCCAACAGTTTACACGCGTTCGTAGTGCGGGCTTTAGCCCGTTCTTCCCGGAACGGCCTGAAGGCCGCACTACAAACCTGTGGCCCTGGCGGAGTGTAAACAGCTTTGTGCTCCCCTTAGTATGTGTGGGGCTCGGCCGAGGCCGCTGCCGCTTGAGCGACGCGAACCGACTGATGGAGAAGAGCGAACGATGAACCACGCAGATCACCGTATCGGCATGGTCGGCCTGGCGCTGGCCGTCGCCTCCGCGGCGTCCCCGGCTGGCGAGGCCGCGTTCACGGCCAGGCCGGCTGCCGCGAAGGATGGGGGCAACGTGCGGGTCTCCTTCGCCGTCTCCGCGCCGGCGGATGTCGAGGTGGCAGTGCTCGACGCCGCGGGCGGCGTGGCCCGCCACCTGGCCGCGGGACTCCTGGGCAGGAACGCCCCCGAGCCGTTCCAGAAGGACTCCCTGGCCCAGGCGGTGCTGTGGGATGGCAAGGACGACGCCGGCCGCCCGGCCACCGGCGGGCCTTTCCGAGTTCGGGTGCGCCTGGGGCTACAGCCCAGGCTGGACAAGGTCCTGGGCAGGAACGACAACACGCTCAGCGGCGACGTGTGCGCGCTCACCGTCGGTCCCGGGGGCGAGCTCTTCGTCCTGCTGGCCGACCCGTTCAGGGGCCGGGCGGAGCTGCGGGTCCTTGACCGCCAGGGGAGATACCTGCGCACCATCATGCCCTATGCGTCGGGCACGCCGGAGACGCGCACGGAGCCGGTGGGCCACGTGAAGGTTGGCGGGCGGCGCCAGCCGCTTGTCTTCAACGGCCAGGCCCACAGCCTGTCCCCACTCGTCGCCGGCATCCGCGGGCAAACGATGGCCTGGCACCCGGACGGCTACCTGCTGGCGGCGAGCGCGGTCGGCTCGATGTGCAACCACGGCCCGGCGCGCCACCTGCTCGCCTTCCACCCGGAGGGCGGCGCCCCGGAGAAGACGGGCTTCGTGGGGCCGCAGATACGCAAGGCCCGCGGCTTCCTGGGCGGCGCCGGCGAGGGCTACGCCGTGGGCATGGACCGCCTGGCCGTCAGCCCCGACGGCCAGTGGATATACCTGGTGCAGGACTTCAAGCTCGGCTACTTCGAGAAGGGCGAGTGGCACCACGGCGTCTACCGGCTCAGGTGGACCGACAAGGAGCTCGGCTCCCCGTGGCTCGGCGGCAAGGAGCCCGGCGCCGGCGACGAGGCGTTCAACGACCCCCAGGGCCTGGCCTTCGACTCGCAGGGCCGGCTCTACGTCTGCGACCGCGGCAACGGCAGGGTCAAGGTCTACTCCCAGGAGGGCAAGCTGCTCGGCAAGTTCCCCGCCCCGGACCCCGAGCAGATCGCCCTGGGGCCGGCGGGCGAGGTCTACCTCCTCTGCCGCAAGGGCGCGCGCTCCTACGACCTTGTGAACAAGAGCGACGACCCGGTGACCAGCCGCATCCTCAAGCTCGCGCCCTGGAAGGGCGAGGCGCCCCGGGAGCTGGCTCGCCTGGACTTCGAGGTCAAGAAACGCGCCGCCGAGCGCATGGCCCTGGACCCCTCGGCCACCCCGCCGCGGCTCTGGGTGTCCATCTACACCGGCTACGGTCGGCCCTGCGCGTTGGTCCCGATCACCGACGAGGGCGGGAAGCTGAGCCTGGGCGAGCCGGCCGGCGAGCCGGGCGGACTCCACTGCCCCAGCTTCCTCGCCGCCGACCCGCCACGCAACCGCCTCATCGTCGGCGAGCACGGCGCGGGACACCTCCTCATTGACCTCGCGACGGGCAAGGCAAGCCCTTTCCGATTGCCGGGCAACGACCTGGCCGTGGACAGGGACGGCAACATCTACCTGATGGGCCCCTACGGCTCGAACGCCCTCGTGCGCGTGGACCCGCAGGGCAAGCCCTTGCCCTTCACGGCCACCGGCACGAACAAGCTGGCGGTGAAGTTCCGGGGCTACGGGCCGAACATGGGCCTCCGCGGCCACTGCATCGCCCCGAACGGCGACCTCTACGTCCGCCGCTCTCCCGACCACGCCTGCGTGGCGACGGTGGACGTCTGGGGGCCGGACGGCACGCTCAAGAAGGCGGCCCTCATCAACGGCGCGGGCAGCGGCGACTCGGGCATCGGGGTGGACAACCGCGGCAACGTCTACCTCGGCATGAACCTCAAGCCGGCCGCCGAGCCTATCCCGCCCGACTTCGCCCAGGCGGTGCCCGCGCAGCCCTGGCGCTACTATCGCAAGGTGGACCGCCCCGCGCCCTGGAGCTATCTCTACGCCAACCCCTACCTCTTCCACATGGGCGCCATCTTCAAGTTCGGCCCCGAGGGCGGACAGGTCTACGGCAACTTCAGCGCCAAAGCCCAATTCATTGACGAGAGCCTGGCCCTGGCGAACGCCCCGCCCGACGCGGCCGCCTACAAGAGCGGCTACCTCGGCTGGGACGTGAAGGTGGCCGGGGCCAAGTGGCGCTACCCCGGCATCGGCATCATCCCGCACTCATTCGACGCCTTCACGGGCGACGACGGCTGCGAGTGCCTACAGTCGCAGTTGGACGCCGACCCCTACGGGCGAGTCTACGCGCCGAGCGCGTTCTACTCCTCGGTGGAGATGGTGGACGCGGCCGGCAATCGCCTGGCCCGCATCGGGGCCTACGGCAACGCCGACTCGGCCGGCCCGAAGAGCAAGGCGCCCGAGCCGGAGATCGCCTTCGCCTGGCCCACCGAGTGCGACTACGCCGAGGCCGACGGCAAGCTCTACGTCTCGGACAGCGTCAACCGCCGGGTCATCGCCGTGCGGTTCGACGCCGCGGCCACTGACACCTGCGCCGTCCCGTAGGAGGGCTCAGAAGCAGGCCTTGGCCCGCGGGCTGCCGGCTCACTTGCCACCCAGGCGCCACCCAGGTAAAATGATCGACGAGAAAGGAAGCTATGCCTATGGCCACAACAACCGAACAAGACGACCAGTGGCTCGCGGAACACCCCGAGGAGCTTACTCGCTACCCCGACGAGTTCATCGCGGTGGCCGACGGCAGGATTGTGGCGCACGGGAAGGTCTTCGCTGACGTGTTGACGCAAGCCCGGAATCTCGGCCACGAGCCGCTGATGGCGCGAGGCTTCAGCCCCGACGTGCTGGAAGTCCCATGAGCGAAGAGTTGATCTTCCCCTTCACACCCTTCTTCTCGCCCTCCCTCGGAACCCTGTGGAAGCCCCTCATACCTGTCAGCGTTCGCGGACCCACGGGGGTAGCCACGGCCAAGTTCCTTCTCGATTCAGGCGCCGACCTCTCAATCATCCCACATTCCTTCGGGCGGCTGATCGGTTTGAGCACTGACGGCGCGGTGAGTGCGGAACTCAAAGGGGTTGGCAGTGGCCCCCTGCTCTACCACCTTTGCTCCGCACGAGTCCGGATTCGGCACATTGAGTTCCCCATGCGAATTGGCTGGTGTAAGATGGAGGACGTCCCGCTCCTGCTCGGGCGCCTGGACCTCTTTGACAGGCTCAACATCGAGTTCCGGCAGCACACCCACACCCTAGTCCTGCGCCTAGCGTGAGCCGGGCAGACCCATCACAAACCGGACAGTTGACATGGCCGCTTGCCTTCTTCGCCCATGTCCAATATAGTGCTAGGCGCCGAGCCACTCTCTTGGAGGACGGGGCAGTGAAGACACATCGCGCGGGTTTCGTCGCTGGGCTGGCGCTGGCCGCGGGCATGAGCGCGCTGGCGCAGGACTGCGTTGTCCTTCAGGCCGAGCAGTTCGCCGAGGTGCAGGCGGAGCGAAGGAGCTTCCGCGGGGTCACAGGCGTGGCGTTCCCGAAGAAGGAGAGCGTCATCAAGACCGCCGTGGAGCTCCCGAAGCCCGCCGAGGCACAGGTCTGGGCGCGAGTCTACTTCCCGTGGGGCGGCAATGACGCTCTCACCCTGAAGCTGGGCGAGGAGGTGTTCGCCGTCACGGCGCGGCAGGCGACGGGGGCCGGACGCTGGGACGTCGGGAACTTCCAGGTCTGGCACTGGGTGCGGGCGGGCACGGCCAAGCTGGCGGCGGGCAAGACCGAGCTCGCCATCAGCCCCGCCGCAGGCACCGGGCAGCGGGTTGACCAGGTGGCGCTCTATTGGGGCAAGGAGCCGGCCTGGACCCAGCCCTGGCTCGCCAACGTGCCGGCCAGCGAGGGGGTGGAATGGCGTCGGGGCGACAGCCTGGTCCTCCCCGCCGCCGACTTCGAGCGGGCCGACTGCCGCCGCGAGCGACTCGGCAAGGCGACCGTGGCCGTCCTCCACGACGACGCGGACTCCCTCCGCACGGTCTTCCGCACGCGGCGGGCCGCGAAGGCCCGCATCTTCGCTCGCGTGTTCTTCGAGGGGAAGAACATGTTCGAGGGCCTCACCATGCAGGAGATGGCCCGAAACCTCTACCTGAGCCTCGACGGCGAGCTGGTGAAGAGCGTGTTTCAGCAGAACGGCCGCCTGTGGCATTGGGTGGCGATGGACGAGGCCGTCGAGCTGCCGGCCGGCCCGCACCTCATCACGATTCAGAAGCAAGGCTCACCCGTCAAGATCGAGCAGGTCGTCGCCTACTCGGGCGAGGCCGAGGCGGAGGAGGACTGGTTCCGCTCGCCCCCGCCGGCGCAACTGGCCTTCGCGGTGGGCGAGGGCCACGAGCGGGCGCGGGCCGGCAACTGGCGCGCGCACTTCGACACTAACCTCCCGAAGGTTCCAGACCTTCGGGAGGTTAACGACCCTAGTAACCTGCCGAAGGTCTCGAACCTCGGGGAGGTTGGCCTCCCCGTGTCGTTTGCCTTTGGGCAGGAGCCTGCCACCCTCGACCTCGTGCGGGTCGTGGCCCCCGACGACGACCCGTGGAACGCCGACCCCGTTCCCGCTCAGCAACTGTGCCTCTGGGCGCGGAACGACGGCGAGCCGCTCCGCATCGAGGTGCTCTACACCGACCGCAGCGGCGAGGCCTTCCTTCAGGCCATGAACGATGGGCAGGCCTGGATGGGCTGGCGCCTCCTCGCCGCGAACATCCCGCTGCGCGTCGCGGGCGGCGGCGAGGCATTCTACGACCAGACCGGCGAGGCGGCCAACAGCATCGCCTCGCCAGTCGTGGACGCCCCCGCGAAGCGCGCTCCCGCCCTCGGGGTCCGTTGCGAGGGGGGCGACCGCAACGGCGTGCCCGACTTCCCGCTCGAGGTCCGAGCCGTCCGCCTCACGAAGCCCGCGGGCAACAACGAGGCCGCCGTCGGCGAGCCCTTCTTCGACTCCCCCTTCGCTCTCCGCGTCCGACTGGCCGGCCAGACGGAGACTGAGGCGACGTTCGAGCTGGACGTCGAGAACAGCCGCGAGATGGCGCGCACCGCCGAGGTGCGCTACCGCTTCGGCCCCTGGGCGGCCGAGCCGCTCGACCCCGCCACGCGCCGCGCCGCGCTCCAAAGCATCGAAGCAACGGTGCCCGCCAAGAGCAAGGTGCGGCTCAAGCTCGTCCGCCAGGAGCCCCTTGGCGGCATCTACTTCTTCGAGTGCCGCGTCGGGTGGAGCGAGCCGCTGCGGCGCGTCTTCGCGCTGGGCGCACCATGGCAGGAGCGGCTCGCCGCCGCGCGAGGCGAATGGGAGCGAAGGCTCGGGGCCTTTCGCCTCGCGCCCGACGGAGCGGACCGCCCGATGAAGAAGGCCGACGGCGCCGACCTGCGCCGCGAGGACGTGGCCGCCGCCTACGGCGCCGCGAACGGCCTCGTGGTGACGGATGACGGCCTGGACGTTTGCTCCCTGGCCTACGCCGTGAAGCGCGACTTCGCCTACCCGCTGAGGCCCCACGGCTGGGACCTCTCGGATGAGGCGGGCTGGCCGGAGATGCCCGTGTCCGCGGGCGTGCTCGCGATTGACCCGGCCTCGGGCCGGACCAAGTTCGCCACAGCCAATCCCCGCAAGCTCCAGCTCGCCGCCGCGCTCCCGACCGGCTTCGGCGTGCCAGGCCCGCCTATCGTGGTGCGGGGCAACTATGCCTTCGTTGGCCCTGGCGAGGGGCATTACAGCATCGTGGACATCTCGGACAAGGCGAAGCCGCGCGTCGTCGGCCAAGTCCTCTCCTGGTACTTCTCCCACACCTTGCTCCCGTTCCGCCAGAGGGCCTACTTTGAGTCGTCGCGGCGCGGCCTCATCCTTGTGGACGACCTCTCGAATCCGCTCCGCCCCGGTCCTTTGCGAAACGTGCAGTTCAGCCGGGGCAAGCACGGGCGGATGTCCCACGTCTTTGAGGCCGAGGGCGTCGGCTACTCGCTGGGCGGCGCGAAGCCGACCCTGTGGGTCCACGACCTCGCCGACCCGCTCTGGCCGCGCGAGATCGGCAAGGTGGAAGGGGTCTCGGCATTCTTGGCTCCAGGACTGGTCTACATCGAGGACTCCATCCGGCTCCTCGACGTGTCGGCCCCTCGTAAGCCGAAGCTGCTCCCTGGCGCCGTGCCCCGCGAGAGGTTCGCCGGCGGCAAGCAGAGCGCCAGCCTCATGGCCGCCTCTGCCGAACACCTCGCCCTGCGCCTCGAGAAGACCATTGACCTCTATCGCTACGAGGCGAAGGGGACGTTCGCCGCCGAGAAGCTCGCCTCGATCCCGCTCCCCGAGAAGTGCGGGCGACACCTCTTCGGCACCTTCCACAAGGGCCTCTTCTACCTGATTGACGGCAAGGAGGGGCCGGGCCAATACAGCCTCGGGGCTAACTCGCCCGACAGCCGCTGGTTCGTCTATGAAATCGCAAAGGACAAGGGCAAACCGGTCGGCCTCTACGAGCACTCGGTCCCCAGCGCCTTCGGCAGCCTGGCGATTGTGGGCGACACGGCCTACGTGGCCGACTACAACTACGGGCTGTGGGTCTTCGACCTCTCGGAGCCGAAGAACCCGCGCCGCGTCGGCGGCGTCGCCACGGCGGGGGAATCTGACGCCCTCTGGCTCGACGGCGACCGCGCCTACCAGTGGCAGACCTTCGGCGGCGCCGTCTTCATCCTCGACATCGCCAACCCCCTCGCCCCCAAGCGCCTCGGCGAATACTGGGATGGCGCCTGGGTGCCCTACGGCAACTCGCGGCGCGGCAACAACACGGTCGCGGGCAAGGACGGCTTCCTCTACATCCCGCGCCAGGCCCGCGGCCTCCTCGCCGTGGACGCCCGCGACGGCGCCAAGCCCGCCTTTGCCGCCGAGTTCAAGGACGAACAGGGCAAGCCCCTCCAGGTCGGCGGCGCCTGCATTGACCTCTGGGGCGACCACGCCTTCGTCCTCGCACGCAAGCGACTCCTCCTCTACGACCTCAAGAACCCCCGAAGCCCCGCCTTCCTCTCCGCCGCCGAGGTCCCCGAAGCCGACCTCCTCTGCGCCCGCGGCGACAAGGTCTACCTCGGCAGCGCAAAGGGCACCTTTGCCATCGTGGACGCCGCCGACCCCGCCAGGCCCGCCGTCGTCTCCCAGCTCGACCTCAACCGCTCCTGGCCCGAGAAGATGGGCGAGATGATGTCCGGCATCGCCATCGCAAAGGGCCACGCCTACATCACCGCCCGCGGCCTCGAACGCAAGGGCGCCAACTACCTCCACATCCTGGACGTCCGCGACCCCCGCCAGCCCCGCTGGCTCCGCACCTACGACCCGCGCCCCGACCTCCCCGACGAGCCCTGCTCCGCCTGGGCCGACTTCGACCAGGACATCATCGCCGACGGCGACTACCTCTTCATCGGAAACTACGGCGCAATCGAGTGTTACGACATCTCGGAGCCCGCGGCGCCGCGCTTCTTCGACCGCCGCCACGTCGGCTACCAATGGTCCGTCGGCCGCAAGCGCGGCGACTGGCTCTTCGTCCCCGCCCTCAGCGGCCTCCTCGTCCTCCGCGCGCCGACCAGCACCCAGGCCCCGCTGGGCAAGCTGGAGGCCAAGGCCCGCTTCTGAGGAGCGGAACGCCTTCGAGCTTGAGAAGAAACCACACGGACGCCCACTGACAAGCACGGACGGGCAGATTCCTCGGCGATGGGCGTGCGTCCGTGTCCGTCCGTGTATGTCCGTGTCACCTCTTCACAGGCTCTTTCGCGTACCGCCCCCCGCCCCTCGCCCCTCCATACTGGGCCAACCCTGCGCCCCCGATAGCTGGTCCACTATGAGCGTTCTGGCGATCCGGACGCTTCCGTGGCGGTCCCGCCATAGTGGACCAAGCCTAAACCTGGTCCACTATGGGTATTTTGGCGATCCGGACGCATCCGGGGCCGTTCTGCCCATGGTGGGTCAACTGCGCACCTGATGTTTGGCACAGTATGCGGAAAAGACTCCAGGAGTCTTTTCCGTGGCCGTGCCGCACGACAAGAGGAAGTAGCTGGAAGGGCACATCCAAGCCAACCAGGGACCCGCGCGGCGCGAGCTGCGCGGGTCCTTGTCGTGGGGGGAAGGGACCTCAGGGACCACAAGGACCACAGAGACCTGTGCAGAGACGCGTCTGGCGTGGGCGGCGGGTCTGTGTCGCTGTGGTCCCTCGGGTCCCTGTGGTCCCTTGCACGAACCCCCAATCTCCTCGCGCCCCCACCCCGCCTTGAAATCTTCGGCGCTCTGCCCTATAGTCTCCTGTGTGAGGATGAATGGATGGGTGGATGGGTGTCAGACAACTATCCATTCATCCATCCTTCCAGCCATCCTTCTTGGCTGCGGCCACCGGCCGCGTTGTGAGATTGCCCGCGGGAGACACGCCATGAATCGCTGCCTGACGCTGAGCCTGTGCTTCGCCTTCCTTTGCGCCGCGGCACTCGGCGCGACGCCGCAGGTGACGGAATCGGCGCGGAAGGTCCCCGTGGCCTACCAGGTGGACGTTGTGGTGGTGGGCGGGAGCACGGGGGCGGTGGCGGCCGCGGCCGAGGCGGCGAAGGGCGGGGCAAAGGTGTTCCTCGCCGCGCCCAGGCCATATCTGGGCGAGGACGTGGCGGGCACGCTCCGCCTCTGGCTCGAAGAGGGCGAAACGCCCGCCTCGCCGCTCGCCAAGGCGATCTTCTCGGGGCGGGCACAGCCCACGGCCGACCTCGGCAACACGCTCCCCTTCACTTACGAGGCCGATCTGCCCTCGATGGCCCAGCACGAGGACACCAGGCCGCCCTCGCTCCTGAGCGACGGCCAGTGGTCGAGCGCTGCCGCCGAGAGCGTGCAATACGATGGCGACCCCACGATCACCGCCGACCTCGGCAAGAAGCTGCGGGTCGAGAAGGCACACGCGATGGTCTATCACAACAAAGACTACCTCTTCGATTCTGTGGCCATTGCCACGAGCGACGACAAGCAGGCGTGGAAGGAGGCCGCGGCGCTCAAGAACGATAGGCCAGCCACGGGCGACGACATGGGCGCGGCGCTCCTGATGAGCGCGCCGGTTGGCGCCGAGGCCCGATACGTGCGCTTCGTTGTCAAGCGACGCGAGGGTCTCAAGCGCATCCTCGTGGGCGAGATTGCCATCGTGGGCGCCGAGAAGCCCAAAGAGGAAAGACCGCCTAAAGGCGGAACTACAAACATGCCCCCGGCGACGCCGCTCCATGTCAAGCGGACGCTCGATCAGGCGCTCCTTGATGCGAAGGTGGAGTTCCTGTATTCGTGCTTCCCGACCGACGTGCTCACCGACGCCGAAGGGAGGCCCTGCGGCATCGTGATGGCCAACCGGGCCGGGCGGCAGGCTGTTGTGGCCAAAGTGGTTATCGACGCCACCGAGCGGGCGACGGTGGCGCGAATGACCGCGGCGAAGTTCCACCCCTTCCCCGGCGGCGCGCAGACGGTGAAGCGGGTGGTCATCGGCGGCAAGCCGCAGCCGAGCCAGGGCATCGTGGCCTCGCGCATCGTCGGCTCCTTCGCGGCACCAGGCCGCACGGGTGCTCAGGCATACCCAATCATTGACTACACGCTGAAGGTGCCGATGGCCGACGCGAGCTACGCCGCCTACGCCGCAGCCGACCAGGTGGCCCGCGACCTCACCTTCGACGCCGCGCAGCAGTTCACCTCCGACATCCTCTTCCACGTCCCACCCGACCCCGTGGTGGGGCAAGGGGGCTCCGAGCTCGACGCCTGCCGCCCGGCGGGGGTCGAGCGGCTCTACATCCTGGGCGGCTGCTCCGATGTGCCGCGCGAGCAGGCCGAGAAGCTGATGCGGCCTATCGCCCTCATTGACCTCGGCACCCGCATCGGCGCCGCAGCCGCGGCGGAGGCCAAGAAGCTGCCCGAGCCGAAGGAGCCAAAGGTTGCCGGCTCTAGGGCCACCTCCGCGGCCAAGGGCGACGTAATGGAAATCCTCGCAGGAGTCCGCGAGTTCCAGAAGCTCCCGACTATCCCCCAGGAGGAGCGACCGCTGCCGGTGCTGGGCAGCTACGATGTGGTGGTGATCGGCGGCGGCACGGGCGGCGCGCCGGCCGGCATCGCCGCCGCGCGCCAAGGGGCGAAGACCCTCGTCGTCGAACACCTCCACGGCCTCGGCGGCGTCGGCACCCTGGGCGCAATCTCCACCTACTATTGGGGCAACCGCGTGGGCTTCTGTAAGACCATCCTCGATGGCAAGGCGCGCTGGGGCATCGAGGAGAAGGCCGAATGGTGGCGGGCCGAGCTCCGCGAGGCAAGAGCCGACATCTGGTTCGGCTCCGTGGGCTGCGGAGCCCTGGTAGAAGACAAGCGGGTCCGCGGCGCCATCGTCGCAACCCCTTACGGACGCGGCGTGGTCCTCGCCAAGACCGTGATTGACGCGACGGGCAACTCCGACATCGCAGCGGCAGCGGGCGCACGCTGCATCTACACGGACGAGAGCGACATCGCGCTCCAGGGCACCGGCCTCCCGCCCCGAAACCTCGGCGCAAGCTACACCAATACCGACTACACGATCACGGACGAGACGGACATGATGGACGTTTGGCACCTCTACCTCTACGCGAAGCGGATGGCGGGGAACGCCTTCGACCTGGGGCAGCTCATTGACACCCGCGAGCGCCGCCGCATCGTCGGCGGCCACACCATCACCATCCTCGACCAGGTGCTCGGCCGCACCCACCCCGACACCGTGGTGCAGGCCCGCTCGGACTTCGACACCCACGGCTACACGATGGACCCGTATTTCACGCTCCAGCACCCCCACGGCGGCAAGGGCTTCATCACCAACATCCCCTACCGCGCGATGCTGCCCGAGGGGCTCGACGGCATCCTGGTCATCGGCCTGGGCATCAGCGCCCACCGCGACGCCGTGCCGCTCATCCGCATGCAGCCCGACATCGAGAACGGCGGCTACGCGGCCGGCTCCGCCGCCGCGATGGCCGCCAAGGCCGGCGCCTCGGTGCGCAAGGTGGACTTCAAGAAGCTCCAGGAGCACCTCGTCGGCATCGGAAACCTCACACAAGGGGTCCTCACTGACAAGGATTCGTTCCCCCTCCCGCCCGAGAAGATCAAGGAGGCCGTCTACAACGTCCGCGACAACTACAAGGACGTCGCGGTGGTGCTGGCCCACGCGAAGGAGGCGACGCCGCTCGTCCGCCAGGCATACGCCGAGTGCCCGCCCGAGAGCAAGCTCATCTACGCCCACGTCCTGGGCGTCCTCGGCGACCCGGCCGGCGCGCCCGACCTGCTGAAGGCCATCGAGTCCGCGCCCGACATGGGCAAAGGCTGGCACTACAAGGGCATGGGCCAGTTCGGGCGCAACATGAGCGACGTGGACACCTACATCTACGCCCTCGGCCGCGCCCGCGACAAGCGCGCCATCGAAGCCGCCGCCAAGAAGATGAAGGCTCTGGAGGCCAAGGACGCCTTCTCTCACTTCCGCGCGATTGCCCTCGCCCTCGAGCAGCTCCGCGACCCCGCAGCGGCCGGCCCCCTCGCCGAGCTTCTCGCCAAGCCCGGCATCCGCGGCCACGCCATCGCAACTCCCGAAGGCGCGCTCCAACGCGCCGACAAGCACCGCAGTTGGACCGCCACCGAGCCGCGCTCCAACGCGCTCCGCGAGCTGATGCTCGCCCGCGCGCTCTTCCGCTGCGGCGACAAGGAGGGCCTTGGAAAGCAGGTTCTTGAGGAGTACACTAAGGACTACCACGGCCACTTCGCCCGCCACGCCGCGGCGGTCCTCAAGGCCGGGCAGTGAGCCGCCCCGAAAGCGGTTTTTGGGTGTTCGGTGTTCGGTTTCAGGGTACGGAGGTAGGGCGTGCACACTTGCACGCGGAATCATGAGAGCCGCCTGGCGGTGATTCGCGCGCACCTGAAAGACCCGCCGCGACAGGTCTGGGCCGAGCCGTTTCACGAGGCTTGGGTCGCGGCGGAGGGGCTGGACCCTTGCCGCCGCTTCGCCACGGCCCAGGCCGCCGAGATGGCCGCGGCAAGGCCGTTCGTGAAGCCAGGCGAGCTCATCATCGGGAACAACACCCTCAAGAGCGTGGTCACCGGGCTGCCAACTCCCTTCGCCTCGGGCATCAGGCTCGACCGAGCCTATCTTGATGTCCTGCGCAGAGAACGGCCCGAGGCGGCGCCCAAGCTCGCCGAGATCGAGGCGTATTGGACCCGCTGGTTCGCCGAGAGCGGCTACTGCGCTCCGATGGCCATGCACCTCACCTATGCCTGGGAGCGGCTCCTCACCCTCGGCCTCGGTGCGCTCCGCGACTACGTGGTGTACTGGCAGAAGGAGAGGACACAGGCTGGAAGCCTGTGCCACCAGGACACAGAAGCCGGCGGCTCCATTCCCGGTGGCACAGGCGTCTCGCCTGTGACCTGCTGGTATGAGGCGCTGCCCATTGTGCTCGATGGTATCTCGGCCTACATCGAGGCGCACGCAAGAGCGGCAGAGGAGGCGGCTGAGGCGGAGAGCGGAGAGCGGCGGGATGAGCTTGGCCGCATCGCAGCCATCTGCCGCCACGTGGCCCACGGCGCGCCTCGCTCCTTCCACGAGGCCGTCCAGCTCTTCTACCTCGGCTTCCAGCTAAGCGGCCACGATTCGCCAGGCCCGCTCGACCGCTATCTCTGGCCCCACCTGAAAGCCGACCCTTCGACTTCGCTCAGGGCAGGCATGGAGAGCGGCGCCATCACCCGCGAGGCCGCCCAGGAAATCGTGGATTGCCTCTGGCTGAAGCTCGAGGAGAAGACGGCCTACGGCGCGACAATCGGCGGGCAACTGACCGATGGCTCCGACGCCTCGAACGAGCTTTCGCTGATGTGCGTGAGCGCCATCAAGCGCCTCCGCATCCTCTCGCCCCGCACCGCCTTCCGATGGTTCCCTGGCGTCTCGCAGCAGCTCTTCGACGCCGTTGTGGACTGCATTGCTGACGGGGCGACGTATCCCGCCATCGTGAACGATGAGGCAATCATCCCCGCAATGGTCGAGCGCGGCATCGCCATCGAGCACGCCCGCGACTACTCCTTCGTCGGCTGCGGCCAGACCTTTCCTCACGGACGCGGCCACGGGAACTACGAGGACGTGATCGTCAACTCCGCCAAGCCCCTCGAGCTTGTCCTCAGCGATGGCTCGGTTTCATTCGCAACGTGGGAGCAGTTCGAGGCGGCCTATCGCCGCCAGATGGACCGCCACATCACCGAACGCATCGAGGGCGTGAACGCCTATCGCCGCAAGCTCGTCGGCCATGCCTGGGACTTCATCCGCTCGCTCCTCACCCACTCGTGCGTGGAGCGCGGCATTGATTGGCACGCGGGCGGCGCTGACTACTCCGAGGGGATGGTGGACATGGTCGGCCTCACGACAACCACCGACTCCCTCGTCGCCATCCGCCGCGCGGTTTTTGAGGAGCGCTTCATCTCCCTGCCCGAACTGGTGGCGGCCCTGAACCGCAACTGGGAGGGAGCCGAGGACTTGCGGCAGCGCTTGTTGCGGCGAATGCCCAAGTTCGGCAACGAGGACCCCGAGGCCGACGACTACGCCGCGGCCGAGGTCGGTCGCATCAACGGCCACATCAAGAGCCACAAGACCGTCTTCGGCGGGCCGTGGGGCATGGACATCATCGGCTGGTCGGGCGCCGTGGAGCTGGGTGCGCAGACGGGCGCCACGCCCGACGGCCGCCGCCGCGGCGAGCCGTTGGCCGACTGCGCCGGCCCCGCCCAGGGGCGAAACGTCCGCGGCCTCACCGCCACCCTCAACTCCACCCTGCGCCTCCCCCACAAGCACGCCCACGGCCCGATGGTCCTCAGCCTGCGCTTCCCCAGGCACGTCGTCGCGGGAGGGGAGGGGAGGGCGAAGCTCAAGGCCGCCATCGAAACCTATTGCCGCCAGGGCGGCCAGCAGCTCCAGATTTCCATCGCCAGCACCGACGACCTGCGCGCCGCCCAACGCGACCCCGACGCCTGGCGCGACCTCATGGTCCGCGTCGGCGGCTTCTCCGCTTACTTCGTCCAACTCGACAGGCGCTTCCAGGACGACATGCTCGCCCGCTCCGAGATGGAACTGTGAAAGGAGGATGGCATGTGCAAGGCGTTGTGGCTGTCGCTGGCCCTTGGCCTGGCGGCCTTCGCCGCCGAGAAGGCGGCGGAGTTCGACCCCGACCTTCCGCCCTGCGTGGTGAAGACCGAGCCGGCCAACCGGGCGAAGGACGTTGACTTCGCGCTGCGCGAGATCAAGGTCACATTCGACCGCCCAATGGCTCAGGAGAAGTCCTGGTCCTGGATGATCGTCGTCGAGTGCGGCCTCTACCCCGGCTATCGCGGTTCCGACGAGCCGCGCTGGGAGGCCGACGGTCGCACCTGCGTCCTGCCCGTCCGCCTCAGCCCCGACACCCTCTACGCCGTCGGCGCCAACAGCCCCCGCAACTGGGGCTTCCGCGACACCAAGGGCAAAGCCGCCGTCCCCTTCGCCTGGGTCTTCAAAACGAAGAAGTGATCCCGCGATACGCCGCCTTGCGCTGGTTGCCCGGCACTGGTAGGATATATCGGCGGATGAGGAGCCGCGCATGATTCAGCGAGCGGTGCTAGAGGACATTGTGGGGCGGATCGTCGAGGTCGCAGACCCCGAACGCATCGTCATGTTCGGCTCCGCCGCCCGCGGGGAAACGGGGCCGGACAGCGACATAGACCTTCTCGTGATCAAGCAGGGACCGGTCCACCGCCGACGCCTGGCGCGCGCCATCTACCGCCGGATGATCGGCGTGGGGCAGGCCGTGGACGTGATCGTGGCAACGCCAGAGGACATCGAGCGCTACGGCCACAGCCCTGGGCTCGTCTATCGCTCAGCACTTCAGGAGGGGGTGGACATCTATGTCGCAACCCCAGCATCTTCCCCCGAACGATCCTCGTGAGTGGCTGAACCGAGCCCGGAGCAACCTGGCCCGGGCCAGGGCCACCAGGGGCGTGCCCGATGTCTATCTTGAGGACATCTGCTTCGACGCCCAGCAGGCCGCGGAGAAAGCGATCAAGGCGGTCCTTGTGCTCAAGGGCGTTGACTTCCCGAAGATTCACGACATCGCTGATCTTGTGAGTCTCGCTGTCACGTTGGGTGTGCCTGTGCCGCCCGAGGTTGCAGCAGCGGCGGAGTTGACGGACTACGCCGTTGTGGCCCGCTACCCAAGCGCGATCGAACCCACGACGGAGGAGGACTGCGACGCCGCCATCCAGGCAGCCGAAGGCGTGGTATCTTGGGCATCGGGGATTACCGGCGTGTCCGGGAACGAAGAAACCGACGCCGAGGCGGCCCAGCCTTGACCCCAGACTCGCAATAGAGCCCTTCGCCTTCGGCGCTCGCGGTCTCCGCCGCATGGTTGCGTGACGCGCAGCGTTGGCCCTCGCGCGCTGTGTCCTACCTTCCCATACGCTCCCGCGGCGGGATGACTCTCTCGGGATGGCGCTGCTGAAGCTCGCGCAGGTGCTCGGCCCAGCCGCGGAGGCCACCATACTTGCGCACGAGTGATTCGCGGACCCTTCGCACGTCGTCAATGAGCGGGTCGGCAGGCGGTGTCGCACGGGTTTTCATGTTTCGTCCTCACTCCACAGGGCCTCGGGCGTGACAATGGTCGGGGTGAGCAGCCCAAGGCGGCGGTTGATAACGGTGATGTGCTCAAGCTTGTTCGGGTTTGCCAGATGTTGTATATTCCACGTCAGGATGTAGTCCACCTCGTGAAGGCTGGCCAGCGCGAGGTGCAGCGGGTCGCCCGATCGGGGAGCCGGCATAACGTGATGCCTGATGTAGAGCTCCGCGATTGCGATGGCCTCATCTGTGATTTCGAGCACAGGCACGCCCTCTAAGAGTTGGAGGGCATCGTCCTTGCTCGGGTAGTCTCCCGATGCCAGCTCTTCGAGCGTGGCCTCAGAGGTCACGAGCTCATAGGCCTGCGCCCGCTCTGCCCACCAGGCGCGCGTGGTTTTTCGGCGATAGACGCTGCCTGGGTCCGACCGCTGTGAGGCGTGGGCGCTGGGGATCGTTGTCTCGATGTAAACGCTCTTAGCCATCATCAGGTATTATAGCGTGTGGACACCCGTTTTGCCAACGAAACATGACACCTTGGCCAAGAGGTAGTGACCATGCCCCCCCGCGAACGCTTTCTGGCCGTGATGGAGTATCAGCCGCCCGACAGGGTGCCGAACTGGGAGCTGGGCTGCTGGGGGCAGACGATTGACAGGTGGCAGGCCGAGGGGCTGAAGCCCAACACCTTCCGCTGGGACTGGTTCACGGGCGAGGAATGCCTGGGGATGGACGAGCGGGAGTTCCTGCCCGTGAACATGGGGATGATCCCTGGCTTTGAGAGCAAGGTGCTTGAGAAGACCGACCCCTACGAGATCATCCAGCACGGCAACGGCATCGTGACGAAAGCCCTCATCGAGGGCACGGTGCGCGGCACGCGGGCGAGCATGGACCAGTACCTGCGGTTTCCCGTCGAGACGCTTGACGACCTGCGGGATATGAAGAAGCGCTACGACCCCGCCACGCCGGTCCGCTACCCGCTGTACTGGCGGAGCAAGATTCCGTACTGGCAGAATCGCAAGCATGTGCTGGTCCTCGGCCAGAACGCCTGCACGGGCTTCTACGGCGTCGCAAGGGCATGGATGGGCACGGAGAACCTCTCGCTCGCCTTCTACGACCAGCCCGCCCTCTGCGAGGAGATGTTCGAGTTCATCGCCGACTTCGCCATCGAGGCCACGCGCCCATTCGTCGAGGCCGTGCAATTCGACTACTTCAACTTCTTCGAGGACATGGCGTGCAAGAGCGGGCCGCTGTGCAGCCCGGCCTGCTTCCGCCGATTCATCATGCCCCACTACCGCCGCGTGATTGGCCACCTGAAGTCGCACGGCGTCAAGTACTGTAGCCTCGACAGCGATGGCAACACCGAGCCGCTCATCCCGCTCTACATGGAGATGGGCATTGACATCCACTGGCCCTTCGAGCGCGCGTCCAGCATGGACCCGAACCGCATCCGCAAGCAGTTCGGCAAGGAGCTGCGCATCTGGGGCGCGGTGGACAAGCGCGAGCTGACGAAGGGCAAGGCCGAGATTGACGCCGCCCTCCGCGAGCTCGCCCCCCTCATCGAGGAGGGCGGCTTCATCCCCCACCTCGACCACACGTTCCCGCCCGACATCTCGTGGGCGAACTTCAACTACTACTGGGAGGCGAAGCAGAGACTCCTCGAGGGCAGACTATGAACCGCTTGAGCAGGCGGACATTCCTGGAGGGCGTTGCGGCCGGCTCGGCCGCGCTGGTGCTGGGGAAGACTGCGGAGGCGCAGAGCACACTGGCGGGCAAGAGGCCCAACATCATCCTCATCCTGACCGACGACCAGGGCTACGGCGACCTGGCCTGCCACGGCAACCCCATCATCAAGACCCCCAACCTCGACCGCCTCCACGCTGAGAGCGTGCGGTTCACCGACTTCCACGTCAGCCCCACCTGCGCCCCCACCCGCTGCTCGCTGATGACGGGGCGGCACGAGTTCAGGAGCGGCGTCACGCACACCATCCTCGAACGCGAGCGGATGAGCTTGAAGGCCACCACCATCGTCCAACTGCTCAAGGCCGCCGGCTACACGACGGGCATCTTCGGCAAGTGGCACCTGGGCGACGAGCCGGAGCGCTGGCCCGACAAGCGCGGCTTCGACGAGATGTTCATCCACGGCTGCGGCGGAATCGGCCAGACCTATGCCGGCAGTTGCGGCGACGCGCCCGGCAACTCCTACTTCAACCCCGCCATCCTCCACAACGGCAAGTTCGTCAAGACCAATGGCTACTGCACCGACGTCTTCTTCGCCCAGGCCATGCAGTGGATCGGCGAGAGGAAGGGCAAAGGGCCGTTCCTCGCCTACATCACGCCCAACGCCCCCCACGGCCCCCTCATCTGCCCCGAGGAATACGAGGCGATGTACAAGGATGTAGGCGGGGCGTCTCTGCCCCGCGACGCGAAGAAGAAGGGCGGCGGGCGCCGCGACGTGGCGAAGTTCTATGGCATGATCACCAACATAGACGACAACGTGGGCAAGCTCCTGGCCCGGCTGAAGGAGCTGGACATCGAGCGCGACACGCTGGTGGTCTTCATGACCGACAACGGCGGCACGGCGGGCCTCGGCGTCTACAACGCCGGGATGCGCAGCGGCAAGGGCACCCCATATCACGGCGGCACGCGCGTCCCGAGCTTCTGGCGGTGGCCCGGCACCCTCAAGCCGGCCGACGCGGAGAAGCTGACTGCCCACCTGGACGTCTTCCCCACCTTCTGCGACCTCGCGGGGGCCAAGGCGCCCGAGGGCGTGAAGCTGGACGGCTTCAGCCTGTTGCCCCTGCTCGCCGACCCGCAGGCTGCCTGGCCCGACCGCTACCTGGTCACCCACGTGGGCCGTTGGGCGCGCGGCAAGGCCGCGGCATCAAAGCACGACCACTGTAGTATTCGCCATGGCAACTACATCATGGTCTCGCGCGGCGGAGCGAAGTGGGAGCTCTACGACCTCAAGGCCGACCCCGGCGAGAAGAACGACACCGCCGCCCAGCACCCCGACGTGGTGAAGCGGCTCGAGGCCACCTACGACAAGTGGTGGGACGAAGTCCTCCCCTGCCTTGAGAACGAGGACGCGGTTGGCCCCGCGGTCAACCCGTTCAAGGAGCTCTACTGGAAGCAGTTCGGCAAGCCCGCGACGAAATGACAACGCGTATCTGACGAGAGAGGGACTCACCTCCCTCCCCCTTGGGGGGAGGGCAGGGGTGAGGGTGCTTCCGTGAGACCTGCGGGAGCCGAAGCACCCTCACCCCACCCCTCTCCCCGAGGGAGAGGGAGGAAGAGCCTACGGCTGAAGCCAGACGTAGACGCCGGTGGCCTGGGCGGCGGAGGGGCCGAAGCCGGCGAGGTCGGGCCGGCCGTCGCCGTTGAAGTCGGCCACGCCGAGCTGGGTGTCGAAGTGGGGCGAGTAGTCGAGGGGGACGGTGACGGCGCGGTCGGGGCTGAGGCCGTCGGCGGCGGCGCCGAGGAGGATGCGGGCCGAGGGCTTCTCGCGGGTGGCCAGGATGAGGTCGGGGATGCCGTCAGCGTTCCAGTCGGCCACGGTGGGGCCGTCGCGGATGATGTCGCAGCCCGTGGCAACGAACTCGGCGCTCGGCTTCTCGGCGAAGGGCTGCTTCGGGTCCTTCGTGTTGCGGTAGAGCGACACGATCGTGCCTTCTTTGCCGCTGACCAGGAGCGCCACGTCGGTCCAGCCATCCTTGTCGAAGTCTGCGGCGGCGAGGAAGACCCAGCCGGCCTGCTCGCCCGAGCCCGACGGGGTCTTGAGGCGGATGGAGGGCGTTTCCTCGAATGAGCCGTCGGCCTTTCGCAGGAAGATGTCGCCGCAGGAGAAGATGAGGTCGTCGCGCTTGTCGCCGTTCACGTCGGCCAGTTGAACGCCGAAGTAGCCGCGGTCAGGGGCCTTGTAGCTTCGGACTCGGAACACGCCGTCTTCGCCCTGATAGGCGATGGAGTAGCCGCCGATGAAGCGCCCGCCGATGAGCAGATCGGTCCGCCCGTCGCCATTGAAATCCCCCGTCATCACCTGCGATGCGCGCGTGAGGCCGGGCAGCGGGACCGTTCGGAACTTGAGCTGTGCCTGTTCAGGAATGAGCAGGAAGGCTAGACTCTCGCTTGAGGCGAAGAGGTCGGCCCCCTTGCCTCCGCTCGCGCGGACCATGCGGAGCTTCCAGCCGCGGCTGAGGTCGGGCAGCTCAATCTCGGCATCGGGCTTCTCCGCGAACTTCCCGCCCTTGTTGAGATAGATGAGAATGGCGGAGCCTTTGCCCTTGGGGACGAGGACCGCCACGTCGGGCCGCCCGTCGCCGTCAATGTCGCCATAGGCCGCGGCCTGGATGGGCTGGAGCCAGGCGGCGACGAGGTAGTTTGCCTGCTTGAAGCCGAAGAGGGGGTTGGGCTTTTCGGGCTTCATGCGCGACCAGCCGGTGGCCTCGCCCGTGGCGATGCCTGCGGCGATGAAGTTGTCGGGCGGCCCGCCGCCGTGGCCGCCGAGCACCTCGTCGGGCGTCAGAGCGGCGAGCTTTCGCAGGCCGGCGAGCACGTTCTCCGCGCTGAAGTCGAAGCTGCCCGAATAGCCGAGCACGCCGCCCGGCATGATCAGGTCGCCCGTTGCCACGTAGGTCCTGCCCTCCTTTGCAAAGACGTAGCCCATCGAGCCGTAGGTGTGGCCAGGCAGCCGAATGGCCTTCACCTTCAGGCCGGCGAGGTCCAGTTCCTTATCCTCGGTGAGGGCGATGTCCACGGGATTCGGCGGGTGGAAGCCGTAGCCGGTCTCGCTGGGCAGGTGGTGCTGGAGGATGTAAGCCATCTCGGCGCTGGCGACCACCTGTGCGCCGGTCGTGACCCGCCACAGATAGGAGCCGGGGGCGTGGTCGCCGTGCTCGTGGGTGAGGAGCACGTAGCGGAGCTTCATCGGGTCGAGGCCCGCCCCCTGAATCCGCGCCCAGTTCTGCTCGAACGACGCGCCCGCGTTGGGGTCAATCAGGATCAGGCCGTCGGGCGCCTCGATGACCAATTGCGAGCCGAGGTCGCTGTGGGCGAAGCCGCCGTTGGTGCGCCAGATGCCTGGCGCGATCTTCCCCGGCTGCTGCTTCTTCGTCCACGGCTTGTCGCCGGGCGGGACGGCCTCATTCAGGTCGGTCCGCCAAACCACCTTGTCAGGCGCGTCATACATCTCCACGACGCCAGCGGCTGTGGCGATGGCGAGGCGCTCGCCATCGGAGAAGACCCACACGATGCCTGGGGGCCGGCGGGCTGGCATCGGCTGAATGGCCGCTTTGGCAATGTCGAGGACATAGGGCGTGTCTGCCGCCTCATCGGCGGGGAGGAACGGCCGGCCGCCGAGGCCGCGAGAGGGCCACATGTGGAGCGAGATGAGCAGTTGCTTGCCGTCGGGCGAGAAGGCGAGGTCGCACCAGAACGGCTCCTTGAAGCGTTCGGGGCCGATGCGGCAGATGACCTTGCCATCGGCGTCGTAGACGTGGATGGTCGGCCGCGAGGGCATGACGCGGGGCACGGAGGGGAACTCGGCGCCGCCATCGCGCGGGCGGAAGACCCGCTGCCAGCCCTCATAGTCGGCCACGGCCACCTGCTCGCCTTCGGCATCAATCGCCACGGCGAGTGGGACGCTGAACTTGCGGTCCTCATAGGGTGGCGCAGGGGGGCCGTAGACCCCTTTCTCTGGCGCCGGCGAGGGGGCCACATCCGTGCTGACGGGGCGGGTCCAGACGGGCTTTGCCTTGCCGCGTTCGAGGACGAGGAGATTGGGGAGCTTGGCGGCTTGCTCGCCGAGGCCGAGGAAGCGGCCGACCACGGCACGCCCGCTCCGGCTCGCGGCGAAGGCGGTCGTCACGCCGCTCCCGAGGTGCGCGATCTGGGCCGTTGCCTCAGTAGGCGAGAGCCACCAGAGGCGGTCGTCGCCGGCTACGACCCATTCGTCGCCTGCCCGCTGAGCCACGCGCGGCAGGTGGTTCGAGTGGTCGCCATAGTGGAAGAGGAAGCCGCCCGGCCGGAAATCGCGCAGCCTGAAGGCCGGCGAGACCTGTGTCAACTCCTTGCCACGCAGGAAGGCGTAGAGGCGGGGCGAATCGCCCGCCGTGCCCTCGGGCGTGGTGCAGAGCGCCGCGACGAAGCTGCCGTCGTTCGACACGGAGACCTCGTTCAGCCATCGCAGACCCGCGCGGTGCTGCTGAACGATCTTGCCCTTGTCGTCGAGCACGAAGAGGTTCGGCTCGCCGGGCGCGGCGATGGTGCCCACGGCCACGAAGCGCCCGTCGTCGCTCACGTCCAGGCAGGCGATGCCCTGCCTCGGCAGCGGCCCGAGGCCGCGGGCGTCCCAGGCCGGGACACGCGATTTCCCCACATCTGGGCGCTCGGCGGCCACGGCAGCCGCCAGCGCCATCGCGCCTGCAAGCCAACCCAAGAACGCTGTAGCGTGCATGCTGGTCTCCGTCATGCTCCCGAAGTGGCAGAGGGGAGTCTACCCGCACACTCAGCAGCGTGTCAAGCCGCGTTCGTGCCGCGTTTGATCCGCGACGCGGAATATGGTAGAGTTTCGCATGTGGGCGGCTAAGGGAGGCACGGTAAGGAGATGCGCATGAGCGGCAGACCGCTGCGGCGAGTGGCGTGGGTGGCGCTGGCGTCCGTTGCCCTGGCGGGGATGGGCTGGGCGGGCGAGGCCTTCGAGGGGAAGATGGGCTTCGAGATGACCGCGAAGCAGATGCCCGGCGGCCAGCCGACGGCCACGGAATGGGCCGTGAAGAAGGGGCTCATCCGGATCCAGACGAAGATGGGTGCCATGGAGAGCATCGTGATCATGAATCCGGCTGAGAAGAAGATGACCACGCTGATGCCGGCCCAAAAGATGGCGATGGAGATGGCCATGCCCGACGCCACGCCGGGGGGCGAGGTGAAGGAGCCGGAGGTGAAGAAGACGGGCACCACGGAGAAGGTGGCCTTCAACACCGAAGGCACCAAGCTCACCATCGCAAAGGACGGCGCCAAGAGCTGCGACGGCGAACAGTGGACCGTGACGATTGACAAGACGACCTCCGAGCTGTGGGTGGCGAAGGACCTCCCCGGCCTCGCGGGCCTCGTGGACGTCTTCAAGTCCATGCAGCAGGGGGCGCAGGCCGCCGCGATGAAGAAGGTGGAGCTGCCCGGCTTCCCCTACAAGACCGTGGTGAAGGACGCCGAGGGCAACGTCGTGTCGGAGATGAAGCTCACGTGGGTTGACACCGCCGCGCCCGCCGACGACCTCTTCACGGTTCCCGCCGACTACAAGAAGATGGAGATTCCGAAGATGAAGTGAGCGCCGCTGCCCGAGCGCAGAACGGCGACGAAACTCGAGCCCTCCCGCGGGGCAACGCCCCGCGGGAGGGCTTCTTGCTTTGGGGCAACTGGAAGCGTAGAGTGTTGGAGGGATGAATGGATGATTGGATGGGTGGATGGGTGTCAGACAATCATCCATTCATCCACCCATCCAATCATCCCCTTTGATTGCCGGATAGGCCGCATCAGGAGAAAACAGGGTGAACCGGATCGGACGGAGGCGCTTCCTGGGCGTCGCCGCGGCGGGCCTGGGCGCGCCGTGGGTTGTTGCGCCATCGGCGCTCGGCAGGGAGGGCGCGGTGGCACCGAGCGAGAGCATCGTACTGGGCGCTATCGGCATCGGGCCGCGAGGCACACACGTCCTCTCCTGCATGCTCGCGGAGAAGGACGTGCGGTTCGCCGCCATCTGCGACGTGCAGCGCGCCGCCCGCGAGCGCGTCAAGAAGATGGCCGACGCCAAGTACGGCAACCAGGACTGCGCGATGTACCGCGACATGTTCGAGTTGCTGGCCCGCCCCGACGTTGATTGCGTGCTCATCGCCACGGGCGACCACTGGCACGCCCTCGCCTCGATCCTGGCGGCCAGGGCGGGCAAGGACGTCTACAGCGAGAAGCCCTGCGGCCTCACCATCGGCCTCTGCCAGGCCCTCGACGACACGGTTCGCCGCTGCGGCCGCGTGTTCCAGGCCGGCACACAGCGCCGAAGCGTCCCCAACTTCCAG
>Ga0194112_10002376_pt1 | contig 26996 bp, 25 predicted proteins | sample TA2MahC400mmetaG_FD_146191 | JGI IMG/M metagenome (GOLD analysis project Ga0194112, IMG submission 146191) | Freshwater microbial communities from Lake Tanganyika, Tanzania - TA2015016 Mahale Deep Cast 400m | ecosystem: Environmental > Aquatic > Freshwater > Lake | place: Tanzania: Lake... | reverse complement strand
GTCGGCGAACCGAGTCTGCGCGTCTACCTGCGGCCGGGCGCGAGCCATGCCGTCGTCGTGCTGCCGTTCGCGGTCGACTGCGCCGAGGGCGTGCGCGAACTCGCGGCGCGACCGGAGCCGGCCGTGGTGCTGGCGCTGCGCGAGGACGAACTGTTGCGTCTGGCGCCGGCGACAGCCGCGGCGCTGGCGGCGTCGTTCGTATGCGTGTGCGTCGTGCCGGGCCCGCAACTGCACGGCGACGACACCGTCGCGGTCTTCGCGCGCCGGCCAGGACGGCGTCCGCCGCGCTGACCGCTGCGCCGGCTGCGGTTTTGGCCGTCAGCCGCGCGGATGTAGCCGCTTGTGCATCGCCCGCAGCCGCTCGTGGTCGACGTGCGTGTAGATCTGCGTTGTCTGCAGCGACGCGTGGCCGAGCATCTCCTGCACTGAGCGCAGGTCGGCGCCGCCGGCGACGAGGTGGGTGGCGAACGAGTGCCGCAGCGCGTGCGGCGAGCACGCCACCAGCATGCCGGCGCGTTCGCAGGCGGCCTGCACGACCTGGTAGAGACGGGCGCGATCGAGCGGCCGGCCGGTGCGCGACAAAAACAGCACGTCGCCGGGATCCTTGCGGGCGCGCGCGCGCAGCCGCGAGCGCACATCGGCGACGTAGCGGCGCACCCAGGCCAGCGCCTCGTCGGCGATCGGGATCAACCGCTCCTTGTTGCCCTTGCCGAACGCGCGCAGCAGCCGGTGGTCGGCGACGATGCTGGTCGTGCGCAGGCCGGTGAGTTCGCTGACGCGACAGCCGGTCGCGTACAGCACGTGCAGCATGGCGTGGTCGCGCACCTCGAGGTCGCCGTTGGGCTCGTGGTCGAGCAGGCGCGCGACGGTGGCGCGGGTCAGGGCCTTGGGCAGCTTGCGTTCGAGCTTGGGCCCGAGCAGCCCGTCGGCGACGTCGTCGGGCGCAAGGCCCTCGGCGTGCAGGAAGCGGAAGAAGCCGCGGATTGCCGCCGCAGCGCGGGCGACGCTGGCCGGCGCGTGCGTCGGCAGCAATGCGGCGAGGTGGCGGTCGATGGCGGCGCGGTCGGGCAGGCTGCGGCGTCCGGCCATCAGGCGCGCGAGGTCGTTGCGGTAGGCGGCGACCGTGTTGGGGGAGACCTGCAACTCGGCGCCGAGGTAGACCAGGAAGTCGGCGAGTCGCCGGTTGCCGTCGTCTCCCTGGGCGCCTTTGGCCATGACGGGGCAGGCTAGGAGTCGGCGCCACGGGATGCCACGCCGCGAGGTCGCGCGTCTTCGCGGCCGGGAACTCGCCGCCGAGCCGTTGGCGAACCCACCGATTCGCCAACGGTCACGGGTTTCGCCCCGACCGCGCCTCCACGCATCGGTCCGGCGCATGTGGCGCGGGCCGTCGCCGGTCGCCTTGACGGTCCAGTAGGGTGTCCGTATGGTCCCCGCCCCTCCGCGGGCGGCAGCGCGCCGGTCGCGGGGGTTACCAAGGCGCGCGCAGGCGCCGGCCGGGTCGGGAAATCCCCGCCGCCGGCCGCCGAGTGCGCGTTCCTCTGCCGCCAGTCTTCGAAGCCGGCCCGCCTGCGGGGCCGTCGCAGGGAGCCATGACCAAGCCGACCAAGGCCGATTTGTAGAAGTACAAGTCGATCCTCCAGCGCCAACTCGCCTCGCTGAAGGGCGACGTCGGTTCGATGCGGGACGAGGCGCTGCGCGCTTCCGAGCAGGACGCGTCGGTCGACCACCTCGCCGATCAGGGCACCGACAACTACGACCAGGGCTTCATGCTCGGCCTGATCGAGAACGAGGAAGAGACGATCAAACTGATCGAAGAGGCGCTCGACCGCATCGCGGGCAAGGGTGACTGGGACTTCGGCGTCTGCCCGCTGTGCGTGGAGGAGGCCGAGGGCAGCAAGAAGTTGGCAAAGGACGGCAAGAAGGGCGGCAAGGCCGCCAAGCCGGTTAAGCCAGCCAAGCCGGCGAAGTCCGTCGACGTGTGGATCCCTAAGGCTCGCCTCGACTACCTGCCGTGGGCGCGCTACTGCGTCCGCCACCAGGAGTCCGAGGAACGCAACCGCGAGACCGCGTGAGTGGTTCGGGCGCAGCGCCCGCCGCGAAGGAGCCGCCGCGGTTCGGCGGCAAGGGCTGGTTCTGGTGGCCGTGGCCGACGCTGCTCGCCGTCGACCTGTGGAGCAAGGCCTGGGCGTTCGCTGCGCTGCAGGCGCGGGCGGAGGCCAGCGGTTACGCGCACCTGCCGGAAAATCATCGTCCCGGCCAATTCGTCTTCGATCTCGGCTGGCTGCGCTTCGAGCTCGTCAGCTGGGGCAACACCGGCACCATCTGGGGCCTCGGCCAGTCGGCGACCATCCCGCTGATCGTGCTGCGCTGTGCTGCCGTCGTCGGCCTGTTCTGGTTCGTCCGCAACACGCCGCGGAGCCAGCGGCTGCAACTCAGCGTGCTCAGCCTGATCCTCGCCGGCGCGCTCGGCAACCTGTACGACAACTTCGTTCGCGCCGACCGCTCGGTCCGGGACTTCCTGCACTTCACCGGCGAGTGGCCGTTCGCATGGGACTTTCCCGCCTTCAACGTCGCCGACGCCTGCGTCACCGTCGGGGCCGCCGGTTTGCTCGTGCTCTTGTGGCGGGATGATCGCAAGCCGAAAGCGGCGCCGGTATCCTGAGCGAATGGCCGATTCCGGCCCCGCCGCGCCGTGCTAGAGACATCCCTCGCCAGCCTGGAACTCGATAACCCGGTGCTCAGCGCCTCGGGCACCTTCGGCTCGGGCTGGGAAGGCCGGCAGTTCTCCGACCTCGGCCACGTCGGTGCGCTCGTCAGCAAGACGGTGACGCTGCTGCCGCGGCCCGGCAACCCGCCACCGCGCATCTGGGAGACGCCGTCGGGGATGCTGAACTCGATCGGCCTTGAGAACAAAGGCGTCGACTACTTCGTCCGCGAGACGCTGCCGAAGATGCGCGAACTGGCGGCAAGCGGCCGGAAGGACGGCCGCCATGGCCCGCGCATCGTGATCAACATCGGCGGCGAGTCGATCGATGACTTCGTCGCGCTGGCCGAGCGCTTCTGCCGCGAAGGCGTGCACGCGCTCGAGGTCAACCTGTCCTGTCCCAACGTGCAGGAGGGCAAGCTGTTGTTCTCGACCGACCCGCGGCTCGCCGAGCAGGCGGTGCGCGCGGTCAAGAAGGTCGCCGACGTGCCGGTCTTCGCCAAGCTGTCGCCGAACGTCACCGACATCGTCGCCATCGCCAAGGGCGCGGAGCAGGGCGGCGCCGACGGCCTGACCGCGATCAACACGCTGATCGGCATGGCGATCGACTGGCGCAAGCGCAAGACGATCCTCGGCCGCGGCATCGGCGGCCTGTCGGGCCCGGCGATCAAGCCGGTGGCGCTGCGCATGGTCTACCAGCTCGCCGCCGCCGTGCGTCTGCCGATCATCGGCGTCGGCGGCGTGCGCTCGGCCGACGACGTGCTCGACTTCGTCTGCGCCGGCGCGGCGGCGGTGCAGGTCGGCACGGCGATGTTCACCGACCCGGCGCTGATGGTCTGCATCGTCGACGAGATCCGCGACAAGCTCGCCGCGGCCGGCACGACGATCGGCGATCTGCGTGGCGCGGCGCATCGGCAGGCGCACCAGCCGTCGGGGAGTTGTGCGCGATGAAGCTCGCGGCGCTGACTCCCGAGCTGGTCCGGCAGGCGATCGCGATCTACCAGGATCTCGCCTACGGCCAGGGCCGCAAGCAGCGCGCGGTCGAGTTGCCCGCCGGCCACGGCGCCGAGGCGTTGCTGGCGATGTTCCACAAGGAGCAGGTCGAGGCCGTGCCCGGCCATCCGTGCGTGCGCTACACGCTGCGGTTGGGCAACCGCAACTACCCGTTCATGAAGCTGCTCCTGCAGGAGCACCTGCTGCCAGGCGAGTTCTACTTCGCGGTCGACTCGCACGACCAGATGGAGATCAAGCCGGACTATCCGGACTACGAGCAGTGGATGGCGGTACGCCGCTTCAACCGCGGACTCAAGCGCCAGATCGAGCAGAGCTTCGCGTGCGCCGGCATCGACACCGCCGCGAAGCTGCGCGAAATGCTGGTCGCCGCCTGTGACGACGGCCCGGCGGCGGGTCGCGGCCTCGTGCTGATCGTCGACGACGAGGAGGACCTCGCCGACGCCGCCGAGGCGCTGCTGCGCCGCCGCGGCTTCCGCACCTGGAAGGTGCACGACGGCCTCGCCGCCGTCGCGGCCGCGCGCGAACTCGCGCCCGACCTCATCCTGCTCGACTACGAGTTGCCCGAACTCGACGGCCTGCAGGTGATCGAGACGCTGCGCGCCGACCCCGCGACCGCCGGCATTCCGATGCTGCTGAGCAGCGCCGCGCGCGTGTCCGTGGGCGACATCAAGAAGGCCGACGGTTTCCTGGCCAAGCCGTTTCCCGAGAAGCTGCTGCACGAGATGGTCGACCGCGTGCTGCGCGGCAAGGAGGCGCGGTCGTGACCGCTGACCGCCGTTGTCCGCATGGCCGTTGTCCGCACGGACGCGGTGGCGCGCTCGCTGTCTGGTTGTCGGCTTTGCTGCTGCTTGCGCTCGTCGCTGCCGCCGGCCTGCCGGTCGCGTCGGCCGCGCCGTCGCCGCCGCCGCGCGTTGAACGCGTCGAGGGCGGCCGCGCCGCCATCCTGCTGGTCGCCGCCGAGGCCGCAGCGAGCGGACGCGAGCGCGCCCAGCGCGCCGCCGTCGGCTCGGCGAGGCCGCGTCCGCGCACGCGCGATGGCCAGCGCCGCGGCCTGCCGCCGTGCCGCGCGCCGACCTGCTGACTAGCCGGCGTCGGTCCTTTCCCGCGGCCGCTTCGTGCGGCCGCCGCGCGCGGCCCGTCTGCGCGCCGTCCTGTCCCGCATCCCCGTCGTACGTCCGCCATGAAGCTCGATTTCGGTTCCATTCCCGCGCGCCTGGGCAAGGCCCTACAGGGCCTGTTCGGTTCGGCCAACCAGCGCGCCGTCAACTCCTTCCAACCCGTCGTCAAGGCGGTGAACGAGCTCGCGCCGTGGGCCGAGGCGCTCGACGCCGAGCAGGTCGTGGCCGAGGTGGCCGCCATCAAGCAGGCGGTGCAGTCCGGCGCGAAGACGCTCGACGACGTGCTGCCGCCAATGTTCGCGATGACACGCGAGGCGGCCAAGCGCACGCTCGGCATCCGCCACTTCGACGTGCAGGTGATCGGCGGCGCCGTGCTGCACGGCGGCAAGATCGCCGAGATGTCGACCGGCGAGGGCAAGACGCTGGTCGCCACGCTGCCGGCGGCGCTCAATGCCGTCTCCGGCAAGGGCGTTTACGTCGTCACCGTCAACGACTACCTCGCCAAGCGCGACCGCGACTGGATGGCGCCGGTCTACCAGTACCTCGGTCTCACCGTCGGCGCGATCCAGTCGCAGATGCCGCCGCAGTTGCGCCAGGCTGAGTACGCCTGCGACATCACCTACGGCACGAACAATGAGTTCGGCTTCGACTACCTGCGCGACAACATGAAGTGGCGCGCCGAGGACCAGGTGCAGAAGCGCTTGTCCTTCGCGATCGTCGACGAGGTCGACTCGATCCTGGTCGACGAGGCGCGCACGCCGCTGATCATCAGCGGCGAGGGCGAGGGCACCACCGAGCGTTACGTGCTCGCGGACCGCATCGCCCGCCAGCTCAAGCCCGACGAGCACTTCGAGGTCAAGCTCAAGGAGCACCAGTGCATCCTCAGCGAGGATGGCATCGAGCGGGCCGAGAAGCTGGTCGGTGTCGACAGCTTCTACAAGAACCCGGCGCACATGGAGTGGCCGCACCTGATCGAGACGGCCCTGCGCGCGCACCATGTCTACGAGCGCGACAAGCACTACGTCGTCGTGCAGCCGAAGAAGCCCGACGGCAGCGTCGGCGAGCCGGAGGTCATCATCGTCGATGAGTTCACCGGTCGCTTGATGCCGGGCCGCCGCTGGAGCGACGGCTTGCACCAGTGCGTCGAGGCCAAGGAGGGCCTGCCGCCGCGCGAAGAGAACCGCACGCTGGCGACTATCACGCTGCAGAACTACTTCCGGATGTTCGCCAAGCTCGCCGGCATGACCGGCACGGCGATGACCGAGGCCGCCGAACTCTCGCGCATCTACGACCTCGACGTCGTCGCCATCCCGACCAACCGCCCGAACCAGCGCAAGGACCAGAACGACCAGGTCTACCTCGACGCGTCGAGCAAGTACGACGCGATCGTCGCGGAGATCAAGGGCGAGCACGAGAAGGGCCGCCCGGTGCTTCTCGGCACGACATCGATCGCCAAGTCGGAGGCGATCAGCGACAAGCTGAAGGCCGCCGGCATCCCGCACAACGTGCTCAACGCCAAACAGCACGAGCGCGAGGCCGAGATCGTCATGCAGGCGGGCCGTCGAGGCGCCGTCACCGTGGCGACCAACATGGCCGGCCGCGGCACCGACATCGTGCTCGGCGGCAAGGCCGACGCGCTGTGGCGCGTTGAGCTGGCGCCGAAGGGCCTCGCCGAGGACGCGCCGGAGGCGCAAGCGCGGCTCGCCGCGCTGAAGGAGCAGTGCGCGGCCGAGCAGGCCGAGATCAAGTCGCTCGGCGGCCTGTACGTGATCGGCACCGAACGCCACGAAGCGCGCCGTATCGACAACCAACTGCGCGGCCGCTGCGCGCGCCAGGGCGACCCGGGCCAGACCAAGTTCTTCCTCAGCTTCGATGACGACCTGATGAAGATCTTCGCCCGCGACTGGGTGAAGACGATGATGGAGCGCATGGGCCTGAAGGCCGGCGAGGTGATCGACAGCCCGATGGTCACGCGCGTCATCGCCAAGACGCAGAAGAAGGTCGAGGCGCGCAACTTCGACATCCGCAAGCACCTCCTCGAGTACGACGAGGTGATGGACAAGCAGCGCAAGTTCATCTACGGCCAGCGCCAGGAGGCGCTGGAGTACAAGGGCCTGCGCGACAAGGCGCTCGGCATGTTCGAGGAGGTGCTCGACCCGGTCGTCGAGCGCTGCGCCGGCGACAAGGACAAGCCGGTCGACTTCGCCGAGTTGCAGAAGTGGCTGCGCCACCGCTGCGGCGACGAGCTCGACCTCGCGGCCTTCGAGCAGGCGCCGCGCGACGGCCTGTTCCGCTGGCTGATGGAGCGCGTCGAGACGCTGCACGACGCGCGCGCCGCCGAGTACGGCGCCGACTGGGACGCGATGATGCGCTTCCTGCTGATCGACACCGTCGACAACAAGTGGAAGGACCACCTGTATGCGATGGAGGTGCTCAAGCAGGGCGTTGGCCTGCGCGGCTACGCCCAGGTCGACCCGAAGAACGAGTACAAGAAGGAAGGCTTCGAGAAGTTCCAACTGCTCAAGGCCGAGGTCGCCGATCACGTCACCGGGTTCCTCTACAAGCGCGAGGCGACCGACACGATCCGCGAGGTCGTCACCGGCCGCATGCGCCCGGCGGCGGCGCCGCCGCCCCAGCCGCAGCAACAGATGCCGATGCCGCGCACGCCGGAGGAGTTGCAGGCGCTCTTTCAGCAACTCGTCGCCGCCGGCCGCGTGCCGCAGGAGGTGCTCGACCGCATGCAGAAGGGCGAGCGCTTCGTGCTGCGCGTGACGCCGCAGGGACTCGTGCTGCAGCCCGCCGGCCCGGATGGCCCGGCGCCGGACGCGCCGCCGCCGGACGCCGCGGCGAACGTCGTGCCGACCAGGGCTGTGCCGCCGCCGCCGCCGCCGGTACAGCCGGCGCAGCGGCTCGCGCCGGCGCGGCCGCTGCCGCCCCCCGCTCGCCCGGTCGCGCGGGCCGCCAACGCGCCGAAGCCGGGCCGCAACGACAACTGCCCATGCGGCTCGGGCCTCAAGTACAAGAAGTGCTGCGCCCCGGCGTTCGACTGATGGGCGCGCATGGCGGTGATCGCGGCAGCGCGCTGCCGCTGCCGCGCAGCGGCGCGCGCGGCTGGCTGACGATGCTCGTCTACCAGCCGTTGTTCCTGCTCGGCTTCCTGTTCTACAGCCCGCTGTTGCTGTGGCGGTGGTGGACCGATCCGCGCAAGCGCACGCGCGTTCGCGAGCGGATGGGCTTCGTGCCGCCGCAGCCCGGCGACCGCCCGGTGGTCTGGATCCACGGCGTCTCGGTCGGCGAGGTCAAGGCCGCCAAAGAGTTCGTCGCCCGCCTGCGCCAGCAGCGCCCCGACCTGCGCGTCGTGCTCTCGGCGACGACGCCCAACGGCCATCTCGTCGCCACGCAGGACCACCCCGACCTGACCGCCGTGTACTACCCGCTCGATCTGCTGGGCTTCCCGTCGCGCGCGCTCGACCGGCTGCAGCCGCGTTGCGTGCTGCTGATGGAACTCGAGATCTGGCCCAACTTCCTGCAGGCGGCGCGCAAGCGCGACATCCCGGTCGCCGTCGTCAACGGCCGCATCAGCGAGCGCACCTTCAAGGGCTATCGGCTGTTGCGCGGCCTGCTGCCGCAGCTCGACTTGATCACGCGCTACTGCGTCCAGGACAAGGCCTACCAGAAGCGTCTGCTCGACCTCGGCGTCGAGTCGTCGCGCGTCGTCGTCACTGGCAACATGAAGTACGACAGCGTCGCCGCCGGCGACCACGCCGCGGCGCAGGCGCGGCTGCGGCCGTGGCTGGCCCCTGCCGGCGAGCGCGTCGTCGTCGCCGGCAGCACGCACCACGACGAGGAGTCGTTCCTGCTCGGCGCCGTGGCGACTGCGGCGCGCGGCGCGCCGACGCGGCTCGTGCTCGTGCCGCGCCATCCCGAGCGCGCGCCGGCGATCGGCGAGGCGATCCGCGCCGCCGGCCGCCGCGCCGTGCGCTGGAGCGAGGCCGGCGCGGCGCTGCCGCCGCTCGCGCCCGACGACGTGGTCGTCGTCGACGTCATCGGCCCGCTGCAGGGCTTCTACGCCGCGTGCGATGTCGCCTTCGTCGGCGGCAGCCTGATCCCGCACGGCGGCCAGAACATGCTCGAGCCGGCGGCGCAGGGCAAGGCGACGATCTTCGGCCCGCACACCGCGAACTTCCGTCGCGACGTCGAGTTGCTGCTCGCCGCCGAAGCCGTGGTGCAAGCGTCCGACCGCGAGTCGTTCTCGCGGCTGCTCGGCGAACTGCTCGCTGATCCGGCGCGCTGCGCCGCGCTCGGTGCGCGCGCCCGCGCGGTCATCGTCGACAACCGCGGCGCTGCGGCGCGGACGTTCGACGTCGTGGCCGAGCTGTTCGGGCCGCCGCCGCGCCGTTGACGCTCGCGGAGGGGCCGCCTACGGTGCGGCGATGAAGTGCCCGTGCACCAGCGGCAAGGACTTCGCGGGCTGCTGCGAACCGATCCTCACCAAGAAGCAGAAGGCGAAGACCGCCGAGCAGCTGATGCGCTCGCGCTACACCGCCTACGCCACCGGCAACGTCGACTGGATCGTCGAGAGCCAGTCCGCCGACGGTCGCGCCTTCGTCGATCGCAAGGCGACCGAGGAGTGGAGCAAGCGCGCGCAGTGGCACCGCATGGAGATCCTCGAGACCAAGGACGGCGGCGAGGGCGACAGCGAAGGCTTCGTCGACTTCAAGGCGTACTACACGATCGGCGACGAGGACGTGACGCACCACGAGATCGCCAGCTTCCGCAAGGAGGACGGCGAGTGGTTCTTCGTCGACGGCCTCGAGGTCAAGCCGCGGCCGTACAAGCGCCTCGACAAGAAGGTCGGCCCCAACGAGCCGTGCCCGTGCGGCAGCGGCAAGAAGCACAAGAAGTGCTGCGGTAAGGTGGCCTGACGAGCCGCCCGCGCCGCGCTCAGCGCCGGCGCGAGCCGAGCAGCACCAGCGCGGCGGCGGCGATCTCGGCGAGGCCGGCGACGCCGAACGCGAGCGTGTAGCCGACGCCGCCCTCGGTCCCGCCGAGCGCGATCAACTGGCCGCAGCAGACCGGGCCCAGCAGGAAGCCGAGCGACCCGGCGCCGTGGAACGCGGCCATCGCCGTGGTGCGGTCGAAGTCCGGCGCGCGTTCGAGCAGCCACAGCAGCGACGGCACGAACATCACCGCCGAGCTCACGCCGAGCACCGGCATCAGCAGCCACATCGTCTCGACCGGCACGATGCCGATCGCCATCACGCCGGCGCCGTACACGGCGCTGCCGATCACGACCATCGCCACGCGCGACCACTTCTCCGCGGCGCGGCCGAACGGCCACGACAGCAGCGCGAACGGGAACAGGAACGCGCCCAGCAGCATGCCGATGCGCGCCTTCTCCTCGGGCGTGCTGCTCGGCAGCAGCAGCGGAAAGCCGGTGGTGAAGAAGCCGACGGTGAAGCGGTCGACGAACGCGATCAGCAGCGGCGTGCGCGCGGCCGGCGCGCGGCGCCACGCCGCCAGCAGCCCGTGGTCCGCCGCGTTGCGCGCCGGCGCGGCCTCGCGCGGCAGGAGCCAGGTCGACAACGCGAAGGCAGTCGCCAGCACCGCCGAGGCGACGTGCAGCGTCTGCAGCGGGTCGTCCTTGCCGAACTGGCCGCCGAGCGCCGCGCCGGCGGCGACGCCGAGCGTGAGGCCGGCGCCGAGGCAACCGAGCGCGCTGCCGCGGCGGCTGCCCGCGGCGTCGGCGACGAGGCTCATCAGCAGCGTCAGCGCGCTGATGTGCAGCGCGCCTTCGAGCGTGCGCAGCGCCAGGAACGAGCCGTAGTCGAGCGGGTGCGCCAGCGCCTGCATCGCCACCGCGTCGAGCAGCATCGCGGTGAGCGCAAGGCGCCGGCGCGCGCCGGTCCGCCGCGCCAGCTTGCCGATCCACGGCGCCGCCAGCAGCGCGCCGACCATGTTGGCCGACATGAAGATCGACGCGAGGTCGGCGCCGACCTGGAAGCGTTCGACCACGAGCCCGCGCAGCACCGGCACCGGCAGCGTCTCGGGCAGCATCAGCAGGAACGTGACGAGACCGAGCGCGAGGGTCGTCCGGAGCGGCAGGGGAGCGGGGTCCGGCGTCACTCGCCGCCCTTCGCGCGCCAGCGGCCGTCGGATTCCTCGGCTCGCCCTTCCTCGCCGAGCTTCTGCAGGCCGGCGAGCAGCGAGCGCGCGGCGAAGCGGTACAGCCGCGGGTCGGCGTCCCAGTAGACCTTCGGCAACAACTCGTCGGCGGTCGCCGGGCCCTGCTGCAGCATCTCGACCAGCCTGGCCTCACGCTGGCGGCGGTGGCGCAGGTATTGATACACCAGCCGCTGGCCGTCGCGCATCGCCGGGCCGTGCGCCGGGTACAGCGTGGTCATCGGCTCGGCCGCGAGGCGCTCGAGGCTGCGTAGGTAGGTGGCGAGGTGGCCCTCGGGCGGATCGACGATGATCGTGCTGATCGTCGACAGCATGTCGCCGACGAGCACGGCGCCGTAGCGCGACTCGCGGAAGCAGAGGTGGCCGCGGTCGTGGCCCGGCGTGTGGATCGCCAGCAGCCCCCAGCCGTCCTTGCCGTCGGGCGAGCGGCCGAGCGCGATGCGACCGCCGTCGTCGATCGGCGCGCCGGCGCGGAATCCCGGCTCGAGCCGGCTGAGCGTCAGCGGATGGCCGCGCACGGGCAGGTCGAGCGCCTGGCTCAGCGCGACGACGCCGCCGATGTGGTCGGGATGGTGGTGGGTGACGAGGATGCCTTCGATCTTGGCGCCGCCGCGAACGAGCTCGGCCAGCAGCGCGAGCAGCCGACGCTGCTCTTCGGGCTGCGGCGAACCTGGGTCGACGACCCACAGACGTTCGTGCCCGACGATGTAGCAGTTGGTCGTCGTCGCCGGCGGCAGCGTCGGCGTCCGCAGCGGCGCCAGCACCACGCCCGGCGAGAAGCGCACCTGATGCAGGCCGCCGTCGCGGTAGCTTTGCGCGGTCGCGGCGAGGTCGGCGGCGAAGCGCTCGAAGTCGGCGGCGGCGGCGAGGTGCTGCAGCAGAATCACCACCGGCGGCACCAGCAGCAGGTCGCCGTTGCGCCACGACGCCAGCGCCTGCTGGGGCAGCCACCAGCGGCCCTGCACCAGTTCGCCGCACCAGACGTCCGGCCGCACGCGCGCGGTGCCGTGCAGGCAGCCGGCGAGCGGCGCGTGGTAGAAGGCGGTGTCGTAGCGCACCGGCGCGAACGGCGGCGTTTCGATGCGGCACAGCTCGCGCAGCGGCGGCGGCGGCGCGGCGTCGGCGACGAGCGCGGCCCACGGCGACGGCCCGGCCGGCGGCGGCGCGTCCTTGCCCTCGGCGGCGAGCATCGCTGCGCGCGCGGCGGCGAGCGCTTCGCGCGTCGTCTTCGCCTGCGGCAGGTCGTGACGCAGCAGACCCGTCTCTTCGAACAACTCGCGCAGGGCGCAACGCTGCAGCGCGGCTTCGAGGCCGGCCGGGGCGCTCGCGTCGCCGTCCTCGGGCGCGAGGGTGCCGCCGGGAAGCGCCCAATAGCCGCCGAAGAAGCGCAGCTCGAGCGAGCGTTCAACGAGGAACACGGCGCGGTCCTGGCCGTCGCCACGGGTGATCAAAAGGGCGGCAGCGGTGCGGCGGCTCATCCGAGAGCACGCAGGCTAGCAGCCGCACCTGCCGCCGTCGAACGCGCCGCGCGGCTGCGGGTCAGTCGGCGCCGCCGGACGCGGTCGCCGCCGCGCGCAGGCGGCGCACCGTTTCGCGCGGACCGAGCACGACCAGTCGCCAACCGTCCTGTAGCACGAGATCGGGCACGGCCAGCAGCGGCTCGTAGCCGTGCGCCCCGGGGCGCATCGCCATCACCACGACGGCGCCGGCAAGTTCCTCGGGCGGCAGCGCGTCGACGGAGAGCCCGTTCCACGCGTCGGGCAGTGGGATCGTGCGCAGTTCGTGGCCCGGCGGCAGCAACAGGTGGTCGCCGCCGACGCCGATGCTGCCGGTGCGTCGCTGCTGGCCGAGCACCTCGTCGCCGAGAGTCGTCAGCACGTCTTGGTGGCGAACGCGACCGAGCAGCCGCGGGTTGGCGACCGACTCGATGACGGCGACCTCGCGCAGTTCCGGGTCGTCGAACAGCGGCAGCAGCGCCGCGAGCGACTGATCGGGTCGCGCCGTCACCGCCGGCCGGGTCATGTCGGCGGCAATCACGACCGAGGTCAGGCTCGGGTCGTTGAGGAAATTCTTCACGTCCTGCAGTTCGATGCGGCCGACCACGTGGCCGGCTTCGTCCTGCACGTAGACCGTGTCGCCGCGGTGCGCCGCCAGCAGGCTCATCACGGCCGTGAAGCTCGCTGTGTCGCGCACCGCCAGCGCGTCGCCGCGCAACACGTCGCGGACGTAGGTGGCGCGGATCGCGAGATCCTCGATGCCTCCGGGCTGGTCTTCGCCCTTGGCGCGGAATGCGGCCGTGTAGTAGCTCTCGCGGTCGAGCAGTGACGCGGTGATGCTGGCGGCGATGCTGCACAGCATGACAGGCAGGGTCAGCTCGTAGTGACCGGTCAGCTCGAAGACGAGCACCAGCGCGGTCACCGGCGCGTGCATCGTCGCCGCGGTCAGGCCGGCCATGCCGACGAACACGTAGGCGGTGCGTTCGCCGGCGTCGAGCGCGGTGAATGTGCCGAGCGCCTGCGCGAACAGCGCGCCGAGGGCGGCGCCGATGACGAGGTTGGGCGTGAAGATGCCGCCGAGCCCGCCGGAACCGACCGACGCGATCGTCGCCACCTGCTTCCACAGGAACAGCGTCAGCACGACGCCGAGTCCGGTGTCGCCGCTGGCGACCCGGCGGATGACGTCGATGCCGTTGCCCCAGGCTTCGGGCATGAACGTGCCGATGCCGCCGACGACGAGCCCGCCGAGCGCCATCGTCGCCGGCAGCGGCAGGCGCAGCGCGGCAAAGGCACGACGACCCCAGGTCAGGCCGGCGCGGAAGTAGATGCCGCCGAAGCCGCACAGCACGCCGAGCACGATCGCCGCCAGGATCAGCGACCACGTCAGCTCGGTGCCGCTCGCGGCCGCCGCTTCCTGGTAGACGGCGCCTTCGTCGAGCAGCTGCTTGCGCACGATCGTCGCCAGCACCGACGACAGCACGATGGGCGCGCAGACATCCATCGCGAAGTTGCCGAGCACGACCTCCATCACGAAGATCGCGCCGGCGATCGGCGCGTTGTAGGAGGTTGCCATGCCGGCGGCGATGCCGCAGCCGATCAGCACCGCGCGCGGGCGTGAGCCGATGCGCGTCCAACGCGCCAGCAGCGTCGCCGCCATCGCCGCGAGGTGGGAGTTGGCGCCCTCGCGACCGATCGAGCCGCCGCTGCCGATGGTGCACGCCGAGGAGATCATCTGCACGACGGTGTCGCGCAGGCGCAGCGCGCCCTTGCGCAGCTGCACCATGATCACGAGGTCGGCGATGCCGAACGGCGGCCTCTTGTTGCCGAGGATCAGCAGCAAGAGGCCGGCGCACAGGCCGCCGAGCGTCGGCACCAGCAACGTCTGCCACCACGCCAGGTTGGCGCGCACGGCGTCGGGCAGCGACTGCTGGTCGGCGCGGCCGGTCAGCAGGTTCTGGATCGCGTCCAGCCCCTTCTGGAAGCCGCTGCCGAGCAGGCCGCCGGCGACGCCGACGACCGCCGCGAGCAGGAAGATCGCGAAGGCGCGGAGCGGCAGGCCCTTCTGCTTCGTCATCGGCAAGCGCCAAGGGTCGGTCGGCGGCCGTCTGGCGTCAAGCGTCGTCCCGTGCCGGCTCCGCAGACGGCGCATCGCCGGCGTCATCGCCCCGGTCGCGCGCGCCGTGGCCGCCGCGGCGCTTGGTGGCGGCCCGGCGATTGGGTAGCCTGCGCCGCGATGCCTGCTGGCCGCGCCCAGCGCCTGCTCGATCTCTGCTTCGCGGCCGCAGCCGGCGCGCTGCTGCTGGCGTTGGCGCAGTGGCTCGTGCCAGCCGCTGCCGCGCCGTTCCCTGGCCACGGCGAGCGCTTCGCGGCCATGGCTGCCAATCCGCTCGGTTGCGACGGCGCCTTCCCGCACCGCGTGCTGTGGCCGCTGCTGGCCGGCGCGGCGGCGGCGTGCGGGCTCGGCGTCGTCGGCTTCAGCGCGCTGTGCAACGGCGCGTTGCTCGCGACCGTGTTCTTCGTCGTGAGCGGGCGCACCGGCCGTCGCGTCGACGGCGCGCTCGCGGCCGCCGCGGTCACCGTGAGCGGCGGCGTGCTGGTCTATCAGACCATGGCGTGCTTCAGCGATCCGCTGTGCCTCGCACTGCTGCTGCTGGCGGCGCACTGGGCGGCGCGACCTTGGCGGCTGTGGCCGTGCGCGCTGCTCGGCGCGCTCAGCCACGAGCTGATGCTGTTCTTCGGGCCATGGCTGTTCTGGCTGCGGTTGCGCCACGGCGGCTCGTGGCGCGGCGATGGCCTCGCCGGCGCGCTGGTCGTCGCGGCGTACGGCGCTTGGCGGCTGTTCGTCGCCGCGCAGGCGCCACCAGGCGGCTACGCGGCGGGCTACTACGTCGAGAACAACTTCTGGGCGCCGTGGCTGCTGCCGGCGCTGTGGGCGTTGTGGTTGCTGGTGGTCGTCGCCGAGTTCGGGCCGCTGCTCGCGGTCGTCGCCGCCGGCTGGCGCAGCGGCGCGGCGCCGGTCGGCGGCCGGCTCGGCCTGCTGCTGTTCGTGTTCGGCGTGCTGCCGCTGATGTGGTTCGCGTACGACGTCATGCGCTTCGCGGCGTTGCTCGCCGTGCCGCTGGCCTTGTGCGCCGCCGACCTGCTGCAGCGCGGCGGCGCGCGCGCTCGCATGGCCTTGGCGGCGCTCGTCGTCGCCGGCGCAGTGACCTACGCCTTCGAGCATCCCGTGGCTTCGCAGCAGGGCGGGGCCACGTTCACCCGCGTGTCGGGCGACGTGCTGCAGTTGGCGGCGCCGCACGTGCCGCCGCGGCAGGAGGGCGTGCCGCCCCAGCCAGTGCCGCTCGCCCCGGCGATGGCCGTCACCGGCGAACTGCTCGCGCGCCACGCCGGCACGTTCGTCGCCGTCGCCGCGGCGCTCGTCGGCGCCGGCGCGCTCGGCCTGCTGCTCGCGCGCTACGTCGCTTCGGCGAGCGCTGCCGGCAGCGCGCCCGACACGCGCCGGAACGCCTCGCCGTAGCCGCGGCCACGCAGGTGCACGAGCGAGCGGTAGGCCGACAGGCCGCCGAGGCAGTGGTCGTACTGCGTGTAGGCGATCTGGCTCTGGTGGGTGAGCATCGCCGCCTGCTTCTGCGCGAACACCGCGGTCGTCTCGACGATGACGTCGGGCACCATCGCGTTCCACACTTCGTAGCCGAGCGCGAGGCCGCGGAAGTCGGCCGCCGCCAGCGCGCGCGTGACGATCACGTGCAGGCGGTGGTGGTCGGGATGGCCGTCGTGTTCCCACGGCAGGTAGACGACGTCGGGCCGGTGCTCGGCGAGTTCGCGCGCCGCCAGCGCCGCGGCGTTCTGCAGGTCGGTCTCGCTGAGCACGTGGCCGTCGGGAAAGCCCCAGAAGCGCACATCGTGCACGCCGAGCAGGCGCAGCCCTTCCTGCGACTCGCGCCGGCGCAGCGCCGCGAATGCGCCGGGCGCGTGGCGGCCGTCGGGATCGCCCGACGTGCCGTCGGTCGCGACGACGACGCGCACCGCGTCGCCCTGTGCGGCGTGCATGGCGAGCACGCCGCCGGGGCCGGCGACCTCATCGTCGGGATGCGGCGCGAAGGCGAGCACGCGCCCGGCGGGGACACGCCGCCACAGCACGGGCAGCGGCGGCAGGCTCGGTTTGGCGGCGGTCACACCGGCATCTTGGTCGCTGGCCGCCGGCAAGGGAAGGGCGCGCTCGCCGGCTTCGGTCACCGCGGCTTCGCCGCCGCCGCGGCGAACTGCCAGAGGTCTTCGGCGTCGAGCACGCGCCGCGGGCCGTCGCCGTGCAGCCATGCGCGCGCGGCGGCGTCGCCGCGCAGATGGCAGTCCCAGAACGCGGTCGACAGCGCCAGGATCGAGCGGTGGTGCATCGCCTTGCGCGCCTTCGTCTCGCCGCGCAGCGGCGCCTCGCCGAACGCCGAGTGCTCGGCTTCGTGCAGCACCAACTCGTAGCGGTCGATCGACGTCGGCAGCGCCGGGTAGACCTTGCGGCGGTCCGCGGGGTCGCGGTCGGGGTCGAGGATCGGCGAGCCATCGTGCGTGCCGGTCATCAGCAGCCAAGGGATCTGCACGTCGCCAAACGCCTTGCGCACGTCGACGCGCGCCGGTGGGGCGGGACTCATGGGCAGCGCCGCGTCGATGCGGTTGTCCCGAAAGCGCGCGCCAATCAACGGCGCCGACTGGCCGCCGACGCACTGCGTCGTCTGCGCGCCGAACGAATGACCGCACAGGCCGACGCGCTCGAGGTCGAGTCGGCCGTGCAGTTCGTGCTTGGCGTCGGCATGCCAGAGGGCGAGCTGGTCCAGCGCCTTGCTGACGTCCTCGCAACGCAGCCCGAGGTTCTGCATGGATGCGGCCGCGCGCAGCGAGCCCATGCGCTCGCGCAGCGGCGCGTCGCGCCAGACCGCCTCGTCGCTGCCTGGGTGCTGCAGGAACACGCAGACGTAGCCGCGCTTGCTCCAGTGCGTCCCGAGGTACGGCGAGTTGTCGCGCGAGCCGCCGAGGCCGTGGCTCCAGACGATCACCGGCGCTGGCGTCGGCGGCGTCGTCGCCGCCGGCAGGTAGACGCGCACTGGGATGGCGCGGTCGCGAGTCGCGTCGAGGAACGACAGCGCCAGCGACGGCGCTTCGCCGTCGGGCACGGCGAGCGGGTCGTAGGCGGCGGGTTCGGGCGACCCGGCGGGAACGGCAGCCGGCGCGGCGGGCTTTGCCGGCAGTTCTTGCGGCAGCAGCGCCAACGCCGCGAGCGTGATTGGGATCATGCCGCCGTATTGTAGGACGCCGGCGCAGGGATGTCAGCGCGCCGGCGACTGTGCCGCCGTTGCCTTGGCGATGGCGTCGGGCACGCATGCGTGGCCGACGCACGCCGCGGGCAACGCTTCGCCGAGCTCGGGCACGTCGACGCGGCGTTCCTGCGTCTCGATCTGCGCGACGCGCAGGACCCGGCCTTCGCACGTGTCGCCGACGGTGAAGTGGTCGGGCTGTCCGGCCGCCAGCTCGGTGTCGTCGGGGCCGGTCAGCAACTGCACGATCGGACGGTCCGGGCAGGTCGTCTGCGCGCGCACGACCGCGCGCGCGCCGTCAGCGAGGCGCAGCCGCGTGCCGTCCGGAAAGAGGCCGATGGTCTGCACGAACGCGCGCAGCCAGCCGCGATCGAAATCGCGCGGATCGCGGCTCATCACCGCGTAGGCCTCGATCGGCGTCAGCGCCCGCTTGTAGGGCCGGATCGACGTCAGCGCTTCGAATACGTCGCAGACGCGGATGAGCCGGCTGGCGCCGCTCGGACGCACCGGCACGGTCGCGTCCGGGTAGCCGCCCTCGGCGCCCATGTGGTGGCAGAACGCGGCGCCGACCGCGGTCAGCTCGACGCGCTCCTTCTGCTCGAGCAGGATCTGCGCGCCAAGGCGCGGGTGCTGCGCCATCGCGCGCCATTCCGCCTCGTCGAGCGGGCCCTGCTTGAACAGCACTTCCTGCGGCACCTTGGACTTGCCGATGTCGTGCAGCAGCGCGGCCGAGCCAATGCGGACCAGTTCGTCGCGGCCGTGGCCGAGCCGGCGCGCGACCTGCAGCGCCAGCAGCGCGACGCGCACCGAGTGGCCGACGGTGAATCGATCCACGTCGTCCTGCGTCGCCAGCGCCAGCAGGTGGCTCGGCTCGTCGAAGTCGGCGAGCGTGCGTTCGACCACCGCGGCGGCGTCGTCGATGGTCAGCTCCAGGTCGCGCAGCGCGCGGCAATGGTTGTCTTGCAGGCTCTCGGCGAGCTCCTGGTAGTGGCGCAGCGCGCGCGCCTCGGGATCGAGCGCGGCGCGGCGGTTGCCGGGATCGCCGATGCTGCGCAGCGTCACGCCGACGTTGCGCACGCCGAACGCCGACAGCGCCGCCTCGCGGTTCTCGCGCGTGAAGGCGGAGACGTTGGCGCGCAGCAGCAGCAGGTCGAACAGGCGGTTGCACTCGGCGGCGTCGAGGCCGGCGTGGAAGGCCAGCATGGCGATGCCGCGCTCGGAGCAGCGCCGCAGCAGCGAGCGCGCCTGTAGGCTCGGTCCGTCGAGCGGCACGCCGTCGTAGCAGATTCGGTCGTCGTCGAACTGCAGCAGCAGCGGCGACTCGGCGCCGACCGCAGCGGCGGTGCGCAGCGTCGCAACGACGTCGGTGAGCGTGTCCTCGACCCAGCGGCTGTCGCGCTCGTGCACTTGGCGATTGAGCGCGGCGACGACGAAGGCGTTGACGAACGCGACGACGGCATCGCGCCGGATCTGGCCGAGTGCGAGACTCATGGCTGCTCCGTTGCCGGCGTCGACTCGGTGGCGATCGCGTTGGCGACGCGGCGAGCGACGGCCGCGATCGCCTCGGCGACGGCAGGGTCATCGGCGAGGCCGGTGAGCAGACACTGGCGCAGGCGCGCGGCAGTTTCCTCGACGTCGGCGCCGGGACTGGCGCCGAGCCGTTCGCGCAGCAGCGCACGGGCGGTGTCGGCGGCGATGGGGTCGGCGCCCAGCGCGGCATCGGTCAGGACCGCGAGCGCCTCGATGGCAGCGTGATCGTCGAGCTGCGGTGGCGTGCCGTCATCGGCGAGCCGCGCCGGCAGCGCGCGCAGTTCGTCCGCTGGCACGGCCTCGAGCCGCTGCTGGCCGCCGGGCGACGCGGCGCGGACCGCGGGTGTTGGCACCTGCAGGCGCGCCAGCATGGCCTCGGTCGACGCCGCCAGCATGGCCTCGAGCTGCGCGTCGCGCCCATGGAAGACCGACGTCGGCAGCGCCGACGAGTTCTTCACCTCGGTGCGCAGCTGCAACCGCCATTGGGCGACCGTCTCGGGGAACCGTTCCCCCTCCTGCTGGTTGCCAAGGCGCGTTCGCAGCGACATACGACCGGGCTATCGACCAGGGTCTGAGCCCCGGTGAAGGCGCTCTGCCGGCGGCTGCGGAAACCGCCTGCAAGCGGTTGCGGCTCGGTGGGATCGGCTCGATGCTGCCGGCGATGGAACGCATCGCAGTCGTCAGCGCCAGGCGCACCCCGATCGGCAAGTTTCTGGGCGGCCTGTCGCCGTTGTCGGCGGTCGACCTGGGCGCGCACGCGGTCGCGGCCGCGCTCGCCGCCGCTGGCGTCGCGCCGACCGACGTCGAGGAGTGCATTCTGGGCCAGGCTCGCCAGCTCGGTTCGGGCCCCAACCCGGCTCGCCAGGTCGCCATCAAGGCCGGCTGCGGCGACGGCTGCGTCGCCCTGACCGTCAACAAGGCCTGCGGCAGCAGCCTCAAGGCGATCGACCTCGCGCGCGCGGCGATCCTGCTGGACGGCCGCAAGGTGGTGGTCGCCGGCGGCATGGAGAGCATGACGAACATCCCGTTCCTGCTGCCCGACTTCCGCAACGGTTACCGCCTCGGCCACGTCGAGGTGAAGGACGGCAACTATCAGGACGGCTTCACCTGCGGCATCCTCGGCGAGCCGATGGGCATGACTGCCGAGTACCTCGCCGACGACTACAAGATCGGCCGCGCCGAGCAGGACGAGTACGCGCTGCGCTCGCACCAGCGCGGCGAAGCGGCGCAGCAGGCGGGACGCTTTGGCGACGAGATCGCGCCGGTGACGATCCAGGGGCGCAAGGGCACGGTCACCGTCGCCACCGACGAACACGTGCGCCCGGGCGTGGCGCTCGACGACCTGCAGAAGCTGCCGCCGGTGTTCCGACCCAAGGTCGGCACCGTGCACGCCGGCAACAGCTCGGGCATCACCGACGGTGGCGCCGCGCTCGTTTTGATGCCCGCCAGCGAGGTCGCGCGCCGCGGTCTGCGACCGCTGGCGTGGCTCGGCGCCTCGGCGACCGCTGGCGTGTCGCCGCGCATCATGGGCATCGGCCCGGTGCCGGCGGTGAAGACGCTGCTGCGGAAGAACGGCCGCCAACTCGCCGACTACGACCTCGTCGAGCTCAACGAGGCCTTCGCCGCGCAGATGCTCGCTTGCCTGCGCGACCTGCCGATCGCCGCCGACCGGCTCAACGTCAACGGCGGCGCGATCGCGCTCGGCCACCCGATCGGCGCCACCGGCGCGCGCATCGTCGTCACGCTGTTGCACGAACTCGCGCGCCGCGGCGGCAAGCGTGGCCTCGCGACGCTGTGCATGAGTGGCGGCATGGGCCTCGCGCTCGAGTTCGAGCGCTGACCGCCGGTGATCGCTACGTTTGCCCCGGTGTCGCACTTACGCTCTGCGCCGCCCACGAATCCCCTATGCTCCGCCGCACCTCCGCCGCGTCCCTTCTCCTGCTCGCCAGCTGCGCCCTCGGCCGCCAGGACGTCAACGAACCGATCGACGGCGCCGCGCTGCGCGCGTTCCAGCCCGGCGCGACGAAAGCCGCCGAGGTCGTCGCTGCCCTCGGCGCGCCGACGGAGGTGGTGCAACTCGGCCGCCGCAGCGCCTACCGCTACGACGCGACGCGCACGAAGAGCTCGGCGCTGTTCCTCGGCGTGATCAACTTCGGCAACCAGGACGCGCGCCAGGACCGCGTCTGGCTGTTCTTCGACGACAAGGATGTGCTGTTGCACTACGGCGCGACGCTGTCGACGCACCGCACGCAGTACGCGCTGCCGTGGGAGGACGTGCACGAGCCCGAGGACCACGCTGCGCGCGACGCCAAGCGCGCGGAGTCGGGCCGGTGAGTCGGCCGACGACCCGCTGCGCCGCGGCGATGCTGCTGGCGCTGCCCGCCTGTGTCACCGGCTCCTACGACCGCGTGCGCCTGCAGGAGCCCGTCGCCGAAGCCGACCTCGCCGGCCTCGCGCCCGGGCGCTCGTCGCTCGGCGAGTGTCTGCAGCGCCTCGGCGCGCCGTGGCGCGTCGTCGAATACGACGTCGACGTCGACGGCAACGCCGGCGCGGCGCTGCTGTGGACCTGGCGCGACGCCGCTGGCTGGGGCATCGAAGTGCAGTACGGCGACGAGAACCTCTCCGGCAGCGTTTCGTACGACGCGGTCACGGCTGAGCAGCCGGCGTGCATGCTGTGGTTCGACCATCTCCTCGTGCTGCAGCGCTGGCGCTTTGGCACGGCTGGCGACCTGTTGCCGCGCCGGCAGCGACCAGCGCCGTTCGCTGCCGCCGCCGGCGCGTGATCGTGACGGCCACGGCGCGCGGGACTAGCGCGCCCCGCCGCGCCGCCGCTATGACCTTTCGCCCGCACCCAGCCATGCCCCGCTTCGCCCTCGCCCTGTTCGCCTTCGCCCTGCCCGCCCTGCCCGCGCAGCAACTGCCGGGCGTCCGCATGACGCTGATCACGCGTCCGCTGGCGACTGCGCGCGGCGAACTCGAAGCGCGCCTCGTGATCGAGGCGACCGCCGACGCCGAGGTGCCCGGCGACCTGCTTTCCGGCGTGAACCTCGCGGTGCGCTGCGATGGCGCCGAGCTGCCGCCGATCACGCGGCCGGGCAAGGGCGGCGTCGTGCCACTCGCCGCCGGCACGCGCGTCGAGCGCGCGCTGCGCCTGCCGGGCAGCGCGCTGCTGCCGTCGCCGACGCACGGCGCGGTCGGCCGTGTGACGCTCGCGCTCACCGACCATCCCGACGTCGCCTGTTCGCTGCAGGTCGCGCCGGATCCAGCGCAGGTCGACCTCGCCGCGCTCGACCTCGCCAAGACCGAGGTCGTGCTGATCACCAACTATGGCGAGATGCGGCTCGCCTTCCGCCCCGACAAGGCCAAGGGCCACGTCGAGAACTTCGTCAAGCTGTGCCTGCAGGGCTTCTACGACGGCACCAAGTTCCACCGCGTGAGCCGCGGCTTCATGGTGCAAGGCGGTTGCCCGTTCACCAAGGACGAGGCGGCGCAGGAGAAGTGGGGCAGCGGCGGCCCGGGCTACGCGATCCCGGCTGAGTTCAACGACCTGCGTCACCTGCGCGGCACGCTGTCGATGGCGCGCACCAGCGACCCGAACTCGGCGGGTTCCGGCTTCTTCGTCTGCCACCGCGAGTCGCCGCACCTCGATCGCAAGTTCACCGCCTTCGGCAACCTCGTCGAGGGCGCGGACACGCTCGATCGCATCGCCGAGGTCCAGGTTGGCGGGCCGACGCGCGAGCTGCCGATCGCGCCGGTCGTGCTGCTCGCGGCGATCGTCCTGCCGGTGAAGAAGTAGTCGCCGGTGGCGTCGGGCGGGGTCGTCGGGCACGATGCCGGGTTCCCGCCATGGATCTCGAATCGACCGATCCCAAAACCATCGAAGCGGTCCTCGTCACCGACAAGGGCCCGCTGGTCGTCACCTTCTTCCCGGAACAGGCGCCGCGGCACGTGCTCAGCTTCCTGACGCTGGCGCAGCAGGGCTTCTACGACGGCGTCGCGTTTCACCGCATCATCCGCAACTTCATGGTGCAGACCGGCTGCCCGCACTCCAAGAAGGGCGCCAAGGGCATGCCGGGCACCGGCGGGCCGGGCTACCAGCTGCCGGCCGAGTTCAACGACGTCCCGCACACGCGTGGCGTGCTGTCGATGGCGCGTGCCCGCGATCCGAACTCGGCGGGCTCGCAGTTCTTCATCGTTCACGGCGACCATGCCAACTTCCTGGATGGTCAGTACACGGTCTTCGGCAAGGTCGAAGAGGGCCTCGACGTGCTCGACGCCATCGCGTCGGTCGAGTGCGACTTCAGCAGCGGCGGCGAGCGCAGCAAGCCGAAGGATCGCGTTGAGATCCGCGGCGTCGAGCTGCGTCCGCGCCAGCAGCGCGAGGCCGCGCAGCCGCAGCAGGATGGAGGGCAGTGAGATGGTCGCTGGCCAACCCGCCTTCGCGCCCGCCGCGTTGCAGAACGTGCAACTGGTCCGCGAGGGCCACCTCGCGATCGTCAGCGTCAACCGCCCGAGCAAGCTGAACGCGCTCGACGACCAGACGATCGCCGAGCTCGACGCGACGTTCGCGGCGCTCGACGCCGACGCGGCGGTGGGCGCGGTGGTGCTGACCGGCGCTGGCGAGAAGGCCTTCGTCGCCGGCGCCGACATTGGCGTGCTCAGCAAGCAAGGCGTGCTCGACGGCAAGCAGAACGCGCTGCGCGGCCAGGCACTGACGCTGCGCATCGAGAACCTGGGCAAGCCGGTGGTCGCCGCCATCAACGGCTTCGCGCTCGGCGGCGGTCTCGAGCTGGCGCTGGCGTGCGACGTGCGCTTCGCCGCCAAGACCGCCAAGCTCGGCCTGCCCGAGGTCTCGCTCGGCATCATCCCGGGCTACGGCGGCACGCAGCGGCTGCCGCGGCTGTGCGGCACGGGCGCGGCGCTGCAGCTGATCCTGACCGGCGACCCGGTGACCGCCGACGAGGCGCTGCGCATCGGCCTCGTCAACGGCGTCTGCGAGCCGGCCGAGCTGCTGGCGCACTGCAAGACGGTGGCGCTGCGCATGGTCTCCCGCGGCCCGCAGGCGCTGGCGCTCGCCAAGCAGGCGGTGCGCCGCGGCGCGCACATGCCGCTGGCCGACGCGCTGCAGCTCGAGTCCGACCTGTTCGGCATCGTCAGCAGCACGGCGGAGTTCAAGGAAGGCATGACCGCCTTCCTGGAGAAGCGGAAGCCGTCCTGGCTGCGCGCGTGAGCGGCGACGCCGGCGCTGCGCCGTTCGCGGCGTTGCTGGCGGCCGCGCGCGGCGGCCCGGTGGCGCTGCTGCACGGCGGCGGCCAGGGGCCGGCGTGGCTGTGCACCGAGCCGGTCGCGGCGTTGACGCTGGCGGCTGGCGGCTGGCGCGGCGCATGGGCGCGCCTCGACGCCTTCCTGCAGACGCACCGCGAGCGCCGCTGCGTCGGCTGGCTCGGCTACGACCTCGGGCTCGACGTCGAGGCGTGGCCGCTGGCGCTTGCCGACGACTTCCCCGTGCCCGTGCTGCACGTCGCCGCCTACGGCCGCGTGCAGGAGTTTGCGCCGGCGGTCCCGACCGGCGCGCCGCCGCTGCCGCCCGCCGACGAGCTGCGCGCGCATGTGACGCAGGCCAATTACGAAGCGCGCGTCGCCGCCGTCGTCGAGCACATTCGCGCCGGCGACGTCTTCCAGGCCAACCTGACGCAGCCGTTCAGCGGTCGCTGGCAAGGCGATCCGCGGGCGCTGTTCTGGCGGCTGTGCGAGCAGAGTCCGGCGCCGTTCGCCGCCTACGTCGAGGACGGCCAGGGCACGGCGGTGCTCAGCAGCTCGCCGGAGGAGTTCCTGTGGCGCGATGGCGAAGCGGTGCGCACGCGGCCGATCAAGGGCACGCGGCCGCGCGCGGCGCAGCGCGGCGAAGACGAACGCCTGCTCGCCGAGCTGGTCGGCAGCGAGAAGGACCAGGCCGAGCTGGCGATGATCGTCGACTTGCTGCGCAACGACCTGGGCAAGGTGGCGAAGATCGGCTCCGTGCGCGTCGGCCCGTTCCCCGAGCATCGTTCGTATGCGCAGGTGCACCACCTGTTCGCCACCGTGCTCGCCGAGCTGCATCCCGGCACGTCGCACGTCGACCTGCTGCGCGCGACGTTCCCCGGCGGCTCGATCACCGGCTGCCCGAAGCTGCGGTGCCTGGAGATCCTCGAACAACTCGAAGTAGCGCGCCGCGGCGTCTACACCGGCGCGATCGGCTGGTTCGGCCCCGGCGATGCCATGTGGCTCAACATCGCGATCCGCACGCTGGCGCTGCGCGACGGCGCGCTGCGCGGCAACGCCGGCGGCGGCGTGACGGCGCTCAGCGACCCGCAGGCCGAGTGGCGCGAGACGCTGGCGAAGATGGCGGGCATCGAGCGCGCGCTGCAGCGCCGCGTCAGCGTGCCGGAGGCCGAAGGGTGACCGCGTGGGTCGATGGCCGGATCGTCGCCGACGGGGCGCTGCCGCGTCGCGCTGGCGTGGCGCCATTCGAGACGATGGGGGCGCGCGTGGGCGAGCTGCCGCTGTGGGACCGTCACCTCGCGCGCCTGCGCGGATCGGTCGCGCGTCTCGGGCTGGCGTGGCGCGAGCCGGTCGGCCTGCGCGCGGCGGCGAGCGAACTGCTGCGCGCCAACGACCGCGCCGACGGCGTGCTGCGGCTCGCAGTCGTGCCGACGGCGGCCGGTGTGTCGACCGTGGTGGTCGTGCGCGCGCGCTCGCCGGTCAAGGTCGTGCAACTGCTGCCGACGGTGGTCGAGCGGCCGTCCGCGGCGCCGCCGGGCGACCTCAAGGCCGAGCCGCGCAGTTACTACGACGCCGTGCGGCAGCAGGCCCAGGACGGTCAGGCCGACGACGGCCTCGTGCTCGCCAGCGATGGCGCGCTGCTCGAGACCGCGCTCGGCAACCTGTGGTTGTTCGTCGCCGGCCAATGGCTCACGCCGGCGCTCGACGGTCGCGTCCTGCCCGGCGTCGCGCGCGCGCTGCTGTGCGCTGGCCTGCGCGCGCGTGGGATAGCCGTCGACGAACGTGTCTGCGACCTCGGCGACCTGCATCGCGCCGAGGCGCTCGCCGTCAGCAACGCCGTGCACGGGCCGCGGCCAGCCTGCCTCGTCGGGCAGCCGGCGAACGCGGCGCCGACCGCGCGCGACCTGCAACCGATCTGGCGCACGGCGTTCGGCGGCTGATCGTTCGTTCGCAAGCGGCGGACCGCGGCGGCGGACGCCGATTGCCCGGAGCGCGCGTCGCGGCGACGATGGCGGCATGCGTCTGCCATGGCTCGCTCGCGTGCTGCCGCCGGTCGTGCTCGTCGTCGGCGCGGCGATCGCTTTCGCGGCGTGGCCGTGGGGCGGGACGGTCGTCGCCGACGGCATGCTGTGGATCCCCGGCGGCGAAGCCGTGCTTGGCAGTCAGAATGGCGACGCCGACGCGCCACTGCATCGCGTGCGCGTTTCGGGCTTCTGGCTCGACAGGACCGAGGTGACCAACGCGCAGTTCGCCGCGTTCGTCGCTGCCACCGGCCACGTCACCGACGCCGAGCGGCCGCCGTCGAAGACCGACGTGCCCGACCTGCCCGACGACCAGCGCGTCGCCGGTTCGCTGGTGTTCACGCCGCCGCCCGATGCCGTCG
>Ga0194112_10002373_pt1 | contig 27001 bp, 16 predicted proteins | sample TA2MahC400mmetaG_FD_146191 | JGI IMG/M metagenome (GOLD analysis project Ga0194112, IMG submission 146191) | Freshwater microbial communities from Lake Tanganyika, Tanzania - TA2015016 Mahale Deep Cast 400m | ecosystem: Environmental > Aquatic > Freshwater > Lake | place: Tanzania: Lake... | reverse complement strand
CAAGATTGAGATTCAGGTTGCTCATGATGAAACTCGCCGGGAAGGAATAATTCACCATACTGCGAAGAGTGCGTTGTCTGCCGAGATTGACAGGCTTGGACAATTGCGACCCTTGCTTGAGGAGCACTCCCCCTTCGAGCAGCGTATCGCTCTGTGCCAGAAGTAGCGCATTGGCTATATAATCGAGAGTGATCGCCCCGGAAAGAAGAACGAAAACGCTGTTCATATTTTGCACGTTCGTGTAGCTGTAGCGCGTCGTCAGGGAGTGGGTGTAGTACTGCTTCAGGTCGGGATTACCCGTGCTGAGAAGGAGCGGGTTCGAATTGTCGATGGCGTTCTCCAACTGACTGATGGCCGGGGGATTGGTCACCGTCCTGTAGAGAATCTGCAGATTGTTTGTCCGGGACGACCGCCACCTCAGTGTCGCCATTGGTAGCACATTTGTGAAGGCCTTGTCCGTCGTACCCTGTGTTGGGAACACTCTCCTTGCGGACAGCGCCGCGCTTTGATATCCCACACCAGCCAAGAAGTTCCATTCAGAACCCTGATACTGGTAGCCTAAGCTTGCCCGCTGGGTGAGATAGTCGCTTTCCAACTCGTTCGACAGGGTTGCATCGAGCAGATCGTACTCGCGGCTCTGAGGATCAAAGTTGTAGGTCTTCTTGTCTGTGGAATTGTTCGCGAACGAGACGTTGTAGCTCAGTTGCACGAGCGAGTTAACGCCGACGGGCTCGGTGTAGGCAAGATTTAAAGAGAGCGTATATCCCTTCGTCCTTGAGTTTGCTCGTTGATCCAGAGAGTCTCCCTGCACCAATCTTCCACTGAAATATGTGTTGCCTGATTCAAGACTCCCTTTGCTGTCTCGGTCGTTGAGGTTCGCGTTGAGTTGAATCGAGAGAGTGCGCCCCGGAATTTCAAATTTGTGCCTGTAGATGAGGCCGTTCGAGAACGTGTAGCCGCCGACGTCGGATTCATTCCTCGTTGCCGACTGACTCAGGAGTAAATTCTCCATCAGATAGTTCATCCCGATGAAATTGCTGGCTGAAGAATTCGACTGAAGGTTGAGACGAGGCACGAGCATGAGCGTGTTGGAGGAATCGAGATCATACTCGATTCTCATGTTCAGACGATGGTTGTAGTTGCTCCTGTTGCTCAGACTATTTTCCCGATAGAACTGACTCGTGTCGGCCGTGACGAAATACTGGCGGTTGGTAACCTCATCACGTCGGTTGTCCGTGAGGTTGAAAAAGTAGTTGCCCTGCACGTCCAATCCGGTTCCCCACGAATCGGAAAACTGACCGCCCAGGGCGTGAGTCGTGTTCGTTCCGTTCTGTTGCCCGATGAGGAAATTGCCGGCCATCTCAGCTTGTATTGGACCTGCAATCAAGGGCATCCTTCCTCCTCCTCCGCCGGCTCCGCGCATTCCCCCTCCCATCCCGCCGGGTCCACGCATGCCTCCGGCCATGAGACCGCCCCGCATGCCATCACGGATGCCGCCTCCTAATCCCCCGCCCATCGCACCAAGGAAGTCCTGTAAGGTGAAACCTTGTTGATTGATGTTGTTGCTCTGGCCCAGAAGGGTGATGCGTTGAACGCCGCGAAAGATATTGACATTCCCCACGGTCTGGTATCTTCCTTGCTCGCCGTATCCGCCAACCGCTCTTCCGAATTCTCCCCTCCGCCTATCGACTCGCGTAATGATATTCATCGTTCTCATCGCCTGCCCGTCGTCAAATCCAGTGAGCTCTGCTTGGTCGCTCAGTTTGTCATACACCTGGATTCTCTCAATCACGTCAGCAGGCAGATTGCGCAGAGCGATCATCGGATCGTCGGAGAAGAACCGTCGGCCATCGACCAAGAGTTGTCGGACATCTTCACCCTGAGCCTTGACGGTATTATCCTCTATCGTTACACCCGGTAATTTTGAGACCAGGTCTTCTGCACTTGCATCGGGATTCAACTGGAATGCTTTCGAATGGAATTGAAGGGTGTCTCCAACCTGATCAACAGGGGGAACCGTGCCGGTAACCACCATACCCTTCATCACGACTGAGCTCTGCAACAAATAGAGAATCCCAAGACTCACTCCGCCCCCTGTGACGGTGACATTCCTGCTCAACTCTTCATACCCGATAAAGGATATCCTCAGCGTGTACGCCCCCTCTTTGACCCTTGAGAAAGAGAATATGCCTTCTCGGTCTGTCGTGCTGAACCTTTTGCTTGCGGTGTCCACCCTGCTCATCAAGGTTACGTTGGCACCGAACAAGGGTACGCGTTTATCTGAATCAAGGACAGTGGCGGTGACGAGGGCATCCTGTGCAATGGCAAGAGGGCTCAGAAACACGCCGACGAGCGTAAGAATGAGGACCGTTTTCATGAGATGAGGCCAGTTCGGGAGAGGGCTGCCATGCACTTGGACACAATCAGATTCGGGCTCGTTTAATTGAGCGAGCTGCGTGTCCCGTGGGAGATGTTCCTGCAGGAAGCACGCTGGGTCAATTCTAGGAATTCCTCCTGCATCTCTCCCCGGGTGGTGCATTGTACGATAGGGAGCCGCACAAAGAGATAACGGAGTAATCCTAGAATTGTTCCGTGCGCTGCCCGGGTGTTGAACGAACCGCTGACGAATATCACGAACGGGCTGGGGGTATTCAGTGCGTTCAACAGTGTTTCGATGTACTTCTCAGTGATGAAGCAGTAATCCCCCTTCTATTTCGGCTCATCGCTCGCGCCAATCCGACAAAGAAAAATCCTCACCAGCTTCCCCCAACATCCTTCGGGGTATTCACCGGTGAGGATCTTCTTGGAAACGCAATGCTTGACCCCTGTTTCCAGGGGAACGTTCTCCGCGCCTCAATTGCCTTGCGGAGGTCCTTCTGCTTTCCCTCTGCCTGAACCTGCGTCGCCTTCGACAGCTTTCACTCCAACATACGCAAGGACTGACAGGCCGACGACTGCGCCCGCGATGAGCGCGATGTGACCGGCCTTCACCTTTTCAATCTCCACCATTCTGATCTGATCTCTGGTGATCTCAAAATAGCCTTTGTCGATGAGGCCGAAGGAGCTGTACTTGTCTCCCCAGCCCTTGACCTCACTGATGGTCGAGTTCTCGCCGTAGACCAGGGTGTACTGCTGACTCGGAAAGACATACGTAAGCTGATCGCGAGTAAGGACGCGCAAACGTGCCTCGAGACCAGAGATCTGGCCGGATTGCTCGTTTTCTTCGAGGGGGACGAATGATGCGCAACCCACGATCTGGACTAGCAAAAGAACAAGCAGCAACGGACTGATGAGTCTGATATGTGACCTCACTACCTCCATAGTTAGTCTCCTTCTCTTCTCTATCACGCCGGGGGCTGGCGCTGGTCGAGATTCGACTGCGCCGGCCCCCTAGCCAGGACGTGACGAGCGGGTATCGTCGTCGCTACTCCGTACTCGGGATTGGCAGAGTGTACTTCTTGCCAGGATTCACATGGTGATTCTGGTCCCACCGGCGTAAGGCAATGAAGTAGTGACCGACTTCCCCGCAGAGCTCCATTCGGATTTCGTACTCGAGCGCAACCATGGCTGACTGAAGATCAGTCGCGGATGCCAGTAGCACAGGTTGACCCGCATCCGTTCTGACGTCGGAACGGATCGTATTGATGTCTGCAATACCACCGCCAATGTTCCCGGAACGGATCTTTGCCTCGGCTGACATCAGCGTATTGTCCTGCCACGACAGAATCCGGATGAATGAGCCCGCAAGTGTAGTCGATGCCATTTTCCTGAGCACCCGCGGCGCCGTGAAATCAAGCACATAGCCCTGATCGATATTTCGGTCGTTCCCACCGAACTGAACAAACCGCTGCCCGCCCGTCGTCGCTGAGTCGAGGTTGACCCGATTGTCTTTTGGATCCTCCACGATGAAGAATTTGTTCATCGAGAAGCGTTTGTTCGGATTGGTTGAGTTCGCGACCGCAGAGGTGCTGAAGAGAACATTCGAGCCTGTGCCCGGTCCGCTTCCCGCAGCCTGCTCGTACGCAGCCAGCACCGATCGATCGGCCTGCGTGTCGCTCTTGAGCAAACCCTTGCCACTGGCGACGAGAGCTTCCGCAAACTTGCCGGACTGGAGGTACGCCTTTGCCAGCAGGGTGTTGGCTGCCTTCCGGATGTTCAGACTGTTCCACCGCGTCTCCGGCGCGTTCGAGGGAAGGCCGTACATCGCCTCCACCTCACTCAGATCCTGAATCGCCCTATCGATGGCAGCCTGTGCGCTCACTCTCTGTCCTTGGTCAAAGTTCACTTCGTCAAACAGAAGGCCGAGATACAGAGTAGCCCAACCTCGGATGAGGGTTGCGTAGGCACGGAACGTATTCTTCCTCGTAGCCATCGGTGGCGTCCCTGCTGTCGTCGGGTACTGAACGTTCAGGTCGAACGCATCAAGATATTCAGTCAGAAACAGGTCGGCCTGTTTTCTCGCGTCGTGCAGTCCCGAGTAGACAACATTGATTTCAAGCAGCCCGGGATGCCAGACGCCCCTGTCAAAATCAGCAGAGGACTGGAATGAGTCAGTTTCGTCCACGTTGTCCGTAGCCACTTCGGGCATTTGGCTCACATCATCCATGACATTGACCAATCTGACCCAGGAGCCGAGAAGCATGACAGTGGCCCCGGGATATCCACTGCCAACGACATTGTCCGGTGATATGATTGTTGAGTCTTTGGCTTTGAACGAGCTGTCGCAGGCTCCCACCACCAGGGCCACCGCCAGCAGACATCCCACCAAAGCACTTACGTGATTCTTCTTCATGACAAATGTTCCTCCTGACGGTTAAAAGGTGATGGATGTCCTGAGTGCAAACATGCGCGGATTCGGAATCGACTGCGAGTCGGATCCCCGGTGCAGGACGCTTGCTCCACCGACAGAGACCTCCGGATCGAAGCCTTCGTAATTCGTTATCGTGAACACGTTGTAGGCAGAAAGTGTCAGGTCGATATTCTTCAGCCCGACATACGACACCCACGAACGGGGCAGCGAGTACGAGATAGCCGCCTCGCGCAGCTTGATGTACGATCCGTCTTCGAGGAATTCATCGCTGAACCGGTTCGCCAGCGTCCAGTACTTCTTGATCGCTTCGATTTCCTCTGGAGTCCGTTGAGCGTTCGGCTTGGCATTTGCGGTCACAAATGCTTCCCTGACTTGCTCTGTGAACTCATCATCGTAGATGCCCCCGCGTCGCAGCGCCTCTTTCGTCAGGTTGAGAATCTTGTGGCCGGTCGCACCGACGAAGTTGAAGGACACCGTCACCTCCCGGAAGAGCGTCAGGGTCGTCACGAAGTTACCCGTAAGAGTCGGCAGCACCTTTCCACGGAACTCCGAGTTCCCAACGGTCATGTTTCCGTATTCGTCAAACACCTGTTTTCCATAGTAGAATTCTGGTATCGAATGCCCCTTTTCCACGCGCGTGATGAGCAGCGCAGCGAACGGCGTCTTGTTGAAGGGGAAACCACCGTCATCAAGAACCTTGTTGTCGACCGTGGTGATGTTGAGGCGAGATTCCCACCGAACATCATCCGTCAACACCGGGGTGCCGAAAACGGAAATCTCGAGTCCTTTGCTCTCAACCTCCCCGACATTAAACGCCTGGATGCGATTACCGAATCCATCCGAGGGCTTGGTTTCCACGGCAAACAAGTCGTCTGTTGTCCGCTGCCGGTAGTACGTCACTTCAACGCCGAGCCGGTTGTCGAGGAACGCCACGTCAGCACCGATTTCGTATTCCGTCGTCACGGCCGGCTTCAACAATGGATTCCCGGGCCTCAAGAACACGAAGGATTGGTTGGATGCATTGAGTGCTTCCTTCCGAAGGGCGATCTGGGCGGCACCGATGTCTGGTTGGCGCCCGGCCTTTCCGAAGCTCCCCCGGATTTTTGCCAGCGACACGTAGGGATTCAAAGTCTGCGTGGGCAGCAAGTACGAGACGCTCGCCTTCGGATAGAATTGTGCTTCCGCGTCAACACCGAAGCTGCTCGATTTGTCGATTCTTCCCCCGAGCGTCAGAAAGAGGCTCTTGTAGAAGTCAAACTGCGACTGCAGAAACATCGACCCTGAAGAGAAGGAGGTATGCGACTCGATCGGCGCAAATGTCGTCGGGTCACCATCTTCCTGCTTCTGGTCGGCTCCGGCGGTAAATGTGCCGCTGCTGCTGGAGAGGAAGTCATTGTCGGTTTTGTAGTAGTCTATTCCGTACGACACGTCGGCGTTGATCTGGTCAGTCAAGCTGTAGCTGCCGGTGACGAGCAGCTGCCCGTTATATGCCGTGATCGTTCGGTTATCAAACAGACGGAACCCGGCCGGCGAGAGTACAAATCCCGCGTTGCGTTCCACGACCTGCTGCGACGTCAGGTTCTCGTAGCCGATGCGAGCCTCTAGGTTATGCCGATACGGGAGCTTCAGCACGTACTCTACGTTGCCGCTGTAACGCCTATTCATATAGCTGATCTTGTACTTGTCAAAGATGTTGACATCGCGGTACAATCTCCCGTCCATGGGATTGCGCCATTCCTGGTTCGCCGCGATAGAGTCGTGTTTGTACAGCGCGTGGAACCATGGAGACCAGGTGGAATTATCAGCGTCGGGTCTCCGCACGTCATCGCGCACATACCCCGCCCCTACCTTGATCTGATTCGCGTCATCGATGAAGTAGGTGAAGTTTGCCTTGAAGTCGCGATTCTCGTTTCTGTTATACATCACACCGCTCTGCGCGTCGCTGACGTAGGCAGACGAATAGAACTTGTACTGCGCTCCCGCACCCGTGATGCTGAACTGGTTACTGTTGCTGATTCCGGGATTGAATCTCACGACTTCTGCCGCGGCGCGTGTGATCTTGGTGTCATAGATGGACCAGTCGGTCTTCTTATACTCGCTGGTATACTGGAAGTTGGTCGTACCACTGGCGAGTCCGGACCCCGACTTTGTGAAGATCTGAATCACGCCGTTCGCGGCGTCAGAACCGTATAAGGTCGCGGCAGAAGCTCCTTTCAGGATCTCTACGCGCTCGATATCAGCCGGGTTGATCAGATTGAGAGTGCTTACGACCTGCCCCCCACGCCCGTCGTACGTACCGCCAGAATTGTTGTTGCCATCATTTGTCCAAGTGTTCACCTGGCTCATCCGGACGCCGTCAACCATGATCAGGGGCGAGTTGTTCCCTGTGATCGACCCGACCCCCCGAAGCTGGATGATGGAATTCACACCGGCGATCCCGCTGCTGTTGAGGATCTGGACTCCTGTCGTTTTTCCATCCAGCGCTTGCTGGATACTCGTCACAGGTGCTTTCTGAAGATTATCAACGTTGATGGTGCCAATGGAATTGCCGAGCCGTGCCTTGGATGCCGCCAGCCCACCGGTACCCGTCACCACGACTTCGTCCATCTTTAATACATCCTGCTGTAACTCGAACGGCAACTCGACGGTCCCTCCTGCAGCAACCGTGATGGATTCCGACTTTTTCGTGTAGCCAACCATCCGCACCTCGATGGTGTATCTGCCGGGCGGCAGGCTCAAGGAGAAATTGCCATCAAGATCCGTCGCCGTTCCCCTGTTCGTACCGGGCACGAGAACGTTGGCTCCAACTAGACCCTCCTTCGTGGTCGCGTCGACAGCCTTTCCCCGCACCGTGCCCGCCAGTTGCTGCCCGTTGGCAAGTGCACCGAGGAGCACGAGTGAGACAAGCAGCATCGCGAGCTCCACTGCAAAACGTCGTATCGATACTTGCATGTGTCCTCCATAGGTAAATTGTAGATGAAGTGAATTGTGAACCGCTGATGGATGATATGACTTTCTCAACGAGTCTGCCGAGACCTTCTGGTCTTACTCACAGGAACGCGTACACTGATTGTCCTAAGCCCGGTTTGACAGCAAGGGCTTGTGAACATTGTTGGCAAATAATACGCTGTGATGAACCACGGAAACAGGATTTTGGGATGAGATTGCCAAAAGCAGGGACGAAATCTGCTGGCGGGACGCAGGAAATAGCGCTTGATCAGGGATACTCGCATCCCGGCGTTACTTCGTCAGGCAGTGGGCGGGTGTGGACGGTTGGTCCGATCATATCTGATTTTCAATAGAAACCGGCACCGATCATCACACGAGAATGGCGATTCGAGACGATGGGTGGCCAGCACGGCACCTCGAAAGCGCTATCCATCAGGTCGAAACACGAAAGGATTTTCTCAGCGGGGAACAATGAGGAGTAGGGCTATCCAGCGTTTCGCCTTACCAGAACAAGTGTCATATCGTCGCCCCGCGTCGCGTTGCCGATGTGGGAATTGACGGCGGCAATGATTTCCTCAATGGATTCAGCAGCGGAAGCGTCGCTTGTGCTCTGAACGATTTGCGACAGGCCTTCTTCTCCAAACTCTTCCATTCGTTCGTTCATCGCTTCGGACACTCCATCAGAGTAAACCAACAGTTGATCTCCCGGATTGATCGGGATCTCTTCTTTCTCATATGAGACGTCTTCCTTCATGCCGAGGGCGATCCCACGAGTCTTGAGAGGAATAGGTCTTGCACCGGCAGGGAACAAGATGGGCATGTCCTGACCTGCGTTTGCGTAGCACAAGGTATGCGTGCGGAGGTCCAGTATCCCATAGAACAGGGAGACAAATGTCCGGGAGTCTGTGCTGCGAAATAGGAGCTTGTTTGCCCGTTCAAGACATTCCCGTGGATCCGTGACGAAGAGGGCTTGACCCCGGACCGTCGCCTGGAGATTCGCCATAACGAGTGATGCCGCCAATCCCTTGCCGCTGACATCCCCCAAAGCGATCGCCAGCCGATAATCATCCATCCAAATGAAGTCATAATAATCTCCCCCAACATTCAGCGCCGGTAGATTCTTCCCACCAATGTCGTATCCTGGGATATCAGGGTTAAATTTTGGGAGGAGATTCATCTGGATATGCCTTGCCATCCTTGCCTCTTCCTTCGACCGCATACGAGCCTCCTCTGCTTTCTTCCGCTCGGTAGTATCCCGATAGATAGCATAAACCCCCATCTGTCTCGCACCGTGAATGATCGGTGCACCGAGAATCGAAACGTCGATGAGCCTGCCGTCCTTCCGCTTACGCTTTGAGTCAACCTCCACCCTCTCTCCGTGAATGACCTTCTCCGATAACGTTGAGGCTTCATGCCGGAGCTCTGTTGGCGGAACGACCTCGTTGATCGGCCTTCCGACGGCTTCGGTCCGAGAGTAGCCAAACAGCCTCGTGAATTCATCATTCACATTGACGATGATGTCGTCGTTGTCGTGCAACGCGATCGCTTCGGGCGCGCTGTTGAAGAGCCTTTCGAAGTAACTCTTCTGAAGAAGAATCTCTTCTTCTGCCCTCTTGCGCTTGGTAACATCTTCGATAATTCCGTCGAAGTAGAGGACCTTTCCGCGTGGGTCCTTCACCGCTTTGGTTGTTTCGGAGACAATGATCGGTGTTCCGTCCTTCTTTCTCAGTTGTAACTCCTCGTTCTTCACAAATCCGTTCATCGAGATTTTCCTGCTGTAGGCAAGCCGCTCCTTCGGATTCTGGTACATCTCAGCGGGGTCCTTGGCGAGCAAGGCCTTTTTGCTCGTATATCTCAACATCCTCACAAGCGCACGATTAACCTCAAGAAACGTGCCCCTGGCGCCCGGCGTGCTTCGGAATATCCCGACCGGGATATTCTCTGTAAGGGTTCTGAATTTCTCCTCGCTCACTCGCAGCGCCTCTTCGATCCGCGTGCGCGCGATATCTGCCTTCCGCGACTTTTCCCTACGCGTGTGCGCGCTTCGAGAGGTCGATTTTTTCATGTCTTCACCCACAGTATTGATGGTTTACGCCACCGAGAGCGCCCGCGTGTTTCCTCTTCTACTCCTCAACAAGCTCGAATTCCGAGACAAAACCGTAAGAGAGCTGCCCTCCCGCGATGCCCGATTTCACCGGGTTCAAGGGAACACGACGGCGCGCCGAACGGGGTGGTGGATAACGCTCGCGGTTAAAGCTACGGCAGTTCAGACAGAAAGGCAAATCACCTCGCTCACGAGGCGGATCTCAACATGTCTGGCAGATGAAACATCCCATCCGCACCGCCTCATCCCTCCCTAGGACTGAAATAGTATCTCTCCTCCTTGCTTCTCGGAAACAACTTTCGGTACGGTATGCGATACAGGTGCTCTTCAATGAATGTAAGATCTTCTTCTGCGGTCACCCAGTCTCTCTCAAACAACCGGAGATCGATCCTCGCATAGCCCCTCAACGTTAGGTCTGTGAGCTCGTTCGTGTGGAGGTTGTAGAAGAACGGATAGTATGACATCACGAGGTCGCGCAGGCTCCGGTATCGCGGTTCTCTGAGCAGCAGATTCTCATCCCGTGATTTCGCCACAGAGCCCCATTTGCCGTTGCGCTTGTAGACGAACAGAACATGGTCGATGTCACGCGCCTCCATGCACACAATCAGGGGAGGATAGCTGTGCTGCATCAGTATGGCCGCTGCCGCGAGCGCCCCTTCAAAGCAGTGCGCTTTCTTATCCCGCACGACCCTTCGAAATGAGCGCCATGTCTCGTCCTGGTCATCCAGATCGTCTTGATTGTCGTAGGCAATCTCCTTGATCAAGAACTCCTGTACCCTCGTCGGCGTGGTAAGTCGTCGTATCAGCGATTTCTCGTCTGGAGTGAAGACTGGCTTGAACATAGCGGAATGAATTTGCTGTAGGTGGACGATGCAACACAGAGCTACCGCAATTCAGCCTGAGCGGCAGCATAGCCTGGCCAAATGTCACCTCTCACCCTGGACCGTCTGAGGTCCGATGCTTTGATACGTGAGCTCACTTTCATTTCCAGCGCGGTCGACAGCCGACACAGCGATGCGGGTCAGACGTTCTACTCTTTCCGCCACCGTTTCTTGAGGCCGTCGCCTGCGCTGTGGCTCCTGCACCGTACGGGAAATCGGGATCACCAACCTCCGATCGTTTCGATTCAGGATGGCGTACTCCCAATGCCCATTGTACTGGTGGTAGACAATCCATCGAAAAACATCATCCGTCCTCTCGTGAGACCAGGAGACGAAAATGCTGTCGTTGACCATACTGGTTTCTACGAAGGGTGCCCGGGGTGCGTCATCGTCGAGCCAAGGAGCGGAAGGTACGAGCGCTTGCGTGCGATAGGGACCTTTTTTCAGGCCTTGAACGAGTGCGCTGCTGTCCTTCATCAAAGCCTTCATGCTGAAATGGATGTGCCCCGGGCCCCCGGGAACAAACCCTCGAGCAACCATGATCTGGTTAATGATTTCGTCTCCGCCGCTCAGGCTATCGAATCTGCTGGTAAACATCCCCGGCCACATGTTCCGTTCATTCACGTTTTCTTTCACCCACCAGCCGAGGAGGACGGGATAGCTCTGGGGAACCTGCTTGATAGGCCAGTAAAGCTGGGGCGTCCAATAATCAATCCAGCCCTTCTTCAGCCAGAGACGGGCATCGGCATAGAGACCGTTGTACTGATCGAACCCCGAGATCGATGGCGGATAGCCGGGGCGCCAGATGCCGAATGGGCTAATGCCAAACTTGACGTACGGCTTCTCCTTCTTGATACCCCTGTAAACTCGCTGTATGAACGCGTTGACATTGTCACGCCGCCAGTCCTCTCTTGAGAGTGAGCCACCTTCCTTGAGGTACTCCATCCACGTATCGTCATCAGGGAAGTTGCCATCACCGTAGGGGTAGAAGTAATCGTCGAAGTGGACCCCGTCAATGTCATATCGCCGAACGACGTCGATCACCACGTTAAACGAGTGATCCTGGGTCTCCCTCTTCGTCGGATCCAGCCAGTAAGTCCCGTTTCGGAGCTCTTTGGCCAGGCCGGGCCGCTTACGCACGATCGAAGAATCGGACAGTTCGCCCCCCCTCGGCAGATGGGCACGATAGGGATTGAACCACGCGTGCAGCTCAATTCCGCGATTGTGAGCTTCTTCAATCCAAAAGGCGAGAGGATCGTAGTATGGATCCGGCAGTTTGCCCTGCACACCGGTAAGGTAGTACGACCATGGCTCAAGCTGACTGGCGTACATCGCGTCGCAATGTGGACGTACCTGCAATATGATCGCATTCAGATGCAGTATCGCTGCACTATCGAGGATGGCTCTGGCCTCTCTCTGCTGGTCCTCAGTCGATAGTCCTGGTGCGCTCGGCCAGTCGATGTTTACTACCGTCGCGACCCACGCCGCGCGGAACTCTCGATCAGCCCGCGGAAGCGCGCGGAGAGCGTCCTCTGCGTCGGGCAGTTTTAGAATTGCACAGCCGGACAGGCAAATCAGAACAAACAGAGCTAAACTCAAGGAAACAGCTACGGGCCTCATGAGGATGTCCTCTTGTGGAACCGGGCGACACTTCGGGGATGGAGACAGCGTGCATTCTATAGGAGTGCTCTATCGTCGCTGCAGCTGCAGGTAGATTGTACTGAAACAGGCGTTGAATCACAAGGTATTTGTGAGTAATCCGCGACCAGAGTTCCCCTACTGAGGTTCTTCTGAAAAATCCAGAAATGACGACGCCCCCGAGAAGGGGTCGTGACGATTATCGCAGAGGGAAAATGCTGACGATTCCTAATCCGGTAAAACCAGCCCATACCTATCGCTGATATCGACTGGCGGCATCGGCCCCCTCAACGGACGTGCATCCTTCACATACCAGTCATACCAATCCAGAATACGAAAGAGCACATCGATGCGTCCGGGCTGCCTGGCATTACCGTGACCCTCGCCGGGATACTGCACCAAACGAACAGCCGGGTGGTTCGACATCTTCATCTGGCGATAGAGCTCCATGCTCTGCGTCGGATGCACACGAGGATCCGCCGTTCCTCCTATGATGAGCGTAGCTGTCTGGCTCTGATGTGCATAGTACAGAGGGCTCCGCTTGAGCGCGAGATCCCACATCTGCTCCAACGGTTTACCCGAGTGGACGTAGAGTTCTTCATACGGAATATCTGTCGTACCGCGCCTGCTCACGAGATCACTGATCCCGACGAACATGCAAACCGCCTTCACCAACTTCGCGTAATACGTGGCAAACCATGCTGCGGCATACCCTCCGTAGGAACCTCCCCCAAGCCCCATTCTATTCTTGTCGGCAATGCCCTGTTTAATGAGATACTGGATCCCATCGGCGATGTCGTCAAACTCTTTGCCTGCCGGATCCATGTAGCCCGTGAGCGCAAAGTCGAGCCCGTATCCCGTGCTAGACCGATAGTTCGGGTAGAAAACAGCATATCCTCTCCCCGCCAGAACCTGGCCGGGTTCACTGTACCTCGTAACCCAACCATTTGAGTAGTTCGATTCCGGCCCGCCGTGGACGATCGTGACGAGAGGATAGGATGTCCCCTCCTGATAGTTCACTGGATACAGGAGCAACCCCTCGATTACGACACCGTCGCGGGACTTGTACGTGATGATCTCCTGTTTCCCCAATTGGCGCTCCGAAAGCCAGGGATTTATCGTCGTCAGCCGTTCCGGTTCTTTCCCGACGGTGCAGGCGAAAAGGTCCCCCAGGAAGCTGGGCGTACTGCCGACGAAGGCCGCAACTTTCATATCCTTGCTGAAGCTTGGATGATCGAACACGACTCCCGACTGTTCTGACGTCAGCACGATGCTCCGTTCACCGCCGCTTACGCGCACCGACGAAATCGTGGTGTTCATGCCTTCGTTCGCTCCGTAGAGAAGCGTAGCGGCGTCTTTCCAGTCGACCCAACGAACATGCCCCCGGAATTTCGCCGGCGTCAGATTCCGTGCTTCGCCGCCCTCGACGGAAATGACGTAGGCCTGGCTCACCGCGTGATCCTTCCGCTCTGATGCTGCCGCATAGGCCAACATGGTACCGTCCGGACTGAAAGCAAAATTGCCCAGCTTCCCCTGATTGTTCGAAAGCTGCTTCATTGATTTCGTCTCGAGACTGAGCAGATGTATTCTCTGGAACATATATGAGTCATCAACAAGATTTCGCGGTGATGCTGCAAGAGCAACAGTCTTTCCGTCGGGCGAAAAGACGAAGGACCACACCGTGATATCGCGCGTGAGTTGTTGCGGCGCGCCACTGAGCGAGGCCTTTCCGACGTCGACGATATAGAGATTGCGATGCTTGAGAACCTCCTCGAAATAAACAAATCCGTACCCCAGGCTTTCCAGCCTCTTCTCCCTCGCTGTCCGGGGCGTGGTGGCAACATAGGCGATCTTGTCCCCGGCAGGATTCCAAGCGAAGGCGTTCACGCTCGTCTCGGATTGCGTCAGCTGGCACGCCTCGCCTCCATCGATGGCAATCATCCACACCTGCTGCGATGCCCCTTGACCGCGAGCGCTGAGGAATGCCAGCGCAGATCCATCCGGCCTCCAGGCAACAGCAGAAACGTTTTCCTCACCCGTCACGAATGGCCGGACCTCCTTCGTACGGGTCGAGATCACATACAGCTCATTGTACGCCGGTCCAGGCTTATCCGTGGCCTCGCGCGGCACAGCTACGGTATAGGCAATCCAATCGCCGCGCGGACTGATAGCGGCACTACTTACGCTTTTCATCATCAGCACATCGTGCGGACTGATGGCGTCGGCGGTCTGAGCGAGGACAAATGACGTCGACGACAGAATCAGAATGACTAAGGTGGCATATCGAGCTTTCATAGTTGTATCTCCTCAAATGTATGGAAGTTAGGCCAGGGGACCTCCACCTACCATCATAGCCTCGATCGTTCAAGAAACGGGCAGCGTCTCGAGACCAAATCGCTTGGCATGAGCTCCCATGATCTCTCGCAGCTCACGGTCGAGATCTTTCGAGAGAACGGGATCCACCGCGGCAGTCGTGAATTTCTCGACCTGCAGAGCAGCACGATCAGCCATCGACATTTTGCCGGATTCGACCCACTGTGCGTAGCCGTCGCGGTCGATGAGATGGGGATAGTCCTGCTCGGCAAGATGCCACCGGAGTGTGTGAGGGTGGGTCAGGAACTCGAAATCGATAGCACCTTCGGAGAAGAGATTGAGCGCCATGGGGTCGTTGCGCTGGCTGATACCCTTGAGCAATCGGTAGGCCATTCCGCAGATATCGTTGTCGATAACAAGCTTCTCGAAGCTTTGTGTCGATTCGAAGTCCATCATCCCGCCGCCGGAAACCACATTGATTCCGGAGAGCGCGGCGAGGATCGCCCCCATTGCCGACTCGAGTCCTGCCTGCGCATCGACGCATTTCGAGTCACTGAGGCCCATGTACGCATGCGTGGGGAGACCAAGAGATTTCCCGATCTGGCTGTAGGCAGCGTCGAGCATCATCGTTTCGACCGCGCCCATCGGTGGGTTCGCCGTTCGCATGTCGAAACAGGATGGCGAACCCCCGAAAATCACGGGAGCTCCAGGCATTGCCAGCTGCGACATCACGACGCCGGCAAGATTCTCTGCAGTCAGCTGAACGAGAGAGCCCGTGAGCGTGACAGGCGCCGTTGCCCCCGTTAGCGGCATCGAAACGAGTTCTGAGGGTATGCCGGCACGCGCGCAATCGATGACGCTTTGCACCGTCAGATTGCTCCACATCAGGGGTGGAGAAGGACACGCATCAAAGATAGCCAGCGGCTTCTCCTTCAGCTTCAATGCCCCGCCCCTGATCGCCGCAAGCATTTCGAACATCGGCGCGAATCCTTGGACGATGAATGTCCCCGTGACAGCCGGTTTGGAACAATACCGCAGAGCGATGAAAAGTCGGTAGCAGTCGGAAATCGCCTCAGGGACATCGACGCTGATGAGGCCTGTGCTCTGGAAGTGAAAATTCTCGAGCTGCTCAACGAGCGTCGAGAATCGGATGAGATCGTTCGTCACAGCGTTTCGCTCGGACTGCGTTCGATGATCAAACAGCCTGAGGGCCGCAGACCCCGGATCATAGTGAACCTCATCTCCTCCGACGAGGAATGATTTCTCGCCGCGTGCATCATACATCGTAATGACCTTCGGCGCCGACGCAAGTGCTTCATCGATGAGCTTCCCGGGAATGAACACCCTTCGCGATGTACTCTCCCCCTTTGCGCCCGCCTGAAGGAAAAGGTTGAGCGCCTCGTGATTCTCAATAAAGACGCCCGTCCGTTCCAGAAGCTCACGGCTCTCGTTTACGATTCTTTCAAGGAGCGAATCACTCAAGAGTCTGATTGTGGGACGAAGAGGTTTGATCATGATCACCGTCTTCCTTGCTATTAAACGTGACGAGTATGAAGTAGTACGTAATGAGAATTCAGGAATCAGAATTTTGAATGCGCCTGTGTGTCCAATAGTAGTAGAACGGCAGTGAAGACAAAAGAAGCACAATACCGATGATCGCACCGCGCGGGTCTTCCACCAACGTGCTATACAGGAACCAGCCAGCCGCCCCCACAAACAGAAGCGTCGTGTAGGGATACCCCCACGCTTTGTACGGCCTAGGCGCATCCGGCATCTTTCGCCGCAAGATAATCACAGACAGTGCCGTCAGCCCGTAGAACACCCAGGACCCGAAGACGACATAGGATGCAATCTGATCGTACGATCCACTCAGCGTGAGCACTGCGCTCCAAGTTCCGAGTGTGAGAAGGGAGACAAAGGGGGTCCGGAATCGGGGGTGCACCTTGCCAAAGCTCGGGGCAAACGTGTGGTCATCACCGGCGGCGTACATCGAACGTGCATCGGCGAGAAAAGAGCCGTTGATCGTTCCGAACGTGGAGCAGAGAATTCCTGCAATGATCAGTGATGCCCCGATCGGCCCGATTGCAGCGACTGCGGCATCCGCCGCGATCCGTGCTGAGCCGGCCATCTCGTCGATGGGAATGATGTATACGTAAGCAAGGTTCGCAGAGACATACAGCAGCATAACAGCGACCGTTCCGAGCAACAGCGAACGCGGGACATTCTTCTCCGCATTCTTGATCTCTCCTGCCGACATGCTCACCGTCGCCCATCCCTCGTAGGCCCACAAGACAAGAATCATCGGAAGACCGATCCCCGACGTCAAGTTCTTCGTCGACTGATCGGGCCACCATGGCTCGAAGTTCGCGACGCTACCATTTCCTGACACGCACACAGCGACGATGAGGCCGAGCAATGCTAGGACTTTTGCCAGTGTGAAGACGTTTGTCACCCATCCGCCGAAACGTACACCTCGAACATTCACCACGGTCGCGAGCGCAATGATCAAAATGGCAACAATCTGCGTCCCTCTGATCGTTATGTCCGTTGAATGGCCTAACAGCGACCCTTGGTAGTCAAGCAACGGAGTCTCAGATGAGAGGAATGGTAAGAAGAAGCCGAGATACGTAGCGAATGCAACGGCAATGGCCGCGACAGACCCTGCCGTGTTGATGAAGAAATGATTCCAGCTGAACAGGAATCCCCACAGACGTCCGTAGCTGTGCTTGAGGTAGACATATGGCCCGCCGGCCTTCGGAAGCAGAGAGCTGAGCTCCGCTATGGTGAGCGCCCCGAATAGCGTCAACACTCCACCGAGGCTCCACACAAGGACAATAAGTCCCGTCGACTGAAGGTGTCCGGCTATCATGGCCGGAACGACAAATATCCCCGACCCGATGATTGCACCCATGTGGATCGCCAGTCCTTCGCGCAAGCCAAGGGCTCTCAGGAGCTTGGGTTTGGCTGGTTGGTTTTGCACGGTCATCGGAGCCTGGCCAGCAGCGAGGTCAGGTCGTCGCTTGTGAGCTGGATGTTCTTCAGATCCTGGGCTGCGAGCCTGCGGTGCATGATCGCTCTGGGATTGTCCACATGCTCGAGGCCCAATGCATGGCCGAATTCATGAACCAGAGCGAGTCTCAGGTCATCTTCATTCTCAAATTCGTAGATGTCGATCGCCCTCCCGTCGAAGATGCCTTTTTCGAATTCTCTCATCGTCACGAACTTACCGTTGAAGTACTCAACCTCCAGGTTGAGCTTCTGCGCCAGATCATTGATGCTTTCACCGAGCGCATTGAGTTCGCTCACCTTTGTTCCCAGCTCGACCCGTCTTCTGTCGAGCTCTTGCTGCTGTTCTTCAAGTTCTTTCTTCCTGGCCTGCAGATACGTGTACTCCGCTTCCGTCTGATTCTTCCCCTCGTTCCAGCGCTCTGCTCGCGCATTGTATTCCGCCAGCTGTGTGCTGTACCTCTGAACCGATTCCTCATAGGTAAGACGGTCCCGCTCCACCGATCGAGCCTTCCCTTCGTGTTCCGACTTGAGAAGGTCGAAAGACTTGCCGCTCTCATCGAGCTCTGCCTTTCGCTTCTTTGCCTCCATCAATTGTTCCTGGCGCCAGTCATAGACAAGATTGACTTTGAGAAACGCATCTTTCCTGCGTTCAAACAGATCCTTTCCGGCCGCGCCTTCCCAGACCTTCACCGCCTGTTCAACAATCTGGAGGAATCGCTCCTCGGTAATCCCAAAGCGGGAATCGAACGTTCCCAGCGCATAGCTTTTCGGGAATGTTGGGATTGATATTTTCTCTACTTCCGGTGGTCCGTCGGGAACGGAAGGCGCGACAGGTTGATTTCTATCGTAGAGGATCTTGAAGAGCAGGACGATACTGATGCCCAGCGCGACGTAGGACAGAGTCTTCTTCAAGCTCATAAAGGTATTCCGAAAATCTGCCTCCTCGTCTGTTCCCCCATCGGTGGAGCTTCCTCCCTGCGGGAAAGACCAGATGATTGGCTGCGTTGGCCCTTCTAAACGACTACGCCGTGGAAAGCAATTCAGGACACCATTGCGTCGTAGCTCCGTCCGAGTTGTCTGTGGTACGCAACACTCGCTACTCAAGCTTGCCGATTGCCCCCTCGACTTCCTCAAGGATCTCGCAAGAACGCACGACCTCTTTCATCACCGTGTGATCGGGGTAAAGCGGGCGATCCTCATCAAGGTGCTTGACGTGACGGCGAATGACCTCCTTTGCCTTCCGCACACCGACCCCGGGCGTGAAATCACGGAAATCGAGAGCCTGCGCCGCGGCCATGAATTCAATTCCGAGAATTCCATAGGCGTTGTCAAGAATCTGCGCGTTCTTGATCGCCGTATTCATTCCCATGGAGACGAAATCCTCCTGATCTGCCGCCGCAGGAATCGAGGCGGTCGAGGCGGGATTCGAAAGGATCCGCTGCTCTACGATCATTGTGTCTGCAGTGTATTGGCTTAACATCATCCCGGAGAACATGCCGGCCCCTTTGGTCAGAAACGCCGGCAATCCCACACTCAGTGCCGGATTCAACAGCCTGTTCAGCCTCCGCTCTGACAGGACGCTCACCATGGTAACAGCCGCGCCGACCATATCCATGGGGAGGGAGATCGGGCTGCCCTGGAAATTCGCGCCCGTTAGTGTCAGTTTATGCTCCGGCAAGAAGATCGGATTGTCAGCGACGGCGTTCAGTTCCGTCTCAACCTGCTGCTTTGCATGTGCTACCGCATCATGCGCTGAGCCGATCACTTGGGGTGACGATCGCATAGAGTATGCGTCCTGCACTTTCGTCTTGATTTTGCCGGAGAGCAGGTCGCTCCCCTTGATGCACGCCATAATGGACTTGGCGCTGCGAATGGCACCCGGGAACCCTCGCAGCTCATGCAGCCTGACGTCGTACGGTTTCAAGTTTGCGTACAACGCCTCGAGCGACATTGCGCATGCAATCTCTGCCTGTTTCAGCCACCGGTTGATGTCATAAAGCTGGAGAGCACTCATCGCCGTCAACAGGTTCGAGCCGTTGATCACGGCCAGACCGTCCCTTGCCTGCAGGCCGGGCACCGGAATCCCGGCTCGTTTCATGGCAACACTCCCCGGCATCCGCTCCCCTTGAAAATACGCTTCGCCTTCACCCATCAGGAGAATGGCGATCTGGGACATCGGAGCCAGATCGCCGCTGGCACCAACCGAGCCTTTCTGGCAAACAACGGGAGTTACCCCTTTGTTGAGCATCTCAAGCAGTGTCAGGGTTATCTCGGGGCGGCAACCGGATCTTCCCCGTGCGTGCACATTCACCCGGCTCGCGATCGCTCCGCGCACATATTCGGCTGGCGCAGGATCACCGATGCCCGCGGCATGATTGTAAATCAAATATCTCTGGAACTGTCTGACCTGGTCGTCTGTCAGGACAATCTCGGAGAACTCCCCAATGCCGGTGTTTATACCATACATGATTTCACGGGCGCGGAGTTTCTCCTCGAGCATTGCACGACAGCTCTTGATTTGTTTAAGGGCTTTCGGATGCAGTTCAACCTTTTCACCGAAGCGCGCGATCCGGACGAGTTGGTCAATCGTCAGCCCCTTTCCCTGAAGTGCGATAGCCATTTCTTATTCCTTCTCGTTCATTGTCTCTTGCATCAGCGTCTCCTTTGGCCCTACCCTATCTTGCCCATTTTCGATGATCCCGCCCCGTAAGGTTGATCCCGGGGGGTGGAAAAGAGGGTTCTGCCAGCTTATCGTGACCCGGTCCTCGGTTCGTGATGAGGACTGAGAAGAGATCGTGGCGGTACAACTGGGCCGGCCAATTGATGCTGCGCCACAAAGCTACTGCGGTTTGACCTCAAAGGCAACAGGAGCGACAGCAAGGGGAAGGCTTCTTGACCAAGACCGGCGCGTCCCTTCGGCTCGTCGGAATCCGGCTGCTGGATCGCACAGTTGGCCACGGAGATCCTTTGATCCATGGCCGAGTGATGTCGACTCCCAAGCTGGCGGATTGGTTTGCTCGACCGGCACTCTGGCATTCTCTGAGACGAAGGTATCACTCACTGGTATCGGAGAGCTGGTTTATCTCCTGAAGTCATTTCTTGCGCCTGAGGTCTTTCTCCCCTAAATTCACAGGAATCAATTGCTGCATCCTTACTCTATTTTTGCTTCTATGCCTTCTGCGAACAGGTTTAAGTCTCTCGGCGCCAACGGCAATTTTCTTGGCATCGAAAAGGAAATCTCGGCGTTTCAAACCTCTAGGATCGTGGTGATCCCTGCACCCTATGAACATACCGTCAGCTATGGGGGCGGTACCCGACTTGGGCCTCAGGCCATCCTGAAGGCCTCGCGATACGTGGAACACTACGACGAGGAGCTCGGCACGGAGCTTTGCGAAACAGTCGGAGTGGCAACGCTCCCTCCCATCGCGTTCGGAAAGAGCGCGAATGAAAGGGCCGTCCAAAAGATCTACCGGCTCGTGAAGGATATTCTGGCGGAAGACAAGTTCGTCGCAGTCATTGGCGGCGAGCACACGATCTCACAGGCGCCGATCAAAGCGCATCTTGAGAAGTATCCTGACCTTTCGGTGATTCAGTTCGACGCCCATGCAGACCTGCGGGAAACGTACGAAGGAACCAAGTTCAGTCATGCATGCGTTATGGCGCGTGTGTGCGAGTTCATGGACGCAAAACGGATCGTGCAGGTCGGCATTCGTGCACTCTGCGTTGAGGAAGCCGATTTCATCCTTCAAAAAGGGATCAATACGCAGTACGCCCATGAGATCCGCGGGAGGAGCAATTGGATCTCCAGAATCCTTCCATCATTGTCGCAGCACGTCTACGTCACATTCGATGTTGATGGATTGGACCCTTCGATCATGCCCAGCACGGGAACGCCGGAACCAAACGGACTTTACTGGTCAGAAACGATGAACCTCTTGAGACTCATTGGAAAGCAGAAACAAATCGTCGGATTTGATGTTGTTGAATTCGCGCCGATCAGGGGGTACCATCATCCTGACTACACGGCAGCGAAGCTCACGTACAAACTGATGAACTACGCCTTCTCGAAGAACAGGCCTTAGCCCTTCGCTCTCAACACAGGAAGTCCAAACAGCTCGGGCGCCACGCGCACGATCAGATCCACGGCAATCTGACAAAGAGGGAAACAACATGCAACACACGAAGAAAGAGTATCCAGCCAAGCATCACTATCTATCGGGCAAGCGCGTCCTTCCCCAGCCCATCTCCGTGGACAGCAACATCGCGTCGGTCATCGACAACATGGATGCGTACAATGGCGGAAGACTGAGAGCTGCCTGCCAGTTGCTGCGGGACAGATACTCGGCGGAGGACGTCACGGTCGGAATCAGCATCGCGGGCGCCTTGACCCCGGCCGGCCTTGGGCCATCCGCCATCATACCGTTGATGAAGCACGGCTTCGTGGACTGGATGGTCTCCACGGGCGCAAACATGTATCACGACCTGCATTTCGCGTTCAACCTACCGATGTTCCGCGGCACCCATAACGTTGACGATGCCGATCTCCGGGACAAAGGCGTCACCAGAATCTACGACATTCTCTTCGACTACGAAGACGTCTTGATGGAAACGGACCGGAGGTTGCGAAAGATCATGCTGCGGCCCGAATTCCAGAAGGAAATGGGAACACGGGAATACTACCACCATCTGGGCAAGGTGATCAACGAACACGAACAGAGGAATAATCTGGGCGAGGTCAGCATTCTCGCAGCGGCCTATCGCAACGGCATTCCGGTTTTCACCTCGTCCCCGGGCGATTCTACCATCGGCATGAACGTTGCCGGTCTGGAACTGCTCGCCGAAGCCTCGGGCCTGCGTGATCACTTCAAACTGAAAATCAATCCCAGCATCGACGTCAATGATTCAACCGCTATTGTTCTGAATGCCAAGAAGTACGAGAACGGAAAGACCGGCGTTCTGCTGATCGGCGGCGGCAGCCCGAAGAACTTTTTGCTTCAGACAGAGCCGCAGATACAAGAGGTGCTGATGATACCTGAAGCCGGTCAGGATTACGACATCAACATCACCGATGCTCGTCCGGACACCGGAGGACTGTCTGGTGCGCCGCCCAGCGAAGCCGCCAGCTGGGGTAAGATCGACCCAACCAAATTGGAGGAGACGGTTACGGCGTACGTCGATGTCACCGTTGCACTCCCCTTGATTGCAGCATACGTACTGCAAACCACAAAGCCTAAGAAGCTGAAGCGGTTGTACGATCGTGGAGAAGAATTGCGTGAAAAGCTGGTCAAGTCGTATCTGGAGAACAACAAGGAAATCGAGGATCTGAAAGCTTCAATGAGTAGGCTCCCCGGGTAGCCGCAAACTTCAGTCTTTGAAGAACCTGGCGATTCTGATCGGCGCAACGGAGAGAATTGGATATGAAAGAAGAACTTCTGCAACTTTCGGCCCAGCACGGCACCCCGTTATTCGTGCTCGACCACAACAAGATCCGTGAGAACTACCGGACATTCAAAAAGCATCTGCCGCGGGTCCAGTGCTACTATGCGGTGAAGGCAAACCCGATCCAGCAGATCATCGAGACCTTGTTCAGCGAAGGTTCGAGTTTCGATGTCGCTTCGTACAACGAGTTCATGCAGGTGTATCAGTACATCCGGCATTTCGAGCGGAAGGAAAAGAAGTACTTCGTCTGGGACAAGTTAATATTCTCCAACACCATCAAAGAGCGTACTGCGCTTATCAAGACGAAGCAATACAAGCCGCTGGTTACCTACGACAACGCCGCTGAGCTGAAAAAGATAAAGCAATACTGCGACACTGCCGGACTGGTGTTGCGGGTGAAAGTCCCGGATACGGGCTCGCAGGTGGAGATGAGCTCGAAGTTCGGAGTGGAACCGGGGGAAGCCCAGAACCTGATTCAGGAGGCGTTTGATATGGGGCTGAGAGTTGAGGGCATCAGCTTCCACGTCGGCAGCCAGTGCATTAACTTCGATAACTACACTGCAGCGCTCGCCATCACTTCAGAAATATTCCACGAGGCGCGCAGGAAGGGATTCAGTCTAAATTTGCTGGATATCGGCGGCGGATTTCCAGTGCCGTACGACTCACAGGTCCCTCAGTTTGAAAAACTGGTCCACATCTTGAACTACGAATTCGAACGGCTCTTCCCCAACGATATCGAAATCCTTGCCGAACCCGGACGCTTCATCGTGGCCACTGCCGCCACGCTGGTCACAGAAATCATCGGCAAAGCCCGAAGGGAAGGCAAGATGTTCTACCATATCAATGACGGAGTGTACCACACGTTCTCCGGCGTGGTGTACGATCATTGGATTCCCAACTTCAGCGCCTTCAAGCAAGGCGATCTGGAAATCTGCGCAGTCGTCGGACCCACCTGCGACAGTTTCGACAAGATTATCCTCGCCGTGGAACTCCCGGGAAACCTGGAGGTCGGCGATTATCTGTACACCGAAAACATCGGCGCGTACAGCACAGCCTCGACAACCAAGTTCAACGGCTTCGACGGCGCGAAGATCGTGCACACCAATCTCACCACTTCATTCTAGATCCGATCATCGCAGGAACTTCAGCAACCGGTAGGCCAGCGGGCGCCAGGCCTCTGGACGATTTGTCAACGCTCAGGAGACGAATGATGGGAGATCTTCGGGGTGGGAACAACAGGGGCAGGCAACCGAGCGAAAAACGATCGAAACGCCTCCACAACCTCCTTGCTGTGTGTTCTGGCGTTTGTCTCAAGATCGAGGTCCATTGCATTGGGCAGTGTGGCGGCTATCTGCTTGAGAATTTCCGGCTCGTGCAACTTGTCCTTCGAAGCATTTACGATCAGCGTTGGACAATCCACCGATTTCAGAACACTCCAGACTTCGTATGACCAGACGGACATCACAGCTTTCTTTAACTTCCAGGGATCCGCTGCATCGAGCGCGTCAGAATACTTCTCATACTGGGCCCGGTCGGCGTGAACGTTGAGTCGGAACGTTCTGAGATACCATTTCACCGCTGGGCAGATCAGCGCATACAGTCCCGGATAGAACAGGGTGACAACGGCCTTCCACACGGAAGGTACACGAAAGACCGCGTTCGGTCCGACGAGCACGAGGCAGCGCGGCTTCTTTGTCAGTGATCGATAGCTCTCAAGGATTGCTGTCGCTCCGAGTGAGCTGCCCATGAGGATGTAGCGGTCGGATTGTACGGTGAGCCGGTCGACAAGGCAAACGAGATCGCTTCCGATGTCCTCCACACCGTACCCCGCTTTCCCGTTCACCCGCGAAGAGATCTTCTCGCGGGTCTCAATGTAGTACACGGTGAAGTCCCTTGTCAGCTCGCGAAGGACTTCTTTCCAGCCTTTGATCAGGGAAATCCAGCCGGCGACAAAAATCACGGGGAGCGACGTTGTTACCTGTGGCGGGGTAAACGTGACGAGGCGGAGTGTTATCTGGGGAGATATTGCGAATCGTTCATCCCGGTAGCTTGCTCCGGGACCGCAATACTCCGAAAGGACGTCGGTTGCATGCTTAACGGTTTGTCAAATCGCGATTGAGCCGCGCGTACATCTTTCGGTTCTGACGATAGATCGTTTTGAACTCGCGGAATCGGTCGTCGTACAGTTTGCGATTCTGAGGATTTGGGACGAACTGGCGGCGGATTTTCACATAGTTCTTGATGTCTTCGAACTTGGGTATGTATCCCAGTGTCATGCTTGCGAGAAGCGCTATTCCTTTTGCCCCTGCCTGCTGCGGACGATCCACCTGGTTGATTCTCCTGTCGGTGACGTCTGCCATGATTTGACACCACACATCGCTCTTTGCACCACCGCCGACCATGCCTAACTCCCCCACCGGCCAATAGAGTTTCTCCAGTGTCTCCATCGCCCATCGTGTATTGAGCGCGACACCCTCGAACACCGCCCTGATCATGTGTTCCCTGGAGTGATTCAAACTGACGTTGAACAATCCCGCCCTGATAGTATCATCGTCGAGCGGACATCGTTCGCCGTACATCCACGGAGTGAAGATCAAGCCACCCGCGCCCGGCCCCGCCCGTTCGGCCAGCGAATCGAGCAGCTCGTAGATGTTCGTAACGTGCGCTTCAGCCGTGAGCTGTTCCTCGTGGTACAGCACGTTCTTCTTCAACCACTCGAGGCAGATACCGGCAGTCTCTTGATGCGCCATTGCGAGATAGTACTTCTGGGGATAGGTGCTTCCGATGCAGCCGGTGTAATGGGCCAGATCAATCTTCCGTTTCGTGAAGTGCCCTGCGACCCAGCTGCTTGTCCCGAGTGAAATGTGCAGCTCCCCCTCGTTGATCGCGCCCGAACCGAGGGCCGTTACCGTGAGATCGCCGCCGCCGTTGATAATCGGTGTGCCCGGGCGGAGACCGGTTTTCTCCGCCGCTTCAGGGGTCACCGCACCGACCACAGCAGCACTCTCCTTCACCTCAGCGAGTTGATCGACGGAAATCCCTGCAAGTTTGCAGAGTCGGGGCGACCAGTGATTTCTGTTTCGCCGCGTGTCGAGGAGCCACCATATCACGGCAACATCGACGGAAGTTACCATCTTGCCAGTGAGCTTGTAGATGATGAAGTCTTTTGCGTCAAGATACTTGTACGTGCTGGCGAATATCTCCGGTTGGTTCCTCTTCAGCCATAACATCTTCCCGATTTGATCCTTGCCGGTGTGTCCGGGCGTTCCACCCGTGATGCGGAGGAATTCAAGAACGCGGAAAACATTGTAGCCCTTGACGCGCGGAGGCCTCCAGAGAATCTCTTCAATGATCTCCGCGCTTCTCCCGTCGAGCCACGTCATCGCAGGACGGAGCGGAGACCCATGGCGGTCAACGGGAACCAGGCACTGTGAGAGCGAAGAAAAGGTCATGCCGACCACATCGTCCGCGCGGACTCCCGTCTTCTTGATCACTTCACGAGTTGTCTCACACACCGCCTTCCACCAGTCGAGCGGATCAGCCTCAGCATAACCAGGGGCAGGATGATATGTCTGATAGAACCGTTGCGCGGTGTCGATGATATCGCCGAAAACGGTTACAAGGACAGCCTTGTCAGAGCTCGTCCCCATATCGTGCGCGATGATATACTTGTCCGGCATTCGTCTAAATCGGGTCGGGTTGTCGTTGGCTCTTAGCCGATGGGTATGATTCCCAGGAGATCAACGGTGTGGTGTTCGCCAATGTAGAAATATGCATCGGCATAGTCAAAGCAAAAAGAAGCTCAGAACAGCGCGCGATGCTGGGAAGAATGGAATCAACGGGAACCAGCGGGAAAGC